>Ga0265780_10000119_pt1 | contig 125776 bp, 108 predicted proteins | sample P1T30metagenome_FD_192432 | JGI IMG/M metagenome (GOLD analysis project Ga0265780, IMG submission 192432) | Plant litter microbial communities from East Loma Ridge, Irvine, California - P1 T30 | ecosystem: Environmental > Terrestrial > Plant litter > Unclassified | place: USA: California...
TTACTCAAGGTACGGTAACTATCCCCTTTTACAATATGTTCATGTATTATTTGAGCCTCTTTTTTCTTATCCATTCTGTTTACTCCTTTTTACAAAGTGTAAACCTATTTCAGGACAAGACATGCAGTGTTTTTTCAGGTAAAGTAGTCAGAGAACACAGTTATAGCAGTTCGTAAACCGGATTCTGCATTTGGTCTTATCAGTTTTTGGTATTAACCGGGCGTATACGGGGTGTGGTAGATTAAAGTCTACGAACACCGTGGTTCTTCGCTATTTTTATCTCCTAATTAGTTGGTGTCAAGTTATATACAATGAAATGGTCGGAACTTTGAAAACGAAATTTTAGAACGTTTAATTTAACTTTAGCGAAACTTTGTTTGTGAAGCTCTGTTAAAATTTATTAGTTAGTGTAAAACCAATTATTTAACTAAAACAGTTTGTATGCGTAAACCATATCTAACCGCCGCGCTTTTATTGTTAATTGCTTCGGCATGTACTAAAAACAACGATGCGGAAATGCAAGCAATACCGTCGTCAGACGAATTGAGTTTTGTCGCTGACGACACCATCCCGCATGTTTGTATTGATAAGTATAGTGGCACCCAACCCATTGTTATGGACAAGGCCGATGGGGGACCGGAAACGCAAGCGGTATACCTAGGAGGAACAAAATGGGCAAACGGCAAAACGCTGCGTATATTTTTCTTGAACGGCAGCGATCTTTTGCAAGACAAAGTACTGAAGTACGCCCGTAAATGGTCTGGTGTTGCTAATGTTAATTTTACGGTAAGTAACAACAAGGCCTATTCCGACATTCGGGTTGGATTTAAGGTAGGCGGGGACAGGGGTTCATGGTCGTACTTTGGTACCGATGCCGAAAAATATCGTAAAGGCCAGCAAACTATGAATTTCGGCTGGTTTAACTCCCAAACGGACGAAAGAGAGTTTAGCCATACCATAGTACACGAATTTGGCCACGCCATTGGGCTGGCACACGAGCAGCTAAGCCCTGTTGCAAAAATAAACTGGGATAAGCCAAAGGTGTATAAACTTTATATGAGCTCGCCCAACAATTGGACAAAGGAGGAGGTGGATCAAAACATCTTTAATAAGTATGGTACAAACCAGGTGAAGAATACCAAGTTCGACCCAAAATCTATCATGCAATACCCGGTTCCAGCTAATTTAACAACCGACGGCGTTGCCATTGGATATAATTATCTTCTTAGCGCCACCGATAAAGCATTTGTCGCAAATCTTTACCCCGGTGGTGGAACGCCTTCAGGCGAACCCGCAGATCTGTAATAATACAAAGGCCGGTAGTAATATCGGCCTTTTTCGTTCCAATTGATACCGCAAGTTGCTATGTTAGTGGTATCATTGGTGCTGCCGGTAAAATGTTCACGGGCGAAGGGCTGTTTAGGCTTTGCAATTATTCGTTAAAATTTCAAAAAGTAGTGACTGTTTTTAATGAGTGTGTTTTCTTAAACACCCAATTGATGCCACGTTTTCAGTTTCGCTGGAATTTAGCAGGTGCTCATACCAATCTAATGTTGAACTTTTTTGTAAATCATCTTCAGGCAAATCGTGCTCCAGGATCTGCGCCCTTATTTCGTAACAAAACCTTACATAAACCTTTATAAATTTATTTCGATAGTTTTCAAAGCGGGGTAACATTGGAAAATGGAAATTGATGCCATTCTGTGTTGATAGAGTTATGATGATCTCAACGCCTTCCGGGCCGGATATGATAACTTCATCATAGTCGGGAAGTCTTAACCGGTTATTGTTGGCTGTTAATCCAAAAGCAAAACTTAAAATACCTAAAGCATAAGAATTATGAAAGTTTAACAAATCAAGATGCAGTCGTATATCATCCTTTATAACAGCCGAATTAAATGTCGGCTCTTTTTCTCCAGCCCACCACATGGCATAGTTATCATACTTCCAGCTATCGCGGCCTTGTTTAGCTTGTTCAAATCTGAAACAAGTTTTGTTAAAGTTCTCAAATTTTAAAGGCATCGGTACGGTTACTTCATTCGGGTCGTTTACCGCATAATAGATCAGGTCGGTGTAGCCATCTTCCAAAAAACACCGGCGCAAATCATCAATAAAGTTCATGGGGGTAGGCAACTCGCATAAAATTACGGCATAGCGGTTATAATTATCTATAGCAATACCTGTAATACTAAAAATTCCTTTTTCAAAGAGTTTTTCAATACAACAGGAAGTGGCATATTGATAATCACTGTCATTCAGGGCATCACCATAGGAGGCATGTACTTTACTTCCGGTTATTTCATTAAAGGCATTATTCACCACTCCCATCAAAACCAAGGAGTTTACCATCCAACTGCGTCGCAGTTCCACGTAGTCGCCTGTTTTTTCGTCATAATTGCTTATGAAGTCTTTGTTAGATGCTAAAAATTCATCAGTAATAGTTCCCCAGTGTTCAAGAGCGTTGGTGTAAAATGCATTTCCGGGAATAATTTGCGTTTCTTCATATGATCTCTTTTTTGGAGGAAGCGGAGTTGAATCATAACGATCGTAACCGGAATTAGACGAAAAATAAGTGATAAGCCGTGTAATGGCAATAAGGAATAATACAATTAAAGAAACAGCACCCATAAAAACCAATTAACTCAATAAAGATAAATCAAGCTTAATTGTTCAACAATTAAATTTGATAACTTATAATCAGGATGCAGGCCGTACTTGAAATGATAAAACCTTAAAAAGAATTTCCTCACTAATTTATTAGGCCAGAATGCCAGAATTGTTGATTTTTTGGTAGCAGGTCATCACATGAAGGAAATAAAAGCGGCTTTTTACAATATTCTAATTAAAATCCTTTGCCTGGAAGTCAACATACTTTATAAATAATAATCCATTTTACCTGGGTGCCAATCCTATTAATTCATCAATGCAAAGGGTACCTTAACTAGAGTCTCTTTGCTGGGTTCTTGTGATAATTATCGTATTTTTACATCAAGGGTCTAATCATCATTTCGTCTCATGAAAAAAATTCTACTATTTGTTTTTGCTGCCGTTATCTTATTCACGTCCTGCGGGAAAATTGAGGGAGAAACAGATGAAGAATTAGACACCAGCGTAACTATAAATGGTACCGCTTATCCTACCATAAAAATTGGCAACCTTACCTGGACCGCTGTTAACTACAATGGAACCGGCGGAATGAATTACAATAATGAAGTAGCCAATGATCCAAAGGTTGGAAAACTTTACTTGCTGACCGAAGCCGGAGCCGTAACCCTGCCGAACGGATGGCGCTTACCAACCAAGGATGATTACGCCGCTCTGTTAGCAGCAGCCGGTACAGTAACTACAGATACCTATGGATATCAAAAAATAACCAGTATTGCTAACATGAAGTTAAGGGCTACAACCAGCTGGACCGGCAAACCCGGCACTAACGAGTTGGGCTTTAATGCTTACGCTGCGGGCAAAGGCTATTTATATACTAATCCTACCGATCTGGTATTTTCAGCTAAGGGAGCTGTTGTATCTTTTTGGACGTCGACTGCGGGAGCTGATCTTAAAACCGGGGTTGGCTCTATTAAAACACAATGGGCAGTATCTATACACAACGCACCAAGTTACGACTATGCCGAGCTAAGTCCATCCATTAGTAGTGAAGCTTACCGATACAGTATACGATTTGTTAAAGATAACTAAACAGACAATTGGTTTGGCAGCATATTAACTTGCCTCGCTGGTCAGTAATTTGATGGAATTGCGGTTCTAAAACTTCTCCTGATACCTTCCCTTAACTACCCTGCTTATATAAGTACTTAAACCTTCTCCACGCTCAGCCAGCACTTTCATCTCCTCTACCTGTGTTTTGCCCGGTTTACTGTATGTGTATACGTAGGTGTCGCCACTAACAAACTGTATGGTGATGCTATCTTCGCCAATTTCGTAAGCGGAAACACCGGAATTGCCATGCAAGTTTTTGTAGCGGGTCATATGCGGATAGTTTTCTTTTTAAACTAATTTAGTAATACAACATAGTTTGTAACAGTAGAGTAAGCTAATCGTAGCCATCATTATAAACCAATCCGGTAATTTTTTGTTGAGGTAAATAATCAACCCAAAACTTACCCCATGTCTGCTAAATATCAACTTACTCTTTTCTTTGCAATTTGTGTTTTATTCAGCTTTAACGTGACAGGAAATAGCGCTTTTGCCCAGGAGCTGAGTGCTCACAGTCCAAAAGAAAAAAAGGTACTCTCACTTGTTGCGGCGTTACCCGAGGTGCAAAAACGTGCGCAGGAAATCAGGCTTTTAAGTAAAGGGAAAACCGAGATCACCCTTATGGTGAGTGCGCAGCCTGACCTATACATTCCGTATTACCAGGTTAACGTGAACGATAACGCACCCACTTACAACGATTACTACCAGTTTGCTGTAGACCCTAAAACTTACCAGATCTTCTTTTATGATGCCAAAACCAACAAGCAATATAGTTTAGCCGAATGGCGAAAAATGAGGGTAGCTAAAACTTCCGCAGCAAAAAAGCCATAAATTTAATCTCAACTCTTCAGCGCAATTCCAAGTATCTATACGTATTGAAAAGCGCACTGATGTTTTATCCTCTAATTCAGGATTGAACAGTTATAACACTTAAGCAAACTTAACCTAAGTACACTATGTCGCTGAAAACCTTAGCAAAAACCCGTTGGACAATTGAAGCAGACCGGGTAATCATTTATCCATATGGGCTCTTCTACATTTTGGCAGGGGTAATAGCCATTTTTTTTGCTGGTTTGCTGTTTCTATACATGCACTACCAAAACGTTACCCTGGCCGATACATTACCCTTGTTGCTTGTGGTTGTATTTATTGTGGTGGTTTTTTGGGGCTTTGCACTCACTTATATTGAATTTGATAACAGTAAAGGGAGAATGCGAAAGATGCTCATGGGTTTTATACCAACCACCACTATTCCTTTAGCCAATTTACAGGGGATTGATTTGGTTAGCGGTTTAACTACCGGAAGTTATAATTATAATCTTTTCCGAAAAGATTCACGGTATGGCAATGGTATCGTTGTTTCTTCTTCTTACACTAAATCTAACGATCCTAACGCCATTGCTTTTGTTGATGAAGCGGTACCCATTATCCACAGTTACCTGGATGGTTACGATAGTGCTGCCGATTATGCAGAAGAACCAATTACATCTTATCAATACTTCGAAAAAAAGGGAGACAGTTATTCCATTAAAACTAAGAAGATTGGTGGACTTATATTCGGGTTATTGTTTATTGGTTTTGGTATCTGGCTGTTTACCGTACCGGCAGATAACTTATTTGCTATTATTTTTTGTATTGCCCTGTTTTTTTTATTCGGCCTTGTATTTATTAACGCTGCGTTTACTCAAATTACGTTCGATCCCCAAGCCCGAACGGTTAAACGTACAGGCCTGTTTCGTTTCCTCAACAAGCAATATGATTTCAATAATTTTACAGGGATACAAACGGTGCGCCATACCATGAATTTTATCTACGTCAGAACTTCCGTTAACCTTAATTTTGAAGTTGCTGGCAAAGCACATGTTTTAACGGTAGCTTCTCTTTTCAGAAGTAAGAGTGTAGACCGCTTTATAAGAGAGCTTTACCAAATTATGGACATCCGTTAATAGGTGGCTTTCCCGATGGTTTATATTACCCGCTGTCCGAAGTCTTCAGACAGCGGTTATGTTAATAAAATCTAATTGCCCTCAAGCGCTTGTAATCTGTTAGCTGCGTATACATTGCTAAAGTGTTCAATAAGCTCATAATGATAATTTTAAATAATAGTCACCTTGATCTTTCTTTTCCGCAATCACATAATTAATTCAGGCTCAAATCAGTTTTTCGTCAGTGTAAATTAAGGCCTATTCCTCTCAAAAAAAGGGCGTTGTATGGCCATTGTATTGCTTAATCTGTTATTATTGCATTATGTTTAACAGTTTACCCATGTTACGTATTAAAAGAACTTCGCTGTTAATGTTGGGCATATTGCTATTGTGCTTATCGTTCACGCAAAAGGTTTCGGCCCAAACAGATCTTGATCGTTTATACATCAAATACAAAGGGCAAACCGAAACCACCATTTTTGTTGGCGAAAGAGAGATCAACGCCAGGGTAATTATAAACTATAATGCTAAGGGCAAACCATACCGTATTATTGTGTACGGCGAAGCAGCAGCTGATACCGATATGGAAAACTTGGTAGAAGAATTAGGCAACACTAAAATAAAAGCCGGTTACCGGAAACTACTTCATCCTAATGCAGTAAATTTTGATCAAAACCGTGTTTATGAAAACAACATACAGGTATCGGTTTACCAAAAAGGTACCCAGTATGCCCAATACGGCATTAAAAAAATGGACGAGCGTAACCAATTAGTTGGCGAAACCGGTACCCCGCATTATACCGACGATTTCTTCTACTTTGAAGTTGGCGACACCGCCCGCCGCAGTACGCTTAAACCCGAGAAATTTGATTTTTAATAGAGGTATTAAACCGCATTCATGAAAAAAGTTTACTTCATTATTTTTAGTTTATTGCTTGTTAACCTGGCTATAGCGCAAAATAAAGTAGCCCAGCCCGAGTTAGACGTTGACAAAGTTTACAACCTGTATAAAGATACCAGTGATATCATTATTCGCACCGGCGGTAAGGAAATAAAGGCCAAAATCAAGATATCCTTGAATGCTTTAGATAAGCCATATTCGGTAATTGCCTATGGCGAAGCTGATGCCGATATAGACGATGTGCTGCAAAAACTAAAGGTAGAGTTGGGCGTAACTAAGCTGCAAGCCGGTTACAAGCAATCGCCGGGTACGTACCCGGTGGCATTTAATCCAACCGGTAACTACGAACACACCGTTAAAATTACGTACTTCCAAAAGGGATCGCAATCGGCCAAATACGGTATTCAAAAAATCATGTATAACGATCAGGATGTGAACGGCCTTACCGTACCACGCCACGTGAGCGACTTTTTCTATTTTGAAGTGTGCGACGAAAGCCGCAGGAATGAGGCAAAGGCCGGCGATAAATTTGTGTTTTAGTGTTTATCCGATGTCGCTGAATGATGAGTGCCATCCTTCAATCACATCAAATCAACAGCACCGTTTTTGATATTTTATTGATGTTGCTTAATAATCAGCGCATCCTTAAATCAGATGAAATCAGCGGTACCGTTTTTGACATTTTATTGATGTCGCTTAATAATCAGCGCCATCCTTAATTCACATCAAATCAGCGGTACCGTTTTTGTATCTTTAGCGCGTAATGATGAAGTACCTGCGCTGGTTGCTGCTCCCGTTTTCTCTGGTATATGGCCTGGTGGTTATGATGCGTAACTGGTTTTACGATGCAGCTTTGTTCGGCAGCCGCTCGTTCGATATGCCCATCATATTGGTAGGTAACTTGGACGTAGGCGGGGCGGGTAAAAGCCCCATGACCGAGTACCTGGTGCGCTTGCTGAAAGACGATCACAAACTGGCTACCCTCAGCCGTGGTTACGGTCGTCAAACCAAAGGTTTTCTTAAGGTTTCTGTTGCTACTGCCACCGCAAGTGCTAGTGAACTCGGTGATGAACCCAGCCAGTTCCATCAAAAATTCCCGGATATTACTGTGGCCGTTGCCGAAAAGCGAGCCGTGGGTATTGAGCAGTTAATGAGCGAGCATGATGTAATTATTTTAGATGATGCCTACCAGCACCGTGCGGTAAATCCCGGCTTCAAAATACTGCTGTTCGATTATAACCGTTTGAACGAGCCGAAATGGTTACTACCCGCCGGTAATCTACGCGAGCCTTTTGCTGGCCGCTACCGGGCCGATGTGTTTGTGGTTAGTAAATGCCCGCCAAATTTAACCGATGCACAGCAACAAAGTGCTTTGAATATTTTGCGACCCTTGCACAATCAACAGGTGTTTTTCACCAGTATAAATTACCTGCCCTTACAGCATTTGGCCGGTGGTAGGGTGGAGCAAAACATTGATAGCGATACCACCGTTTTTTTGCTGACTGGCATTGCCAATGCACAACCTTTGCTTGGCTATATTAAAGAGCATACTTTACACGTTATACATCATAATTATCCCGACCATCACCAATTTAGCTTGAAAAATATTGCTAAACTTGCAAAGGATTTTAATGATTGCAAGGCAGCTAAAAAGGTGATTATCACCACCGAAAAAGATGCCCAGCGTTTACAAGAACCACAACTGCTGCCGCAGGTAAAAACGTTACCAATTTGGGTGTTGCCCATTGGTGTGCAGTTTTTAAACCGGCAACAACAGCAGTTTAACAACACTATACATAACTATGTTAAACAATATAACACGCACCGCCGACTTTATTAAAAGCCGTATTGGTGATTTTGAACCCGAGATAGGTATAATTTTAGGCACCGGTTTGGGTGGCCTGGTTAAGGAAATTGAGGTAATTAAACAGCTGCCTTATTCTAACATACCTAATTTTCCTATTTCAACGCTGGAGTTTCACTCGGGCAGGTTAATTTTTGGCACGCTGGCCGGCAAAAAGGTAGTGGCTATGCAAGGCCGCCTGCACTATTATGAAGGATACGATATGCAGCAAATCACCTTCCCGGTTAGGGTAATGAAAATGCTGGGTATTAAAACCCTGTTTGTATCAAACGCCAGCGGTGCGCTAAACCCCGCCTTTAAAAAAGGCGATTTGATGGTGATTGACGACCACATTAATTTACAGCCAACCAACCCGCTGGTGGGCAGCAATGACGATGAACTGGGTCCGCGCTTTCCGGATATGAGCGAGCCTTATGATAAAGCCCTCACAGAAAAAGCGTTACAGATTGCTGCCGATAACAATATAACCTGCCATAAGGGAGTTTATGTTGCGGTTACCGGCCCTAATTTAGAAACCCGTGCCGAGTACCGGTATCTTCGCATTATTGGCGGGGATGCCGTAGGCATGAGTACCGCACCCGAGGTTATTGTGGCTAACCATATGGGCCTTCCGGTTTTTGCCATATCGGTATTAACCGACGAGGGTTTCCCCGATACATTGAAACCGGTATCAATAGAGGAGATCATAGAGACAGCCCGTAATGCGGAGCCGTTTATGACCCATATTTTAAAGGAACTGATAGCCGGAATATAATAAATGTCATTGCGAGGAGCGATAGCGGCTTAGTGACCCCGTTTAGGCATGAGATAGACTGCCACTTATACTAAGCTGTTATCAGTCTGAGCTTGTCGAATACCTGTACACTTAGCTAAGTCTTCGACAAGCTCAGACTGACAAAATTGATTTAAGAAACGAAATACCTGACCTACTGATTTGAATGCTGAACAAGCTTAAACATATATTTTGTACACTGCTGCTGGTGGTATTGGTACAAACTGCCTTTGCCCAAATACCCGACAGGCCGTACGGTGCCGATACGTTGCGTGCCGGTGCGCGCAAAATGTCGAATTCCGAATCGATAGACAGTACCCGCAAGCGCCAGGAAAATAAAGAGGACAGTATTATTTACACGTCCAAATTTGTGAAGGTAACCAACGAACGTTTACTGAAGGATAGCACACAGGTTTTTCCGCTGGATACCGGCCTGGTTAACTTCGAAAATTATAGTCCGCTTAACCAGCCTTACAGTCCGCGAATACATTTAGGAAGTACGGGTTTGCCGCAGCGCCCCCTTTTGTTTGAACCGCTCAAAACCGTTGGGTTCGATGCTGGAAACCATGCATTGGATGTGTATATGATACGGCCCGAAGATATTATGTATTACCGTACCAGGGTAGCATACACCAATTTGTCGTTTTACAGCGGGGCGTTTGGTAACCCGCAGTCCGATCAGATTTTTAAGCTCGTACATACCCAAAACATAAAGCCGAACTGGAACTTTACCTTTAATTTCAATTCAACTGGTTCGCGCGGGTTTTACCGCCGGCAAAACGTAAGCGACCTGAACGCTGCCATAGCCAGTTGGTACGAATCGAAAGGGAAACGCTATAACTTGCTGGCTAACATTATTTTTAACAACCTGAAATCGCCCGAAAGCGGATCACTTGTTAACGAAAATATTTTCAACACCGGCTCGTTCGATAAGCAAAACGAAGCCGTACGCCTTAGCAATGCTTATTTAAATTACCGTAACAACGGTTTTTATTTAAAGCAGTATTATTATATGGGCCGTATAGATACCATTACCAGCAAGGGTGATGATGGCCGCAATGCTATAAAAATATTGCCTACACAGCGAATTGCACATACCCTGTATTACAATGTACAAAAGTACCGGTTTATGCAAAATGAGCCCGATACCTACAAGGTATTCCCCGATTACTTTTTTAACGCCAACGTATCGCAAGACTCCTTGGGCGTAACTAATATCCGTAACGATTTTTCATACAGCTTTTACCTGCGTGGCAAATCGGTAAGTTTTGTAAAAAATGAGGTGAAGTTAGATATAGGCTTAACCCACGATTTTTTTCGCTATAGCCAATACATAAATGATTCTACCCAATTAAACACCGGTTTGCGTAACCAGCAGCGCCGGGTGCAAAATACCACTAATCAAAACATTAAGCTAAATGCGCGTTTCAGTTACCGCTTTAGCGATAAGGTAGGGCTCGATGGTGATTTTCAACAGGTGGTGCAGGGTTATAACTTTGGTGATTACCTATACGATGCCAAGCTAAACCTATCGGGCGGACAAAAAGCCGGCCGTATTATTTTAGGGGCCTACTTGCAAAACAATGAGGCGCCCCTGGTATACAAAAACTATATCACTAATCATTATGTGTTCCGCAATACCGGCATCGGCAAGCAGCAGATCAATAATGTATCGTTCAATTACGTTAATGATAAATTACTGCTCGATCTGAAGGCTGAATACTTTTTAGTAAACGGCTATCAATACTTTGCCGCCCAAACCCCCGGCGGTAACGACGTAGCACCGGCGCAATTAAGTTCTCCTTTAAATATGCTTAAGGTAAGCGTAGGTAAAAAGTTTGCCTGGGGCAAATGGCACGCCGAAGATTACCTGGTTTACCAACGGTCCGATTACCAGTCCACCCTGCGTACACCGCAGTTTTATAACTATGCCAACATCTATTATACCACCCTGTTTTTCCAGGTGCTGAACACTAGCTTAGGCGTTAACGCGCGTTACAATGCCGCTTATACCGCACCAAACTACGCGGTTGGTTTAGGCCAGTTTTACAACAGTTCCGATATCTCATTTTTAACGTATCCTGTTATTACCCCTTACATAAAAGCCACGCTGTTTCGTACCAACCTGTTTATTCAGTACGAGTACGTAAACCAAAACCTGCAAAGCAACGGCTACTACACCGTAAACCGCTATCCCATGGGCGATAAGGTGCTGAAATTTGGCGTAAGCTGGACGTTTTATAATTAGGGAGAACGGAGGTGAGAGCCCTGGGTACTGATCTAAACTCGTCATTGCGAGGTACGAAGCAATCCCTGCGTAGAAAAGTCGCCGATTCTTCTTGTATTAGGTGCGTAATCATCGCAGTTTTGGGCGTTGCCTCCGGCCCGCGCTTTCCGCTCATACTGCACAGGCCTTAGCCTCAAAGGCCGGTATCCGCTGCAATCGCTAACGCTGTTTTGGTTGAGTAGTTTGAATGGTTGAATAGTGAGTAGTTTTATCTTGTAGGCAATTTTTAAAACTAATCAACCAATCACAATTCAACCACTCAACCAGTCCTCGTGTTAGGGATTGTACCGTAAAGCCCGCAATGAAGCATAGCGCAATGAGGACTTGCAGGGGAAAGCCCGGGCCGTAGGCAACACCCTGAATATGGCTGTTAATATAGCATTAAATGCTTATTACAGCGGTGCAGTGATAACACCATAGATTCAGTATAATGGAGTCGAGCAGCCCGAGTACTGATTGAAAGGCTCGTCATTGCGAGGTACGAAGCAATCCCTGCGTAGAAAAGTCGCCGATTCTTCTTGTATTAGGTACATAATCATAGCTATCTTGGGCGTTGCCATCGGCCCGCGCTTCACGCTCATACTGCACAAGGCCTTAGCCACAAAGGCCGGTATCCGCTGCAATCGCTAGCGCGGGGATGGTTAAGTAGTAATTTGAGAAAGTGAGATATAGGAATTACACTCTTGTATTGTTGTCCCAAATATATTGAAAATTTACAATCACAAAATATCTAACAAATTCTGTAATTTTATAATTATGACATACAGCTATAGGTGTTTATACGTTAAATTGTTACTAACGCTTTTGTTTGTAACAAGCTGGAACATGTTATCAGCACAATCCAGAAACAGCAGAATTGAAGGTAAGGTATTACTACCACAGCTCGATTCCATGGTTATTAACATTAACCAGTTGTATGTCAATCCCGAAAATATAAAAGACATGTCGGTATGGAAAGATCCCGATTCGCTGACTAAAAACAAATTCAAAGGGACAATTGGTACCATAACGTTTAAAAAGCTTCCGCAGCTAAAGCCTGTCAATCATTTAAAACTGGAGAAATTTAGTTCATCGGCGCTTGCACCAATCTATTTTATTGATGGAGTAATGCTTACCGATACCACAGGCGTAAAAATAGATATGCTTAATGTTAAAAAGCTGGAAGCAATTAACAGCGAAAAGAACACGACGTTCAACAAATGGTCAATTGTATATATTAACTACCGGCAATAAAGGTGCTCGGGCAGCAAGTAATAGAGAAATAAAAACGCTTACTACAAAGCTCCCATTTTAGAAGCCTGACGTTTAGGTCTTCTGCTTCTTTTTCTTAGCTGCCGGAAATAACACATTATTCAAAATCAACCGGTAGCCCGGCGAATTTGGGTGCAGCTTTAAGTCGGTAGGAGGGTCGCCAACGGCATGCTGGTAATCTTCGGGGTCGTGGCCGCCGTAGAAGGTGAACTGGCCCTTGCCGTACTCACCGTGAATGTAACGGGCTTCGTTCTGGGTTTTCATTTCACCCATAATGGTAACATCGGGCTTAATGCGGTTTTTGTTGTAAGCAGTGGTGAGTCCCATAAAACCCTTGATCACCTTATCGTGGTTTTGCGTCAGCATGCTGGGTACCACATCCCACTTGGCCGAAAAATCGAATAGAGTAAAAAAGTCGCGGGTACGTTCTACCTGCCTATATGGTGTAACATCAATATCGCTAAACTGGTGCGACATTGGGTTCATATCCAGCTTGAAATCTTTAAAGGCAAAGGTTTGGCTGTAATCCAGCTTAGACTGTGCTTTATAATCGGCCGGGTCACCGTCAAACATGCTCTCGCACAAATCGGTACCGGCGGCCGAGAGGGCGATATCAAAGGTATCGGTACCCGAACACATGGCAAACAAAAAGCCACCACCGCCACAAAATTCGTGGATGTTTTTTGCCACAGCTAATTTCATTTGCGATACCTTTTTAAAACCCAGTTTGTGCGCCATGGCTTCCTGGCTCTTTACATCTTCCTGGTACCAGGGCTGAAAGCGGAACGCACCATAAAACTTACTGTATTGGCCGGTAAAGTCTTCGTGGTGCATGTGCAGCCAATCGTATTTCAACAGGTCGCCTTTAATCACTTCTTCATCATATACTACATCATATGGAATCTCAGCATATTTCAGCACCAGGGTAACGGCATCATCCCAGGGAAGTTTGCTCTTAGGGGAATACACCGCCATTTTAGGGGCTTTTTGCAACTTTACCACATCCATATTAACCGATGGGTCACTCACTTCGGTAAGGATGGCATTTACCCTGGCATCGGCCAAAACCTCGTAGCTTACCCCACGTATCTTGCACTCATCTTCAAGTGGCTTGCTGTACTTGGTCATGAAGCTGCCGCCGCGGTAATTAAGCAACCAATCTACGTCCTCGCCATTACGCAAAATCCAGTAAGCAATTCCGTAGCTTTTCAGGTGATCCTTTTGCACCTCGTCCATTGGCAATAGTATGGAAGCCGCCTGTGCGAGGAAGGGTAAAAGGAAAGAGGCGAAAGCTAAAAGGTGTTTCTTCATTGCAAGTTTTGGATATGTAGATCCGTCATTGCGAGGTACGAAGCAACCGCTTCACGATAGGTGGCCGACTGCATTTCTGCGCAGAGATTGCTTCATACCTCGCAATGACGTGCATGCGCACATATTCAAATGTAACGAATAAATACCTAAGCTATTATATGTTTACGGTAATGCCGAAAATGTTTAACTTTGCCACCTGTTTCAAGAAAACCGAAAAGACATGAGCAAAGCAATAATGAAAACCGAAAAGGGTGACATGACCATCGAATTTTACGATAAGGATGCCCCTAATACAGTAGCCAACTTTTTAAACCTGGCTAAAACCGGCTTTTACAATGGTGTAACTTTTCACCGTGTAATCCCTAACTTCGTAGTACAAGGTGGTGACCCAACCGGTACCGGTGCAGGTGGCTCAGGTACCCGTATCGATTGCGAGTTAACCGGCGAAAACCAATACCACGACCGTGGCGTTTTATCAATGGCACACGCTGGCCGTAACACCGGCAGTTCACAATTCTTTATTTGCCATAGCCGCGATAACACTGCGCATTTGGACAGAAACCACACCGTATTTGGTAAAGTGGTAGAAAACGTAGACGTAGTAGACGCTATTCGCCAGGGTGATAAGATCACCAGCATTGAAGTAATTGAGGAATAATTAGTGTTGTCAGTTGTCGGTTATCAGTTGCCTGTAGTAAAAGCACCCTGACAACAGACAACCGGCAACAGACAACTGAACGAATATGGATTTAAAAGGAATTGTATCGGTAGCCGGCAAGCCGGGATTATGGAAGGCACTTGCCCAAAATAAGACCGGTTTCGTACTGGAAAGCCTGGACGAAAAGAAGACCAAATTGGTGGCAAACCTAAGTACTGCTAAACTGGCTGCTTTAGATGAAATTACCATTTTTGGTAACGATGAGGATATTAAACTTACGGATGTATTAGTGTGTATTAAAAACGCTGATGCTGTGCCCGAAGTTAAAGCCGACGGTAAAAAAATGCGCGAGTTTTTCCGTGAGGTAGCACCCGATCATGATGAAGAAAAGGTATATGCCTCGGATATGAAAAAGGTTTTGGCCTGGTATTATATCCTGAAAGATATGCCGATCTTCAACGAAGAAGCTCAGCCGGCTGAAGGCGGAGTAGAAGAAGCTGCTGAAGAAGCCGAATAAGTATAAATAAAAGTATAACAAAAATGGCTCTGATAAAATCAGAGCCATTTTTGTTTAAGCAATATTCAAAAGCTCCCCTTTCAGGAGGCTGGGAAGCTAACACTCTTTTTCGAGGCAGGCCTCTCCGGCAAATTCCGGTTCGAATGTGCTGTGCTGTATATCTAAATGTTCCAGCCGGTGGCGCAGGTCTTGCTTGATCTGGTCAAAGTTATTAGTTTCTTCAGGCTGGATTACCAAGTGGGCAGTTAAGGCATTCTCGGTAGTGCTGAGCGCCCACACATGCATGTGGTGTACATCTTTTACCCCTTTGGCTTTCAGGATTTCGGCTTTAATTTTTTCCAGGTCCATTTGCTTGGGCACGCCGTTAATTTCTAAACGCAGACTATCAACCAACAAATTCCAGGTGCCTGCAATAATAACAACTACTATTATTAAACTTACGGCGCTATCTATCCAATACCACTTGGTAAAGTAAATCACCAGTCCGGATATCACCACCCCTAATGATACAATGGCATCAACCGCCATGTGCATATAGGCTCCTTTAACGTTCAGGTCTTTTTCCTTATCCTTCATAAAAAGCCATGCAGTAACCCCGTTCACCGCAATACCCGCAAAGGCAACCCAGGCCACCGTAATACCCGGTATAGGTTGCGGATGGCCTATCCTCATGATGGCCTCGTAAGCAATAATGCCTACCGCCGCTACCAATATTACCGCATTGAGCAGCGATACCATAATGGTAGACCGTTTATAGCCATACGTGTAAAGGTTATTAGCCTTTACCTTACTCAGCTTAAAGGCCAGCAGCGCCAGTGCCAAACTGGCTACATCGCTCAGATTATGGCCGGCATCAGTGAGCAGGGAAAGCGAGCCGTTGGCAAAACCTACCACAGCCTCTATGATTACGAAAGCCGAGTTAAGAATAATGCCAACTATAAAGGCTGTATTTAAATGATCGAGCTTGGGAGCATGATCATGATGATGGTGTGAATGGTCGTGACCCATGGGAGCCCCCCAGCCCCCTAAAGGGGGAGCCGGAGTTACACAAAGATAGTACCTCGGGATTTAGAAACAAGAGTAAGAAACAAGATACAAGAGTTAAGAAATAGAAGATAAGTAGAAACGAAGATTATTAACGGCAGCTAAGTCTTGTTTCTTGCCTCTTATTTCATCTCTCTCGCTCTTATTGATGGTGATAAGGTTCCCCCTTTATAATGCTATACGCACGATACAACTGTTCAACAAAAAACAGGCGTACCATTTGGTGCGAAAACGTCATGCGCGAGAGGGCCAGTTTGGCATTGGCACGTTCGTAAACAGAGGCATCAAAACCGTAGGGGCCACCAATTATAAACACGATGGATTGCACCGAGCCAATGGCCTTTTTATCAAGGTAATCGGCAAACTGTACGGAGCTAAATTCCAGTCCGTTTTCGTCCAGCAAAACCACGTGATCGGTTGCAGAAAGTTTCTTTAAAATGAGTTCGGCCTCTTTGGTTTTTTGCTGCTCCTGGGTAAGTGCCTTGGTGTTTTTGAGTTCGGGCAGGTCTGTAATTTCGAGCTTGGTGTAGTGCTTCAGCCGTTTTACAAACTTGTCTATCCCTTCCCTAATATAAGCATCTTCGGTTTTACCAACCGTGAGCAGCGTAATTTTCATGGTACAAATAAACGGCTAAAAACCATGAGCTGCCAAAATTTGGTTTAATTTGCTTAAAAATTCTACTATATGGCCGAACCTATCATATCCATCTATCAACAAAATATAGTTATTGCCCAAGAGCAGATCCAGTATTATCAAAAAAAGGTGAACGTGTTTTCGCTGCTGCGGTTAATTGCGTTTGGTACGTTGCTGGTGCTCATTTACTGGGCAGTTAAGCTGGAAACTTTTACCCTGTTTGCTGTTGGTGCCGTTGTTATAGGCGTGTTATTCAACTGGCTGGTAGCCCGCCAAAGCTGGTTCGAAAAGCAAAAAACCTACTTTCAAAACTTTAAAGCGGTTAACCAAAACGAGATAGATAGCATGGATCAGCATTCCAACATCTATGCAAATGGCGAAGGTTACAATAACGAGAAACACTATTACACATCCGATCTCGACATCTTCGGCAATGCATCCCTTTACCAGCTCATGAACCGGGCTGCCACTTCAACGGGCAGGCAAAAACTGGCTGATTGGTTAATTGCTCCGGCTGCTAAACCTGTCATCTTACAAAGGCAGGAAGCTATTCAAGAACTAAAAGAAAAAGCTCCCTGGAAACTGGAAACGCAAGCCCGCCTGTTGTTTGCCAATAAAGAGGAAGCCGATGGTTTGTCCAAGCTCTTTAAGTACCTGCATACGCCTATTAGCATGCCTGGTGAAGCTTGGTTGAGCAAATATATTATTGTGGCTCCTGTTGTGCTTATTGCGGCTTTTGTGGTATCGTTTTATGTGCCATGGGTAAAGTACATAGCCATTAGTATAGCCTTATTGAATTTCGTAATAACGGGCGCAACTACCAAAGCCACTAACCAAACCGATTTAATTGCAGGCAAAATTGGCCATACCTTAAAGAGTTATGCCGATGTGTTTACTGGTATTGAAGCTGTAAAATGGTCCGCCGGCTACAACGCCTCACTGGCCAACATCATTAAACGACCGGATGGTAAAAGCACCGCCGCTATTATGGGGCAGCTATCCAGCCTGATCAATAATTTAAACCAGCGGCTGAATATGGTGGTTGGCTTTGTGTTGAACATTGTTTTGGTTTGGAACGTGCGTTATGTGTTAGCCATAGAGAACTGGAAACGGGTAAACCACGAGGAGATAGAAGCTGCCTTTGATGTGATAGCCGAATATGAGGCATTGTTGAGTTTGGCGAGTTTACACATTAATTATCCAAATTGGGTTGTGCCGCAAATTGCAGAAGGATCAGGTTTTACCCTAACCGCCAAAGAAATAGCACACCCTTTAATTAAAGAAAGGCTACGCGTCGCCAACAGTTACGAGTTAAACAATACCCGTAAAGTTGACATCATCACCGGATCGAACATGGCAGGTAAGAGTACCTTTTTACGTACGCTGGGTATTAATACCGTGCTGGCCCTGGCCGGTGCGCCTGTGTGTGCGCAAAGTATGGAGGTTTCGGTAGTACAGTTGTTTAGCTACATGCGTATTAAAGATTCGCTGAACGAGAGCACTTCTACCTTTAAAGCTGAACTGGATAGATTGCAAATGCTGTTAAAAGCAGTAGATACTCAACCCAACATCTTCTTTTTAATTGATGAGATGCTGCGTGGTACCAACTCTGTTGATAAATACCTGGGCTCGAAAGCCGTAATAGAAAAGCTGATTAGCCAGCAGGGGGTAGGGCTGGTTGCCACGCACGATCTGCAACTTGCTCAACTCGAAAACCAGTACCCCAACTATGTACGCAATTTTTACTTCGATATACAAGTAGTGAACGGTGAAATGCTGTTCGACTATAAAATGAAAGACGGCGAGTGTAAAACTTTCAACGCCTCCTTATTGCTGGAGCAAATCGGGATTTCTAGCCCGAAAGAAAAGTAGAGTCAGGAGTCAGGAGTCAGGAGTCAGGAGTCAGGAGTCAGGAGTCAGGAGTCAGGAGTCAGGAGTCAGGAGTCAGGAGTCAGGAGTCAGGAGTCAGGAAATATGGGGGTTAAAGGTAGGTGAAATTTACGCGTCATGCAGATGAATATCGGCATCCCACTTGCTAAGTAGCCAACTTACCATAACTCGTTAGTCACCTTTCTGATGAGATGCCGATATTCATCTGCATGACGGGTTGTAATAGTAATTGATATTGTGCATTTTCTCTAAATAAAAAAGGTCACCCCTTTTTGGGATGACCTTGCTGTGATAGATCTTGGCTCTTGTTTCTTATCTCTTGGTTCTTTCTTACCAGATTATCTTGGGCCGCCACCGACGCCACCTGCAGCACCGCCACCGGTTTGGTCGCCACCTTGAAGTAAGTCGTCGTTTTTAACGCCTTTCTTTTTGGTTTGTGCACCGTAGGTAACTTTACCAAAGTTGTAAGTAAACGATATACCGAACGATTGTAGCGGGTATCTGATCTTTTGAGTTTGGGTAAAGTTTGATGAGCTGATATTTTGATCAAGCTTCAGGTACTTCTGGAACGGTGATAAAGCGTTTAAGCCCAAAGTGAATTTTTTGGCAATGATCTCTTTTTTGGCACCGAAACCAAACAGGCTAAAGGCCGGGTTTTCACCTTGAATGGTACGGCGTGGCGAGTTAAATACGCCAAAGAACTCAGCCGACCATCCTTTTTTGAAGGTGAACGATCCGCTTAAAAAGGCATTGTAGTTAAAGTAAGTACCTGTTGTACTTTGGTTACCAGCCTGATCGGCGTTAACGGTTGGTTTGTAAGTGTAAGTGTTAATACTACTTCTGATGGTTAACGGTTTCCAAGGGGTTACCGAGCCAAAGAAACTGGCACCGTACGAATTGTTGGTACCAATGTTTTGGAACGTAGTCCGTTGTACGTTACGGTTTAAATCGCTATCGAAAACGGTACGGGTAATACCTTCAATTAGGTCGTTAGTATACTTATAGTAAACCGATACGTTAATTACCGATGCACCTATGAACGTGTTATAACCTAATTCAACAGTTTGTGAAATTTCTGGACTCAAATCCGGACGGCCTTCGCTTTGGTTATCCTGGTTAGCTTTGTTAATAAAAGGGTTGAGGTATTGCAAGCTTGGGCGTTGTATACGTTTGTTGTAGGTTAGCTTGTAAGTTTGAGTTCCTTTAACCGTTTTAGATAAAATAAAGCTTGGTACAAAGTTGGTGTAGTTTTGTGGGAACGATTGTAAGCCGCTTTGGGTTGCATTGCTTGGCGTACCTTCAATATCTGTGTTTTCTACACGTGCACCGGCCTGTAACGAAAAGCTTTTAGGCAAGGTGAAAGTTAATACCGAATAACCTGCATATACATCTTGTTTGTAATCGTACTGGTTTGATAAGGTTGGGTTGTAAATAAATGGATTTGTTCCGTTTGCCTGGTTGTTAAGGTCATTGGCCTGGTTAGATACGCTGTAATCACTGTTAATACGGCGTAAAATAGTTTTACCTCCGGCTTCTAACTTAATGCTCTTATTAATTGGCAATACATAATCGGCCTGAGCAGTATACTCATCGTTAATACCATTATTTGCGCCTAATTGGTTAGGGAATCTGGCAATATCAGTATTATTGTCGAATCCTAAATAACCGGTTCTGAAGTCGGTCGCAATTTTACTATGGCTCCACTGACCTGCAAAGGTTAATTCTTCGCCTTCTTTTTTAAATTTGCGGGTATAGTCGGCGTTCCAGTCAAAACCACTGAAAGAAGCTTTGTTTAAATTGTTACTGATATAATCATCATCAAACTGGTTCGAACTATCAAAGTTGTTAGATGTTCCATCAGTTTTAAAACCGCCACCGTTTACACGTATATTGGTACTAATACTATTGTAATTATTCAAATCGTAACCTACATTAACCGAGCCTATAGTACCGTTACGTTTGGTTTCGGCCGATGAATTTTGGTTTATGATTTTACCTGATGAAAATTCTTGTCTCAAATCAACCAGTGAAGTTTGAGGCCATGCAAAGTTGCTACCTAAGTTACCGCTAATGCTTAAACGGTTTTGCTTGTAGTTTAAATTAGCATTACCATTGTTTTGACGGGTACCTATACCACCGCTAACCGATCCGCTTAAGCCCGATACGTCTTTGGTTTTGGTGATGATGTTAATGATACCACCCGAACCTTCGGCATCGTACTTAGCCGATGGTGAAGTAATCACCTCAATGCTCTTGATCTGATCGGAAGGAATGGTGCGCAATACATCGGCTACACTGCTCGAAAGAGCGCCCGACGGTTTACCGTTTATTAAGATACGCACGTTTTGATCGCCACGTAACGATGGCTTGCCATCTAGATCTACCGATACCAAAGGCACTTTACGTAATATATCGGTAGCGTTACCACCGGTTGAGGTAATATCCTTTTCGGCGTTGTAAACTATTTTATCAATCCGGTTTTCTATAACCGGGGTTGTGCCTTGTACGGTTACCGCGCTAAGTGCTTTTGCACTTGGGGCAATAATAACGGTACCCATGTTAGCATCAGGTTTGCTTAAAGTGGTAGTTACCGGATCGATAACCTTGGTTGGATAGCCAATAAAAGTGACTGATATTTTATAACTGCCCGGGGCAATATCATTCAGCTTGAAGTTTCCTTTTTCGTCGGTTAAGGTACCGGTTAAAATGGCTTTACCGCCGCTGCGCGATATGCTGATGGTAGCATAATCAACCGGCTTTTTAGTAAGAGAGTCAACCACCGTACCCGATATGCGGCCTTTAATGCCCGAACCGGCACTTGGCATTTGAGCCCGGGCCGTAAGTATGGTGCTGAAAAATGCGATAAGTAAAAAAATTTGTTTCATTTATAATGATTTTGGTAGTAAGATGGTGTTATGGTTGATTTGTTACAGGAGTATTTGCACTTTTTTTTAATAAGTACTCAAATGGCCATTTGTATCACCAATGTTGCAAAGCTTGGTAGTTTGATGAGTAACCTGGCTAAAAGTATTTTCATAACGCAAAGGTGCGCTACCAGTACAAATTAGCCGCATGTTTTTCGGTGAGTGGCCGTTTTTATAGGGCGAACGGCAAGAACGGGGTTATAAAAAGATAAGGATATTCGTACAGGTGTCATGCTGAGCTTGCCGAAGCATAATTGCTTAGGGCAAGTCTTCGACAAGCTCAGACTGACAATCAGGGGATTTTTAAATCACAATATTTACAATACGGCCTTTTACCACAATTACCTTTTTCGGCGTTTTGCCGTCCAGGTATTTTTGCACATCGGCGTTGGCCAATACAAAGGCTTCCACGTCTTTCGGTTCCATGGTTAAAGCCATGCTTAAGTTTAAGCGGGTTTTGCCATTGATGGAAATAGGGTAGGCAAAATCATCTTCCACCAAGTACGACGCTACGAATTTAGGGTATGGCGCGTAAGACAGTGCACCGGCCTCGTTACCTAACAACACCCAAAGTTCCTCGCAAATATGCGGCGCATAAGGTGATAGGATAACTACCAGGTCCTGCAGAATAGAACGCTTGTTGCATTTTAAGTCGGTTAGCTCGTTAACGGCTATCATAAAGCTGGAAACCGATGTGTTGAACGAAAAACGCTCGATATCTTCTTCCACCTTACGGATGATTTTATGCAGCGATTTTAATTCAGCTTTGGTTGGTTCAGCATCTGTTACCGTAAAATCCCACTGCTCATTATGAAACAAACGCCAGAATTTACGCAGAAATTTAAACACACCTTCAATACCATTAGTATTCCAAGGCTTGCTCTGTTCCAGCGGGCCCAAAAACATCTCGTACATACGCAGGGTATCGGCACCGTAACGCTCAATCAAATCATCGGGATTAACCACGTTGAACTTTGATTTAGACATCTTTTCCACCTCAGTATCGCAAATGTATTTGCTCTCGTTTTGGGCATCATCGGTAGGGTAAACTACCGTGCCATCTTCTAAAATGAAGATAGCCTTTGCATTTTCTGATCTCCATTTGCGGAAAGAAGCTATGTCAAGCGCATCGTTATGTACAATGTTCACATCCACATGCAGCTTGTTAAAGTCCATTTCACCTATAGAAGTATCGGTAGGAAGCAGGTCTTTATAAAAAGCGGCGATCTGTTCAATAGTGTCAAAGTCGCCTTCCTTGTACAATTCATATACACCTTTCGATACGTAAACTTCAGGCTTCACAAAGCTATCGTCGGTATTCACCAACAGCGGGTTAAGGCGGTAAGTAAAACTCGACCGGCCCTGGATCATGCCCTGGTTAATCAGTTTTTTAAACGGTTCTTCTTCACCGGCTAAGCCAATGTCTTTCAAAAACTTGTTCCAAAAGCGGCTGTACAATAAGTGACCCGTAGCATGTTCCGAACCGCCAATGTATAGGTCCACATCTTTCCAGTAAGCAACCGCTTCTTCCGAAGCAAACGTGTCGCTGTTTTGCGCATCCATGTAACGGTACCAGTACCAGCTGCTGCCAGCCCAACCCGGCATGGTGCTGAGCTCGTATTCGTATTCGTCCTGGTACTTCCAACCCTCAGCCCGTGCCAAAGGCGGCTCGCCGCTTTCGGTAGGCAGGTACTTGTCAATTTCGGGAAGAATAAGCGGCAACTCATTTTCGTTAATGAGGTAGGGCAACCCGTTTTTAAAATAAACAGGTACCGGTTCACCCCAGTAACGCTGACGGCCAAAAATGGCATCGCGCATACGGAAGTTCACTTTAGCTTTACCAGCGCCAATCTCTTCCAGCTTGGCCACAACGGCAGCCGTGGCTTCTTTATAAGTTAAACCGTTTATGAAACCGGAGTTAATATATTTACCTTCCTTGGTAGGGTCAGCTTCCTTCTCAATATTTTGAATGTCCATAATAGGGACAATAGGCAGATCGAAATGCTTGGCAAACAGGTAATCGCGCTGATCGCCCGATGGTACGGCCATAACAGCGCCTGTACCATATCCTGCCAACACATAATCGGCAATCCAAAGCTGGATCTTTTCGCCGTTCAATGGGTTCAGTACATAACTGCCGGTGAATGCACCTGATACGGTTTTAGTATCAGCCATACGGTCCAGTTCCGATTTCTTTTTGGTTTGCGCAATGTAAGCATCAACCGTAGCTTTTTGCTCAGTTGTAGTTAACGATGCTACCAACTCATGCTCCGGAGCCAGCACCACAAAGGTTACCCCAAAAATGGTATCTACACGGGTGGTGAAAACTTCGATGTAATCTGACGTCTGAGGTCTGTTGTCTGTTGTCTGACCTCCGGCCTCTGACAACTGACCACCGGCAACTGACAACGGAAAACGCACGCTCGCACCAACGCTTTTGCCTATCCAGTTGCGTTGCATTTCTTTAAGCGGGTCGGGCCAGTCAATATTGTCGAGGCCTTGTAGCAAGCGTTCGGCATAGGCGGTAATGCGCATGCTCCACTGCATCATTTTCTTTTGTTCAACCGGGTAGCCGCCTCGTTCACTTACGCCGTCTTTAACCTCGTCGTTAGCCAGTACGGTACCTAATGCGGCACACCAGTTTACGGTACTTTCGCGCAGGTAGGTAAGGCGGTATTTTAATAGTTCGGCTTGCTGAGCTTCTTCGCTCATGGCGTTCCACTCATCGGCGGTAAAAGTAGCTACCTCTTCATCGCAAACGGCATTAATGCCTGCCGAACCATTGGCGGCAAAGTGGGCTTTCAGTTGATCTATGCTTTCGGCTTTTTCGTCGGCTTTGTTGTACCACGAGTTAAACAGCTGCATAAAGATCCACTGCGTCCATTTATAATAATCGGGCGAACTGGTGCGCACTTCGCGGCTCCAGTCGAACGAAAAGCCCAGCTGATCCAGCTGGCGGCGGTATGTGGCAATATTATCTTCGGTAGTTATAGCAGGGTGCTGACCGGTTTGTATGGCGTACTGCTCGGCCGGTAAGCCAAACGAATCGTAACCCATGGGGTGCAATACGTTGAAACCTTTGAGGCGTTTATAGCGCGAAAAAATATCAGAGGCAATATAACCCAGCGGGTGGCCCACATGTAAACCGGCACCCGATGGGTACGGAAACATATCGAGCACGTAATATTTGGGTTTGGCCGATTGGTTGTCGGCTTTAAAAGTTTGATGGCTTGCCCAAAATTGCTGCCATTTTTTTTCTATGTCTTTAAACTGATAATCCATTCCGCAGGTTCTCCAAAATATGGGCGAAACTACGAAAAAAATGCAGGCTATTTTTTAAGAGTATAGGTGAATTCTATATAAAAGGTATTAGTTTTCCTTCCCCTGTCGGTTTTGAAAGTAAAGCTTTTGTCTTGCAAATCAATTACCCGGCAGGAATCGGTTAGCGTGCCTTGCGTTATGGTAAATGTATTTTCGGAAGTGGTTTGAAATGAAGAAGAGCTGATTTGAGAACTTGCGTTCGGAGCAGAGGTTAGTGTGTTGTCTTTATTAAATTCCATGAAATTCCCGTCGTCTCCTGTAGCTTCCTGATGGGTTTCTAAGGTTCTATGGTAAATATATCAATTAAAAAGAATTTTGTAAAAACATCGGCAAACTTTACTGGTTCATCCATGTATAAGAGTTTTCACGTTTTGCGGAACAGCCACTTCCTTCATCTTACTACCAATTATAACATCATATTTATGCCTACAGTAGCGCATGCCAGATAGAAAAAGAGATCCCAAGGAACATAAGTTACCCTTGTGTCCGGTTTGCGGAAATGAGTTTAAATATCGTGTAAAGCGCAGTCGCTTGTTTAAGTTCCTTTTATTTTGGTTACGGGCAAAGCGCTATTATTGCGCCAATTGCATGCAGTATTATTACGTAGCTAAACCGCAATACGATATGTAATCAACGGAGGTATTTCTGCCAATTATTGTTGTTCTTCTTTCCACAGCGTTATCATCAGTAAAAATTTATAGTATTATTGTTGCTGAAACCTCCTTTTTTGGCGATGAAGCGTATATTTTCAAATTTAACCGTTCAGGTACTTACGGCAATTGTTATTGGTGTGCTGGTAGGGTTGTACTTCCCGGCCTTTGGCCCTATAGCACAGCGCATTAGTAAAATGTTCATCAGCCTTATCAGTATGCTGATAGCGCCAATCATATTTTTTACCATAGTGCTGGGCATAGCCGGCATGAACGATATGAAGAAGGTAGGCCGGGTAGGGGGCAAGGCTTTGTTGTATTTTGAAATAGTAACCACCTTTGCTTTAATTATAGGCGTAACGGTAGCCAACCTGGTTAAACCCGGTGCTGGACTAAAAATGCAGGCCGCCACTGATACCGCTAAAGTTGCCCAATACCAGCAACAAGCCAGCGAAATGAACCTGGGCGATTTTTTTAGTCATATTATACCCGGCAATTTTGTAGATGCTTTTGCCAAAGGCGATATATTACAGGTGCTTGTTTTAGCCGTATTATTTGGCTTTGGCTTGAGTAAGATGGGCAGCAACGGACAATCGCTCATTCACACGTTCGAAAAGCTATCGAAAGTATTTTTCAATATCCTAAATATGGTAATGAAGCTTGCGCCACTGGGTGCCTTTGGCGGTATTGCTTACACCGTAAGTACGCACGGCATTAAAACGCTTAAGCCGTTGGCTATGCTTATGGGGTCGGTTTATGTAACTATGGCGCTGTTTATATTTGTGGTGCTTAACCTCATTTGCTACCTGTGCAAGGTAAGTTTATGGAAATACCTCAAATTTATTCGCCGCGAGATCCTGATCGTTTTCGGTACTTCTTCCTCAGAATCGGCTTTGCCGGGCATGATGGAAAAAATGGAAAGCATTGGCTGTGCCCGTTCGGTAGTGGGCTTGGTTATTCCAACCGGTTATTCTTTTAATTTAGATGGCACTACCATCTACCTCAGTATGGCCACCATCTTTTTAGCGCAGGTGTTCCATGTACAGCTTTCATTAGGGCAGGAGCTGGCTATCATTGGGATATTAATGGTGACTTCCAAAGGTGCAGCAGGCGTAACCGGAAGCGGCTTTATTGTGTTAACGTCTACCCTGGCGGCCATCAAGGTAATCCCGGTAGAAGGTGTTGCCCTACTGTTAGGGGTAGACCGGTTTATGAGCGAAGCCCGGGCGATAACTAACGTGATAGGTAACGGCGTGGCTACTATAGCGGTTTCTATTAGTGAGAAGTCGTTTGATAGGAGTAAGTACACGGAAGCGGTTAGTGAAGGGTAAGTTTTTAGTCTGTGCATTTTGAATCTTGGTTAGTGCTCATAAACTTACTTCGTCCGCTCAATTGCCGCGGAGGGCTGTTACTTTTTCTTGATAAAAAGTAACCAAAAATCAAGTCAGCTCCCTATGCTTCTTCTCGCACAAGGCCTTTACCCTGCAAAGCCGGGCAGCACCACGGGCTGTTTATATTTTGCCTTTAGCGTAATCGCCGCTTTGCATTTTTTTTAGGCAAAATCTAAAAGGCCCCTGCCTTACGCACAGGCCAACCCTGTGCTGCCCCGCTTTCGCCCGAAGCTGGGAGGCGACGAAACCCCACCCCGGCCATCCCCAAAGGGGAGGGAGAAATTATAGCCCGTCATGCCGATGAATATCGGCATCCCACTCGCTTAGTAGCCAATGGAATCGGTGCGCGCGTTCACCTTCCGCTGAGATGCCGATATTCATCGGCATGACTGATTAATTAAAAAAAAGAACCTGCGGTTGCTTTTCAACCGCCACTGTTAATAAGAAGCGCGGGGCATTGATGGCACCCGGCCGGGTGCTGGCCTTGTGGGCAAAGGCAGGGATTGCCATCAATAGGCCTTTTGGTTACTTTATGGCTATGATAAAGTAACTGGCCTCTGCGGCCAAGAGCAGACGAAGTAAGTTTATCAGCACAAAACTACTTTCACACGCACTAACCCAAACCAAAATCGCAAAAATCAACTAAACCTTCCATCCACCCAACGGTTAATCCTAAAATACATTAACCATGAAAAACATCATCATCACCGCTGCCATATGCCTGGTAACAACCCTCGCAGCATCGGCCCAGGAATACGTATCGCCTACCAAACCTGCCGAAACCGGTAAGTCGCCCGGCGTAAAGGTGAAATTGCTGAGCCAGAACGGGCCGGTTAAAACCTACATCATCATTTTTGCCAAAGGCGATGAGGTGATATCGGGCTTAACCGAATTTGCACAGAAGTATAAGGTTACCAGCGCGCATTTCACCGCTATTGGCGATGCCACGTCGGCTAAAGTAGGCTGGTATGAGCAAAGCAATAAAATGTTTAAAGTGATCCCTATTAACGAGCCTGCCGAAATTACTTCGCTTATTGGCGATATCACCATGAATGAGGGTAAACCTGTGGTACATGCCCACATTAACCTGGCCGATAAAAATGGTATGGTACACGGCGGTCACCTGCTGCAGGCGTCTATTTTTCCTACGCTGGAGGTCATCATGATGGTAGAACCCACCACTATGTACAAGAAGTTGTACCCCGAAGCCGGTGCGTATATTATAGATGCGGATAAGTAGACCCCACCCAACCCTCCCCGAAAGGGAAGGCTTTAAAAACATTATTACAAAGTCTCCCCTTTTGGGGGAGATTTAGAGGGGCTTGTCCTTTGTTCTTATTAGTTTTTTTATAGCTTTGCCGTACAAAAGCAAAAACCATGAGTGTTCTCGTAAATAAAGATTCAAAAGTAATTGTTCAGGGTTTTACCGGTAACGAAGGTACTTACCATGCCGAGCAAATGATTGCCTACGGAACCCAGTTAGTAGGTGGCGTTACGCCCGGTAAAGGCGGACAAACCCACCTTGACCGCCCTGTGTTTAATACCGTTAAAGACGCGGTAGATAAAACCGGTGCCAACGTATCTATCATTTTTGTACCTCCTGCATTTGCAGCCGATGCTATTATGGAAGCGGCCGAGGGTGGTATCAAAGTAATTGTTTGTATTACCGAAGGTATCCCAACTAAAGACATGATACAGGTTAAAGAATATTTAACCGATAAGGACACACGCTTAATTGGCCCTAACTGCCCGGGCATTATTACGGCCGACGAAGCCAAAATTGGTATCATGCCAGGCTTTATCTTCAAAAAAGGTAACGTAGGTGTGGTTTCCAAATCGGGTACTTTAACTTACGAAGCAGTTGATCAGGTGGTTAAAGCCGGTTTAGGTATTACTACTGCAATTGGTATTGGTGGCGACCCAATTATTGGTACCCCAACTAAAGAAGCGGTTGAATTGCTGATGAACGATCCCGAAACTCATGGTATTATCATGATTGGTGAAATTGGTGGTAACATGGAAGCTGATGCCGCTCATTGGATCAAAGCACATGGCACTAAACCTGTAGTAGGTTTCATAGCCGGCCAAACTGCGCCTCCGGGCCGTAGAATGGGTCACGCTGGTGCAATTGTAGGTGGCGAAGACGATACCGCTGCTGCTAAAATGAAAATTATGGCCGAGTGCGGTATCCGCGTAGTAGAATCTCCAGCCGAAATTGGCGCTGCCATGGCAGAAGAATTGGCTAAGTTAGCGTAAGCATTTAGAGTAAAGAATATAGAATCAGGAGTTAAGACTTTTGTTTTGAATATATAAGGGAATCCCGGTCAGTTTGGCCGGGATTTTTTTGTGTTGGTATAACCCATTACACAAAATTGTCATTGCGAGAAACGATAGCGACGTGGCAACCGCACGGAAGCAAGTAATCAACCGCTTTAAGATTTTTATTTGTTATTATTGTGATACGATATAAACCTGTACATGACCATAGCTCAATACCTCGACCGCATACAATCGCGTTTTAAATTAGGCAATGCCACCGAACATACTTACCGCGGCGATCTGCAACAATTGATAGAAGCCTTGGTACCCGATGTAAGCGCCACCAACGAGCCTAAGCGTATTGCCTGCGGTGCGCCCGATTATATCATCATGCGCAAAGAGATACCGTTAGGGTATATCGAGGCTAAGGATGTAGGATTAGATTTGGGCCATAAGCAGTTTAAATGCCAGTTCGACCGTTACCGTAAATCACTGGATAATTTGATCATCACCGATTATCTCGATTTTTGGTTTTATTTTAATGGTGAGTTCACCACTAAAATACGCATTGCTGAAGCTGATGGTAACCAAATAAAGCCACTGCCGCAAAACTTTGAGCAGTTTACCAACCTCATCCGCAATTTTTGTACGTATGTAGGGCAAACCATCAGGTCGGCCAATAAGCTGTCGGTAATGATGGCCGATAAGGCCAAACTGCTTTCGCAAATTATTGAAGCTGCCGTAACCAGCGATGAGGATAGCTACGATAACAGTACGCTTAAAGAGCAGATGTATGCCTTTAAGGATATACTCATCCATGATATTAAGCCCAAGGAGTTTGCCGATGTGTATGCGCAAACCATAGCCTACGGTATGTTTGCAGCGCGACTGCACGACCCTACGCTGCCCACCTTTTCGCGGCAGGAAGCGGCAGAGCTGATACCCAAAACCAATCCGTTTTTACGCAAGCTGTTTCAGTATGTGGCCGGGGTAGACCTCGACCCGCGTATTGTTTGGATTGTGGATGCCTTGGCCGAGATCTTCCGGTTTACCGATGTAGCCGCCATATTAAAGAACTTTGGCAAGGCTACCCAAACGCACGACCCTATTATCCACTTTTACGAAACCTTTTTGGCCGAGTACGACCCGGCGCTACGCAAAGCGCGTGGGGTTTGGTATACCCCGGCCCCGGTGGTTAATTTTATAGTACGCGCGGTAGACGATATTTTAAAAACTGAATTTAACTTACCCAAAGGACTGGCCGACAGCAGCAAAATAAAAGTTAAGCAAAAAACGGTTACCAAAGCCACGGCCGACCAACGCTCTAAACTTAAAGAAGTAGAAACCGAGGTAGAGGTACACAAAGTACAGATACTGGACCCGGCCACCGGTACCGGTACCTTTTTGGCCGAAGTGGTAAAACATGTGTATAAAGATTTCGAAAAAATGCAGGGTGCCTGGAGCAGCTACGCCGAAAACCATTTAATACCCCGCCTTAACGGTTTTGAGTTGCTGATGGCCAGCTATGCCATGGCGCATTTAAATTGGATATGCTGCTGGCCGAAACCGGTTTTAAAAGCACCAAGAACCAGCGCTTTAAAATTTACCTGACCAATAGTTTAGAAGAACACCATAAAGATACCGACACCTTATTTGCCAATTGGCTCAGTAGCGAAGCCAACGAAGCTAATCATATCAAGCGCGATTCACCGGTTATGGTGGTAATGGGGAACCCGCCGTATAGTGGAATATCAACCAATAAGGGCGAATGGATAAGCCGATTGATTGATGATTATAAATATGTTGATGGCGTACACTTCAACGAGCGCAAACACTGGTTGAACGATGATTATGTAAAATTTATACGATTTGGGCAACATTTTATTGATAAAAATGGGGAAGGAATTTTAGCATATATTAATAACCACAGCTTTTTAGACAATCCTACGTTTAGGGGAATGCGCTGGCACTTGTTAAACTCGTTTGACACTATTTATATCATTGACTTACATGGTAATAGTAAAAAAAAGGAGGTTAGTCCAGACGGAAGTTTGGACAAAAATGTTTTTGACATACAAGCCGGAGTGTCAATCAATTTATTCATAAAGACAGGTAAAAAGATTGAAGGCGAATTAGCTAAAGTGAAACATTTGGATATTTGGGGTAGTCGAGACGATAAATATGAGCAACTTTTGAATAATGGTTTAAACGAACTTAACTTCCAAGATGTTGAGTGTCAAAAACCATATTATTTTTTTCAACCAAAAAGTGATGAGTCAAAAGAAGAATACGAATTCGGTTTTCAAATCAGTAAATTATTCACTTTAAATAGTGTTGGTATAGTAACAGCGAGGGATAAGTTTTGTATTGATAATGATTTAATTGAATTAAAAAACAGAATACTTGAATTTGCAAACAATCAAATACCTGATAAATCAATAATTAGTAAATATGGATTAAAAGACACAAGTACTTTTAAATTAGGTAAATCAAGGAATAGTTTATTTATGGAAAAAGATATAAATAAATATTATCAAAAAATCTCTTATAGGCCATTTGATGATAAGTGGATATATTACAATAATGATATTGTTGAGAGGCCTTTAATGAAAGTGATGAAGCATCTATTAAATGACAAGAACATAGGTCTTGTTGTTGGTAGGCAGTCCACAGATAACTATTGGTGTAATATACAAATCAGTAAGTACATGATTGATAATAGATATCATTTTAGTTATAAAGGCACTGCTTCAGAATTTCCTTTATATATATATAGCGAAAATAGTATACAAACTTCATTTGATAGGTTACATGAACGCACTCCCAATCTTAACAAGGAAATTACTGCACAAATAGCCACCGGCCTTAACCTAACCTTCACCAACGAAAAAGAAAAGACCGAAGGTACCTTTGCCCCGATAGACCTGCTTGATTACATTTATGCCGTACTGCACAGCCCGGCCTACCGCGAAAAGTACAAGGAGTTTTTAAAAATAGATTTTCCACGTGTACCGTACCCCACCAATGCCGAAACCTTTTGGCAGTTGGTAAAATTAGGCGGTCAGCTGCGCACCATCCACCTGCTCGAAAGCCCGGTAGTAACTGATTACATTACCAGTTACCCTATAGATGGCGATAACGTGGTAAACGCCCTGCGTTATGATGCCGGCCGGGTATACATTAACCAAACCCAATACTTTGATAATGTACCCGCAGGTGCCTGGCAGTTTTACATTGGCGGCTACCAGCCCGCCCAAAAATGGTTGAAAGACCGTAAAGGCCGCGAGCTAAGTTTTGAAGACATTATGCACTACCAATCCGTCATCGTTGCCCTGCACGAAACCGAAAAACTCATGCAGCAAATTGATGAAGTAGGCGTAGAGCCTGTAATTGCAGAGGTGGTATAATCTCAACACCTTGTCAGTCTGAGCCTGTCGAAGACCTCTCCAAGCGGTTAATGCTTCGACAGGCTCAGCATGACAAGCGCCACTTGCAGATTATTTATAAAGATAGCGCACCTGCGCTGTGCGTAGTCTCTTGACTACGCACCACTATGCCTGCAGACTTTAGCTTGTCCCAAAGCGCTGAAAAGTGTTCACGGAACTGATAGCATGCTTAAAGTGATAATAGCATAGTAATCATGGACACTTACGGTTGTGTTTCGCACAAGCGTGGACGCTTGTACGGGCAGTGGTATTGTGTACTTCCAAATGTAACGAAGCCTTCAAAAAGATGCTATTTCTTACATTATAAATTGATTATTAAAGCAAAATTTTTTACAGTATCTTGCTGCTTCAATCCAAACTTATTACAATGAGATACCTCGTGTTTATTATCGGGCTGCTTATTACGCTTAACAGCTTTGCCAAAATTCCTAAGCCCAAAAAGATACTTATGTAAATGATTTTGCCGGAGTGCTAACAAAAGCAGAAATTAAAGCACTGAACGTTGAAATTCATCGTATAGAGCGTTTGTCGGGTGTGCAAATGGCCCTGGTTTTGGTAAACACATTACCGCAGGAATATGATATTGAAGAATACGCTTTGCTTATTGGGCGTAAATGGCATATCGGAAAAAATAAAAATGGATTAGTGTATGTTGCTGCGCTAAAACAACGTAAGCAGCGGCTCGAAGTAGCCCGGAATTTGGTTGACAAGTTAACTGATGACAGATGTCTTGAAATTTTAGATGTTACAAAGCCGTACTTTAAGCAAAAGGATTATAACGGTGGTTTGCAAGCTATGGTGGAGCAATTGAGTGGCGATCTTGTACCACAAAGTGTAGCAAATGATGAAACACAACCAGGAACTGAGCAGCAAGCAAATTTGGCAACCGCTGATAGCACTAAAGGCAATGGATCGGATAGCGAAGAGTCGAACATGTTTATTGACATACTTGCGTGGCTTACCGTTCTTGGTATTCCAATAACTTTAATGGCTTTATTCATTCGCTGGATTATTAGAATGAACAGGCGGAATGGGTATGCATCTAATGGTACTTTAAAAGAGAATGTGTATGACGATACCGTATCGGGTAGTCGTGGTTTCGGCAGAAGTTCTTCCGGCAATTATTCAACTTCGTCGGGTTCAAGGCGGTCGGGTGTAGGAGCAGCTTTAGGCGGTTTTGCTGCGGGTGCAGCTACGGGGTATGCGGCGCGTGCCATACAAGATCATTTGGAAGAAGACCGTGAGCGAGATAGAAAACTTGAAGAAGACCGTGAGCGTGATAGAAAACGTGAGGAAGCTGAAGAAAGAAGCGTTTCGAATGATGATAGAGATGAAAGCGACTATGGACAATGGAATAGTAGTTCTGATAGTGATAACTCGTCGGGCAGCAGTTCATCAAACAGCGGTTTTGATGGAGGCAGCGGCGCTACTTCAGACTGGTAAGTAGGTTATGTAAGTGTTATAGAGTATAGTCCAGCTATGCGTAGTCTTCCGACTACGCACCACTATGGCCGAAGACTTTATTCTGCCGAAAGCGCTGGAAAAGTGTTCACGAAACTGTTCAAAAACCGTTCAGAAAGTGTTCACTCGTGAACACTTTCTGGCTGAATTAGTCCGAAATATCTTGTTCTGTAATCTAATAAAACCTAACTAAATGAAAGAAAATGCAACTTTTTGAAATTTAGTGAACAAAACCCGGCACTTTCGGCGTGAACACTAATGCGGTATAACATAGTATCGTTTAAAAAACAGAGGATCTGATTTTGTAAACTTTTGCCGTTCCAGCAGTTCCGTCAAAACAGCGTAAATAAGCAGTCGTGCAAAACTAATCCGCGCCAAGTCGAGTATATTTATATATCGATGAAATCAAAACATCATCGTTGTAATTACAACTACTCATGGAAGAAAAAAAATATAATCAACTCACCCCCGCCGAAGAATACATCATCTTACACAAAGGTACCGAGCGCCCTTTTACCGGCGAACTGCTCAACAATAAGGCTGAGGGCTTGTACGTATGCCGTCGGTGCGATGCCCCGCTTTATACCAGCGAAACCAAGTTTGAATCGTTTTGCGGCTGGCCCAGTTTCGATGATGAAATAGCCGGTGCAGTAACCAAAGAAACCGATGCCGATGGCAGCAGAACCGAGATATTATGCTCCAACTGTGGGGCGCATTTAGGGCACGTTTTTGTAGGTGAACGCTTTACTGCCAAGAATACCCGGCACTGTGTTAACTCGGTTTCTATGAAGTTTGTGCCCATCGCAGAGGTGAAATAACCAGTAAAGTTATTAACAATGGAGCCCGTTTTTGCGGGCTTTTTTTGTGGTTTAGTTTTCAGCTAATTAGCTTTTTTAATGGACGATTAATTGAAAACTAAACGTTGCTGTAAACCATATTTAAATTGCAACATGACAATTAGATGTTGCATTTAAAATACTGATATACAAATAAATAAACGTAAATAAAAATTGCATGGACACCTTGGCAGGGCTGTCATGTTAATAACTTTCAGCTCGTGTGGAGAACGTTTACAAACTTCTAAGGGCAATGTGATGTACATTTGTTTATAAGCTTTGCTACCCTAATGCATGGCTTATAAATGGTAGCCGGATGATCCTGTTTGGTTGGCCACGAGTAGTGTAATAGAGTAATAACTAAAACCAAATATATACAGCAAACATCAAACCTGGTGAAAATTGGGCGGATTGTTCGGCTGCGTGTGTTTGTAATGAAAATGATAATAAGAAGTTTAAGTATATGAGCCAGGAAAACGAAGTATTATTAAGAGAGAACAAAGATCGGTTTGTTATCCTGCCGATTAATTATCCCGCAATTTGGGAGATGTACAAAAAGCACGAAGCCAGCTTTTGGACGGCTGAAGAAATTGACCTGAGTGACGATCAAAAGCACTGGGATAACCTGAACGATGGTGAGCGTCATTTTGTATCGCATGTATTGGCATTTTTTGCTGCCAGTGATGGTATAGTAAACGAAAACCTGGCTGTAAACTTTATGAGTGAGGTACAGGTACCAGAGGCGCGTTGTTTCTACGGATTCCAGATCATGATGGAAAACATCCACTCCGAAACTTACGCCTTGCTGATTGATTCGTACATCAAAGATCCTGTTGAAAAAGACCGCTTGTTTCATGCTATCGATACCGTACCATGTGTGGGTAAAAAAGCACAATGGGCGCTAAAATGGATCAATAACGGAACCTTTGCACAGCGCTTAGTGGCGTTTGCAGCCGTAGAAGGTATCTTCTTTTCGGGCAGCTTTTGCTCTATTTTCTGGCTGAAAAAACGCGGCTTAATGCCGGGCTTAACGTTCAGTAATGAGCTGATCTCGCGCGATGAGGGTTTACATTGTGAATTTGCTTGCTTGTTGTATTCGATGTTAGAAAACAAGTTGAGCAAGGAAGAAGCTACCGGAATTATTACCGAAGCTGTAGAAATTGAAAAAGAATTTATCACCGATGCGCTGCCTGTTCGATTAATTGGTATGAATGCCGATTTAATGAGCCAGTATATCGAATTTGTGGCCGACCGCTGGTTACAGGAACTGGGTTACGATAAGGTATATAATGCCACCAACCCATTCGACTTCATGGAAATGATTTCGCTGCAAGGCAAAACCAACTTCTTTGAAAAACGCGTAGGCGATTACCAAAAAAGCGGTGTTTTAAATGCGCAACCAAGTCAGGCATTTACCTTAGACGACGACTTTTAGAACCCCTCCTTAAACGGAGAGGTAACAAAATATATATTTAATAGATTAAGACACAATTAAAAAGATTTCTCCCCTTTTGGGGGGGTAGGAGGGGTTTACATGTTTGTAATAAAAAGAGACGGCAGAACTGAGTCGGTAAAGTTCGACAAAATTACCGCGCGTATTGAAAAGCTGTGCTACAGCCTGAACCCACACTTAGTGGACCCGGTAGATGTAGCCCGTAAAGTGATTGAAGGCTTGTACGATGGGGTTACCACTTCAGAGTTAGATAACCTGGCCGCTGAAACTGCAGCGTCGTTAACCACCAAGCACCCCGATTATGCTTTGCTGGCATCACGTATTGCCGTGTCTAACCTGCACAAAAATACCATCAAGTCTTTTAGCGAAACGATGCGTAAACTGCATTCTTACCGTGATCCTAAAACCGGCAAAAACGCATCTTTACTGGCCGATGATGTTTGGGATGTAATTGAAGCTAATGCCGATGTGTTAGACAGCAGCATTATTTACGACCGCGATTTTGGTTTCGATTACTTCGGTTTTAAAACACTGGAAAAATCGTACCTATTAAAGTTAGATGGTCGCATAGCCGAACGCCCGCAGCATTTGTTTATGCGTGTATCGGTAGGTATCCACAAAGAGGATATAGAAAGCGCTATTAAAACCTATCACTTAATGAGTGAACGTTGGTTTACTCACGCTACACCAACGTTATTTAATGCTGGTACGCCAAAGCCACAAATGTCGTCATGTTTTTTATTGACCATGAAGGATGATAGCATTGAAGGTATTTACGATACATTGAAGCAAACTGCACAGATCTCGCAAAGTGCCGGTGGTATTGGTTTAAGCATTCACAACGTACGCGCAACAGGTTCATACATTAGCGGTACCAACGGTACCAGCAACGGTATCATTCCAATGCTGCGTGTGTTTAATGATACCGCCCGTTATGTAGACCAGGGTGGTGGTAAACGTAAAGGTGCATTTGCTATTTACTTAGAGCCTTGGCACGCTGATGTTTACGAGTTTTTAGACCTGCGTAAAAACCACGGTAAAGAAGAAATGCGTGCGCGTGATTTGTTCTACGCCCTGTGGATTTGCGACTTGTTCATGAAACGTGTAGAAGCCAACGAAGATTGGAGCTTATTCTGTCCGCATGAAGCACCGGGATTGGCCGATTGCTTTGGTGCAGAGTTTGAAGCTTTATATACTAAGTATGAGCAGGAAGGTCGTGCCCGCCGTAAGGTAAAAGCACAAGAACTTTGGTATGCTATCCTGGATTCGCAGGTAGAAACCGGTACCCCGTATTTGTTGTATAAAGATGCTGCCAACAGCAAATCTAACCAGCAAAATTTAGGTACTATCAAAAGCTCTAACTTGTGTACCGAAATTATGGAGTACACCTCGGCCGATGAGGTTGCGGTTTGTAACCTGGCTTCACTTGCCCTGCCACGCTATGTGATCAATGGTAAGTTCGACCACGAAAAATTGTACGAAGTAACTTACCAGGCTACGTTGAACCTGAATAAGATCATCGATAATAACTACTACCCGGTTAAAGAAGCCGAATACTCTAACCTGCGTCACCGCCCAATTGGTTTAGGTGTACAAGGTTTGGCTGATGCCTTTATTTGCCTGCGCATGCCTTTTGAAAGCGACGAGGCCAAGCAACTGAACAAGGAGATCTTTGAAACCATTTACTTTGCAGCCATGACGGCTTCTAAAGACCTGGCTATTAAAGATGGTGCTTATACCACTTTCCAGGGTTCACCGTTATCGCAAGGTAAATTCCAGTTCGATCTTTGGAATGTAACGCCTGATAGTGGCCGTTGGGATTGGGAAAACTTGCGCCTGGATGTAATGAACCACGGTGTGCGTAACTCACTGTTGGTAGCGCCTATGCCTACTGCTTCAACCTCGCAAATATTAGGCAACAATGAGTGCTTTGAGCCTTATACCTCCAATATTTACACCCGCCGTGTATTAAGCGGGGAGTTTGTTATTGTAAACAAACACCTCCTGCGCGATCTAGTTGACCGTAACTTATGGAACGGCAGCATTAAAGACCAAATCATCACGGCTAACGGTTCTATCCAGGATATTGCCGAGATACCTGCCGATTTGAAAGAACTGTACAAAACGGTATGGGAAATTAAGATGCGTAACATCATTGATATGGCTGCCGACCGTGGCGCTTATATCTGCCAGTCGCAATCATTAAACCTGTTTATTAACGCGCCAAACGCATCTAAGTTGACTTCTATGCACTTCTACGCCTGGAAAAAAGGCTTGAAAACTGGTATGTATTACCTTCGTACACAAGCTGCTTCACAAGCGGTTAAGTTTACGGTAGAAAACCAGGGAGGTAAAAACATGGATCCGGTTGTACCGGCCCAGGTGGCTACCATGGCCGATGACGTACCAGCAGGACCATCTTGCTCTATGGACGAAGGTTGCGTAACCTGCTCTGCATAAGGTATCACCTTACACATAAATAAATGACCAAGCCCTGAAGTTAATTACTTCAGGGCTTTTTATCTTTGCGCTATGTCTACCATCGAATATCAAAAGCATGAAACCATCCATTGCGACCGCTGCAGTGCTGCTTTTGAATGCAAGGCTAATTCCTACACCAAATGCCAGTGCAGCAATGTGCAACTTAGCATTAACGAGGTGCAATATGTAAGCGAATTGTACGATGGCTGCCTGTGCGTTAACTGCCTCCGGGACTTGCAAAAAGAGTATCAGGAAACGTTATAGATTAACCAATCGTCAAATCACTAAAACTGTTAGTCTGAGCTTGTCGAAGACTTATCAAGGCGACCAGTGTTAGACATGCTCAGCTTGAGAAGGGTGATCGAAAGGGCGTCAGTTTGAACCTGTCGAAGATTTAGTAAAACGCTGAGTGCTTCCGATAAATTCAGCAAAGTATTCGCAATAAGAATTTTGGCGTTGCCTGCGGCCCGGGCTATCCGTTGCAAGTCCTCATTACGCTACGCTTCATTCCGGGCTTTCCACTACTATCCCTAACGCAAACTACATAATTTGGTGACCTAACTACAATTTTACCCTGTCATTTCGAGCGATAGCGAGAAATCTTTTCAAAGCGCCAGGTTATAGAACTTAAAAGTTCGAAAAGGTCTCTCACTATCGTTCGAGATGACAATAGCGGTTACAAATTATAAAGTATTCTGCCTGTGGTCGATGTTATCACTGCGCTATATTATTACTGATGCTTCCAGTGTCTCGACTTCCCCTCACTTAGCCACTGCATAGCGGTAAGCATCCGTTTTTGGCGTGTAGCCTCGGTTTTGGCTTGCGTAATCCATTCCACGTATTCCTTTTTGCTGGAATAGCTATAGTTGTTAAACTGGGTTTCGGCTTGCGGGTGCTCTCTCAAAAGTTCGGAAAAGTAATCGGGAACTATTAAGGGTGGTTTTACGGTACTCTTAGATTTATCAACCTTAATGCCTTTTTCATTCAATTCAACTGCTTCGCATATGTACTGCATTAGTATCTCATCAGCAGGCAGATCGGCAAGGCTGGTAATACGGCCCAAATGTCCCATGGCGTCGCTTCGTTCCAGTATGTTATACGGATCAGATAATAAGGAACCTTTCCAAAAGCCAAAAGTACAATGCTGTTTAAAACCGGCTATATGGCAAACCGTTCCTTTATAATCGAAGAACGGCATGCTCCACTTCATGGTTTCCTGTATTTGCGGGGCGGCATCATGGATCAGCTGGCGCAAATGGATCAAGATTGGCTGGGCGAATTCAGCCGCTTTGGCAATGTAGTCGTCATGGCGTAGATCGTAGGTTTCCATGGTTAAGGTTGGTTTGGAATTACAAGTTATGGAATGGTTTTAAGAAACGCAAATGACTTGTCTTAACCGGAATTTGAGGAATTAAAAAAATGCAGAATTGATTTTGCTCGGAAATTATTATTTAAATTTTATAATTTTGTTACGAGGGGAAGCATCAGTTCGAATCTGTTAAGGCTGTAAGCCTTTAGTTTAGCGAGTTAGAACGCCCCTTCATATCAACGAAGATGGCAGATGCAATTTATATGGGTTAAACCTTTCTAATGTGATCACGCGTTGCAAACTCACGCGAGCCGAGGGTACCTGTTCAGTCTATGTTTTGCCAATCAATACGATCGTTCCTATCAAAATAGTTGAAAACCTTACCTATGCCATGCAACTTAGGATCATTTTTAAATCCCATACCATGTACATAGCCAAGATACTCTTGATGAGTTTTCAAAACCCTTTACTATTTGACTTTTAGGAGTAATTACAAACTAGCCTTCCTTAATTAGTTGATAATTTAAGATGGTATTGGTAGCATGCAAAAATATCATGCCTTTTACAACCGTTATTCCTTTTGTACCAGGTATTGTGAGAGAAATACTGGTCGTATCGGTTGATTCTACGATCCAATTGACAATGGTCGCTGATGTTGTGGCTTCATAAGGCTTAATAAGTGGAATCCTTCCCATATCAAAACTTCCCTTATCTGTATAGAAATAATCTTGTTTCAAGCCTTTACTAGGCTCGTTACAAGCAATAATACACAAGGATAACCTCAAAAATTTTGATCTTTTCATTAATAGCGCTAATCAAAGGTGGGTATAAATAATTTGTTAGATCAACAAGTTAGCTATGTGTTTCAGAATATGGAAATTAACTGTTTTTTGTCTCAGCAGGTCTTCTACAAGACACCCTGCTAAGACGGGGAAATAATAGGGTCGCGAATTGCAACTCACATCAGTTAATGTTTTCTATTTAATGATATACTTGCTTAGGTAAGCTCTCTTTTCATCATTAATTTAACTGTTGCTTTTGCTAACCTTTGTGCTTCATCTTCATTATTTAAAACGTTGTCAGTAAAATCAATGAGGTCAATTTGATATTGAAGATTGTCTGGAGAATATTTTACTAACAACTGGTATAACGTTTTTATCTCATTCAGGTTACATGACTTTAATCTTTCTTTATCGTTAACCATTTGCATGGCGTCTGCTATGATATTTATTATTCTATCGTCGAGTATAAGAGTTGGGTCTGCTGCCTCTAATTTTTCCCATAGTTCACTTTCATTGTTGAAAGATGATTTTAAGGAATTAATTTGATTGTTTATATCTGCTTGTAAATATGAAAATGCATTAATGAGATTACTAATATCCATCATAATCTTGATTAAAATCTATCCAACTAACAACCATCTTACAACACATGCCCCAACCTGTTCGAGTCCAGCTTGATCAGGATAAACAGCAAAATTGTAAAGCTCCACAACGATGATCCGCCGTAGCTAATGAAAGGCAGGGGAATGCCTATTACCGGCACCAAGCCTATGGTCATGCCTACATTGATGATGACGTGGAAGAAGATGATGGAGGCCACACCATAGCCGTAGATACGGGAGAAGGGGGAACGCTGTCGTTCGGCCATAATAATGATGCGCATGAGCAGGAACATATACAGGCCAATTACCGCAACGGAACCTGCAAAACCCCACTCTTCGCCTATGGTACAAAATATAAAGTCGGTACTCTGGGCAGGTACAAAGGAGTATTTGGTTTGGGTGCCCTGCAAATAACCCTTACCCCATAACTTGCCCGAGCCTATGGCAATTTTAGACTGATTAACGTTATAACCTGCACCACGCAAATCGCTGGAGATGCCCAATAGCTCATCAATACGCGACTTTTGGTGAGATTGCAGTACGTTGTGATACAGGAAATTTACACTGAATATAAAGGCAATGGAGAGTACGAGTCCGGCTGCTAAGCCAATAATGCTTTCGCGCCGCAAACGGAATAAGAAGACGGCCGCTATGGTCAATGCCACCAGGATGCCGATGAGGTAAAGCTGGTTAAATAATAACGACAGCACAAACAAGGCGATGAGCAAGCCTGCTACAATTAAAAACCAGGGCGATAAGCCCTCGCGGTACAATACAAATATAAAGGAGAAAAACACCAGGGTAGAACCGGTATCGGGCTGTAGCATAATGAGCATCATAGGCAAAATGATGATACCTGCCGCCGTAAAAAACGACTTAACCTCCGTAATACGAATATTTACACCGCTCAGGTAACGTGCCAGTAATAAGCACGTACTAAACTTGGCAAATTCGGAAGGCTGCAGCCGGAACGATCCTAAGGGGATCCAGGCCTGGTTACCACCCACATTACGGCCAACTACCAGTACCACCAGAAGCAGTACAACCGTGCCGCCATAAAAAACAGGCGCCAGTCCGTTAAAAAAGCGACTATCGAGTAGTAAAATCACAATGCCCAATACAAGAGCCGTGAGAATAAAAATGAATTGCTTTCCGTAATTGGTATCCAGGTCTACAAGGCTGGAATGAGTTTCATCAAATACGGCCGCATGAATGTTGAACCAGCCTATGGTGCAAAGACATAGATATATGAGTACTGTTAACCAGTCTACATTAAAAAAGAAGCTGCGTTGGTTATTCATCGTCTCTACGCTTAGGCTGGTAGGCCAGCATCTTGTTCACACTATCGTTCTTTGCTTTGCGCGAGGCCGATTTTAATTCAATTAATTTCTTTGCCGTATCGGCTTTGGGTTTTTTAATGTTTTCTTTCCGGATGCTATCGCGGCGCAAACTGTCTTTATGGGTCAACTTTCTAACCGGTGGTTTCCATCCCGGCGGCGGCGGCAATAGGTTAGCGTTAACAATGTACTGAACCTGTGCTTTTGGTTTGGTAATGGTATCGCGCAGGTATTTTTCAACCATGTAGCTGGCAATAGGTGCCGCCCACGATGAACCAAAACCACCGTTTTCTACCACTACGGCAATAGCTATTTTAGGATTATCGCGCGGCGCAAATGCTACAAACACCGAGTGGTTTTTACCATGCGGATTTTGTACCGTGCCCGTTTTGCCGCACATCACAATCCCGGGTATACGTGCTTCGGCAGCCGTACCGCGGTCAACCACATCCTGCATCCCATCAATAATAGGTTCAAAGTAAATGGGGTCTATACCTACGTTAGTCTTGGTGGTATATTCGGCTTTGGTAATCTTTTTATCGCCAACGGCTTTTATCAAATGCGGTTTATAATAAAAACCACGATTGGCAATGGTAGCTTCAATATTGGCCATTTGTAAAGGTGTGGCCAACAATTCACCCTGGCCAATAGCCAGCGAAATAATGGAACTCGAACGCCACCTGTTTTTACCAAACACATTATCAAAATGCAGCGGGGTAGGTACATTACCTCGCGATTCGAACGGCAGTTCCACATCCAGTTTCACACCAAAGCCAAACTTGTTCACCTTTTCCTTCCAGGCGGTAAGGGTAGGGCGTATGTTGCGGGCGCCGTTGGCATTCATCAACTTATCGAAAACGTAGCAAAAATAAGTATTGCATGATTGCGCTATGGCCTTACGCAAATCGGTAACGCCGTCAAAGTGCTCACACTTTACGCGGTGATTACCCGCCTGGTAATAATGCGGACAAAAGAAGGTAGTTTGCGGCGTAATAATGCCCTCCTGTAAGGCAATCAACCCATCCAAAGGTTTAAACGATGATCCGGGCGGATACCTTGCCGCTATAGGCCGTACCAAAAGCGGGCTATAAGGGTCTTTATACATCTTGGAAATATTATTACCGCGTTCGCGGCCTACCAGCACGTTAGGGTCATAGGTAGGGCTGCTTATAAAAGCCAGGATCTCGCCGGTTGATGGTTCAATGGCTACAATGCTGCCTACCTTGTTACGCATCAGCCTTTCACCTAACTTTTGTATGCGCATATCCAGAGAAGAGGTTAAAGGCTCTCCCGCAACGGCTGCTGTATCATAAGCACCATTGGCAAACTGCCCTTTGGCTACGTTGCGCGAATCTACCATCTGGTTTTTCACCCCCCGTTGGCCGCGCAATACATTTTCAAAAGATTTTTCTACCCCGGCAATACCAATATAATCACCAGGACGGTAATACCCGCCCGAACGTTCTATGGCCTTATCGCTGGCTTCACCAATATAACCTAAAAACTGTGCGGCAATAGAGTCGGGGTAGGTACGTACGGTTCGTGGCTGCACATAAAAGCCAGGGAAATCAGACAAACGCTCCTGAAAAGGTGCATAAAGCCGCACCGAAATTTGTTTTTCAAATATGGAGGCTCGGTAAGGGGAGTACTTTTTAGCCTTCGAAAAACGCTTATCGAAACCGGCTTTATCAATACCAACCATGTGGCAAAATTCCATTGTATCAAACGGCAATACCTGTTTAGGGATCACCATAATATCGTAAACCGGTTCATTTTGTACCAGTATTTTGCCGTTACGGTCTAATATGGCGCCGCGGGCAGGATATACAATGGTGGTGCGCAAAACATTGCGGTTAGCAAAAAAGGCATACCGGTCGTCAATGATCTGTATATAAAATAACCGGCCGAGTAACACGAGTGCAAGCGTGATAAAGATGCCGGTAATTACGTAACGTCGCTCAAAATAATTGTTCATTTAGCGTTCTTTCCTTCTGTAAAATAAGAAGCTTGATATTAGTACCAAAAATAATGTAAATACTGAACTTGATAAGAAACGCAATAAGGTATATTGTAATTCGGATAAGCGAAACACTTCGAGGTTGAACAAAAAGAAGTGGTGAAACAGGATAAGCACTGCAGCGTAAGTAAAAAACCAGCGAAAACCCATGTTACCCAAGGTAGGTTCGGGTTCGTTGTCAAAACCATCTTTTTGTACAGTTATGCTAATAAACAATACCCTTACAAAAGCCAGCACTACGCAAGCGGCGGCATGCAACCCGGGTGTATCATAAAATGCATCTATGGTTATGCCCAACACAAACGATAGCAAAAACAGCAGCAAGTTTGGCGTTTCGAACGGTAGCAGTAAAATAAACAGGATGTACAGGTAAGGCACCGATAGGTTGTACAGGCTAATGTTCTTCAACAAAAAAGCCTGTAGCAATACCAGTACTGCAAAACGGATAAGGTTAAAAATTAATACTCTACTCATCTTGTTTCTCCTGGGCCTCCAGTCCCGCGCGCTCTAAGGCCAGCTTATTGTTCACCACATACACATATTGCAGTTTGCTGAAATCCACCGAAAAGTTGACCTCCATGTTTAAGAAAAAGCCGCCACCTTTTGCGTGTAAGTTGGTTACTTTGCCCAAAGGGATACCCGCCGGGTACAAATCCGAATAAGTTGAGGTAACTACCCATTGGCCTATATGCGGTTTCACGTGGTTAGGTACATCGGTAAGCAAGCCTTTGCGCGGGTTAAGGTCATCGCCCCAAATTAAGCTGCCAATGTCTTTAGTATCGGCCAGCATGGCACTTACTTTAGCATCTTTGTGCAATAACGATTGCACCAGCGAAAGGTGCTCGGTAGTATACACTATTTTACCTACCACCCCGGTGCTGCTAATAACGCCCATGCCTTTCACAATGCCATCTTTACTGCCTTTTTGTATGGTGATATAATTGTTACGCTTGTTTACCGAGTTGTTAATTACGCGTGCCTCAGTGTAGGTATACTGCTGTTTGTAAGCACTATCGGTTACAGTGCGCTTGGCCAGTGTATCGGCGTAATAGGATGATTTTAGGGTATTGCGTAAACGGGCATTTTCGGTAGCCAGGCTATCATTCACGTTTTTGAGGTCGAGGTAACTGTTTAGTTCGCTCACCCGGCCGTATAAGGTTCCGGTAACCTCGTTAGTAGTATTAATGTAAGTAGCGCGTTGAAAGGAGTTGTACTTAACGTAAATAACCAGCGAAAAAATTTCGAAAATTACAAACAGGAAAAATGCGTTGTACTTATTGATGAAGACCAAGAGGTTACGCATTGTTCAGTGAGTTGTGAGTAGTGGAATGGTTGAGTAGTTGAATGGAGCAGACCAGCTAAACGTTATTACAACTACTTAACTACTCAACCATTTAACTACTCACCAAACTATTGCATTAAAAATTTATAATTACCGATGTTTTTAAGGGCAGTTCCTGTGCCGCGTACTACAGCACGCAGTGGATCTTCGGCTACGTGTACGGGTAGTTTGGTTTTGGCAGCCACACGCTTATCTAAACCGCGCAGTAACGCACCACCACCGGTTAAGTATATACCGGTTTGATATATATCTGCCGATAGCTCAGGTGGAGTGATCTCCAAAGCTTTTAAAATAGCTTCCTCAATTTTAGAGATAGACTTATCTAAACAATGCGCAATCTCGGTATATGATACAGTAATTTGCTTAGGTACGCCGGTCATCAGGTCGCGGCCTTGTACGGCAAAATCTGCAGGTGGATCGGCCAGTTCTGGTAATGCAGCACCCACTTCAATTTTAATCTTTTCGGCAGTACGATCACCAATCATAATGTTATGCTGGCGGCGGATGTACTGAACAATATCCGAGTCGAAATTATCACCCGCTACGCGGATAGATTGATCGCAAACTATACCTGATAAGGCAATAACCGCAATTTCGGTAGTACCACCGCCAATATCAATGATCATGTTGCCCATTGGCTCTTCCACATCAATACCGATACCTACCGCGGCAGCCATTGGCTCATGGATCAGGTATACTTCCTTAGCACCGGCAATTTCGGCACTTTGGTGTACCGCACGTTTTTCTACCTCGGTAATGCCCGATGGTATACAGATCACCATACGTAACGACGGGAAAAACCAGCCTTTACCTTTGTTGATCATTTTGATCATACCGCGTATCATATGCTCGGCGGCGTCAAAATCGGCTATTACACCATCTTTTAGCGGACGAACGGTACGTATATTATCATGGGTTTTACCCTCCATTTGCATAGCCTGACGGCCAATGGCTATAACCTTATTGGTCTTTCGATCAAAAGCTACAATGGAAGGCTCATCAACCACCACTTTATCGTTATGTATAATCAGGGTATTCGCAGTTCCTAAATCAATAGCAACTTCTTGTGTAAAAAAATTAAATAAACCCATGGATGTTTTATGTCAAAAAATAATCTGCAAAGATTAGAAAATTATGTGTAAGTATATCAATAAGCGTTCGCATTTCAAAGTAAAAAGCCTTTTGATAATTTTGTTCGTCATTGCGAGGTACGAAGCAATCGCTGCATGGAAAAGTATGTCGTTTAACTAACCGTGCAGAGATTGCTTCGTACCTCGCAATGACGTTTTATCAGAGGTTTTAGTGTTTAAAATGCCTTACACCTGTAGTCACCATGGCTATTTCTTTTTCGTTAGCCATGTTTATAGAATCCTGGTCTTTAATGGAACCGCCTGGTTGTAACACCGCAGTAATACCTGCTTCGGCTGCAATCTGAACACAATCGGGGAACGGGAAAAACGCATCAGACGTCATTACCGCACCGTTTAAATCGAAACCAAATGTGTGTGCCTTTTCAATAGCCTGACGCAAGGCATCAACCCTTGAGGTTTGCCCCACACCACTGGCCAGTAACTGGTTGTTTTTAGCCAGTATAACCGTGTTAGATTTGGTATGCTTTACCAGCTTATTTGCAAAATACAGGTCTTTAAGTTCCTGCTCGGTTGGCTGCTTATGGGTAACGGTGGTCATTTTATCAGGTCCTTCAATTACCAGGTCTTTATCCTGCTCAATAACGCCGTTCAGCAAAGTTTTAAATTGCTTTACGCCTAATTCAACAGGCTGGCGAATGAGTATAATACGGTTCTTTTTGCTTTTTAGTATCTCAATAGCTTCATCGGTATAGGCGGGTGCTATTAATACTTCGTAAAATAGTTTACTGATCTCTTCGGCAGTTTCTGCGTTAATTTCATCATTGGCAATAATTACCCCTCCAAAGGCCGATACCGGGTCGCAGGCCAGGGCATCAATCCATGCTTCCTTAATGAAAGAACGTGTTGCAATACCACAGGCGTTAGTATGCTTTAATATAGCTATGGTTGGGTCGGTATACTCATCAATTAAAGAAACGGCAGCATCAACATCAACTAAGTTGTTATAGGATAACTCTTTTCCGTGCAGCTTGGTAAACATTGCATTTAGGTTGCCGTAAAAGGTGCCTTGCTGGTGTGGATTTTCGCCGTAACGCAGGGCTTGGCTGGTTTGTATGCTTTGTTTAAATACCGGTAGTACTTCGTTTTGATCGTTCTGATCTATGTTGAAGTACTGAAAAATAGCGGTATCATAATGCGAAGAAATATTAAAAGCTTTTTGTGCAAAACGACGACGCTGATCAAAAGTGGTCTCACCATTTTGCGTTTTCAGTAAACCTTCTAATTCCTGGTAATCGTCTTTAGAAGCTACGATCACCACATCTTTAAAGTTTTTGGCTGCTGCACGTATTAAAGAGATACCACCAATGTCTATCTTTTCAATCACATCAGGCTGTTCTGCACCTGAACGTACGGTTTCTTCAAAAGGGTAAAGGTCAACTATAACCAAGTCAATCTCAGGTATTTCGTATTCAGCTAATTGCTGTTCGTCGCTTTCAAAATTACGTCTGGCCAGTATGCCGCCAAACACTTTAGGATGCAAAGTTTTAACACGGCCGCCTAAAATAGAAGGGTAAGAAGTAAGATCTTCAACGGCAATAACATCGGCGCCAAGGCTGCGGATGAAAGTTTCGGTACCGCCGGTTGAGTATATTTTTACCCCAAGACGTTTTAACTCGCTAATTACAGGCTCCAAATGGTCCTTGTAATAAACCGAAATTAAAGCGTTTTTGATTTGAACAGACTGGCTCATGCAACAATGTTTTTTGAGCCGCAAAGGTAGTTATTTTACCGGGTGGATTAAGAAGTAAAATGCGAATAGTTACGTAATTTGAAACACAACGTTAAGTGGGCAGAAGAAGCGCATATTTATCTGATATTAGTTGATGATTTTTGATGAATAAGTATCATCGGTATCAGGTTAAAATCTGGATGGAATTGCTACTTTATAGCTGCGTGGACCACTGCGAGGAGCTTGCAAATACCCGAATTTTGAAGATATAATTACTTTGCATTCTACCGGCTTACTGTTTATAGAACCCGGAACGAACTTTTTAAAGTCATCATCGAAATTGGTATCAGTAACGCTATATAATTTTTTGATGTTACCTTTTGTTACCCAAACCTCATGTTTTACAATGGTACCGACCGTATCTATTGTAAATATGTGATTGCAGTTTAATAAGTTGCTTGTAGCATTTGCATTAGTTGTTTTTTCTGCGCTCTTAAAATCATTAATTACCTGTTCAGAAAAATCCTTGCTGGGTTCTACCAATGGCATTAAACCATAAAATATGCCGCCAATTTTTATGGGGTTTCTAATGGTGTCACCTTCTTCGGTTGTTTCCGAAAAAAAGCTTTTTATATTGCTTGTGTCAGCAGGGTCAGAAAAAATAAGCCTGTCTTTACTGTAATTGTAGGACTGCACCAAACTGCCATCCCGGTTATAAAAACTCCAATAACCCGCACGTTTACCATCACGATAATTCCCTTGCGCTACCGCTTTGCCATTGGCCGTGGCAATGTATGTGCCATGTTTTACATTTTTGTTGGTGGTTGATACCTGAAATGTTTGGTGAATGGAGTAGGTTAAATCTTTGGTTTTTTGAAGACTTGCCTGTCCGTAAACTTTAATACTTAAGTTTAAGATTAGTACAAGTATTAATGTTATTTTCATTGGGAAATTAAAATGCCAATATACTGTTTACCTTCAAGGTAAATATAGGTTTTGCTTAAAAGCTTATAATAGCAGAGCAGTTACGCTTTTAAATTGCTCTTCATTTTTACAGCCAGTGTTTCAATAACTTTTGGAAAATGCTGATGCTCCAGCTGCTGACCTTTAAGTTTGATGCTGTCCAGCGTATCGCCTGATTCAATTTTAAATTTGGCCTGGTGTATCATTTCGCCTTCATCAAAATGCTCGTTCACAAAGTGAATAGTGATACCGCTTTCGGTTTCTGCATTGGCCAGTACGGCCTTGTGTACATTATCGCCATACATGCCTTTCCCTCCATATTTGGGCAGCAGGGCAGGGTGTATGTTAATAATTTGGTTTGGAAAAGCTTTTAATAACGATGCAGGTACCAGCCATAAAAAACCTGCCAGCACTATTAGGTCTACCTCCATGTTTTTAAGCAGCTTAACTACTTCTTCGGTTTGGTAGAACTCCTTACGGCTAAACACATGGGTGGGGATCTCAAAGTTATCGGCCCGTTGCAAAACATAGGCTTGCGGATTATTGGTTAGCACTAAAACCACTTCGCCATGGGCGTTACTTTTAAAATGCTCTAATATTTTTTGAGCGTTAGATCCCGATCCTGAGGCAAAAATGGCTATCCTGGTTTTCAATGCAGCAATGAGTTATTTGGGGATAAATATAATATTTTATAAATAGGGTGTATTTTAGTGGATAAAACCATAGTTGATAACCCGACGGCGGAGCACCACTAAAGGTTTTGAGAACAAGGTGTCGGTTTTAACTACTTGTAATACCAGCGAGTTTTGCCCCAGGTTAAGCACCTGCGCTTTGGCAAACGGCACAATTGAACCGGTAGAATCCTTGCTAACCATATTAGAACGAAATATAACCGAATCGGCTGTGTTTAGTTCCCACTTGCCATCATTGGTCTGTTCTATACAATTGAAATTTTTGTAAGTGCAGCTACCATCGGTTCTAAATGTGAAGCTTTGATCTAAACCGCAGTTTTTATTTAAGGTGTCTCGGCGTTTGGATGTATCTCCATGAAACGTTTCCGACCTTATAGACGCCAAAAGCCATTTACCTTCTCTATCGGTTAAAAAGTTACTGACCGTAAAATCTTCATTGCCCTTATTGCATGAGCTGATTAACCAGCCCGAAAGCATTAAAGCCAGCACCAATATTAAAGGTGTTTTGTTTTTAATAGAATACACGCCGTAAAAATACAAAATCCCGTAAACTACTTGCTTACGGGACATTATTTTATAAAACGATAAGGGTTAGTTAAAATTGTGCGAAGTTTTAATTCTTCTATTGCTTGTTTTGCTAAGCTTGTCGAATCATTTGTCGCTCCGTTAAGTTTTCCACAATCTCAGACAGATAGATTGGTTATTAGCAGGTCTGTCGAAGCATTTACTGCTCTGCTAACTCTTCGACTCCGGCTTACAGTATAGTTATTATTTACTCAGTTTTTAAATTGTTTACCGGGTTGGCCAAAGCTGCCTTAACCGATTGAAAACTCAACGTAACAAAGGCAATAATAACTGCTAATAAACCAGCCAGTGCAAATACCCACCAGCCTATGGTAACCGGGTAAGCGAAATTTTGCAGCCATTTGTTCATAGCAAACCAGGCAGCTGGCGAAGCTATGATAATGGCCAACACAATGAGTTTAATAAAGTCTTTAGATAATAATAAGGTAATTTGGGTAACCGAGGCACCCAACACTTTGCGGATACCTATTTCTTTGGTACGGCGTTCTGCGGTGTATATAACAAGTCCTAATAAGCCTAAGCACGCCACAAAAATAGAAAGGGATGTGAAGATGAAGAGTAAGGTGCCCATGCGCTGGTCGGTAACATACAGGGCGTTCAGGTCTGCATTTAAAAACGTGTATTCAAACGGCTGTTCGGCATTGTAACTCTTCCATTTGCCTTCAATTTGAGTTAAGGTAGTAGCAGGGTTGCCCGTTTTAAGTTTGGCAATTACATAAGAAGTGTTGCTATCGTAACTTTTTGATGAAGTATGAAACAGCGCAAACGGGGCAATGGCATCATGTAAAGATTCCATATTAAAATCTTTAACCACGCCTACCACTTTGTAAACTTCCATTTTACCACCCGGGTAACGAATGTAACGCCCAACGGGATCTTTAAAGCCAATTTGTTTAACGGCGGTTTCGTTAAGTATTACTGATAATGAATCGTTAAACTGCTTATTGAACGCGCGGCCTTTCACCATTTTTAAGTTAAGGGTAGCAATAAAATCCTGGTCAATTAGAAACGAACCCAGGGTAATATCTTTAGCAACATGTTCATTGGGTGTATTAGCAATTGGAGTATAAAAGTCTCCGAACGCACCCTTTGAGATCATGCTGGTAGAAATGCTGGCACTTTTAACTTGTGGCATAGCCGCAATTTCCTGCCGGAACTGTTCCTGGCTTTTACCCAGCTTCTCGCTGTTGTTGAAAACAATCACATTCTCTTTATCGAAACCGAGGTCGCGGCTTTGAATGTAACGCAATTGCATGTAAACCACCAGCGTACATATAATTAGTGCGGTAGAAATGGTGAACTGAAAAACCACCAGTCCGTTACGGATGCTGCGGTTACTGTTGCCTGCCTTAAATATATTTAACCCTTTCAATACACTTACCGGTTTAAAGGAGGCCAGGTAAAAAGCCGGATAGCTACCGGCCAGTAAAGTGATAGTCACAACTAATCCGGCCATAATGAGCCAAAATTGCCCATTGAGCATCATGGTTACACCAATTAACTTTCCCGATAGCTGGTTAAAGAAGGGAAGCAGGACAATTACTATGATTAGCGCAATAATTACCGATAAAACACTGAAAAATAATGCCTCCATTAAAAACTGCTGAACCAACTGGCTTTTCTCTGAACCCATTACCTTGCGTACGCCAATCTCTTTAGCTCTCCTTGAAGCTTGCGCGGTTGATAAATTGATGAAATTGACGCAAGCCAATACCATCACAAATAAGCCGATGGCAGCAAATATGTATAGGTTCTTGATGTCTCCCTGATCAGTTACTGCCGATATAATTTCACTCGATCTTAAATGCACATCGGGCAGGGGCTGCAAGTGCAAATTCCAGCGACCACCTTTTTTCAAGAATTCATCGTAAGGCTGACCAATACGGTCAAATGCAGTTGCTGCCTGCACCTTCATCATGGCCGGGAACTTGGCTTCCATACTTTTGATAACATTGGGGTTAGCCGCCGCAGCTTTGTTAAGCTTAACGTAGGTAGCCATGTTGAGCCAAACCCAGCTCCAGCTAAAGTGCTTTACATCGGCACAGAGCTGTACGGGAATCAGCATATCAAATTGTAACGACGAAGTTTGTGATACGTCTTTAATTACTCCCGTAACCTTTAGCGGACTGTGACCCACATCCAGCGTAAGCAGCTTACCCATAGCATCAGTGGTGCCAAAATACTTTTTAGCGGCAGCGGCAGTAATTACGATTGAATTGGGCTCCAACAAACATGTGGCCGGGTTGCCTTGCTGTAAAGGGTAAGTAAGCACCTGCAAAAAGTTAGAATCTACTGCAAATACCTTGCTTTCGGTAAAGGATTTATTTTCGACACCATTGTTATAGCGGATGAGTTGATTACCCGGACGATATACACGGGCGTAGCTTTCCACTTCTGCAAAATTATTTTTAAGCGCTTCGCCGGCAGGGGGAGGAGTGTAGCCGGCGTAAAACTCACTGTCGCCCATTTTGCCATCCATGTTTACACGGTAAACCCGGTAGGCATCCTGCACAAAGTTATCGTAAGCCAGTTCGGTTTTAACGAACAAGCCAATCCACATTACACAGGCAAAGCCAATGGCCAAACCGGCAACACTAATAAAGGAAGATACCTTGTTGCGAAACAGGTGCCTTAAAGCAATGGTGACGTAACTTTTAAGCATAATGACCGACGGTGAATAAGTGTACGCCTTAATTGCAGCATAAGCGAAGCCAATTTTGTAAGTAATTGAAAGTAAGAGAGTTGTTTGGATTTATCCATTTTCATATGTTCGGAAACGGACGCTTGGTTGTACGCTATTACAACTGCAGTAAATTTGAGTTATTGAATTTATAAAACTTATTCAAAACCCTAATGTAATTAATACAGCTAACAATTCACTAAATCATTCATTGCAATGAGAATACCCTTTGAAACCCTGCAAGCCGAATTTAAACGCGTACTGCTCAACCTCAATTTTACCGAAACCAGAGCGCAGCAAGTGGCCACTATTTTCGCTGAAAACAGTCGTGATGGGGTGTACACGCACGGGTTGAACCGTTTCCCGGTTTTTGTGCAGTATGTGAAAGAAGGCAAGGTAAACCCAGGTGCCGAACCCATCGCCGATGAAGGATTAGGTTTGCTGGAACGATACGACGGTAACCTGGCTCCGGGTATGCTAAATGCCCGGTTTTGTATGGAGAGGGCCATTGCGCTGGCCAATCAGCATGGCATGGGTTGCGTGGCTATCCGTAATACTAACCATTGGATGCGTGGCGGCACTTATGGCTGGCAGGCCGCTGATGCCGGTTGCATTGGCATCTGCTTTACCAATACCATTGCCAACGTACCACCCTGGGGCGGGGTAGATCCGCGTTTGGGTAACAATCCAATAATTATAGCTGTACCGCGTGAAGGTGGGCATGTAGTGCTGGACATGGCCGTATCGCAATACTCGTTTGGTAAATTGCAGCAATATGATGCCGCGGGCGATGCCCTGCCATTTGCGGGTGGATACAACAAAGCAGGTGAGCTCACCACCAATGCCGGTGAAATTATGGAAAGCTGGCGACTGCTGCCTATAGGTTTTTGGAAAGGTTCGGGTTTATCTTTAATGCTGGACCTATTGGTAACTATCCTGAGTCAGGGCAAATCAACCGCCGAAATATCCAAAGGTAAGTCTGAATACGGCATATCGCAGGTGTTTATTTGCATTAAAACCAACGGCTCGGCACAAACCGCCGATTTAATTGAACAAATTATTGCCTATACCAAAACCAGCGGCCTCGAAGACCCCAACAAAGCCATCCGCTACCCAGGCGAAAGTACCTTAGCTACCCGAGTGAAAAATTTGCAGGAAGGCATCCCGGTTGATGAAGAAATTTGGGCTAAAGTGAAAGCATTGTAATTAAATGGGGTTTCTATTTTAAAAATGATATTGCAAGGCATTATTAATTAATATTTTTAAATTAGAGGGCTTTTAATATTAGCCTTATACAATTTAATGCTTTACAATTCCTTACAGTTCCTACTATTTTTTGTCATAGTAACTATCACCTATTGGTATATTCCCAATAGGTTCAGATGGCTGCTATTGCTATTGGCCAGTTGTTATTTTTACATGGCTTTTGTGCCTATATACATTTTAATATTGGGCTTTACCATTGTTATAGATTACATAGCAGGCATCTATTTAGAAAAAACAACTCATAAAAAGCATAAAAAACTTCTTTTAATAGTAAGCTTAGTGGCCAATATAGGTGTATTGGTGGTCTTTAAATATTTCAATTTTCTGAACACAGCGCTTGATAATGTACTAAGTTACTCGTCTCAACACACACCGTTTCCTTTCCTAAAAATTTTGTTGCCTATTGGTTTATCGTTTCATACGTTTCAGGCTATGAGTTATACCATAGAGGTTTACAGAGGTAATCAAAAGGCAGAAAAGCACTTCGGGATCTACGCTTTATACGTGATGTTTTATCCGCAGTTAGTTGCCGGCCCTATAGAAAGGCCGCAAAACGTATTATGGCAGTTTCACAAAAATCATCAATATGATTTTGAGAATTTAAAAAGCGGGTTAATGCAAATGGCTTTCGGTTTTTTTAAAAAGGTGGTTATTGCCGATAGGTTAGCACAAATTGTAGACAGTATTTACCAAGACCCTCAATCGCAAAACGGTAAAACGTTTTTAGTAGCTACCATTTTATATTCTTTTCAAATATACTGCGATTTTTCGGGTTATTCTGATATAGGTATTGGTGCTGCCCGTACCATGGGTTATGAACTGGTGCCTAACTTTAATGCGCCATATATGGCAAGATCTATAAGCGAGTTTTGGAGTAAATGGCACATGTCTTTATCAACATGGTTTAAAGATTACTTGTATATACCCCTTGGCGGGAGCCGTGTTAAATTGTACAGAAAATACCTGAACCTGATGATCGTATTTTTGGTGAGCGGCTTGTGGCACGGCGCCAACTGGACGTTTGTGATTTGGGGAGCCTTGCACGGAACATTTTTAGTGATCGAAAATTTTATAGGCGATTATTTTAAAAGTAACAACAGTAAGCCAAGCCTGATCACAGCCAATTTGAAACGAATAGGCGTGTTTCTGTTGGTATCATTAGCCTGGATATTTTTTAGGTCACCTAATTTAGGTACTGCTAAAACTGTGTTAGGCAAAATATTCAGCAGTTCTGTTTTGCAACCGTTCGATCATACAGTGGCCAAAAGCTCAACACTGATTTTTGCGGTGTTGTTAATTATTGGCCTGCTTGTTAAAGAGTATTTGTGGCCTAAAATATCTACCAAAAACACCGCTATGTTCTACCTCACCTTTGGTTTGCTCTTGCTGGTATGTTATGTTTTCGGTATATTTAATTACGAACAATTTATCTATTTCCAATTTTAATATATGCGAAAGATAGTTGGATATTTAGTATTGCTTGTTTGCTTAGCGCTATATGTATTAAGCTTGTCTAATGGACTTACCGTAAAGTTTACCAATCTTAAAAACAGGAAAGCATCAATCGTTAACTCTGATACTGAAATGAGTGACCTGTACAGATTTTCATATCTGTCAAAATTTCGTGAAAGTCCTACCTCAACACCTAAAGTTGTTGCCACTAAGTGCGATAATAATGCTCAGATAGATTTGTATCAGGTTGGCGACAGTTATATCTGGAAGTATTTGAATAACCGTGCCTATTACTGCAATGTTAACAAAAGCACCATGGTTAAAACCAACAACAAAGGCAAGCTTTATTTAAATCTCGATTCCTCTAAAGTCAATGTTTTGCTGGTTGAGTTTGCCGAAAGAAACATCATTAGAATATTGCAGGATACAGGTTACACTTACCATATACTCAATAAGGCCAACAACCCTGCGGTTTCCGGCATAGTGAAAGGTGAAACAAGGGAAAGCATTAGCGTAAAAGCTAACAGCAAATGGGCTAAATTCAAAAGTAAATTCGAAACAGTTTCGAATGATGTTTCAGACGTTTTATTCAATAGTCATATCAATACCAACATCGAGCTAAACTTATGGAATATGGCACTCTTTTCGCCTATCAAAGAGTTTAAGGCTAATGTGAATTATTATTTATTCGGATCAGTTGATAAAGATGTTAGGATTTCATCAAATCAAAAGCAATTGTATTTAGCTTCTACTATTGATACACTGAGTAATGAAAGTTCATTTCAACGTATATCTGATGCCAAATTAGATACGCTAATCAACAGTTTTAATGTTATTTACCAGCAGGCAAAAGCAATAGGTTTCAATAAAATTTACTTGTCAATTATCCCAAGCCCGGTATCTGTTTTGGAACCTCGGTACCAGGGAATGCAATACAATTATTTAGTAGATAGATTACAAAAATCTCAGAAGCTTCAATTTCAATGTATCGATATTATGCCCGAGTTCAGACAGCTTCAAGAAAAGGCTTACTTTAAAGCCGACTCACACTGGAATAACTATGGTGCACAGCTTTGGTTAAACAAGTTTAATAATGTGCTGCAGCAAAGCATTAAAGAGCAGGATAATTCCAGTAATTAACCAGGCGATATATTAAAGGGAGCAAAGTGTTTACTGGTACAATCAATAGTGCAAATGGGCCTATTGGTTTAGCGAATTGTGAAATCTATTCTCCTTTCAACACCACCTCATCATCCTTATCCTGAATCAAGTGTGCGAATTTTTCCCAAAAACCATCTTTGGGCAGGGGTGCTTTGATGTCAACAGGTTCTTTTTTTACCGGGTGAATGAATTGTAGTCGGCGGGCATGCAGGCAAATGCTCTTTCTTAAACTACCACGGGGATAGCCGTATTTATTGTCGCCTACTATGGGGCAATCTAATGTAGATAGCTGTACCCTTATCTGGTGCGGTCGGCCGGTAATAGGGTTTACCTGGATAAGGTAGTAGCCTTCCAGTTCGCCAGCTAGGCGGTAATGCAGTTCGGCACGCTGGCTTCCTTGTATTTCCCGATCATGTGCCTTGGTTACGTTTTTCTGTGGGTTTTTTAGCAGCCAGTGTACCAGGTTGCCATAGGGCGGATTTGGGCGGTTGCGCACTACGGCATAATAGGTCTTCCGCATTTCGCGGGTCTTAAACATTTCGTTCACCCGCTCTAATGCCTTACTGGTTTTAGCAAACAGGATTACGCCGCTTACCGGCCTGTCCAACCTATGCACCACACCTAAAAAGGCGCCATTGGGTTTGTTATATTTCTTAGCCAGGTAATTTTTCACCTTTTCATCCAACGAAAGATCGCCGGTATCATCAACCTGCACAATATCGCCAGCGCGCTTGTTAATAGCAATCAGGTGATTGTCTTCAAACAATACGTCATTGTCTGTTATCTCGGCGTTAGGATCATTAGGGGCAAATTTAGCCATGTTTTATTTTTGTAGGGAAGACCGCAGCGTCCGGAAGTCCGTTAGAAGTTTTGTAGTTAGTTTTAGTTTTTATTAAGAGTCAAGAGTCAAGAGTATAGAGTCAGGAATTAAGAATGCAAAAAGTCTTGATTCTATATTCTGTACTCTTGACTCTCTTCCCTTAATACTGCTCCGTTTCGTTAGGGAAATCTTTAGCCTTAACGTCGCTTATATAACCTTGAATAGCCTCGTTCATTACATCATATAAGCTGGCATATTGACGTAAAAAACGTGGACGGAAACCTTTGTTAAGCCCCAGCATATCGTGTATCACCAGTACTTGTCCGTCGCAATGCTGGCCCGCGCCAATACCTATAGTAGGCATATGCAAGCTTGCGCTGACTTCCTGGGCCAGTAACGCCGGAATTTTTTCGAGTACTACGGCAAAGCAGCCAAGTTCCTGCAGCTTCAAGGCATCCTCGCGCAGCTTTTGTGCTTCGGCATCCTGCTTGGCACGCACGGTATAGGTTCCAAATTTATAGATAGATTGTGGTGTTAAACCCAAGTGACCCATTACCGGGATACCTGCGGTTAATATACGACTAACCGATTCGGCTATTTCCACGCCGCCTTCCAGTTTTACGGCATGAGCACCCGACTCTTTCATGATACGAATGGCCGAACTCAGCGCCTCCTTAGAGTTACCCTGATAGGAACCAAAAGGCAGATCAACCACAACCAGCGCTCTTGCAGCGGCTCGCACAACCGACGAAGCATGATAGATCATCTGATCGAGCGTTATAGGCAGTGTAGTTTCGTGACCGGCCATTACGTTTGAAGCCGAATCTCCCACCAAAATAATATCTATACCGGCGTCATCCACAATTTTAGCCATGGAGTAATCATAGGCCGTAAGCATGGCAATTTTTTCGCCCCGGCTTTTCATAGCCTGTACATTGTGGGTAGTAACGCGCTTTATTTCTTTATTTACAGACATGCCGTTAGTATTAAGGTCGACAAAGTTAGGATATTTTTACTGAGGATTTGGAGTAACAATTTTAACCCGTTGCCTCCTGATTATAATTAAGTAAAGTACACTGGCCATAATTAGAGCACTACCTACGGAGACCAGTAACCCAAAAGGATAATTAGGTATTTCCCCTTCAAAAGCAAGCGTATAAATTGAATTACCTGCACCATCTAATCCAGTTATAACATGCAGTAGAATATTTACAGTTGCATGCACAAATACTGCGGTCCATAAGGAGTTGGTAAGCACAAACGACAAACCGAATATAAATGAAAACATAGTGGTGCTTGTCACCAAACTTAGCCCTCCTGCTAAATGATATAACCCAAATGGCAGAGCCATAATTAATAGGCCTGTACGCCGCCCGAGTAGTTTAGTGAAAAACAACAGCAAAAATCCCCTAAACAGTAGTTCTTCCAAAAGCGCACCAAGCAAATAAGAATAACTCTCCTTTAGAATATACACTATGCTTAGCGATTTATATAAAAACTTATAAGGAACTAATAGATAAAGCATAATTGCCATTATCATAATTGTTGCTATTGCAATAGCAACCCCAATGACTGCATTTTTGTATAAACACTTTGTTACATCAAGGCCCAAAGCGGTTACTGGTATAGAATTGCGCTTAAATAAATAAAAAGTAACAAAAAGCAATAGCGCATTTGCGATCACTATAAAGGTTATACGAATCCAAAAGTTGTTAATTGAGCCCCTAAATGCCATTTGCGGAGCCAAATTTATTGCCCATGCTAAAACGCCTGTAAGCAGGAATATTACAAGCGAACGAATATCAAATTTAAAGGAGGTTTGTTTCTCTAAATGGATCGCGTTGTCAGGGTATGCCATAAGGTTAAAGTAATGCTTATTTACTTTTCCTAAGTTATAAGAAATAGTAACCATTTGCAGATGTTGAAAATTCCCAATTCCCACATCTTACATCCGAAAATTTTAATTACTTTTGCGGCGTGAACACAGAAGCACCAATCATGCTGCATACTTACTGCTTTCACGGAGCTGCACACCAGGCCAACCGGCTTATTTTTCATCCTTTTAATTTTTTTGTAAAATGACCAACTACACCAAGTTACCGGCTATATTATTACTGGCAGATGGTACTGTATTTCATGGCAAAGCAGCCGGAAAAATTGGAACCACAACCGGCGAAATATGCTTTAATACTGGTATGACAGGCTATCAGGAAATTTTTACCGATCCTTCTTACTTCGGTCAAATTATGGTAACCACTAATGCGCATATTGGTAACTACGGTATCAGCAACGAGGAAACCGAATCGGGCAAAATTCAAATTGCCGGTTTAGTTTGTAAAAACTATAACATTGCTTACAGCCGTAAACAGGCTGATGAGTCTATACAAGATTATTTTCAGGAGCAAAACATCAGCTGTATTTCGGATATAGATACCCGCCAACTGGTACGCCACATTCGCGACAAAGGTGCCATGAACGCTATTATTTCATCGGAAATACTGGATGTGGAAGAATTAAAGGCCAGGCTGGCTTCTGTACCATCTATGGACGGGCTGGAGCTATCTTCGCAGGTATCAACTACTGAAACTTACACCTTTGGTAACGAAGATGCGGCCTATCGTGTGGCCGTGCTGGATTTGGGTGTTAAAAAGAACATTCTGCGCAACTTTAGCGAACGTGATGTTTATGCCAAGGTTTACCCGGCTAAAACTTCGTTCGAAGAAATGGAAGCCGATTTTAAACCAAATGGATATTTTATCTCTAACGGCCCCGGCGATCCATCGGCAATGCCTTATGCTATTGATACCGTGAAAGACATTTTAGCTGCCGATAAACCGATGTTCGGTATATGCTTAGGTCACCAGTTGCTGGCTTTGGCTAACGATATTCCAACCAAAAAGATGTTTAACGGTCACCGTGGGTTAAACCACCCCGTAAAAAATATACTGAAAGATCATTGCGAAGTAACCTCACAAAACCATGGTTTTGGTGTAGTGCAGGATGCTGTGCGTGCTTCTGATAAAGTAGAGATCACACACATTAACCTGAACGATCAATCTATAGAAGGGATTCGTGTGAAAGACAAAAAAGCTTTCTCGGTACAGTATCACCCCGAATCGTCTCCCGGCCCGCATGATAGCCGTTACTTGTTTGACGATTTTGTGGACTTAATGAAGTAGAAAAGTCAATTTCTAAACCCGTCATTGCGAGGTACTAAGCAGTCCATGCGTAGAAAAGTAGTCCGCTACCTATCGTATAGCGGTTGCTTCATTCCTCGCAACGATTATGGTAATAATTAAAGCCGATGTCGTTTATGACATCGGTTTTGTTGTTTTGATACAGACTGCATTGCAATGAAGGTAACTTTCTAAATACAATTATAAGTTTAACTAACATTTGTTGTTATTTTAATAACTAACCGTTAGCTTTATACAAGCAATAACCTAATAAACTGCGCTCTGATAATTTATTGAAATAATAACCGTTATCCATCGTAGCGCCTTAATCGCAATGAATAAAATTTTACCTGTGTTAGCCATCTTGTTTTTGATGTTTGCTGCTTCGTGTACGAAGTCGGAGATGAAAGATATGGGCAATACTGATGATTTTGTTGTTGTAAAGCAGGCCGCCATAGCCAGCGTAAACGGGCCTACTACAGCCAGTGTAGGTCAGGAAGTTACTTTCAATATTGAATGGCCTTACAACGGCGACTGCGAAAAGTTCAGCAGTTTTAAAACCGATACCCTGAGCGATACTACCAACATTAAATTGTTTACATCCACCAACAAACTGGAAGACTGTACCGGCAAAGAAGTTAAACGCTCCAAGGTGTTTAAATTTAAACCTACTAAGAACGGTACTTACTACCTCAAGTTTTTTGGTGCTGATAGTTTAGCTACGCCCATTGTAGATACTCTAACTGTTATTAAGCCGGTTAAGTAGTTCTACTTCCCCATCGCCTCGGCTTTTTAGAGAGCATATCACCACTTTTTCAAACAAAAGACGTTTGCCGTTGCTTAAATGGTTAAACCTGCGTTATGAAAAAATCTGTCACCTTTTATTTATTCATACTCTTTATTGTTACCCTGTACGGATGTGGCGAAAAACTTAATGGACGTTCCGAGAAGGATTATGAAGCATCCAGAAAAAAGGTAGAAGCCGGCTTATCGAAAGATGAAAAGGTAACGCTCGAAAAGGCGCTCAGGGTAATTGCAGGGGAGTGTATGCGCTTGAAATTTGTAGAACCCCAAAAATACAAGAATCAGTCTTTCGATAGTATTGCCTTGAAGATGATTGATGGCCGCACTTATTCTTCTGTAAAAAACAAAGCCGAAGAAATTCTGCATGAATATAACGAACGTGAAACAGAGAAACTTACACACGAGATAGACAGCTTAGAAAAGAAAAAAACTGCTGATTTGAACGTTCGGAAAAGCATGTTATCGTTATTTAAGATAGATTATATAAGCATTGATAAAGTAGACTTTTTTAATGATAGTGTTCCTTCGTTAGATGTAAGTTATGCCTATATCGGTAAGCAGCCTTTGCGCGGAGCAGTATCGATATCTTACGAAGTTTACAAAAAAGGAAAGCCGGAACCATTGGTAGGAATAGTAAGCACAAGCGGGAATGAAAACCGCGTTTGGCAACAAGGTGAAGCAATTGAGGATCACCTTTTACTGAGAGAACTTAAAGAAAGTGATCCTAAAAAATGGAATGCTTTAAAATACCCGGTCAAAAATCCAGATCTGCAAAGTCTTGGATTGCTGCTAGATGTGCATCCGGTTAGCTTCACCTTAAATGGAAAACACTACACCATTCCTAAAACAAATGATGCAGCACTTGCCGCAGAGATCAAAGAGAAAAAAGTAGAATTAAGCGATGTTAAGAACTCGAAAGGTACTTTGGATGAATTAGAGCTAACCAGATAGCAGTTTTGTAGTTTCATTCATTTACTAAGCAACCCGTTAGTACCTAATGAAAAGTTTGTGGATGATATAGAGTAGTTTGCAAATGTAAAGCTTCAACATAGCTTGGCCTGCGTTTTGCTAATCTTTACTAAACATCATCAATTATGAAAAAGGGAGATACCGTACACTGGGAGTGGGGCAAATCGGAAGCTGAAGGTAAAGTTGAAAAGAAGCACACCGAAGATGCGCAAATAAAAAGTAAAGGTTCAACTGTAAAGCGTAAAGCTACAAAAGATGAACCTGCCTTTGAGATTAAGCAGGAAAACGGCACCAAGGTGCTGAAATCGGAAAGCGAACTGAAAAAAGGTAATAAGAAATAAGGAAGAGAGTCAAGAATATAGAATCAAGAGTACAGATAAAAGGCACAAGTCTTTATTTTTGACTTTGTACTCTTGATTCTTTAAATTAGTCTTTTATATAAACCTCTCCCTTGTATGGGCTAATGGTATCGTAAAACTTATAGCCCGATACATGCAAGAGGTAGTAGGTCATGATATCGCACCAGCAAATTTCATCGTGAAACATGGGTACTTTAGGGAATTTGCCCTCTTGTTTGCTGGCCTCTTTATTGTAGTTATATTCCCCATCGTGTTGTTTAATCCATTCCCGGAAAAGGTCAAACTCGGCCGGTTCCGAAAACACGATCTTAAAATGGGTTTCCTCTTTTACTTCTTTTAAATCATCATTCATATAATGATGAAATTTATGTCGGTGACGAATAATTTTGGCCGTGTACATATGCTGTGTTGATAGTTGTTAGGCTAACAAAAAAACAGAGACGATGTTTAATCTCAATCTTGCAAAATAGTCATTTAATTCACGTCAATTAGAGACTAACTTGATTTCTATTTGTGATGGAAACAGCACTGAAATTTAATATTTCTTTCATTACTTGTAAGTAGTAAACTATTAACTTGACCGCATGAAATATGCGTATCTATTGGTGGTTTTATTTGTATTGAACGTGGCGACTACCCAAGGTGCTGTAAGGTTCAATAAAGGTGATAAGGTCAATGTTTGGGTTTTAAGAGGTATTAAGCTTTATAAAAGTCCGGATAGTAAAAGCACTATAACAGCCACTATTCCTTATGGAGTTTCGATTCAAGTTCTAAGCGAAGAAATAGACTCTTTAAAGTCCTCTTTTGGAAAAATAACGAATGATATTACCCCGGTGCCGGTTACTTTGAAAGGGCACTGGGTGAAAGTGAAATGGAGCCAAAAAGAGGGTTATGTGTTTGACGGTTACTTATCAAAAATGCCTTGCCTGAAGTTAAAAGAGAATGGGTCTCCGGAAGAAGTGGATACGTACATTAAGCGTAACTATAAAGGATATACCAGAAAGGTCAACAAAAAAGTATTTAAAGGCATGGATTTCGAAGAAACCACTTACTATTATAAAGGCGCAATAATTTTAGAAGAATCATCGGGTGATGGTTGCTGGGATACGAATATATATTTTAAAGGAATCAGTTACCAGGACGTCCAATTGTTTGAAAAGGTATGTCTCAATGGTGCGGATGCCGCGCAGGATATCAAGATAAAGCGACTGAAGAATAATGTCGTTAAGCTTTCTTTTGCCTCGTGTACATAGACCTTTTACTTACTCCCAACTAAATTTATTACCTTCACGGCCTCTAATATTACCTGAAATATATGAAATTGTTAGAAGGAAAAACAGCACTTATTACCGGAGCATCAAAAGGAATTGGCCGCACTATAGCCGAAAAATTTGCCGAGCATGGCGCTAATGTAGCGTTTACTTACCTCTCTTCGGTCGAAAAAGGACTGGCCCTGGAGCAGGAACTGCAAAGCTACGGTACGCAGGTAAAGGGCTACCGCTCTGATGCTTCAAAGTTTGACGAAGCCGATAAACTCATTACCGATATTGTAGCCGATTTTGGCAAACTGGATATTGTGGTTAACAATGCAGGCATTACCAAGGACGGTTTGCTTATGCGCATGACAGAAGTGCAATGGGACGAGGTGCTGAACGTAAACCTGAAATCGATATTTAACGTAACTAAAGCCGCTTCTAAAATAATGATGAAAGCCCGCCAGGGTGTGTTTATTAATATGAGTTCGGTAGTGGGTTTGCAGGGCAATGCCGGTCAGGGTAACTATGCTGCTTCAAAAGCGGGTATCATTGGTTTTTCTAAATCAATGGCTAAAGAATTGGGTTCCCGTAATATCCGTACCAATGTGGTAGCACCTGGTTTTATTAAAACCGAAATGACCGAAGTGTTAGATCCTAAAGTAGTAGAGGGCTGGACAGCCGGTATCCCGCTTAAACGTGCCGGCGAAACGGTTGAAATTGCAAATACCTGCGTTTTCCTGGCATCTGATATGGCCGCTTACATTACCGGTCAGGTAATTTCGGTTGATGGCGGAATGGCTTAATCAGTAGGTAGTTATTGGTTCATAGTTGATAGTAAAACTTCAAATGTCATTGTCTGTGTAGCCATTAGCTGTGTCCTCACAGGCAACATTTTTATTTGCAAACGAGGCATTAGATTTTCTTGATTGCAATTGTTTTCGCCATGAATAAAAAACCATCACCTATCGCCCAAACCATCTTAACTATGGCAACTGAACGGGGTGCAGACAAAACCATTTGCCCGTCGGAAGTGGCGAGGGCAATGTTCGATAACGGTTGGCGCAGTCATATGGACGAGGTTAGACAAGCCGCTATTGCGCTGCAACAGGAGGGCAAAGTTAGCATTACACAAAAAGGCGAACCCGTTGATGTCAATCATATTAAAGGGCCTATCCGGATTAAAATAGTGAGTAGTTGATGGTGGATAGTTCATAGTTATTATGAAATAAAAGCTATTTTTAGGACTGTAATATGAGTGGCTATGAACTATTGACTACAAACTACGGGCTTTTGCTCACCTCTTTAACCTGGGGAAGTGTTTCGGGCTGGTGGACGCCAGTTTGCCTCCTATTGGGTATAGTATATGCCTGGCTACTCTACCGTAACCCGGTTAATGTAAGTGAGCGTAACCGCTGGTTACTGGCTGTGTTACGTGCCGTGGCTGTGTTTATTATTGCGTTCCTGCTTATTGCTCCTTTAATTAAAACAGTTACTTACCAGCCACAAAAGCCGCTGGTACTTATAGCGCAGGATAATTCATCATCCATAAATACTTTCAAACCTAAGGGTTTTGATGCACAAGCGTTCAACACTCAACTCGCCGGCCTCAAAAAAACATTAGGTGACGATTATGAAGTACGCGAGTTTAACTTCGACCGCGATCTGCACACCGGCTTGTCTTCCGGTTACCGGGGCAAGCAAACTAATATTGCTTCCGCTATTCATGAGTTGAATGAGCGTTTTGTTAATCAAAACATAGGCGCGCTGGTATTAGCCACCGATGGTTTATACAACCAGGGGACCAATCCGCAGTACGAAGCTCGCAACCTTAAAACCAGCATATACACCATTGCCCTTGGAGATACCATTCCGCGGCGCGATCTGCTGATTGGTAATGTGAATTACAATAAAACCGCATTTTTAGGTAACGATTTTATTCTTGAAGTGCTGGCCGAGGCATACCAAAGCCAGGGCGAACAAATACGCTTGAGCGTTGCCGAAGATGGACGTACGGTGTTTAACCAAAACATATCTGTAACCACGAGTGCTTTCCGCAAAGTTATACCGGTAAAGTTAAATGCCGATAAAAAAGGCGTTCATCAGTTTACGGTGAAGCTGGCACCGGTAAGTAACGAGCTATCGGTACAAAACAATGCAGAAAACGTTTACATTGAAGTGCTGGATGCCCGGCAAAAGATTCTGCTGGCCTATGCCGCCACGCACCCCGATATCAGCGTAATTAAGCAACTGGTAGAACGTAACAAAAACTACGAACTTAAAGCCGTACAAACCGATAAGCTATCGACTGTTAAACTGAGCGACTACGGCTTGATCATGCTGTACCAGATCACCGCTGCCGACAACCTCGCACTTAAAAGTTTTATACCGCAAAGTAAGGTCCCCGTTTTCTACATAGCCGGTGCCCAAACCGATCTTCAGGACTTTAACCAGGAACAAAGCACCATCCGTATTATAGCTGGTCGTACCGATGTACAGGAAGAATTCGCCGTGCCGATTAACGGCTTTTCCTTGTTTAGGCTGACCGATTCTACGCTAAATAAACTCAACCGTTTCCCACCTTTGCTAGCACCGTTTGGCAATTATGGTTCGGCGCCGGGCGCTTCGGTATTGTTGAAGCAGAAAATAGGTAGCGTGAGCACCACGTACCCCTTAATGGCTTTTAATGAAGCCGATGGTCGACGCACTGCGGTGCTTGCCGGTGAGGGCTTGTGGCGATGGAATTTGGCCGAATACCAAGAATACGGTAGCCATTCGGCTATGGAAGAGATGTTTAGTCAAAGCATACAATACTTAACAGCCAATGCCAACCGTCAGCGTTTTAGGGTATATCCGTCTAAAACCGTGTTTGATGAAGGGGAGAATGTTCTGTTGAATGCCGAACTCTACAACGATGCCCTGCAACTGGTGAATACGCCCGATGTTAATATTACTTTGAAGAACAGCAACGGTAAAAATTACAGCTACCTGTTTACCCGAAGCGGACAAAGCTACCAGTTGAACGCAGGTGTGTTGCCGGTGGGTAATTACAGTTATTCGGCTACCACGCAAATAGGCAAGCAACCGTTTAGTACTAAAGGACAGTTTACTATTAAGTCCTTAAATTTAGAAAGTAGGCAAAGTACGGCCAATCACCAATTGCTGTATAGCCTGGCTAAGCAATCGGGCGGTAAAATGCTGCAACCATCGCAGTTGAATCAGCTGGCCAATCTGATCCGCAAGAACGACAACATCAAAACCATTGTATATGACGATCAGCGTTACAGCGACCTGATAGACAGTAAGTGGGTCTTTGTACTCATACTGGCCCTGCTGAGCACCGAGTGGTTTTTACGCAAGCGTGAAGGGGAGGTGTAAATGTTCAGCGTAACCTTTGTTATTGAACTGCTGGGTACCATAGCGTTTGCTATATCGGGGGCGTTTTCAGCCATGCAAAAGCGACTGGATGCTTTTGGGGTATTAGTTATTGCCTTTATTACGGCCATTGGCGGCGGTACCATCCGCGATGTATTGATCGGTTACACGCCCGTTAGCTGGATGCGCGATTTAAACGGCCCCATCCTGATCACCGTTACCGCCATCTTTGCCATTTTATTCAAGAAATATATTAAAAACTTTAAAGTAACCCTTTTTTTGTTTGATGCCGTGGGTTTGGGATTGTTTACCCTTATCGGCATTCAAAAGGGAATAGATGCCGGATTAAATCATGGCGTGTGTATTATCTTAGGGACTATAACCGGCTGCTTTGGCGGCGTACTGCGCGATATTCTACTGAATAACATCCCGCTCATTTTCCGCAAGGAGATCTACGCAACGGCTTGCATTATAGGCGGCGTAATTTACTTTGGTTTATTCCGGTTGATCGACCCTAACTGGGCTAAGGTTATAGCCATAGCATTTATATGTGGGATTAGGATCTTGGCAGTGAGATATGATTTAAAGTTGCCGGTTTGGTGATAAGAGGAGGTGGATTTTAGCGGTACGGGAGCGAAGACTCCGAACCGTCATTGCGAGACAGTAGGGGCATTTGCGTAGCCGTCGAAGCAATCCCCGAGTGCCAAACCGCAGGCTTCAAAAAAGTACTACCGATCTTTCTTATAATAGAGCAATTACTCTACTCGTCATTGCGAGACAGCTGAGGGCAAAAGAAAGGCAGTCGAGAACGCCCGATAATAAATCAGATTATAACAATTGTATTTAGAAGTAAAGCTATTAGGATCTACTTTGTTTTTATATTCCCAAATGCGGTTTACAAGATTTGAGATAACTCCTGTGTACAGAACGGTATGACGTTTATTAGTCATGATATAAATGTGTCCGCCATTTTCCATTTTGGTTTATACGTTTATAGAAGTCTGTAGTCATAAACTTCCAGATTGCTTCGACGGCTACGCTATTGCCTCCAATGTCTCGCAATGACGGGTTGGTGATTTTTATCCGCAACTCAAAACTCTTAATACATTTCTTCAATATCGTAATTAACGTCTGAATAACTATAGTATAGACTACCATACTGATGAATTTGGCCGTCGTAATAACTGCTGGAAAGTTAGAATGGCCATTAGCAAAAAAACAATGCCAGGAGCCCAGTAATCTTTTATATAAATTTGGAAAACCGCTAACCAATCAGTAGGTGTTTTGGTTGAAATATTATTATTCATAGTTCCGCAAATAAATATGGGGACTATTTGTTCAACAGGTTTTGGATGAAAGTACCAGGCAGCATACATGTTGTTTTTGTAGGGCATATAACTATCTAAACCCACTGATTTACATATATTAACCGCTTCAACAAATGTCCAATATTTTGCTTTCCTACCAAAATGAAAATCTATTCCTTGAATTGTATCCTTGGCAATTTTCCACTGATTAAGTAAGATGTGAGCGTATTGTAAGCTTATTCTATCGTAGTTATTATTCCCTTCAAGATTAATAACTGTATAATCTCTCTTGGGTGGAAATTCAAATTGAAGTTTATTAGAAAAATTTCTATTCCATTCGGGGCTGTAAAATGCTATATCTATAAAACTTTTTCTTTCGAAAGCTTTGTTATAATACAACCAACCTAAACAAAATAGGGGCAATAAAACCAAGCTTATCATGCCTGCAGAATACTTTATTTTAGGGTGTGGCTGATAATTCAAGAGTTTCATATTCTAAATATACTTTATTCTTCCCCGAACCTCAAACCCCGCTCTCCGCAACTCTACTTCAACTCATCCAGCACCTTAAACAACTTCTGCCTAACTGCTGTAGTCGATCCATTATAATTATTGATAATGGCTGAGAAGCACAATTTACGTCCGGTGTGGGTTTGGTAACCGGCGTAGGCTACTACATCGGCAATGGTGCCGCTTTTCATGTGCATATTGTTGTATAGGGGCAGGCTTTCAAAAAAAGCCGGGTACCAGGGTTGGTTAACGGCTGTTTGTAAAATATGGGCGATGGTACTGGTCGTAATCCTATCGGCAGGGGCAAGGCCGCTGCCATCGTATATATTTAATGTATGGATGTCAATGCCACGTACTTTCCAAAAGTTTTGAAGGGTTTCTACGCCCGTTTTAGTCGACACCGTTTTGCCGGCTTTAAGTGCAATGGTTTTCAGCAATTGCTCTGCATATAGGTTAATGCTTTCCTTGTTGAGCCAGTAAATGATTTTACTGAGTTCGGGCGAAGAAACGGTTGTCAGTGTTTTACTCATTACCGGTGCTTGTTCGGCCTTGGAGGTAAGTGTAACGGTCGATTCCGGTTCGCGGCTTACTGTAATGCCCAAACGTTTCAGGGTATCTGTTAGGCGCCAGGCGGCATCAAAGGCAGGGTCGGGCAGGGCAACGGTAATGCTCTTTTTAGCCTTATCAATGGCGTAAGCACCACGGATGTACATAGATTTATTACCCACAGGCAAGTAGGCATATGATTTATCGCCCGATCCGGCTACCGACGTGGTGACTTCACTGGTAAAGTTGAAATAGGGCATAGCCGGACTGGCACCCAATATTTTTACCGGTGTGCCCACCGCCCCGGTTTCGTACTTGATATTGAATGTGTTTTCGCGCCAGCATAAACCAGATGGACCTGCACCGTAATAATTGCCTAAATCCTGCCAAATCCAGCCGTCGGGGATGGACTGGGTATCAAAAATAGAATCGTCGCCAATAACGCGGCCGTTAATTTGTTTGATACCAGCTTGCTGCAAAGCAGTTACCAATTGGGTTAATACAACGTGTTCTTTAGTATTAGGATAATGCCAGCTGCCCAGGGTAGGGTCGCCGCCGCCTTTAATAATAACATCGCCGTTGAGCGTGCCGCTGGCATCAATGGTACCGGTATATCCAAACTGCGTTTGAAATTTATAATCGGCACCCAGCAGGTTAAACGCAGTAACTGACGTTACCGTTTTTAACGTGGAAGCCGGAGCCAGGCCCATATTAGGGTTGGCGGCAAATACCTGTTCGCCGGTGTTGGCATCCAATACCGTTAGGGAGATTGATGCATATTGGCACTGGCTATCCTGCTGTAGATGGTTAAAAGCAGCTTGCAGTTTTTGATTTAAGGTTTGTGCCTGCGTTAATGTAGTAACAAGTAAAAAACTAGCTATCTGAAAGTACGGTATCCTCATGCTTAACGTTGCGTTGCGATATATAATAAATAGGAATGCCGACCAGTACAATAATCAGGCCCGGCCAGGTGTATTGAGGCTTGTAAATAATTAAAAGCGTACAAAAAGCTAAGCCCATGATAATGTATATGGCAGGAAGCACCGGGTAACCAAAAGCTTTGTACGGACGGGGAGCGTCGGGGCGTTTCACGCGTAAAATGTAAATGCCTACAATAGTCAACACGTAAAATATTACTACTACAAAGGATATCATATCCAGCAAATCGCCGTAACGGCCGCTCAGGCAAAGCATGCTGGCTACCAAACACTGTATCCAAAGACCAAATTCGGGCACCGCATTTTTGTTCAGGGTGCCGGTTCTCTTGAAGAAAACGCCGTCTTTAGCCATAGTATGATAAACTCTGGCACCGGCTAAAATCAAACCGTTATTACAACCAAAGGTCGAGATCATGATCATCACGGCAATTATTACCGTTCCAATATTTCCAAAGATAACGTTAGACGCAGCTACTGCGACGCGGTCCTTTTCGGCCGAGGCAATTTCCTGCAAAGGCAAAACGGCAGTATACATTACATTAGCCGATACATAGATCAGCGTAACTATCAGCGTTCCAAAAAACAAGCTTAACCCAATATTGCGCTGCGGGTTTTTCATTTCGCCGGCAATAAAGGTCACGTTGTTCCAGGCATCGCTGCTGAAAATTGAACCTACCATGGATGCTGCAATGGCTCCCAGCGCACCTGCTATGGTAAGCTCAGTGATGCTGCCATCCTTACCCAAGCCGTGCATGTCCCAGGCATTGGTCCAGTTGGCGGTCCATACATCGCCCTTAAGCATAATAAAGCCGAAGGTGATGAGTCCGAATAAGCTTAATAATTTGGTCAGTGTAAAAGTGGTAGTAATAATTTTACCGCCTTTAACGCCGCGGGTATTAATATAGGTGAGTATGATTATAGTTACAATGGAAACTACCTGTGCCGCACTCAAGGTAAAGTTGAATGTATCGGTCAATGGAATTCTTAATAGAATATTATCCTCACTAACTGCCGGTATTAAGTATGCCGTAAACTTGGAAAATGCAACACCCACGGCTGCAATAGTACCGGTTTGTATTACGGCAAAAAAGCTCCAGCCATATAAAAAGGCAATGAGTTTATTGTAGGCTTCTTTCAGGTAAACGTATTGTCCGCCTGCTTTAGGGAACATGGCGCTCAGTTCACCATAACTCACGGCAGCGGTAAGGGTCATAAAACCGGTAATTACCCAAACGGCTATCAGCCAACCGGCCGAACCCACATTGCGGATAATATCGGCGCTTACAATAAAGATCCCCGAACCAATCATGGAGCCGGCTACCAGCATGGTGCCATCCAGCAGGCCCAGTTCGCTTTTTAGTTTAGGTTGAGTTGAAGGTTGTTCCATCAATAGTTTTAGGTTTAAAGCCCTAATCTATCTAAAAATGTTGAATTAAAACGGAGGTAACAAAAATATTAGAGGCGTAAGGTGGGAGAGAAGTAGTGGCACTAATATTTGTATCTTGAAACAGATTTAAATATTCATCTTAATTGTATAAAATACCTTACCCTTAATTTAATACTCCCAACTTTGAACTTCCGAAAGATTCTTGACTCTCAATTCTGATTTTTGGGCGTTGCCTGCGGCCCGGGCTATCCGTTCCAAGTCCTCATTACGCTACGCTGCATTCCGGGCATTCCACTTCTATCCTTAACGCAAACTTCTGAAGTGTTGCACAAAAATATATTGGTGAACTCAGCGATACTAAAAGAATGCTGCCAAATTAAATTTTGCTATTAAATTGAATGATGTACATTGTTAAAGTACATCATTCATTAAACAATATACAGTTAATAGCCTGATAGTAAGCTTATATTAAACAACTTAATTTCTATTATTGCATTTAATGCTGTAAAATTTGTTTTACATACATAATGCACGCTCCATTTCTTTAAATTTTGAAGAAAAATAAGTACGTTTGGAGGTATAAATATGATTAAATCTATACAACTGATCAAAAAACATGAGTTTATTTATTAAGAAGTCCATTCAGTCGTTGCTGGCTGCCTCTGCCGAATCGGATAAGAGTTTAAAACGGACCTTAGGCCCAACGGCTTTAGTTGCCCTGGGTATAGGTGCTATTATAGGTGCAGGTTTATTTGTGCGTACCGCTGCTGCGGCTGGTGGTAATGCCGGTCCTGCTGTAACCATCTCTTTTATTATTGCTGCTATAGGTTGCGCCCTGGCTGGCTTGTGCTATGCCGAGTTTGCGAGTATGATACCTATTGCCGGTAGTGCTTATACTTACTCTTATGCCACCATGGGTGAGTTTATAGCCTGGATTATTGGTTGGGATTTAGTTTTAGAATACGCTTTAGGTGCTGCTACTGTAGCTATTGGCTGGTCGCAATACCTGAACGATCTGCTTCATACCTTTTTTGGCTTTACCATACCTTACGAGTGGAGTCACTCTCCGTTTCAGATGGCCGATGGCGTACACGGTATTGTTAACCTACCGGCTATACTCATCATCTTTTTATTAACCATGCTGTTAATACGTGGTACGGCCGAATCGGCTGCGGTTAATAATGTCATTGTATTTGTTAAGGTGGCAATTGTGTTATTAATTATCGGTTTCGGCTGGCAGTTCATTAATCCGGCTTTGCATACTCCTTACATGATCCCCGAAAACGCAGGTACCATTAAGTTAAGTACAGGAGTGATACATGATTATGCCGCTACGGGTAATCACGGCTGGTTTGGGGTACTCAGAGGTGCAAGTATTGTGTTTTTTGCTTTCATTGGTTTTGATGCAGTATCAACTGCCGCGCAGGAAGCTAAAAACCCTCAAAAAGATATGCCGCTGGGTATTTTGATCTCATTGGTGATCTGTACTGCTTTATACATACTTTTTTCTCACGTTTTAACCGGTATTGCATCTTACAAAGAGTTTTTAACTCAAGGCAGCGAGGCTTCGGTATCATACGCTATCCGTCATCATATGCCGGGTTTCGAGTGGTTGGCTAAGTTGGTAACCGTGGCTATTTTAGCTGGTTTCTCCTCAGTGATCCTGGTAATGCTAATGGGCCAAACCCGTGTGTTTTATACCATGAGCACCGATGGTTTAGTACCTCCCGTATTCTCTAAATTGCACCCTAAACACCGCACACCTTACAAATCACAGTGGTTGTTTTTTATATTCGTATCCATATTTGCCGGCTTTGTACCCGATAGCATTGTGGGCGATATGGTGAGCATTGGTACCCTGTTCGCGTTCGTGCTGGTATGTTTAGGTATCTTCATCTTACGTAGAACCGATCCTGATATTAACCGCCCATTTAAGACTCCTTTGTATTACATTGTGTGCCCGCTGGGCGCTTTGGTTTGCTTAGGTATGATTGCGAGCGAAGGCTGGGAAAACTGGGCCCGTTTAATTGTTTGGCTGATGATTGGTTTCGTTATTTACTTTGGCTACGGCATTAAGCACTCTAAAGTGCGCCTGGGCATTGATAAAGGACCAATGGATCCGCCAAATCCTAAATATGTTGATTAAGTAAAGTAACATTTATACGATATAAAAAGGTTCTGCATTTACTGCAGAACCTTTTTTGTTTTAAATCCTTTGTTAACCATACCAACCAATGGGTACGGCTTAAATGAAAATTGATAAGAATTTATGGGTGCTGGTATTTATCTGTGTCATCAACTCTATGGGGTTTGGTATCATTGTGCCGTTGCTGTATGATTACGGTAAAAAATTCGGACTAACCGGACAAACCATCGGCATCCTTACCGCGTCTTTTTCGGTAGCCCAGTTTTTTGCCACGCCGCTTTTAGGTGCATTATCCGACAAGTGGGGACGCAAGCCTTTGCTGGCCATAAGCCTGGCCGGAACCTGTGCATCTTTCCTGCTATTTGCCACTGCGCAAAGCCTGGTGATGTTGTTTGCAGCCCGCATACTGGATGGTATAACGGGTGGCAATATCTCCGTAGCCCAAGCCATGGTGTCCGATACTTCTACCCCCGAAAATAGGGCTAAGCGATTTGGGATATTAGGTTCGGCATTTGGGTTTGGCTTTGTGCTGGGCCCGGCAATGGGTGGATTGCTGAGCAAGTTGGGTATGCAGGTGCCATTCTATTTCGCCGCAGGCATAGCACTCGTTGGCGCACTGTGTGCAACTTTTGTTTTGAAAGAGACAAGAGGGAGTTCTGAGTCAGGTGAAAGAAGAATAGAAACAAGAGACAAGAACCAAGAGACAAGTGAGGAAATAGAGTCAAGAGTACAGAATCAAGACTCAAAAGAAGCCCAAGAACAGGGAGCAGACCGCAGGCAACCGACAGCTAACCACATACCTCAGTCAATCGACCACAGTCAACAGAAAACTGAGAGTCGAAAACAGAAAACTGGTTTATTCAATTTTGCCTCGCTCGTAACCGCTTTAAAAATCCCTGTTATTGGTACAGCAGTGTTCACCGGGTTCTTGCTTACTATGGCGCAGTTTGTAATGATCATTGGCTTTCAAACTTTTTCGGTTGATGAGTTAAAAATTAAGCCGGAGCATATAGGTTTGTTGTATGCGGGTTTTGGTATAACGGGGATTATTATGCAATTGGGCGTACCGCTTATCAATAAGTTTATATCCTCTAAATCGGTTATACTATCCTTATCAACTATTGTATGCCTGGCGGCTATGTTCTTTGCAGGGTTCACTAAAACGCTGATACCTTTTGCGGCCTGCATATTTGTGTACGGCTTGTTTAACGGGCTGCGTAACCCTATGCTTAACGCCATTATAGCCGACCGCAACAGCGATGATGAACAGGGCGAGATCCTCGGAGTAAACCAGTCGTACGCCTCGGTAGGGCAAACATTGGGGCCTATTGCTGCGGGATTGATCACGGCGGTATCGGTGCATGCGGTGTTCTTTTTATCGGCATTTTTTATATTGATGGGCTTTTTGCTTACCTTTCGGCTTAAAGCGAAAGAGAAGCAATACACCTAATCTGCCTTACCTATGATCGATACTTTTGACCCGCGGCAAATTCTGTCTGTAACCATGATTCTGTTTGCCATTATCGATATTTTGGGCACCATTCCCATTATCATTGAGATGCGCCAGCGCGCCGGTCATATCGAGTCGGAGAAAGCTACGCTGACTGTTTTGGTATTGATGATCGTGTTTTTGTTTGTAGGAGAGGAGCTGTTAAAGATCATAGGGCTTGATATTGCTTCGTTTGCCATTGCGGGTTCGCTGGTGATCTTTATAATTGCCATGGAAATGATTTTAGGCATTAAGTTTTTCAAGGAAGACGATATTCCAGCAACAGTATCCATTGTGCCGCTGGCTTTCCCGTTGATAGCCGGTGCCGGTACCATGACCACCTTGTTATCCCTGAAATCGCAGTATGCTACGGCCAACATCATTGTAGGTATTGTGCTAAATACAGTTATTGTTTACGTAGTACTTAAAAACGTTAAGCTGTTAGAACGGATGTTGGGCAAAACAGGCCTTAATGTGTTGCGCAAGGCTTTTGGGGTAATCTTACTGGCCATTGCTATTAAATTGTTCAGGAGTAATAGTGGGTTGTAAAAGAGAAATAAGAGGTAAGAGACAAGACCCAAGAAACTACTTTTTACCAGTTGAAACGTACTGCTTATGCAAGCGTAATTTTTACAGTGAATGATTAATTCTCATCTAAAATATCTAAACACTTTACCCGCATTGGTTTTAACCTGCTCTCTAAACCAGCAAAGCCGGCCAGGTCCTTTAAACTGCCGTATAGCTTTTTAATCAACGCTAAGTTTTCATCGTAAGGGTCGCAGGCCTGTACCTTCTCTAAATGCGGCAGTACTTTTTTAATCGCTGCTATATAGTCCTTTTGATACTGATTGAATGCTGCTTTATCGCCAAGGGCATTGTTGGCTTTTTTAGCCAGTTCGTCCACCTTGCGAAGGTAAATATGTCCTAACGCTAAATGTGCTACATAATAATTGGGGGCAGCTGCTACCACCTTTTCATAAAAGGGTTGTGCCTTATCCGGCAGATTATTGTCTTCGTATAATTTGGCCAGCCCATTGTAAAAGCTGATTTGTGTTTTAGGCGAAAGCTTACTGACGTTAAGTAAAATTTGGGCACTCAATTTAAATGCCGTATCGGGCTTATTAAGCATGCGGGCAATGTTGAAATCAGCATATCGATCAAAAATATCATCGGCACTTTGGGCATTAACGCAAACAGCCGCGCTGCATAAACTGGTCAACAAAAAGAGGTACTTTAACAGTAGACGCATAAGCAAATATATACAGGTGAAGGCTTTAATGTACTACTTAACGCAACAAACTCAAATCTAATATCTAACATCTCGCATCAAAAAACTATCTTTGCCCATGCCTGAAAAAATTCTTATTCTTGATTTCGGCTCACAGTTTACTCAGCTCATAGCCCGTCGTGTTCGGGAGCTTAACATTTACTGCGAAATCCACCCTTTCAATCATTTTCCAGAAGTTGACAGCACGGTTAAAGGTATTATCCTTTCCGGTAGCCCATATTCTGTTCGCCAGGAAAATGCACCACAGTTCGATTTTGCGCCATACCACGGCAAACTGCCCATTTTAGGCGTTTGCTACGGCGCGCAGTACTTAGCCCAGCATAATGGTGGCGAAGTTTTGCCATCTAGCACGCGCGAATATGGCCGGGCCAATTTGCAATATGTAAACGGGGCTAATCCACTGTTTAAAGATGTTCCGGCTAACTCACAGGTGTGGATGTCGCATGGTGACACCATTGCCAGCATTGCCGATAATTTTGAAATAATTGCCAGTACCGATACCGTGAAGGTAGCGGCTTACCAAATAAAAGATACCCAAACTTACGCCATACAGTTTCACCCAGAGGTTACCCATAGTTTAGATGGCAAGCAATTGCTGCAAAACTTTTTGGTTGACATTTGCGGTTGCCACCAGGAGTGGACCTCCGAATCATTTGTAGAAACTACTATTGCCGCTTTAAAAGAAAAATTAGGCGACGATAAAGTGGTTTTGGGCTTATCGGGCGGTGTAGATTCATCGGTTGCGGCGGTTTTGCTGCACCAGGCTATCGGCAAAAACCTGTATTGCATTTTTGTGGATAATGGCTTGCTGCGTAAGGACGAGTTTGAATCGGTACTGCAATCGTACGAGGGCATGGGCCTTAACGTACGTGGTATTGATGCCAAGCAACGTTTTTATGATGCATTAAGCGGCCTGAGCGATCCTGAAAAGAAACGCAAAGCTATTGGCCGGGTATTCATCGAAGTGTTTGATGATGCCGCGCATGAAGTACAGGATGTAAAATGGCTGGGACAAGGTACTATTTACCCCGATGTAATTGAATCGGTATCGGTTAACGGACCATCGGCTACAATCAAATCGCACCATAACGTAGGCGGATTGCCCGACTTTATGAAGCTGAAAGTAGTGGAGCCGTTAAATACTTTATTTAAGGACGAGGTTCGTCGTGTGGGTAAAACTTTAGGTATAGATCCTAATATTTTAGGTCGCCATCCTTTCCCAGGTCCGGGCTTAGCTATCCGTATTTTGGGCGATGTAACACCCGAAAAAGTAGACATACTGCAACAGGCCGATGCGATTTATATCAACAATTTACGCCAGGCCGGTGTTTATGATAAAGTTTGGCAGGCAGGCGCTATTTACCTGCCCGTACAATCGGTTGGTGTTATGGGCGATGAGCGTACTTACGAAAACGTAGTTTGCTTACGCGCCGTAGAATCATTAGACGGTATGACGGCTGATTGGTGCCATTTACCGTACGACTTGCTGGCTAAAATATCAAACGACATTATTAACAACGTAAAAGGAATTAACCGGGTTGTATATGACATTAGTTCAAAACCACCGGCTACCATTGAGTGGGAATAACAAACTTTGGCTGCTGGCGCTGATATTAATCAGCGCCTGCTCGCCCAAGGTACAACCTGTTGGTAAAACAGGCCCTAAATCACCAGTAGCAGGTAATACTAACCAAACCGGTAAACCAACAACGGTTACCCCACCGGCGGGTACCAAACCCGAAGTTAAATTATCTGCCAATAAAACATCCAGCATTGCTTTGCTGCTGCCTTTCAGTTTAGATAACCTGAACTCTGTTAAAGGCTATAGCGCCGCCGATTTAAAAAAAGCCAATATTGCTATTGATTATTACCAGGGCTTTAAACTGGCACTGGATTCGCTTACTGCCCGCGGCTATAATTATAAACTGCAAATTTACGATACCAAAGACGAGCCTGCTTACACACATAGTTTATCTGCCAACCCGGCTATCAAAAACAGTAATTTAATTGTAGGTCCGGTATTTCCGGAGGGTATTAAATCCTTTTTGGGTACACCCGGCACGCTTAGCAAACCATTGCTTTCGCCTTTGTCTCCGGCCCCACCAAATGATTTTGCAAATAACAACCTCATTACGGTTAACCCGCCTTTGGAATACCATGCCCGCGGTGCGGCACAGTACGTAAACAATAAATTGAAACCCAAAAAGATATTTATTTTACGTTCGGGTTTTAGTGAGGATAACAAGTACCTGGTGCCGTTTAAAAAGATGATGGATAGCCTGAGCAAGCGAAAGATTCAGGTGGTTAACTTTACGGTATCCAAAGGCAGCTTAACAGCTTTATTGCCACAACTTAATAATAAAATAGAGAATATATTTATTGTGGCGGCTGTAAACAAATCTTTCTTATCGGTTACGCTTCGTTCGTTAGATACGCTTTCGCGCCACTTCCCGGTAACGGTAATTGGTCATCCTAACTGGGAAAAGCTTACCTTCTTAAAGGCCGATCAGTTACAGCGTATAAAGGCACATATTACCTCAGCCGATAGGGTGAACTACCGGGCTGCAGCTACCATAAACTTTATTAAATCATACCGTAAGCACTTCAATGCCGAACCATCGGCTTTTGCTTATAAAGGTTTTGATGAAGGCATGTATTTTGGTCAGGTTTTGGCGCAGGATGGCAATGAAATGCCGTACCTCGACCGTCATGATTATAAAGCTTTACACAACGATTTTCACTTTGTAAAGAAACCGAGGCTTGGCTGGATAAACAGCCACGTATATGTGCTCAAATATGTTAATTTTGAGTTAAAACAGGTAGAATGAAAGCCCTTAACCAGCTCAAAACATTTCAGCGAATTTTAGCCGATTTTCCGGCTGATGTACAGTTAAGCAAGTTTTTGCCCGGGTTTTTCAGGCAAAACAAGCAGATGGGCTCAACCGACAGGCGCGTAGCCAGCCGGTTGGTATACAACTATTTTCGTTTAGGTAATGCCCTGCCCGATCTTCCTGCCGAAGACCGCCTGATGGTGGCAGAATTTTTATGCAACACGCAAACTAATTCTTTTTTACAGCACTTTAAACCAGAGTGGGCCGCGTGTATTGGTTTTACCCTGGATGAAAAACTGGAAATGGTTAAAGCAGCCTATGCCAACTTTAATCTAAAGGACATTTTCCCATGGAGCAAGCAAGTATCGGCCAGTGTGGATCAGGATGCTTTCTTAAAGTCATTCTTCATTCAGCCCGATCTGTTTATCCGTGTACGCAAGGGCTTTGAGCAACAAGTAAAAACTGCACTGACCAAGGCAGACGTTACGTTTAAAGATGAAGGCAATAATTGCTTAACTTTACCTAACGGTACCAAACTGGAAACCCTTTTCCCTAACCAGCATTGGTTTGAGGTACAGGATCATTCTTCGCAGCAAACGGCACAATATTTCCGTCCGCAAAAATGGGAGAACTGGTGGGATGCCTGCGCGGCATCAGGAGGTAAATCGCTTTTGCTACACGAGCAGGAAAAAGATATTAAGCTGGTAGTGTCAGACATTCGGGAGAATATATTGGCTAACCTCGACGAACGCTTCCGTCAGGCAGGATTGATGAAGTATCAGAAAAAGATCCTCGACCTTACCCAGAACCCTGATTTCGTTATGCACGATTATGCCTTCGATGGCATTATATTGGATGCACCATGCACCGGTTCGGGTACCTGGGGCCGTACCCCCGAACTCATCACCCAGTTTAACACACACCGTATAGAGTTTTTTCAGCGGCTGCAGCAAAGCATTGCGCGCAACGTGGTAAAGTATCTTAAACCTGGCAAACCGCTCATTTACATTACCTGTTCTGCCTTTAAAGCAGAGAATGAAGACGCAGTTGAGTTTATGGTAAAAGAGTTAGGCTTGCAATTGGAAGAAATGCAGGTACTCAAAGGTTACGAACGTAAAGCCGATACTATGTTTGTAGCCAGGTTAAGCGCTAATCCGCCTGCACCAACCGGTGTACTGTTGGATAAAGTTGATTTGGCCGATTGAATTCCAAATATTAAAACTTCATCAGCTTTCCTTGTTCGGGATAGACCAGTTTCAATCCTAAATTATTACCTGCTTTAAGCTGTGCTTTAATAATTGTGATCTTGCTTTGCGGGGGTTTAATATGGGTGATTACAATGCTGACTTTTTTCAATGCCCCAAGGCTGGTTAGCTGGCTTAGTTTGCTCATTTCTTTCATAAACCAGGCGGGCGTAAAATGGCCGAACAGGGTTTTATCCGGCTGCTCATTAGGGAAGGAAACTTCGATCATTAGGGCTTTGAGTCGCCCGGCTTTAATTAGCGGCGCGACCGATTGCCAAAGATTTTGCAGGTTCTGGCTTTTCTCTATTTCATCGGGGCCAGTGTCGCCCAGGTATAGCAGGTAATTATTATTGCTGTTCACCAAAAAAGCAGTGCTTTGCAGGTTGGAATGACTTAACGGGAAAGCCTGCACTTTTAAATCGGTACCTGCAACATTCACCTCTTTGCCGGGCGTAAGTATTTCATAATTGTATTTGCTTAACTGTGGCTTTTCGCCCTCGTTGGCAAAGTTGGCCCAGGCTTTCCATGTAAAGTAATTGTTCTTGAAAACTTCAATACAATCGGCATTAGCATAAATGGTTTTGCTGGTATCATCCGGCGAGTTAATGATGAGCCCGGCCAAATGGTCTAAGTGTGAGTGCGAAATAAAGTAAGCTTTGATGTATTGCTTTAGCACCTGTTCAGCCGGAACGGTAAATACTTTGTGGTCGATGGCTTTTTGAATACCCGCATGCAGGGTACCAGCATCCAGGCAAATGTAGTTGTTGCTGGTGTAAGGCGCCACCATATAGGCCGATAGGTTACTTTCATCAGCACCACCTTTAACACCTAATGGTACTATTTTGAACGACTGTGCAAAACCATTTAATGAAAGGAGTAAGAGGGATAGCAACCATAAGCGCTTATTTAATGAACACATCATGCTGCAAAGTTAGGTAACTGTTACAATTACCTGTATAAAGTTTTAATTTAGCAGACTTATGAAACTGAGTAAATTTTTCGCGAAGTTGATGGTCCGGATGTTCTTCATCCTGATACTTGCGGCAGGGGTAGGCGTATGGCAGGGTGGCGATAAGCTCAAGCATTTAGGCTACATTAACCTGCTCCAGTGGCGTATGATATTTCCGGCTTTGCTAATTGGTGGCTTCATTGCACTGGTATTAGCTGCCAGCATTAAAAAATATAACAACATGGAGCTAAACTGGCTGCTGGTAGTGAACACCCTTATGCTCATTATTTATGCCATGGCTATATTTATGAAGGTAGCTTATTAATTTCTTAATCCCTGAAAGAGGAACAGTCATTGAATTTTAAAGCGATCAAAAGGCAAGCAATAGCTGCCGTTCGGCACCTATTGCTTGTCTAACAGAGTTTTGACTCTTGTTTCTTATATCTTGTCTCTATCCCAACTGTCCCTACTCCGTCTTCATTTCCTTTTGCGCTTCCCGGTTGTACTCATAATCGCCGCCTAAGAGATAACCCCATGGTCGCAAACCGTTCACGTGATCAAAAATGATTTTGAAGATTGCAATTACCGGAATAGATAAAAACATGCCAGATAAGCCCCAAAGCATTTCGCCCAGTATGATGCCTATAAAGGTGATTAATGCATTGAGCCTAACCTTTGAACCTACTACCAGCGGTAAAATTACGTTCGAATCTATCATGTGAATAGCTATTACTACTATAGCTACAATTACCGCTTTACTTATGGCACCGGTAGCAAACGTAATAAGTGTGCTCAGCAGCAATGCCGAAAATATACCCACGTAAGGGATGATGTTAAAGAGTCCGGTAATAATGCCCAACAGCATGGCATACTTTACGCCGATGATCCAAAAGGCAATGCATGATATGGTTGCTACAATAACCATTTCCAGCAGTAACCCAATGATATATTTACGCAGAATGCTTTGTATGCTCTCGGCAATGTTATGTACCGTTTCGGCTGCTTCCTCATCAAATACATAGATCACAAACCTGAACAGTAAACGCCTGTAAAACAGGATTAGAAACGTAAATATGATGATGAAAACGTAAAATAACAGCAGTGATGATACCGCACCAAAGGTAGTCCCGAAAATGCTGGTACCCGATGCCATGAGTTTATCGGTGGTATCGTTCACGTAAACCATTTGCTTTTCGGCATTCACATGAAAGGTGTGCTGTACCCAAATTTGTATATCGGAGGCTGACTTGCCTACCTGATCTTTAAGCATGGGCCAGTCGTTAGCCAGGTTTGAAATTTGTGTACCCACCAAATAAACTATGCCGCTAATAAAGCCCACAAATAACAGAATAGATAAAAAACCCGACATGCTGCGCGGCAGTTTCAGTTTGCGTTCAAAAAAGTTGGCCAACGGTAATAATAATATAGCGAACAGGAAGCCGAACATTAACGGGTCCAGTATTTCTTTACCTAAAATAATTAAGAAACCAAGTGCCATTATACCAATAAGTATAAAAGCTGATTTGGCATAAAAAGGTAGCGGCGAATTTTTGATTATCATGGGTGTGCTTATCGAAATCGGATATCAGCTCATTAACATTGCTATGGGCTTTTAGTTTTCGTAATACTTAGAGATATATGGTGTTAATACGAATGATAAAATAGATTAGCTCAACAACTAAACCGGCCTATATTAATTAACATGTATGGCGGTAAGTATAGTTTAATTAAGTTTGAACGCCAGCTGTAATGAAATTTTATAAGCGCTGTTAATACATAAATATTATTATTATGCCTTCGATTGGTCCAAACCCCGATAAGATTCATCCTTTAGAACATTATTCCAATTTAGTATTCCTTAAAAATATTATAACCCGCCCTAACATTGTTGTAGGTAGCTATACTTATTATGATGATATGAAAGATGCTTATAATTTTGAAAAGAATGTGTTATATCATTTTGAGTTTATAGGCGACAAGCTTATCCTTGGCAATTTTTGTGCTATTGCCAGTGATGTTAAATTTATAATGAATGGCGGTAACCACGAACTGTCGCCAATTTCAACTTTTCCGTTCGGCATATTTGGCGAGGGTTGGGAAGCAGTGAACGAAGGGGTAAATGTTTCAGAAAAGTATCCAAATAAAGGCGATATGATAATTGGTAACGACGTATGGATAGGACATAACGCTACCCTTATGCCCGGTATTAAAGTTGGTAATGGTGTGGTAATAGCATCCGAAAGTGTAGTAACTAAAGACGTACCGGATTATGCCATTGTAGGTGGAAATCCAGCTCAGGTAATTAGAATGCGCTATGATGACGATACTGTTAGGCGCTTACTTGATATTGCCTGGTGGAATTGGGACGCAGATAAAATAACAGCCCATTTAAAAATTATAAACTCGGCCGATGTGGCTGCTTTAGAGCAGGTTTCCTTAAAAGCATAATAAACCATTTACTGCTCTAATTGTAATAAGGTTATTTAATATTTATGTTATGGCAAAGTATTCAGATAAAGCTCAGGAAAAGGTGGAAGAAACCATGCACGAGTTGAAAGAAGGTAAGCTAAAAAGCGGAAGCGGCAAAAAGGTAACCAGCAAAAAGCAAGCAGTAGCCATAGGCCTTTCCGAAGCACGTAAAGAGGGGGCCAAGGTTCCTAAAAAAGCAGCAAAAAAAGAGTAGTTACTACAAATGCAAAAAGGGACTTAGCATACTGCCAAGTCCCTTTTTGCATTTCTTTATGAGAGGTTTACTTAACCGTAAACATCACCAATTTATCACCCCATGCAAAGCCAACTTTTCCAGCGGGCTCAATCATGAACTTCAATTGCTCAACAAATGCTTTGGTTTTACCTGTTTTAACCGTAACACGCAAAACGTCATCAGTTTCAGTATATTTAGTTCCCCAATTGGTTACATCTTTATTAAAGATAACAACCCATTCTTTTTCACCCGGAATGGTGTATAAGGCATACTTACCTGCGGCTAATGCTTTACCTTCAACTTTAACGTCTTTACTTAGTGTTATGGTAGTTACATTGTTAGCACCGGTACGCCACCATTTGCCGTAAGGGGCAATGTCGGTACCAATAGTACGGCCTTTTACCGATGGCTGGCTGTAAGCCACTTCAATGGCAACGCCGCTTTTGGTAGTGGCCTTAACCGTGTCTGGCGGGCTCAAAGGTGCTTTTTTAGCAGGTTGTTGAGCCGATGCAGCAAAAGCAGTAAACATAAAGCCTATTACAAGGCTTGCTTTCAATAATTTTTTCATGTTATAGTGTCAATGATTGTTCAAATGTAAGTTTTATTTGGTTGCTTTTCCAGCAAATGCGTCAATGATCTTCATTAGGGTGAGTGCTTCATCAATGGTACATGGATTTGGTTGTTCACCGTTAATAAAAGCTACAACGCTGGTAATCATAGGGTATTGTATATTTTCAGGTTGCTGAAAATCAAAAGTTTGCAATCCCTGGTTAGTTTTTAAGGTAATGGTGTTGCCAAAAATTGGGAAGCTGATCTTGCCTTCACTGCCTATAATCTCGCAGCTGTCTATATTCTCGGTATCGGCTACGTTAAAGCACCAGGAGCCATTAAACACCACGTTGTTTTCAAATAAAATTGAACCTGTTACATGGTCGTCTGCAGCTGTAGTGTGCGATTGGTTAAGCGCAAAGCCTTTATAGTGAACCGGCTCGCCAAAAAAGTACAGCATTAAGTCTAACTGGTGAGGCGAAAGGTCATGGAAATAGCCGCCACCCGATAGCTCAGGCTGCGTACGCCAATTAGGTGAACCTTTAGTGACCAGTGCCGGCTTGCGGCTTTGCCATAAGCGCATTTGAACAGTACGCACATCGCCAATTGTTTGCTTGGCTAATAACTCTTTTACTTTTAGAAACATAGGTAAGCGGCGGCGATAATGGGCTACCACTAATTTGCCGTCGTACTGCTTTACCGCATCTGATAACTGTTGAGCTTCAGCAGCGTTTAAGGTAACAGGCTTTTCTACATAAACAGGATAACCCTTCTGCAACGCAGCAATGGCATAATCCAAGTGGGAAGATGGGGGAGTAGCGATATATATTGCGTTTACATCTTCGCTGTTAATCAATTCATTGGCATCGCTATACCACTTGTTAACCCCATGGCGACGAGCGTAATCCGCAGCCTTATCGGCATCGCGCCGCATAACGGCGGCCAGCTTACTGCCGGGCACTTTGTTAAAAGCAGGTCCGCTCTTTTTTTCGGTTACGTCTCCGCAACCTATAATTCCCCAGTTAATGGTTTCCATTAGGGTTTGTTTGTAAAATGGTTTCTATTTGATTAAGTTCTTCGGTTGCAAAATTGGTGTTTTGCAGGCATTTCAACGAGTCGGCTAATTGCTCTGGTTTGCTGGCTCCAATTAATACAGAAGTTACGCGCTTATCTTTCATTAACCAGGCCAGTGCCATTTGCGCCAGGGTTTGGTTGCGCTGTACAGCCAAATTATTCAACTGCTCAATCTGTTCTATCCGTTCGGCTGTTAACTGGCCACTCTGTAAGTTTCCACTTGATTTGGCCGCTCTTGAATCCTTAGGTATGCCGTGCAAATATTTATTAGTGAGCATGCCCTGAGCCAAAGGCGAAAACGGGATGCAACCCACACCTTCCTCTTCCAGCACATCCAGCAAACCGCCTTCTACCCAACGCTCAAACATGGAGTATTTTGGCTGGTGGATTAGGCATGGAGTACCCAGTTCTTTTAATATGCCAAAGGCCTTCTTGGCTTCTTCCGCTTTATAGTTAGATAAACCTATGTACAAGGCTTTTCCCTGTCTTACAATCAGGTCTAATGCCCGCATGGTTTCTTCCAAAGGAGTTTCAGGATCGGGCCTGTGGTGATAGAATATATCTACATAATCCAATCCCATACGCGTCAGGCTTTGATCTAAACTGGCTACCAGGTATTTTTTAGAACCCCAGTTGCCATAAGGGCCCGGCCACATATCGTAACCGGCCTTGCTCGAAATAATCAGTTCATCGCGGTGGTTGCTGAAATCTTTTTTAAGCAGCAGACCGAAATTTTCTTCGGCCGAGCCATACGGCGGACCATAATTGTTGGCGAGGTCAAAATGCGTAATACCGCTATCGAACGCCAAATGTAGGATCTTACGGTAATTTTCAAAAACATCCACGCCGCCGAAATTGTGCCATAAGCCTAATGAAAGTGCAGGCAATAATATGCCACTGTTACCACAGCGGCGGTAAGGCATAGCATCGTAACGGTTGGCCGAAGGCTGGTAGGTCATGTGTTGGTTATTCAGTTATTGGTTAATAGTTGTTAGTTCATAGGTCATGGCCGAAAAAGATGTGTTGCCACTTAAATGTTTGATAGTCTCCTGTCATGAACTATGAACCATCACCCATGAACTGCCAGCCGTAAATATATTAAACTATTTCGGCCACAACAAAGGTGCTGCCGCCGGCAAATACTAAATCTTTATCGGTTGCTGCGCTTTGTGCTGCTTCCAAAGCATTTATTACCGAGAGATAGCTTTTGCCGTGCAAGTTAAAGATTAAGGCTTGTTCCTGTAAATGTGAGGCTTCCAATCCACGAGGAATATCGGGTTTGCAGAAATAGTAGATAGCATCCTTTGGAAGCATGCTTAATACTTTGGTAATGTCTTTATCGTTCACCATACCTATTACAAAATGCAATTGCTCATATGGGATAGCTGCTATGTTTTTTAATACCTCCGCTATGCCATCGGCGTTGTGGCCGGTATCGCAAATGGTGAGCGGATGTGTACTTAACGTATGCCAACGACCAGCTAAGCCGGTTAATGTTTTAACTTGTGACAGTGCTTTAGCCACTTGCTCGTTACTGATATTGAAACCTTTCTCGCACAACTCCTCCACTGCGGAAAGCACCGTTTTAACGTTCTTTAACTGGTAGGTTCCGGTAAGATCGAGCTGAAGATAGTGAGTGGTGAGAGACGAGTGGTGATCAGTACTTTTCAATGCAACCGGCAGCAATTCACCGCTCTTCGCAGTTTCCTGTTCTTTATCTCTTGTCTCTTGTTTCTTGTCTCTTGTTTCTTGAATTTTCCATTGTTCAGATGCAAATGAAAGCTTTGAATTGTTAGTAGTTGCTTTATTGGTGAAAACGCTTGCAATTTCTTCCTGGTATTCTCCTATAATAACAGGAACGTTAGGTTTTATGATGCCTGCTTTTTCGGCAGCAATTTCGGGCAGCGTATTGCCCAGCATGTTCATGTGGTCCCAGCCTATGTTGGTGATGATGGATAAGAGCGGGGTGATGATGTTGGTAGAGTCTAACCGTCCGCCTAACCCAACTTCAATAATGGCAATATCTACCTGGTGCCGGGCAAAGGCATCGAAGGCAAGTGCTACGGTCATTTCAAAAAAGGATGGTTCAATCTCTTCAAAATCGGGCTGATGTATGGCTACAAAATCTACTACCTCCTGCTCGCTGATCATTTCCCCGTTAATACGGATACGTTCCCTGAAATCTTTTAAATGCGGTGAGGTGTACAACCCGGTTTTATATCCCGCTGTTTGCAGCACAGCCGCCAGCATGTGCGACGTAGACCCCTTACCGTTAGTGCCACCCACATGTATGGTTTTAAACTTATGCTGCGGATTATCCAGCCTTGCACAAAGTTCTATGGTGTTGGTCAGGTCCTTTTTAAAGGCAGACGCACCTACCCGGGTAAACATAGGGAGCTGGGTGTAGAGGTAATCGAGGGTTTGGGTGTAGTTCATAGTTGGTAATGTTCCCAACCGTCATTGCGAGATACGAAGCAATCTTTACACGATAGGTAAAGCGGCGACCTTTCTACGCAGAGATTGCTTCGTACCTCGCAATGACGGTTGAAATTAAAGCTATAAAATTATAAACTTAAAGGGGAAAACTTAACAACCGGCAGGAGAAAACCGGCAACCAACTATTGTACTTTAAACACAAACACCACCGTTCCCTGTTGCAGGTCGGCGCTTTCGAGTTGGTTGAGTTTGGAGCGCTTAACGGCTTCTTCGCATCTATCGAGTAATGATTGATCGGATATGGTGGTTCCACGGGCTCCGGCACGGGCGTATACAACGTTGCCATCTTTGTCTACACGGATATCGACCACTATTTTACCTGTACGGCGGGTATCGTTGTCCATGCTCGGGCGACTTACGAAGCTTCGCTGTGGCATGTTTTGTAAGCTACCGCCGGTTCCCGAACCTGTGCCGGTATAATCGTTAGTTAAAGTGCTGCCCGTAGGTTTGCCTTGGTTGCCGGGCTTATTACCGGTGCCATCGCCTTGGCCGGTACCGTTGTTGGTTTTGCCTTTGTACAAAGCATTTTGGTTGATAACTTCTTTAGGCGGTTCTTTAGTTGGCTTTTGTTGGGTAGCTACCGATTGTGATGGCTTTTTATCATTGCTGATCTCGGGCGCATCCTCATTGTCTTGCGTTACTACTTGCTTACTGCTGTTATCAGTTGGGGTTACCTGCTCGGTTGGTGGGGTAGGTGTAACTTTATCGGGTTTGGTTTGATTGGCATTTTCGGCAACCGATGGTTCTTCGGTGCTCATGTAATCATCGCCCATGCCTTCATCTACCGTACCGTAATTCACCAGGATGCCGCCGGTTCCGTCTTCCTCTTTAGGCGGATGCTGGAAAACAATGAAATAGCTCAGGCCTATCAGCAAAGCCATAATTATGGCAGTTGCTATAAAAGCTTTAGGATAATTATTGTCTTGCTGGCGGTAATCCATCATTTTTATTACTTAGGCTCGGTGGCCAGTACCAGTTTAATGTTCAGTTTTTGTGCTATGTCCATCACCTGTACCACATCCTGAATAGCAACCGTGCGGTCAACGTGCAGTACGATGGTCAGATCGGTAGCTAACGATTTATAACCGTTAAGTGTGGCTTGCAGTGCATCTACTGATACTTCTTTCTTTTCTACATAGTAACGCAGGTCTTGCGTAACCGAAACGGTGATGGTTTTTTTTGATACGGCCTGACCCGATGAGGATTTAGGCAGCATTAGCTTTATAACGTTGGGATTGGTAACGGTAGAAGCGATCAAAAAGAACAGCAGCAAAAAGAACATAATATCATTCATGGCCGAGGTGTGTACTTCGGCAGATGCGCGGTTATGTTTTTTTCTAAGGTTCATTATCGGCTTGGTTCTTCTAACAGGTCAATAAACTCAATAGCGTCGGTTTCCAGTTTCAGGATCACCTTATCAACCATCATTTGCAATACATGATAGCATACGTATGCTACAATACCTACAAATAAGCCGGCTGCTGAAGTAACCATTTTAACGTATAAACCACCTGAAATAACACCCATGCTAATGTTATCCGTTTTTGAAATATCGTAAAAGATCTTAATTACACCTGCAATAGTACCCAAGAAACCAAACATGGGAGCAATACCGGCTACAATACCTAATATACCAATGTTCTTTTCCAGTTTCGATACCTCAATTTTGCCTATGTTTTCAATAGCGCCTTCAATATCTTTTATAGGGCGACCAATACGCAGTAGACCTTTTTGCAGCATACGACCTAAAGGTGAATTGCTGTTACGTGCCACCGCAATGGCCGAATCCAATTTACCCGAGGTAATGCTGCTGCGAATCTGCGCCATTAAGTCTGATTCGTCTTTAGCAGCTTTACGGATGGTAAAGAAACGTTCGAAAAATATAACCAAACCCAATACCGCTAAAATAGCAATAGGAATCATTACCCAACCACCCTTAATCAGCAGGTCGCCAAAGCGCAGATCATCAACCACAGGTGCGGCAGTAGTAACCGGCTGTATGGCTTTAGTAATTGTATCAGTCACATTTTGAGCTGTATCCTGTAACAGCATAAGTAGCATCATTTTTTATTTCTTTTTAGAGTTTCTACATACAGGTCGCGCTCGCGCAGGTGCTTATCTTTAATAAGCATCATTTTAGCGGCCTTTCCTTCGGCAAAGGTTTTAAAGAAGCCTAAAGTAACTTTAAAGTATTTACTCCGGCTTATGTTTTTAATAATGGCGGCTTCAACGTTAATTTGTTTATAACGCCATACTACTTTTTGAGCTTCCAATTCGGTACTAAAGGCGCCACTCATTAACGCAAAATGGTAATTTTTGGTATTAACCAAAACCGGCTTTGCAGTTTGAGGTTGGGTTTCTACCTCGGGGGCAAACTCGGTTGAGGAAGGCAACGGTTTGTTTGGTGCAACAGCAACCGTTTCGGCAGGTAGCTTTTTTACAGCGGTATCTTGCTGAACAACAGTCGCAGGAACTGTTTGCTTAATCTTCACCGAGTCCATACTTGGTGCTGGTGCCTGGGCAATGGCCTCTTTGGTGCTTTTACCTTCGGGATTTGGATAAAATATAAATATTAGTGCTATGACAACGATGCCTGCAACTAATGCAAAGAACCATGGTTTGGCATAAAAAGGATGCGTTGGTTCAACTACATCTGTTTGCGCAGGTGTTTCTACTGCTTGTATTGGCTCTTTTGGTAAAGGGGGCTGTACGTTTTTAGCACCCTGTTGCCTTAATAGCGGAGAAGCACTGCCAAGTGTATTCGTTTCCGCAGGTAAAACAGGTTCAGCGTTCTTTTCAACGGAAAATACAATAGGGACAACCGGCTCTGCGGGTGTGGCTTCTACTACAACTGCCGGAGTTTCCGGGGCTTTTTCTTCTGACTTGGGTTCTGTATTTATACTAACGGGTGCAAAGCCAAAAGCTGCGTTATTAGCGGTAACCGCAGGTGCAGCCCTGAAATTTAATTTATCGCCATCTTTTGAGATCCAGCCAATTCTGCCTAATAATGCTTCCCCAATTTCGGCTTGTTGAAGTATATTATACAAGTAACGGTCTAAAAAGTACTTAGCCGATGTGGTTGATACCTTACTTTTATTGGTAATGTAATGCAGAAGAGAATCGTCTTCAACAAGAGTATGCTCAAATTGGGTTTCAAAATAAGGCGGATACAACTTTCCTTCATCAGCGTTATAGTGACCCCTCATCCGAACTTGTTTAAACACGCCAATTTGCGGAATGCTTATAGTACCATGTTCGTTAAGTAGCTCACTGATGTAAACTGATAAATCCATTTTAATAACCGAAATTTAAATTGACAGAGCAGCAAATATAATTAAAAACTAAAGCCTACACCGCCAAATATGTTAAAACCGTAGTTTCGGTAATACTGGTAAGTTTGGTAATTAGAGTTAAGAATGTTATTGGCCTGAACAAATACCGAGATCTGTTTAGTGGCTTTATAGTTTACTCCTCCGTTTATATCAGCAAACGATTTAACGGTGGTTACCTGTCCGAAACTGTTTAAATCTTTAGTAGCGCCTCTTAACAACAATGAACCGTTAACATCAACCTTATTGCTGATGTGGATCACCGTACCGGCTGTTAGCTTGAACTTAGGCAGGTTCCATGCTTCTGCCTCGGTGGCTAGTTTATAGTCGCGGAATTCAACACGACCAAAGATGTTCAGGTTATCTGATGCCTTGTAATCCAGTTCGCCGTTGAAGCCGGTTACTCTTGCTTTGCCATCATCGTAAATTACATTAAAACGGTTGTTGCCGGTTGGTATGGCCGGGTTAGCAACTATGGTTTGTATACCACTCAGGAACAAAGGCAGATCAGAAATACTATTGCGGAAAATAGAAGCTTTAAAGCCCATTCCTGCAAACAAACGACCCTTTAAGCCCACAGCAATATCAAGCTTATCTACCGAGTTTTTAATGTTGATGTTTTGATTGAGGAAAGGGTTGATTTCTGTTAAGCTGCGCAGAGAGGTACGGTTTACATCGCCTTTGGCTTCGGCAAATAAACGAATGTATTCGGGCACTACCTGGAACTCCAGTTTTACGGCAGGGAATATGAAAAAGCGGCTGGAAAAGCCAAACTCTTTTACAATGTTCACGCCCGCATCAATCTTGTAATTATCGCCCTGAAACTTCAGGTAAGGATTTAAGCGGAAAAAGCTATTGTTTAAGGAGTAGGCCACATCCTTTTGCGATGCTACATCTAACGACGCTCCTAAACCTGCATAAAATTGGTTAATGGTTTGGTTTAAGTAACCCGAAACTATAACGTTGTTTTCCCTGGCACTGTAAGCATTGCTGAACAGGTAACCGTTTGCTTTAACAGCATATGTAAGTGCACGGGTGGTGTCCTGGTAATTACGAGCCAGTTCGCCTTCTGCACTTAGCGTATTAAAATGCTGCTTGGCCGGATCGATAGGGGCAGTAACCAAAGCGTTATCGTAACCGTAAAAATAATTGTTGCGGCGTAAGTAGTTTACACGACCGGTAAGTGTGTTGCGTTCGCCTATGGTTTTACCAAATACACCCACCTCGGTACGGCTTTCGTTTTGCTTAGCCAAATCAGAACCTTGCTGGCTCAAATGTTTGGCAAATGCGCCAACCTGCAAAGCTTCATCGGGACCATTGTTAACGTAAGCTTCGCCGAACAAAGTGCGCAGGCTACCAAAACCCGCACGTACATAATTGTTGGCCAATATCGAATCGCGTTCAAGCGGCATCTTCATAGCTTCTAACTGGCGGATGCTGGTGTTTTGCTCTACCCGTTTATCTAAGGTAGTGTAAGTAACCGGTGCCTTGTAAGGCTGCGTATCTTCCAGGTTAGGGTTACGACGGATCTTCACAGCATCGGCCAGTACGGGTTTGTATACGGTGGTCACCACAATTTCTTCGGAAAGGCTACCGTTGTTTTGCGGTGTGTTTGCTTGTCCGCCTTTTTTTGTAGTGTCTTGCTTTACTTTAGCAGCGGCTTCACCCAGCTTTTTGGCCGATGATTTTGCAGCAGCAGCTTTTGTAGTTGCTTTAGCAGCCGGCTTGGTGGTGGCTTTTACCGGTGCTTTATTGGTAGCCGGCTTTTGAATCGGCTGCTTAGTTTGTGCCTGAACCTGCGCCACACCAAATGCCAGGGATGTTAAAAAAAGTATATGAATATATCTGGTTATCATGATTACGAGTTTGGTGTTGCTTAGTTATCCTTTTTAGTTGACGGGCTGGTTGATGGTGTTGTACCGGCAGCATCATTGAGCTTTTGTAGTTTGGCCCTTGCTTCCGGCAAAATATCATCATCGCCTTTGTAACCTTCAATTACACTTTGCAGGGTGGCTTTAGCCTGGAAAGGATCTTTGAGCGCAACATAATTATCGGCCAGTAAAATAAAAGTTTTGGTTACCCAATAATCGTAATTGGCCAGCTTGTTAATAATATCGAAACAGGTTTTTTGTGATGCCTTATAGTTGCCTTTTTGATACTCAATTTTGGCAACGTTATACTTAGCTTCGGCTGCTGCTACGGTTTTGGTGCTGTTAACGGTATAATTTAATTCTTTAATAGCGGCAGTTGTATCGCCTTTTTGCAGGTAAGCTTTACCGGCATATAGCCCTGTTTTAAACTTATCTTCCTCGGCCGATTTTTCGTTTTCACGTACCATCTGCACATAATGCAAAGCATCATCCGGCATTTCCATTTCTGCATAGCAAAGCAGGAGGTTGTTAACGGCGAAGTTATAATCGGCTTTATATTCGGAGTTAGTTTCCAAACGTTTCAGGAACACCACTGCTTCGTTGTAACGTTTTTGGTTCATGTACAGCTTGGCCATGCTAATGAGCGACTTTTCGGTATAAGCACTTGTCCAGTCGTTCAGGATCACATTATAATCGGCAACAGCCTCGGTTGGGCGGTTAAGGTTAACCAAGCTTTGCGCACGAATAAAGCGCATTTGCTTATCATATATGGGGCGTTTGGCCTTATCGTAGTAAGCACCAACAGCCGATACAGTAGCTGCCCAATCGCCCTTTAAATACAAGTTATTGGCGGCGGTTGCCATAATGCTTTCCTGCTCGGCAGCACTGTAGTTACCAATAGGCGTGGTGGTGGCATAACTAATGAATGTTTGCGCGTCGCCTTTATCGGTATAAATCTTTTCTATTTGTTTTAGTGCTTGCTTGGCTTCATCAGATGATGGATAAGTTTGCACTACCTTTTTAAACGATTCTACCGCCTGGTCATCCTGGTTGTTGTTGTAGTCAATTAAACCCATAGTTACCAGCGCACGCGGCATGTAGCTGCTGTTGGGGTACTTCTGTGTCATGGCTTGCAAATCCGTCTTGGCTCGCTCGCTTTCATTTTTCAGGAAGTAAGTATAAGCGATTTCAAATGCTGCGTCATCAGCAAAATCCGAATTAGGATATTTAGTCAGCACACTGTTCAGGGTACTGATCTTGGCATCGGGCGATGATTGCAAGCCCTGTATCATTCCACGCTGAAACAAGGCGTAATCCTGGCTTTTACTGCCGCTTGCCATTAATTTATCGTAGTTGTTTAAGGCGGCGTTGTAGTTTTTCAGCACAAAGTAACTGTCCCCTAAACGGGCAAGTGCATCATTAATGGTATTTTTATCGGTTGGCTGTCCATCTAAAAAGCGCTCGAAATAGGTAGCAGCTTTTTTATACTGTTCATCACCAAAAGCCGCATACCCCAAACCGTAATTAGCATAGTTGTATACGCCGGTTCCTTTAGCTTCGGGGTTAGCCAAAAAGTTTTCAAATTGCTCAACCGATTCGCCATACTTGCGCACTTCATACATGGCTTCGGCAAGCCAGTAGGTAGTTAAGGCTACGATCTTTTCATCGCGCGGGCGCTGTAACGAACGCAGGAAAATACCAATGGCGTTCTCAAAAGCACGTTCATTGTAAAATTCAAGTCCGCGGTAATAGGTTACCTTTTGATAAGCCTCTGCCGCACCGGGCGAGGTTGCAATAATAGGCTCTAACGTTTCAACGGCTTCTTTGTAATTTTTTGAGTTCAGCAAGGCTTCTCCTAATAAAATCTTAACCTCGTCTAAACGTTTGGAGCGTGGGTAATTACGCAGGTACAGGCGGGCAGCTTCTAAGGCTTGGGTGTTGAAATCCAGTTCGTATGAAAGCTTGGCATATTCAAACAGGGCGTCTTCCTGTATTTGCTTGTCAAAATCAAGTCGCGAAGCAATTTGAAAAGCGTTACGGGCCGATTGCTTATTATTGTTTTTTAAGAAAATAGTACCTAAAGTATAGTTACCGCTCTGGCTGTATACATCGTTTTGGCCAACTAATTTTTCAAGTTCGGTAATAGCTTTAGCATTGTTGCCGGTTTTATAATAGGCATAACCAATTTGGTAACTGTCTTGCGCATTTTGAGTTTTATCCAGATCGCGGTCCTGAAAACGACCGTAGTAAGACACTGCATTAGGGTAATCGGCTTTGGCAAAGTATGAGGCACCCACCAAACGAAGCATCTCAGTTTCATGCTGTTGCTTTGTGGTGTTCAGTATAGGAATGGCATAGCTGATTACATCATCGTACCGCTTATCTAAAAAGTATACGGCCGAAATGTAATAGGGATAGCTGCTTTCATATTTCTTTGAATTTTTTAACCTTTCAAAGTTGGTGAGCGCAGCAGGGTAATCTTTATTTAAATAAGATATGTAAGCGAAGTAGTAAGTGGCATCCTCACGGAAAGGTGAATTCTTATCCTTTACATCGGCAAAAAGATCCTTGGCATAAGGATAGTCGCCGGTTTCAAAATAAGCATAGCCTTTACGAAACTTATATTCAATATATTCTTTTCCGTTAAGTTCCTTTGCATCTATTTTATTAAACCATAATAAGGCATCGCCATACTTTTGCTGCTTGGAATACGATTTTCCAATTTGAAAATAAGCAAGCTTTGCCAACGGATTCTCGGGATGCTCTTTAATAAAATGCAGAAACATGCTCAGCGCATCGTCATTGTCAAGTTCCAGTGCGCATAAAGCTTCGTAGTACTGCGCGTTTTCCTTTATCAGCGAAAATTCTGTTTCAAACTGCGGTTGGTTGGCAGCTTTCAGGCGCGATTGCTCGATTAAACGGAATTGTTCGGCAGCAGCTACAAATTTCCCGCTTTTAAGCAGGTTGGTAGCATTATGGTAGGTATTATATATTTGAAACGAAGCGTTTTGTTGCGCCTTAACAGATAAGGTGCCTAACAATAATGCACACGCAGCAATAGGTTTGAGTTTAATCATACAGAGCGGTTAATAGCAAATGCAAAAATGCAATCCGTAATAGGTTTAAACAAACCTGGATTGCATAAATTTTAACGAAAGTAATTATTAGATGGTATATAAGGGTAAAGTTTGTATAACAAACCGTTTACCCTCAGGCTATTAATTTGATAATTTATTATCAAATAGTTAGGTGTAGCCTTATTAAGCAGCTAACTGACGTTGTATTTTATTAAGGAGAATATTAATATCGAATGGTTTGGCCAAAAAGTCGTCTGGTGCACATTCTTGTTTTAACACGTCGGAAAGGTTGTGACTTGCCGAGATCATAATAACAGGTATACCGTGCGTATCAATGTTTAACTTTACGTTCTTGCACAAATCACGACCATCGAGACCGTTCAGCATAATATCCATTAAAATAAGATCGGGCTGTTGCTGACTGATAGACTCGAATAGCTGATGGCCATCTGAAAGGGTGTTAACCTGGTAGCCGGAGTCTTCCAATATAAATTGTAATACTTCTAAAATATCCTTGTCATCGTCAACCGCTAATATCCTGCTCATGTGTTATAAATAAAGTATCTGTCTAAAAATAGCTGTTTACCTGAAACCGCTGGTCCGACTGACGGTAAACCCGTACTTATGACACTACTTGCAATATATAAGCCAATTATGAGCAGGATATTTATTAACAGATTTTAATAAGTATATCCGAATTGAAATATCATTCAGCAAAAGATTGCCTGTATTTCATATTAACAGTTGTAACACGAAAAATATTACCTACAAATGCAATAAATGCTAAATTTTAGCCAGTGTTCATTAGCTGTGATATACTGTAAAGCAAACAGTTTTACACAGTGTTAAATTTTTTATCAACACACAACGTCAATGTATAGCGCGTTTGTAATATATTTTTAATATGCGCGTTATGTGGCCTTTTTAGAATACAGTGTACAGTTTTTTACAATAGAGGGGTGTGGGAAATAGTATGATAGCGCAGCATACAGCGCGTTTATGAACCACAATGCATTTCGTTCGCTTAGATCGCAGCAATTGAATGCAAAGTTAAAATACTACCGACGTATAAACTCGAACAGACCGCTTGGGTCTATCCGCATAATGGTAGACGGCTTTTTTACTGTCATATCATGTTGATCTATATCTACTACGTAATCTACCCCATCAATTATTTCTGTAGTTACCTGCAAAAAGTTTTGAGGAGATGGTTGTCCGCTGATGTTGGCCGAAGTGGAGACCAGTGGTTTGCGTAAACGCTGAATTAATTGCTGACAAAATGGGTGTTTGCTCACCCGTACACCAACGCTGCCATCGGCTGCAATTAATGCCGGCGAGATATTTTTGGCACCAGGCATAACCAGTGTAAGCGGACTTTCAGAAAACTCAATCAGGTCAAAAGCAACGGCTGGTACCTCGCTGATATAGCTTTCCAGCTTATTTTCGGTATCCAGCAAAATAATCATGCTTTTTTCCTCGGCACGTTGTTTAAGCGCATAAATCTTTTTTACCGCATCGGTATTTGAAGCATCGCAGCCAATGCCCCAAATGGTATCGGTAGGGTACAAAATAATGCCGCCTTGTTGTACAATATCGAAAGCTTTTTTTACCTCGTCTCTAAGCATGGTGAAGCGTATTTTGGTATAGTGCCATTAACTGGGCAGCCAGTTTTTCATCGTCGAAATTGTGTGCGTACTCAAACCCTTTCTCTATCATCTGTTGCCTTAATGCAGGGGTATTCCAAACCTTGTTTATTTTTTTAGCCAGGTCTTGGTCATCATCCGGGTTTACATAAAGGCAATTAGGTCCGCCTGCCTCTTCCAGGCACGAACCCATGGCTGCAATTACCGGTACTCCTGAGTTTAACGCTTCCAATACAGGGATGCCAAAACCCTCATAGCGCGACGGATAAACAAAGATAGTAGCTAATTGATAAATAGAAGGCAGTTCAGCAAACCTAACCTCGTGCAAAAAGGTTACCCGGCTGTTTAAATTATTAGCCTGGATAAAATGCTTTACCTGCTCCAAGTATTTAGTAGGCTTACCCACTACAATTAAAGGGACACTTGTTTTAGTATGCAGTAACGCTTTAACCAGCAGCAGCAGGTTCTTTCGCTCTTCAATAGTGCCCACAGTTAAGAGGTAGCGTTTAGGAAGCTGATACTTTTTACGGACCAAGGCTTTTTGCGCATCACTTTGGTTAAGCGTGAAAGCCTTATCGCATCCCTGGTAAATCACGTCTATTTTATTGGGATCAACCTGGAGCAAATCTATCAGGTCGTCTTTAGTTTTTTGGCTGATGGCAACGATTTGATCAGCAGCCTTACAGGCGTATTTGAGCTTGGTTTCGTAGATGGTGCGGTTTATCCACCCGTAATATTGCGGATAGCGCATAAAAATAAGATCGTGTACGGTAAGTACGCTTTTCACGCCGCTTTGCACAATGCCTAATGGCAGTTCATGGCTTAACCCATGGTAAAGCTGTACGCCATCCTTCTGCAAATCTTTCACGATCCCCTTAGTCCGCCACCAGGAGGAGAGCAATTTACCTTTCGGCTCTATAGTATCAGTATTAGGTAGCTTACTTAACAGTACCAGGTGTTGATTGTCTTTAGTTTTAGGCGTGTAAAGCTTGTAATGCTCTTCAGGATACAACGTTGCCACAGCCTTAATTAACCACCGGCTGTAGTTACCCAGGCCGGTGTTATTTAAAAAAGCTCGTTTGGCATCGTACCCGATGATCATTATTTATGGTTATTGGGGTGTTAGTTATTGGGTTATGCCGGAAACGTCATTGCGAGGTACAAAGCAATCTCTGCGTAGAAAAGTGGTGGACTTAACTATTGTGCAGGGGTTGCTTCGTACCTCGCAATAACTAATATATATTCACTAAATTATTAAACCGCCACGTTGTTCTCACGCAGGGCATCGTTTAACGAGGTCTTTTTATCGGTTGAATCTTTACGTTTGCCTATGATTAGGGCGCATGGCACCTGGTATTCGCCTGCCGGGAACTTTTTAGTGTATGAACCAGGTATAACTACCGAGCGTGCAGGTACACGGCCCTTGTATTCAATAGGCTCAGGACCGGTTACATCAATAATTTTTGTTGATGCCGTTAATACCACGTTAGCACCTAATACCGCTTCGCTTTCTACGTGTACACCTTCTACCACAATGGCGCGTGAACCAATAAAGCAGTTGTCTTCTATAATTACAGGGGCCGCTTGTACGGGTTCTAACACACCGCCAATGCCTACGCCACCGCTTAAGTGGCAGTGTTTACCAATTTGGGCGCAAGAACCCACGGTAGCCCAGGTGTCTACCATGGTGCCTTCATCTACAAATGCACCTATGTTTACATACGATGGCATCATGATCACACCTTTGGCTAAGTGCGCACCGTAGCGGGCAATAGCATGAGGAACCACGCGGACACCGTTTTTCTTGTAGTCGGTTTTAAGTTTCATTTTATCGTGAAACACAAACGGGCCAACTTTTATCTCTTCCATCTGGCGAATAGGGAAATAAAGGATCACGGCTTTTTTAATCCAGTCGTTTACGTGCCAGCGGTTTGAAATTAGCTCGGCTACGCGAAGTTCGCCTTTATCAAGCCTTTCAATTACGGTTTCAACCGCATTAATATATTCGTTAAGGTTAAGCAATCCCCGGTCTTCCCAGGCATCCTCGATCATTTTTTTTAAAGTAGCAGCCATGTATAAACTTTTCGCAAATAAAGGGAATTTTAAGCAGATTTGGCAAAGGATAGTGACATAAGCCTAATGATTAACTTATAAGTAAACAAATGAGATTTTTCAAGGCAGAATATCTTAGTAAGATTAAGTATTCAAGATTAATCTTAAACATTTTATCATTATTAGTGATTGCATTAGTAGGCTATTTTGTAGCTTTTGCGAATGCAGAAAGTGGTGATAGCGATAATTTTTTCATCCGTATTATCGTTGCAACTATTGTATTAATCTTTAAGATCATAGCCTTGCCCGGATTACTCTTCTTTCAAGAATCGGGTATATCCATGAGTTGGTTTTATATTGCAGCTGTTATTATTGACTGTGTGATTTACGGATTTATTGCAGAATTACTATTTTTAAAATATAGAGATAAGCCATGTAAAATCGTCGGCTTATAAACAACAACATATAAAAATGCCCGAAAAAGAAAAACTCAGAATAGATAAATACCTGTGGTCCATACGCTTGTTTAAAACGCGTACGCTGGCATCCGATGCCTGTAAAGCAGGACGTGTGAAGCTGAATGGCACTAACATCAAACCATCGCACGAAGTGAAGGTGGGCGAGGTATACAACGTATCGAAAGGATTGGAACGCAAAGTACTTAAAGTAACCGGATTGCTGGAAAGCCGCACCGATGCCAAAACCGCTGTAATGTTCTATGAAGATATTACCCCGCTGGAGCAAACTACGGCTTACAAAAGCATGTTCCATGCACCGGTACTCAGCCGCGACCGTGGCGCAGGCCGGCCTACCAAGCGCGACCGCCGCGAAATTGACGATTTGCAGGGTGGGTTTTTTACTCCCCAAACCCCTGAAGGTGGAGCAGAAGATAAGGAAGATAAAGAAAGCGAATAATGAAGCCCACCATTAGCATAGAATATTGCCCCAAATGTGGTTGGATGCTGCGAGCGGCATATATGGCTCAGGAATTATTAACCACTTTTACCGATGAAGTACACGGCGTATTGCTGCAACCCAGCGAGGTAAGCGGCAGCTATATTGTATTTATTGATGGGCAGGAAATCTTCAATCGAAAACAAGCGGGCCGTTTCCCGGAGATCAAAGAGCTAAAGCAATTGGTGCGCGACGTGGTAGCGCCGGAGAAAAGCTTGGGGCACTCGGAAGGGAAAAAGCAGATTTAAGAAATAAGAGCCAAGAAACAAGATTGCATGTCCTTCTTTAATCTCTTGGCTCTTGCTTCTAAGGTCTTGTCTCGATCTTAATAATGCGTCTTCCCTTCATGCGCTTCCCAGGCCCTGAATGCACCCAGTGCTTCATCGCGCAGCAACTCTACTACCGGTAGCTTGCGGTCGTCAATGGGCAGGTCTAACTCATCATAAATAAAGTGATCGTCGAATCCTATGGCGGCGGCATCGGCCTTGGTGTTAGCGTAATAGATCTTATCTAACCGGGCCCAGTAAATGGCGCCAAAGCACATGGGGCAGGGTTCGCAGCTGGTGTATATTACACAACCTTCTAAGATATAAGTATTGAGTTCTTGGCAAGCCAGGCGTATAGCCGATACCTCCGCGTGCGCGGTAGGGTCGTTGGTAGGTACTACTGTATTTGCGCTGGCTGCAATTACCTGGTCGCCTTTTACTATCACTGCACCAAACGGTCCGCCCAAGCCTTCGGCAACGTTTTTTTCCGATAGCGCAATGGCCATGCGCATAAATTTTTCGTGGTTTTCCATAGCTCTTCCAACCCTTTCCAAAGGAGAGGGTTTTTGATTAAATAGTGTATAAACAAACAATGCCCTCTGTATAATCAACAGAAGGCATTGTTATATGTTTTTTACTCCTTCCCCCCGGGGAGGGCAGGGGATGGGATTCTTATTTCTTATCTTTAGTGTAAGCCTCGTTTAGTTTTTTAACCACATCGCTGGTGATATCCAAACTGGCATCGCCATATAAAATACCACTGTTGCCTTTTTGGTAGGTCATTACCATTTTGTAACCTTTATCTTTAGCGTATACCTTTAAAAATTCGGCTACTTTTTCGTATAACTTAGCCTGCTCACCGGCCTGGTCATTTTGAACCTGTGCACCAGCGTTTTGTTGGTATGCTTGCAATTCTTGTTGCTTGCGTTGTAAACGTTGCTCGGTAGCCTGGCGCTGATCGGCAGCCATGGTAGCTGCAGCTTTTTGATATTCGGCTACTTCACGTTGAAAAGCCTGACCTTTACTTACTAAATCGGCTTGTGCTTGTTTGCCTTTTTTCTCCAGGCGGGCACTCATGTCTTTAAAGTAATCGTACTTGGTCAGTAACGAGTCTGAATTTACAAACACAATTTCTTCGGCTTTAACGCCGTTAGCGGGAGTTGAAGCTGTAGAAGTAGCGGGGGCTGACTTGTCTGCAGTTTTGTTTTGGTTACAGGCGGCTAAGCTTCCTGCCAGCAATAAGCTTAAAGTAATTTTCGATATCATCGAAACCGGGATTTTCATCTTAATCAATTAAAAATTTTCACAAATATATAATTTCATTACCACTATCCTAATGTTTTTCCTGACCGGGTAATGACGGGCCAAGTTATCAACAACACTGGCTATGTGCTTAATTATGCGTACATTTGTTAGTTATTTAAACTTAAACATGAGCGAAGAAATTCAGGATAAATCAAATTACTCAGCAGATAATATTCAGGTTTTGGAAGGCTTGGAAGCGGTACGCAAAAGACCTTCCATGTATATTGGTGATACGGGCGTTAAAGGCTTACACCACCTGGTTTATGAGGTGGTTGATAACTCCATTGACGAGGCGCTTGCCGGTCATTGCGATGATATAAAAGTTTTTATTAAGCCCGATAATTCTATTGAAGTGCAGGATAACGGCCGTGGTATTCCTACCGCTATGCACACCAAAGAAAAACGTTCGGCATTAGAGGTGGTAATGACCGTGCTGCACGCCGGTGGTAAATTCGACAAGGATACTTACAAGGTATCGGGCGGATTGCACGGTGTGGGCGTAAGTTGCGTTAATGCCTTATCTATACATTTGCAAGCTATTGTTCGCAGGGACGGGAAGATTTTTACCCAGGAGTATGTACAGGGTAAGCCGCAGTACGATGTTAAAGTTATTGGCGAATCGGACGTTACCGGTACTACCATTATTTTCACCCCCGATTCGGAGATCTTTACCACCACTACTGAATATAAGTACGAAACATTGGCTGGCCGTTTACGCGAGCTGGCTTTCTTAAATAAAGGTATTAAGCTGTCATTATGCGATGAACGCATCACCAATGAAGATGGCAGTCATCCAACCGAAGAGTTTTACTCGGAAGGCGGCTTAAAGGAGTTTGTTAAGTTTTTAGACAGTACGCGTACGCCTATTATTCCCGAGCCTATTTATGTAGAGGGTAACAAACAAGGCATACCGGTTGAACTGGCTTTGCAGTACAATGATACCTATACCGAAAACGTACATTCTTACGTCAACAATATTAACACCATTGAAGGCGGTACACACGTAGCTGGTTTCAGGATGGGTTTAACCCGTACATTAAAGGCCTATGCCGATAAATCGGGCTTGTTGAAAAACGTTAAGATAGATATTACCGGCGATGACTTCCGCGAGGGCTTAACCGCCATTATATCAGTTAAAGTAGCCGAGCCGCAGTTTGAAGGTCAAACCAAAACCAAACTGGGTAACAGTGAGGTGAGTGGCGCGGTTAACGTTGCCGTAGGCGAGATATTAAGCATCTACCTGGAAGAAAATCCAAAAGAGGCCAGGTTGATCGTCAACAAGGTGATATTGGCAGCAACCGCACGTGCAGCTGCCCGTAAGGCACGCGAAATGGTTCAGCGCAAAAGTGTTATGAGCGGTTCGGGCTTACCGGGTAAACTGGCCGATTGTGCCAACAGCGATCCTAAAGTTTGTGAACTATACCTGGTGGAGGGAGATTCGGCAGGTGGTACGGCCAAACAAGGTCGTGCACGTGAATTCCAAGCTATTTTGCCGTTAAGGGGTAAAATCCTGAACGTGGAAAAAGCTATGGAGCACAAAATCTACGAAAATGAGGAGATCAAGAACATGTTTACTGCCCTGGGCGTGAGCATTGGTACTCCCGAAGATGATAAGGCACTTAATATTACTAAGCTTCGTTACCACAAAATTGTGATTATGACGGATGCGGATGTGGATGGGTCGCACATTACCACGCTTATCCTGACCTTCTTTTACCGCTACATGCGTGCACTGGTAGAGAATGGTTACGTGTATATTGCTTCGCCACCGCTTTACCTTGTAAAAAAAGGTAAAGAATTTGAATACTGCTGGACCGATGAGCAGCGCATTGCTGCCGTTAACCGCATTAAAGGTGCCGGTAAAGAAGACAGTGTACACGTACAGCGTTACAAAGGTTTGGGTGAAATGAACGATGTGCAGCTATGGGACACTACCATGAACCCGGCTACCCGTACACTACGTCGTGCCACTATTGAAAGTGCTGCCGATTGCGATCATACTTTCAGCATGTTAATGGGTGATGAAGTTGCCCCGCGCCGTGAGTTTATAGAGAAGAATGCCAAGTACGCACGTATTGATGCGTAATTGATAATTAGCAGCATATTAAGTTGTGAATAGTTGTTAGTCTGAGCTTGTCGAAGATTTATACAATTTATAGGTCTTCGATAAACTCAGACTAACATTTGAAAAACTAAGTTTAAGCAAACTTAGTCAAGCCATATTAATACTAAGCCTCAAGCAATTGGGGCTTTTTTTGTTTCCTTACGTTTTTGCGAGGTAAGAAGTGATTTTTGTAAAGGTGGCACAATATTAAGCCCCGAGCAATCGGGGATTTTTATAAATTATATGCATAGTTTACTTAGGTATATAAAAATATGATACATTTGCTTTCATGAGCACAAGCCCATTGTTAAAAGGAACGTTACAAACCATTATTCTTAAATTATTAGAAGATAATGAGCAGATGTACGGCTACGAAATCACCCAAAAAGTAAAAGAACTAACCGCCGGTGAAATGAAGCTGACCGAAGGCGCATTGTACCCTGCTCTGCACAAACTGGAAGCAGACGGCTTGCTGGAAACCTACAATGAGATAGTAGACAACCGGGTACGTAAGTACTACCGCCTAACCGAGCAGGGCGGGCAGCAAGTTGCCACTAAGTTACAGGAAGCTCAGAATTTTATTCAGCAGTTACAATTTCTTTTAAACCTTACACCGCACACCTCATGATCATAACACTAGAACAGAAGGAAGAATTAAAGCTTATTTTAAGTGAATATACCAAATACCAGGAAACCTACAGCGAGGTTTACGATCACGTATTATCGGCACTGGAAGAACAGAAGGATACCTTAGACACCAGCTTTGCACAAAAAGTACATGAAGTGCTTGATGCGGATTTTGGAGGTTTAGCTCAACTTCCCGTAATGGAGAAAAAGCGTGCATGTTTGATCAATAATCAAGTTGCCAAAAAGCAATTGAATTTTGCGGCAGACTTCTTCAAGTTGCCATTTGTACTTTATACGCTAATTGCCGCCGTTGCCATTTACCAATTAGCAAGTACTAAACTATTAAGCATAGCTTTATTAATTGCCGTTTACATGATGCTGTCACCCACTATAATTATTGGTTTCCGCATGGTAAACAATGCCTTCATTAAAAAAGGTAAGCCCTCTATTAAAAACAATATGTTTAACCTAATGGGTATTTACGGGGTAATACTTTACAATGCAGTAAATCCTCATTTATTAACAGATCATTTTCGGTTAAAAACGCCCGACACTTTGCACCTGTTGATGATCACAGCGTTGATTATGTTTTATCTTATTTATGGATTAAGCTTCATCAGGCTTTACCGCCAAGAGGTTAAATTGGAAGTAGCGTCATAAGCTAAAGAATATTATTAATGACAAGCTTATAGAGCTCACTTAAGTATACCTATTAGGTTAGATTTAATTGTTGGCGGAATAAGAACTTAAGCCATATATAGTTGTTCAATATTTGTATTTTGCACACTAAACTGCCGCTGCATTACCAATTTCAGCTGTAAAGCAGTTTAGCCAATTAAGTAATACTGCTAACAACGTGAACGATTACCTGATCTTTATTGACACCGAAGCTTCGGGCTTACCGGTTAACTGGCATTTGCCATATTCTACAGAAGGCAATTGGCCGTCGGCAGTGCAGGTAAGCTGGTTGATCTACACACGTGATGGGCAAGAAGTGAAACGCGAGGATCATTTTATTCTCAACACCGATTTTATTATAACCCCCAAAGCCATGGAAATTCATGGTATAAACCCTGGCATATTGGCTGTAAAAGGTAAGCCGCGTAAACAGATCATGCAGCTTTTAGCCGATGACCTGAACAAGTATCAGCCTATGGTAGTAGGGCATTTCATTCAGTTAGACTACCATATTTTAGGAGCCGATTTTTATCGCGCAGGTATCGATAATCCTTTACTCAACCTGCCGGTATTTTGTACCATGCTGGCCACTACGCAACTCATCTGGACGCCTATGCCTAAAAGTTTGCTCCTGGGTGATCTGTACGCGTTCCTGTTTTACAAGCCCCTGTTGAACCAGCATAATGCCCTTACCGATGCTGAGGCTGCGGCACAGTGTTATTTTGAACTGTTGAAGCGTGGAGAGATCAGCGAAAAGCTGATACTAAAACAGCAAAAGGAAGCAGGAATCAAGAACTTAGAAAACAAGCCGGTCAAGTTTTTTCAATTATTTATACCGTTAATTGCATTAATACTCATTGTTTTAATAGCACATTATTTATGAATGAGCGCGTAAAATATTTGCAAAGTATAACGCCTTTTAACCTGTTGCCGGTTGAGGTGCTGCAAGGTGTGGCCGAACAATTGGAAGAGGTGACATACGGTAAAGACAAAATTATATACCAGCAGGAGGCAAGTAAGCTAAAAGGGGTAGATATTATTGTAAAAGGCGAATATGAATCGTTTTTTTATGATAGTGTGCAAAATAAGCGTTTAATTGAGCATCACGAGCCCGGCTTTTGCTATGGTGGGGTTTCGGTTTTGCTCAACCGGCGACAATCACTCCGTACGGTGATTGCCAAAAAAGGCACGGTTGTTTATTTTCTTCACCGGCGCCATTTCAGGGTGCTGTGTAAAGAGTACGAAGATTTCTTTTTGTATTTCACTGCCGAGTTTGGCAAGCGCATGCAAAACGAAGAGTTTGTTCATTTTTTTAAGCGGCCACCTGCATTTGAGGAAAGCTACCTGGAAGCCGATCAACTCTATTCGCGTAAGGTAGAAAGTATAGAATACCGGCCTATTGTTCAATGCAACGGTGATACGCCCGTGTATGAAGCTGCCCGGCAAATGGCCGCCAATAAAGTAAGTTGCCTTTTTGTGACCAACGAGCATCAACATATTATAGGCTATGTAACCGATATTACCCTGCGCGATAAGGTGATTGCGCATCAAAAAAGCACGCAGGCACCGGTTGTTGAATTTATGGCCAACCCAATTGTAAGCATTAATGTGGAAGCTTACGTGTACGAAGCGCTATTGATGATGTTTACCACCAAAACCAGGTACTTACTGGTAGAAAAGCAGGGCGAATACATTGGTTTTTTAAGCCGCAATAAACTATTAAGCGAGCAGGCACAATCGCCGCTGGTGTTTATCCAGTCGGTTAAATCGGCCTTATCTGATGATGAACTGAAGCGCAAGTGGGATTCTGTCCCGCATTTTGTGAACCAGTTGTTAGAACGTGGCGTAAACGCTCAAATTGCCAACCAGGTGGTCACCACCATTGCCGATACCATTGCTCAAAAGGTAATTGAGGGGGTAATTGAAAAGGTTGGTACGCCGCCGGCCAAGTTTGTGTTTATGGTTTTGGGTAGCGAGGGCCGTAAAGAGCAAACTTTTAAAACCGATCAGGATAATGCTATTATTTACGAGGACAAGGCTAACGAACACCGCGAGGAAGTACGTGAATACTTTTTGGAGTTTGCCACCCAGGTTTCTGGGCGTTTAAACAGTATTGGTATTGCGTATTGCACGGGCGGCTTTATGGCACAAAACCCTAAGTGGACGCATTCCTTATCGCACTGGAAACGCAACTATGTAAGCTGGATGGCTGAGTCGCTGCCCGAAACGGTGATCCATTTTTCCACCTTTTTCGATTGCCGTTTTGTATATGGCGATGCCTCTATTATTGATGAGCTTAAAGTTTTCCTGAACGAGGAGCTGCAAAAGCCTATGGATAAGCTGTTTTATAACATGACCATCAACGCTTTGCAATACGTACCACCACTAACCTTTTTCAACAACATCCGCACGTTTACCAAGAACAGTCGCGAAGTATTTGATATAAAAAAAGCGATGACGCCCATTGTGGATTTGGTAAGGGTATACTCGTTAAAGAACCGGGTATTTGAAGTAAACACCGGCGAGCGCATGAAAGAGCTGCGTAAACTGGACGTGTTTACAGAAACGGGTTTTAATGAACTTTATCAATCCTATTATTTTTTAATGAGCATGCGCCTTAAAAACCAGGCCATTCAAATTATTCATGATAAAAAGGAGCCCGATAATTACATAGACCTTTCTAACCTAACCAAAATAGAACGGGTAACATTAAAAGAGATCTTTAAAGTGATTGGCAATTTTCAATCGAAAATAAAAATAGAATTTACGAATAGTCTGTAGGGGGAGTTAAAAGTCCAAAGTTGAAAGTCCCAAGTCATAAGTAGGGTGTGTGATCTTTACTCTATCGTCAGTTTTAATCTTTTCTTCCCGTAATCAATCACCGCATCATACTGCATTAATATATCGCCTCCTAATACGCCTAACACTTCGGGATGGTTGAGCTGGGCGTATGCCTGGTTAATGGTAGATAAATCTAAAACCGCTACTTCAAAGTTTGGCAGGGTAAGGCGGCCAATTTTAAAAACCGGCAGCGTAGCTGTATAAGATGCCATGGTTAAAGTGCCTAACCCGGCCGATAATCTGTCAGTAGATTCTATAACAATATCCGTACTGGCTTTAGTAAGCATGGTTTGATCGAACACCGTTTTAGAAGCCCCGGTATCTAAAACCACTTTGTACCGTGTTCTTCCAATTTTCACTTCAACCAGTAAATGGTAACCATCGCCCTGCATATCAATTATGTGTAGCGGGATATTTATTTTCATAGCAGGGGTGAAGATAGGTGGAATCGAGTAATTTCTTTTTTAATTAACATTACTCTAAACGTCATTGCGAGCGATAGCGAAGCAATCTCTGCGTAGAACGATCGGCTGTCTAAGTTATCGTACAGCGATTGCTTCGTATCTCGCAATGACGGATTATACAATTAAAACGGATAACCTATGGCCAGGTTAAACACCATTTTATCGTTAGCAGTATCTGATTTGTAAGGGCGTGTTAGCGGGAAACCAAAATCGGTACGCAGCACCAATACACTGGCATCAAAGCGTAAACCGAAACCTGCATCGGTAGCCAGTTGGGTTAGGAACTTTTTGTTAAATGTTCCTCCCGGCAGCGTGGCGTAGGTCTTGGTGTTCCATACGTTACCAGCATCGAAGAATAAAGCTCCGTAAACTATGCTGAACAGGTGCGGACGGTATTCTACGTTAGCTTCTAACTTAATATCACCCGATTGATCGCCAATAAAGGCATTTGGGTTATTAGCCAACGGGTTTATTGTACCCGGACCAATGGTACGCGCCCTGAAACCACGTAAGCTGTTGGCACCGCCAATAAAGAACTGCTGGCTATAAGGTAATATAGTAGAGTTACCAAAAGGTAAACCTGCACTCGCAATTATCCTTGCTGCCACTGTGCTCTTTGCACCCAGTTTATGAAAGAACCTAAGCTCATTTTCTAACTTAATATATTGGTTATAATTAGTGCCAAATAGTTTTTTTGAATTACCTCCAATGGTGTCGGCACCACTTAATAAGCCGGTTAAGGCACCCGATGTACTTACACGTCCATTGTAAAAAATAGTATTGGTACGGTAAGTTTCGGTAGTATTCGTATAAGTGTAGCTATAACTTGGTCCGAAAGTAAACTGTGGATCGATAACGTGCTGTAAGGCGGGATTGGCAGTATTGGCAATACTATCCGTGTATAACTTGGTTACGCTGGCCGGTTTAACATAGGTAACCGTAAGCAAATTAAGTTCGTGGCTCTTGTGCGCACTTTGTTTCCACTGGTAACCAAATGATCCGTTAAAAGAAGTTAAATTATATAGCTGACTACGGTTAATAATAGAGTAACCTAAGCTGAAGTTGGTACGCGGTATGTAAGCGTTATCGGCCTTAAAATTAAACGGGCTGATAAACCTTGGCCACGATAGCGTAGTTTGTATACCGACTTGCGATAGCGCGTAACCTCCGTTGCTGGCTGCAATTTGTCCATCGGTACTACCAAACAGGGTTACCGTTAAGTTCTCGGCACCTTTAAAGGCATTACGGTTACGCCAGTTAATATTGATCTGTGTACCATTATAGTTGGCCGATGTGGTACGTACTAAGGCATCTAATGATAATGATTTACGCGGGTACTGTGTTAGAAAGTAAAATGCATTAAGCTTAGATGAGTCGGTTGATACATCATCAAAACGGTTTTTTACAAACTTGAACGGACCTAATTCCACAAAACGATTTAACGAATTGTTATGGTCGGTACGGTTATAAACTTCGCCGGGGTGTAGTAATATAGTGTTCTTAAAAACAAAAGGCTTTACCGTGCGGCGGCGACGATCTATTACATTATACCAGCGGTATTGCAATGCCGAATCTAACTTTAAAGCAGTATCCCTTAAAGAGTAGTTAGGGTAAACGTATATTTTATTAATGGTATAAACACGGCGGGCGCGTTCGCTTACCTCATCTTTCACTTTTACAAAAGCATCCACCTGGTGACCTTCAATCGTACTATCTACTCTTAATATGAGGTTTTCAGGAGCAAAATAATAAAACCCTTTTTCCTTTAAGCGGGCATCAATACGTAAGCGCTCTGCTTTAATGGCATCGAGGTTGTATGGTTCGCCTTTCTTTAAAATTGTTTGGGCAGCTGTTCCGGCAACGGCAGTATCTAACGGGTCTTTGCTGCTTGGCCAAATAATGTTACGGTATTTGTATGACGGACCAGCCGACACGCTGTAAACGGCTTTTGCTACCTTTTCTTTACCTACCGTATCACCGGTAACCTGCGCCTGAAAGTAACTACGGTTTTGCAGCCTGTTTTGCAGAATGTTGCTATTTTGAACAAGGTCTACCGCGCTTATCAATACAGGCGGCTCTCCCTTGGTCATTAGCCAATGTTTGAGGCCTTTAGTTTTATTAGTCTTAAATTTTTCATATATCCAAAGCTTAATGCGGAAAGGGCCGATCTTACCATTCGGTTTTGGTCTTAACAAACCTTGCAAATCGCTCGTTAATAAGCTTCTTTCTTTTTTGTCGATATCCTTATCTGTGAATTTTATTTCGGCGCCTGTATATAACTTTTGCCCGGCCGGTAAATTTTTAGTGGTACTGCAGGCACTAACCAGTAAGGCAGAAGTTAAAAGTATGTATGCTATATTTTTGGTCATAGATTTAGTTAAAAGTAGACACGCTGTCTGTAGTAGATTTCTCTGGCTCGTCGGCAGGTTGTTGCGGATCCTGTTGTTTTTCTTTTTGTTCCTGTGCTTCTTTCTGGGCTTTTTCTTCACGCTTACGCTGACGGATCAAAGCTTTTTCTTCCCGGTTGTTTTTAGAGAAGATTTCTTTAAAACGGTTGTAATCCACGTTAACCGAGAAGCCTACACCGGTTTCAATTACCTGTCCTTGTATCACAATGTACTGGTCTCTGCGGTAAGCACGCAATGCATAACGGCCATCTTTAGTTAAACGGTAGTTAACCGAAACGTTACCGGCAATTGTGCTCGAACGCTGTCCTGGTTGTTGCTTACCTTCCAGTTGGAAGTTGTTACCCACGGTTACGGTCAATCTATCATTCAGGAATCGTTTAGACAATCCTACGTTTAGATCTGTTCTGTTTTGCTCCGTTCCACTTGAATAATCCTGACCCGATTGCAGATCAAAGTTCAGATCTACGCCGCCAATAAAGTCGCCGGCCAGTTTATTCAGCTGGTTCGATAATAAGCTGCTCACACTGTTACGTACGGCACCTTCTACACCGGCACTGCCACCTTGACTTTCTAAAGGGTTATCGCCAATGAAGTGACCCAGTACAAGTACGCCTAACACTTGTTTGTTCATTTCATTAGGATCGCGCCTGATCTGAGTTAAACGGGTGTTCACATTATCAATCACACTTGGAGTTACCGTATAGTTGCTATCCGGCAATACTATATCAAAACTAATCTTCGGTGTAAGCAATTGATCTTTCATGTTGAGGTTTACATTGAAAGGAAGCTTTTGCTTGTATATAGTGCTCGAACCGTCTGTACCACCCAATTGATCCTGAACCAGATCGATAGGAGGAATGTTAGCTACATATACAGCAGTTAAATCTACCGTAGCGTTAGTAGGGTCGCCGTTCCATACAATGGTGCTGCCTTGCTTAAAGGTAAACAGGCGGCTCACCGGGCCGTATGATAATTGGTACGAGCCCTGGTTAACAGTATAGGTACCGGTTAAATTAATTTTACCGCTTGGGTCAATACCTGCATTTAATTGAGCTTCACCTTTAATGTGCACCACATCTCCGTTACGCTCGTCAATTACAATATTGAAGTTGGCATTTTTATTAACTACAATAGTAGCGTTCACATCCAGCCCTGTTAACTCCGATTTTCGCAACGAGTCGAGCCGTTTCGCAAGGAAGATAGAATCGAGTTTAGGTGCATCACTATCAATAAATTCAACAACTCCTTTACGGTCTTCAATGCTCGGGTCGGTGGTAGGCAGCACAAAGGTCATATCCGTTTTATCGTTCACCGTTAATGAAGCATCGACCACCGGTTTGTTCATATCACCACGAATTTTAACACGCGTATCAATGAACAACTGACCGTAAAATAACTTATTATCGGCCTGTGTTGAATTTACTGCACGGAAGTTTGTGGCGTTAATATCCAAGCCAAAACGGAAATCAGTGTAAGTTTTTGTATAGACCGCACCGGATATTACCGCCTTGTTACCGGTAGAATCAATCATGGTGAAATCGTTAAAAAGCACACCTTCGTTATTAAAAGTAATACGCTCTTTAGGCATGGTGAAGTAAGAGTTGAGCATAGCCACGTTGAAGCCAACCTGGTTGAAGTTAACATCGCCTCTTACAATAGGTGCTGCGGTGTTACCCGTAATTTTCAACTGACCCGTGATATTACCCGTTGCCCTGCGGATGCTGCCAAAGCTGAAGCCTTCAATGCTCTTCATGCTGAGGTTCACAATATTCAGGTTCATATCCATGCGGCCTTCGGGCGTATCGGTATAGTATAACCCGGTTAAATCTACCTGATTTCCTTTACCCGTTATACTCACATTAGCTGCATATGCATTAGCAGTTTGGTTGTTTACTCTAATAGCAATGTTACCTAATGTATCGCCTTTGAAGTTAAAGTCACCAACGTTCATATCGGCTATAAATACCGGCGATGTTTGCAGATTGCTTACTACCGCGTTACCATTTATAGTACCGCCAACCAACAGCGAATCTTGCTGCGCCATACGGGTAAGCGTTTCTATATGGAAGTTGTTGAACTGAACGGTAAGCGGTGCATTAGGCTGCGCCGGGTTACTGTTAATGCTTAATACCTGGTTGTTGTTAGTTAAAGCAAAATCGCGGGCTAAAATTCCTTTGTTACCGTATTGAAATGAGTTGTTAGGGTTAACTGCCCATTCCACATAATCTAACAATACGCCGTTTTGCAAAAAGCTGAACTGGTATGCACCCGGTAATACGTTGAATATACCTGCAATGCGGTAACGTTCTTTTTTTGCAGCATCGCGTATCTGCAAGCTTAAGTTCAATTTATCGCTTTGTGCATTACCACTAATACTTGGATATAATAATTTTAAACTGCTTCCGGCTTGTATCTGGTCAAACGTGAAAGCATAATTTAAGGCGTTGTTATTGGTGTTGATGTTGATCTTACCATTGTCTATAACGTTGGTGCCGTAAATGATCTTAGGCATGCTGCCGTTCACCAGCAGTTCGCCTGTTTGGCTATTGAAACGGCCATTGATCAATACCGGATCAAGCTGTTTAAGCTCGGGTGCAAACTCATCTAACAATTTGGTTTTTACTATCCGCATATCAAAGTTGAACTGCTGCGGTGAGTATGGCGGTAATTTAACTGCCTTGGCATTAGTGGCTGGCGCAGCTGCTAATGCGGTATTAAAGTACTTATTAATATTGTCTTGCAGGGCTGTGCCTATTTGGGTTAGCTTGTATTTACCACCTAAGTGCGCGGTTAAGAAAGGTGTTTTTAAACGCAGGCTGCTGCTATCGGCATTGGCGGTAGATACCATGCTCACGGTATCGAGTGCTATGCGCTGGCCTTTGTTAATTAATAGCATATCGGTTAATAACACGCTACCGTTTAAAAAGTCAGGGTCGGCGGTAGGGAGGTCGGCAAGAAGCTTACCATGAAAACGCATATCGTCCTTTACAAAGTTCAGCTTCTGCAAATTAATGCTATCAATCAACATGGTAGCATTAACCGACGGATACTTCTTGTTCATGTTAGCCTTAGCATCTAAGCTAAAGTTGATGTTAGGATCCTTCATGCGGGCATTGGCTACATATGCGCCATTGCGTGCGCTACCTTTGGCTACTAAGTTGCGGTAGGTATAGCCCTTAATTTGAGCGCTTATCACATTAGCAGCAAACTGTACATTTAGGTGTTTAGGATCGGCACCTATGCCTTTGGCGTTAGCGGTTAGGGTTAAACGGCCAACGGTCTGCGGCATTTTGGCTAAGGCACCTGCATTAAGGTTATTCAGTTTAACGCGGGCATCATAAGCTATGCGCTTCATATCCATAGCATTTTTCACGTTGGCGGCCACATCGGCACTACCATAGCTCGAACGCAGATTCATTTGCGTAGTTAAGTTCTTCATGCTGCCTTTGAGCTTACCTTTCAGGCTTATAAACTCAGGAATGCTCACTGTAGGAGGAATGGTACCTCGCGGAGCCAGTCGCATAATATCGCGGCGACTGGTGGTAAAATCGCTTAGGTTCACATCAAAGTAAGCCTTGTTCACATCGGGCAGGCCACGTAAAACAGCCGAGGTTTTAATGTGCGTATTGGATAGACCGGTTACCTCGAAGTTAGGAATGCGCAGATCATTCACGCGTCCGCTCACATTACCGTTTATTTTAAACACGGCGTTGGGCGTACTTTTAAACGGTTCCATGCTGGCCATTGTAGGCATCAGCAATAACACGTCTTTTAAACCTAAGCGGCTGCCATCTAAATTTGCATTGATGCCTAACTTGCCAATGTCTTTGGTCAGGCTTTCAATAGATGGGTAGGTAACTTCTAAATTGCGTTGCAGTATGGTTTGTGGCGTTTCTACATACAAATCTTTCAGATAAGCGCTTTTGGCACCATACATAAACGAGGTGCGGAACTGCTTCAAATTAAAACCGCTTTTATCAGTAAATGTAAACTGATCTACCTTACCGGTAATCGTATCGGGGCTGTATGACAGGTTTTCTATCTCGGTACTTAGGTTCTTAATATCCATGTGCCCAAAATCGATACCTCGGCGCAGTGGGGCTTGGGCATTATTGTCAAACTTAATATCGTTATTAGCGAAGCTGATCTTGTTTATAGTTGCTCTCCATGGCTTGGTGCTGTTTGGTGCGGTAACTAAGGTGTCTAACTTTTTAGCACCTTTGACTACGGCTTGCACTACCGATTGTGGTTTAGCCAGGGTTAATCCGGCTTTAGTATCATTAAGGGTGATGCTTTTAATGCCAACGCGCTGGTTCTTCAGGTCTATCTTGTCCATTTCAACCAGCAATTTGCCCAGGTTGGTAACAGTACTCATTTCATTGGTGCGGTAATCTACCTTGATCTTAGAGAAATCGATAGTACCGAGCTCCAGCTTTAAGTTGAGTGGGGTAGTAGCCGTATCTACCTTATTGGTTTGAGCTATAGATGAACCGGCAGGAGTTTGAATAATACGGGCATTTACATCCGACATATTGATCTTAGGGATAGCGAACCTCATGCTATCCAAATCAAAGGTCTTAATACGGGTATCGAAGTGGCCTAACAGGAACTTCACATCGTTACCTGTGGTCACGTCCTTGTAAGCAATGTTAATTTTATCGAGGATAACCTTATCCAGCGAAAACTTCATGGTAGAAGTAGTATCCTCTGGTTTAACTTCTTTCTTTTGTTCACCGGCAAAAGCTTTGATAATATAGTCGAAGTTAAAGGCGCTATCGGGTCCGCGGCTAATTTTTGCGGTAATGCCTTGCAGGTTAATTTCATTGATCTCAACCTGGCTTTTCAGTAGTTTCATCATGCTGATGTCTACTTTCAGTTTATCGCCGGCTATCAGGGTATCGCGTTTTTGGTCTTCAAAATAAACATCTTCCAAAACCAGCATTTTAGGTAATGCTAAAGAGATGCGGCCAATTTCTACTTTAGTGCCAATTTTTCCTTCTAAGAAATTTACTGCTTTTGTTTTAGCGAAGTTTTGTACAGCCGGCACTTGTATCAAAACGAATACAAGCAGCACCAGAAAAATGACACTACCAATTATCCAAAGAATGGTTTTTAAAGCTATACGACCAAATTTTTCCAATTTATTAAATTTTCAAAGGTGAAGATTGTTACTACGACGAGTAGTACAAACACTATGCCTTGCCTCCAAATTATGTATAAATTGAAGCAGATTAACAAGTTTTTTACACAATGAGAACCTCTGAATAATCAAATAGTTTTTGCTTATTCAGCTACGTAAACAACTTGTTTCAAAACGCTCATTTGTGGTTGCCAAAGGTAGATTATTGTGTGGGAATTACATTTGTTAATAACTATTTTACGTTCGATAAAACGAACGGCCGGATAATTTTTTGTTAATTTTGTATTGCCGAAACGGATCAGATATGCCAGATTTTTCTCATTTACACGTACATACACAATTCTCTTTACTCGACGGCGCCGCCGATATATCCAAGCTCTATAAAAAAGCAGCTGCCGATGGCATGAAAGCGCTGGCCATAACCGACCATGGTAACATGTTTGGGGTGTTTAAATTTGTGGCCGAGGCAGCCAAACACAATGTAAAACCCATAGTAGGGTGCGAGTTTTATGTGGTGGAAGATCGTCATAAAAAGCAGTTCACCAAGGAGAAGAAAGACGTAAGGCATCACCAACTTTTATTGGCTAAAAATGCCCAGGGCTATAAAAACCTCATTAAACTATGTTCCCTGGGTTACATGGAGGGATTGTACAGCAAGTGGCCCCGTATAGATAAGGAACTGATCCTGAAATACCACGAAGGGCTGATTGCCACCACCTGTTGTATTGGTGCATCGGTGCCCCAGGCCATCCTCAAAAAAACCGAGGATGAGGCCGAAGCAGAGTTTAAATGGTGGCTGGATATTTTTGGCGAAGACTATTATATAGAGGTACAACGCCACGAGATTCCTGAGCAAACTATTATTAATAACGCGCTCATCAAGCTTTCAAAAAAGCATAATGTAAAGATCATTTGCTCTAACGATTCGCACTATGTGGATCAGCAGGATTCGAACGCGCACGATATTTTACTGTGTGTGAATACCGGCGATATGCAAAGCACACCCATTGCAACCGACGAAGAAGGCGGCAAGGGCTATCGCTTTGGGTTCCCTAACGACCAGTTTTATTTTAAAACGCAGGCCGAAATGGGCCAACTGTTTCATGATATTCCCGAATCGTTAGATAACACGAACGAAATTGTGGACAAGGTAGACGTGCTGAAGCTGAAACGCGACATCATGCTGCCCAACTTCCCCATTCCGCCCGAATTTCAGATTCACCAGGGAGCGGAAGCCGACGTGCTGAACCAGTGGGAGTATCTGAAAGATATTACCATGAAAGGTGCGCGTGAACGTTATATCGATTTCACGCCCGAGGTAGAAGAGCGCATTAACTTTGAGCTGTTCACCATTAAAACCATGGGTTTTGCGGGATACTTTTTAATTGTGGCCGACTTTATAAAGGAAGGCCGTAACATGGGCGTATTCATTGGTCCGGGCCGTGGTTCGGCTGCCGGGTCAGTGGTGGCCTATTGTACGGGGATCACCAATATAGATCCTATTAAGTATAACTTGCTGTTCGAGCGTTTCCTGAACCCCGACCGTAAGTCGATGCCCGATATTGATACGGATTTTGACGACGCCGGCCGCCAAAAGGTGATCGATTATGTGGTGGATAAATATGGCAAAAACCAGGTAGCCCAAATTATTACTTATGGATCTATGGCTGCCCGTACCAGTATACAGGATGTGGGCCGGGTGCTGGATATGCCGCTATCGGACGTGAACGCCCTGAAAAAGTTGGTGCCCGATACCTTGGGCATCAACCTTAAAACGGCCATTGAGCAGGTGCCCGAGCTTAAAGAGATCTATAATTCAAAAGATTTAAAAGGTATAGTACTGCGTGAGGCCGAAAAGCTGGAAGGCTCGGTACGTAACACGGGTGTACACGCGGCGGGTATTATTATTGCGCCCGATGACCTTACCAATATTGTCCCGGTGGCCACGGCTAAGGACTCCGACCTGTTGGTTACCCAATACGATGGACGGGTAATTGAAGATGCCGGTGTAATTAAGATGGACTTTTTGGGTTTAAAAACCCTCACCATTATTAAGGATGCCCTGCGCCTCATCAAGCAAAACCATGGGGTGAGCATCGATATAGATTATATTCCCTTAGACGATCAGCAAACGTACGAGCTATACCAGCGTGGTGATACCAACGGTACTTTCCAGTTTGAAAGTGATGGTATGCAAATGTACCTGCGCGATCTGAAACCCGATAGGTTTGAGGATTTGATTGCCATGAACGCCCTGTACCGCCCGGGCCCAATTGAGTACATTCCCAGCTTTATTAAACGTAAGCACGGTTTAGAACCCGTATCGTTCGATTTGGACGATATGGAGGAATACTTGGGCGAAACCTATGGTATTACCGTGTACCAGGAGCAGGTGATGCTTTTATCGCAAAAACTGGCCGGCTTTAGTAAAGGTGATGCCGACGTTTTGCGGAAGGCCATGGGTAAAAAGCAAATTGAGGTGCTCAACAAAATGGAGTCGCAGTTTATGGATGGGGCCGCGGCTAAAGGCCACCCTAAAGATAAACTGACCAAGGTTTGGAACGACTGGAAAGCCTTTGCCCAGTACGCGTTCAATAAATCGCACTCTACCTGTTATGCCTTTGTGGCCTATCAAACCGCGTACTTAAAGGCGCATTACCCGCCCGAGTATATGGCGGCAGTTTTGAACAACCAAAACAACATAGAAAAGATTTCTTTCTTTATGGAAGAAACCCGCCGCATGGGTATTAATGTGCTGGGACCGGATGTAAATGAATCGGACATGGCCTTTGCCGTGAACAAGGCTGGCGATGTGCGCTTTGGCTTAACCGGGGTAAAAGGGGTGGGCGATAAGGCCATTGAAAGTATTATAGATGAACGGAATCTTAACGGCCCGTACAAGTCTATATTCGATTTTGCACAGCGCAGTAACGTGCGTAACGTCAACAAAAAATCGTACGAAAACCTGGTGTACAGTGGAGGCTTTGATAGCTTTGGTTTAAACCGGGCCTGCTTTTTTGCCAAGACCGAGAACGGTATTTTAACCGGTGTGGAACGCCTGATTAAATACAGTAACGATTACCAGAACACCATGAGCAGTTCGCAATCGTCGTTGTTTGGTGGAACGGTAGAAGCCTATATACCTGAACCGGCCATGCCTGAATGCGAAGAGTGGCCGCTGATAGAAAAGCTGAAGTACGAAAAGGATGTGATCGGTATTTATTTAACCGGTCACCCGCTGGACAACTACAAGCTGGAACTGGAGAAATACTGCCAGAACAAGGTAGCCGATTTAAAAGTACTGGTAGCCATGCGCAATGGTGAAGCCCCGCCCGAAATTATGGAGCGTTTTGCCTATTTGAAAAAGCAAGGCGAACTAAGCATTGGCGGCTTAATGGCCAATGTGCAGCACAAAATGACCAAAACCGGCAAACCATTTGGCACCTTTGTTATTGAAGATTACTTTGACACCTACGAGTTTGCACTCTTTGGCGACGACTACATTAAATTCCGTAACCTGCTGGGCGATGGCTATTTCATCCAGATAAAAGGCACGGTAGAGGAGAAATACCGACAGAAAGATAACTGGGATATGCGCCTGGCCGCCATTAACCTGCTCTCGGAAATGCGGGATAAAATGACCAAATCGCTCACGGTATGCCTACACCTGCATGCGCTAAACGACCAAATGGTACAAAGCCTGCAAAATATGGTGGAACTTAATAATCAAAAGTATCCGCTAAAGAACTGTGAACTACGCTTCATGATCAAAGACAGTGAGGATACCCTGTTTATAGACCTGCCCTCCAAAACCTGCAAAGTAAACCCAAGCGATGATTTAATTCAAGGGATTTATGGGTTGACGAATGTGCAGCCGGTGTTGAAGTAGGGGGATGTGGTATGGTGGAAACATCAACCACAGGCTAAACAATTAAAGATCTATCGGAAAATTTTATTGGTTCAATTTACAATCCTTACTTTCAACTAAAAGACTAAACAATGGCTTCTGATCAAAATTTTGTGGACTTTGTTATAGAACAAATTAAAAAAGCAGGAGAAATTACCGCTAAGAAAATGTTTGGCGAATATGGCATTTATGCTGACGGGAAATTGTTTGGACTTATATGTGACAATAAATTATTTATCAAACCAACCATTTCGGGTCGTAAATTTATAGGTAATGTTATTGAAGCACCTCCATACGAAGGAGCAAAACCAAGCTTCTTGATAGAAGAAAAAGTTGAAAACAGTGAATGGTTGAGTGAACTAATCAGAGTTTCACTCAACGAATTACCTACACCAAAACCAAAAAAGAAAAAATAAAACTGAAATGGGCTGCAGCTAACATTGCATTGCTCCCCTATCTGTTGGTGCACGCGTGTAGCGTGTGCTTTGTAAAATAAATCCAAGTGCTCAACTTATGCTTATCACACACGACACACGTGCGAAAGCAGATGGGGTGGATTGGAGTAATTTACCGGTATCAAAACCCGTTTCTGCTATCGCGAGTTTAGCGTAACGAACTCCGCTGTCCGTAGACTTCCTGTCTACGGACCACTATGCTGGTAGTCTCCGACTACCGTAGACATCAGTTAAGGTCATCACCTCCCCACTCATCAACACAACAAATACCAAAGCTCAATATGATCAAACTTTCCGTCTTTAAAATAAAAGAGAAAGGCATCATCATACTTATGTTTTAGCGGAATGCGATACCTGACAATGCTTTTATCGTCCGTTTTTTCGGGGTGGGTTTTGGGGAATAACTTGTTAAAAGTGGCAATGCTGGTATGAGAGCTTAGCGCTATTTGATGTGAAGGGATTAAAACGGCATTACGCTTTGCATCTGCTTTAATTAATAGGGTGATATGCCCGTTTGTTGCGTATGCTGAACCGTTAACATATATGGTGGTAACCTGGCTATCGTAATTTTTAAAGGTTCCTGCCTGTGCATCGTACGGGCCATAAGTAGTTACCATCCAATTTTTATCTAAACTATCGAAGGGGCTACCGCACTCCCATAAAGTTTTGTTTGTGCTATCGGGTTTAGGGTAATACTTTTGGAAGGAACTATAAGACATTATAGGCTTGTGTCCGTTCAACAGGATAGCGGTCAGCGGGAGGGAGTCTGCCAGGTAGGCTTTTGCCCCGCGTTTATCAACAGACGGCGTTTTATTTAACCCTTCAGAGGTCTTTGTTTGGCTGCTATGTGTTGAGGGAGGTTTCTTAGTTGCACGATTGTTATTGGTATTGCAGCTTAATAAAGCCAATACAGCAACAGATGCTATCAATACGTTAAGTTTCATAAAGGCTATATTACACACTTTCATTTACTTCAGATGAATCAGTGTAATAGAAAAGATTTTTTATTCTAAATTCATTGTTTGACAACAGCATCTATACCGCTCGCACATGAAAATTGGATATTTTATCATCATAGGAACCATCATAGGATTTTGTTTTGCATTGGTAGACACTATCATAGGGAACGCAGAGACATCACCCGTTAATCCGGTTACCAAAGATTTATTGAAAAACGCCGGTATTTTAAAATTCTTTATTTACTCGATCATTGGTGCTGTTACCGGGTTGGCACTCTTCGGAATCTTTAAAAGAATACAAAGGCAAGAAGTATCATAGAAGCTTTTTCAAACGGACCTCACTAAACGGGTTTCATAAATATTTTAGAATAAAAACAACTTCAAAAAACCTTAATTTATTAAACTCATTTACCTTATTTAAGCTGCCGTGAATATGATTAAGTTTTTTAGTATCGCATTGCTTTTAATGTGTTTAACTGTCACTAAAGTTAGCGCAGGCTGGTATCAGTGTTTTAATTTTAAAGGTAATATTGGTGCTTACCCCATAACGCTTTCCATGCAAATTAGGGAGGGCTATTTTGGTGAAAAAAATAAACGAAGCTATAATTTGATTGGCGTTTATAAGTATGACAAGTTTAACACCCCGATCAGACTTGAAGGAAGACTCGACACCGTGAGCAATAAGGCAGTACTATATGAAACTGTAAACAATGTGCAAACTGCTGTTTTTGAGTTTAAGTTTACTGAGCGGGGGTGTACGGGAGTATGGCGTAGCAGTAAAATGGCCAGGCAAAGTTTGCCATTAGCGCTTAACCTCGTTTCAAAAATTGCCGACGTGAATAAGGGGACCTCGTTTTCAAACACAGATGTTCTCCAATTTGAATCCTTACCCGAATTATACTTTGTAGCCAACTATTCAAAAACAAAAGGACGAGATCAGGTCGAAATGAATCAATTAAAAATTATCCGCAAAAAAGACAACAGCCTATATCAAACCTTGTCCCTCGAAAACGTGGAAGCCCAAACCGGGAATGTGATGACCATAATTTATGACAATGTAACAGTGATAGATAAAAAGCGAAAAACATTAGGCATTTCGGCTAATATGGGAAAGGACATTAACCCACTGACGATCTTCTATAACAGTAAATCGGGAAGGTTTTATTTTGATAAATCCGGTGTGAAATAGTTTTAGATCTTCATGCTATCACAGAATTTAAATTCACTTTATTACGGTTTTATAATTGCGGCAAGTCTTAAAGTCGAACCAAACTTACCTCAACTTTAAGACTTGAATTATTGCAGGTGTTTACTAAGTTAATTTGTTTGTAGTAGCTTGAGATCAGTGTCATCATCGCCTGTCTTGTCCTGAAATAGGTTTACACTTTGTAAAAAGGAGTAAACAGAATGGATAAGAAAAAAGAGGCTCAAATAATACATGAACATATTGTAAAAGGGGATAGTTACCGTACCTTGAGTAAACG
>Ga0265780_10000120_pt1 | contig 125548 bp, 119 predicted proteins | sample P1T30metagenome_FD_192432 | JGI IMG/M metagenome (GOLD analysis project Ga0265780, IMG submission 192432) | Plant litter microbial communities from East Loma Ridge, Irvine, California - P1 T30 | ecosystem: Environmental > Terrestrial > Plant litter > Unclassified | place: USA: California...
TCCCATCCCGAACAGAGTAGTTAAGCCCGCCTGCGCAGATGGTACTGCAGTTATGTGGGAGAGTATGTCGTCGCCTTTCTTTTGAAAACCCTGTTTCTAACCGAAACAGGGTTTTTTGTTTTTTATATTTTTAGTTTTTTGCGGATTAACACCAAAACCTTTGAAGCAGTAAAATTACGTACAAATATTATTCATCTAAAAAGAAAAAAATCATATTCTGTAATACTCTAAATTGATATTTAAAAGCCTTTATTTTTGGCATTTAAGATTATTTAGAAGCATTTGTACTTTTGCTTTTGAAATAATTTAATCTGTTTATAATGCTTTATAAGTGTTCGGGAGATTTTATTGAAAAACTTAAACCCTGATTGATTTACTTTTTGTGTCATTTGGCAAGTTTAATAAATCCAATGATCTATCATTTGTATTCTCGAAGAGACTCCAAACATAATGAGTTAGACTATGCCTTTTTTTGAATATAGGTATACATTCGAATAATAATGCGGTTACATAATATTTGGTCCAGGTTCATTTAGATGTGTTTTATACAAGAAATGGGAAGTTTGCAGCCATTATCTAGCCTTTCTTTGTCGAATTTAATGTAGCAATGGTATAATTTCTATCGAAAATTATATATTTAAGCCTAATACTAAAGTTCTATTTTCTTTTTAAGGTACTCCAACATAGGAAGTGTAATAGGTTTTGAAAGAAAATCGATTATAATAGGATACTTTTTAGCTTTGTCAAGATCATCAGGGTCAATTGTTGAAGATAAAACGATTACCTGTGCAGAATTGAATTCTTCATAGTCGGGAGAGGTGAAGTGATCCAGGAATTCCCATCCGCCCATAACCGGCATGTTTAAATCAAGAAAAATCAAGTCTGGTTTCTTGTTTACTTTGTTTTTATTGTTGGTGTATTTTAAAGTATTGAAATGGTGCAATGCTTCTTCGCCATTTTGAGCTGTAATAATTTCCTTCGAAAAATCCGATTTTGAAATTACTTTTTTACATAGCATTAACGTTATTGGGTCATCGTCAATACATAAAATTTGCTCGAGCATAAGTATTAATTTTTGAATGTTATTGTAAATGTAGTGCCTTTGTTTACCTCGCTATCGATGGTTATTGTGCCTCCCATAGTCTCGACTTGTGATTTTACAAGGTACAATCCCAGTCCTTTACTGTCGGGATAATTGTGAAATCTTTGATAGAGCCCAAAAACTTTATCTTTATTTCTTTCCAAATCAATTCCAATTCCGTTGTCTTTAAATGTTAAAATTGCCTTATGATCTATCTGTTCTGCCGTAATGGAAATTTTTAGTTTTCGATTTTCAGATTTGTACTTTATAGAATTGGTAAGCAAATTAAGCAAAATACTTTCTATATATGCTTTATTTGTGTTTAATAAAGGAACTTTATCAAATTTTATTTTAATAATAGGTTTGTGTAGTTCAATTTGGAAAGACAATTGGCTAAATACATTTTCAAAAACTTCTTCAAGAGAGACTTCCTCTTTTTGCATAGAAGGATTGTCTTTAATGATGATTACTTTTACGAGGTCATTGATGGTTTCGTTTAATAAATGTGTCGATTTGGTAAATCCGGTTAATATTTCTTCCAGTACCGGATTATCAATTGGAATATCATCAATAAGATTTAGTAGCCCTATTAGATTAGATAACGGAGCGCGAAGATTATGTGAAGTGATATAAGAGAATTGCTTTAAATCTTTGTTGTTTTGTGTTAGTTCTCTAATTAAATGCTCTTTTTCAGTTTCGAGCTGTTTTTCGTCTGTAATGTCTCTCTGTATGGAAATCCAGTGCGTGATGATGCCTTCACTGTTAAAAATTGGAATCATAGAAAATCGTACCCAATATTCTTCATTTTGTTTAGTGTAGCTAATCGTTTCGATCAGGCATTCTTCTTCGTTTTTTATCGCTCTTAAAAGTTTCTTTAAAGCTTCTGAATCTGATTTGGGTCCTTTGAAAATATTAGGCGATTTCCCAATTATTTCGGTAGATAAATATCCTGACATTTGCGAAAACGCGGGATTGACATAAACAATTTTAGGTATTTGTCGCTCGGCTGAATTGGCTTCTGTAATTAATATAGAATCTTTAGATTGTGTAATTACAGTTTCTAAAAGTTTTAAGCGCTGTTCTTCTTCCTTTTGCTTGGTAATATCCTGAATGGCTCCAATCATCCTTATTGCTCTTCCGTTTTCATCTTTCAATAAAAAACCTCTGTCTAAAACGTATTTGTAACTTCCATCGGCACATCTGAAACGATACTGATCCTGCCATTTTTCTGTTTTTTGCTCAATAAAAGAATACAATTTAATCGACATCCTTATACTGTCTTCGGGATGAATTTTGTCGAACCACCACTTCGATGTTTTTCCTACTTCTTCAGGATTATAACCAAAAACACTTTCAATTCCCTTGTTCCAGTTGATGCTGTCTTCCTGAATTTTCCAGTCCCAAATCGTGTCGCTTGTTGCTTTTGCTACAATGTCATATTTTTCGTTTGATTCTTTTATTTCTTCGTTTGTTTCTTTTAGCTTTTTAAAAACAGCAACGTTTCGTTGTTCATTTTTAGAAAGTATGTATTTGAAAAATAAGGCAGTAGTTAAGATGAAAAGAATATCTTTTATATAAAAAACCAACATGTATTCTGATGTAGAAAAGTAAGTAGTGAGTATTTTATGACAGATAATTGCCACAAATAACGAAATGATAATATAAACCAGAGTAATTTGTAGAGTTTTACTTTTCATTACTTCAAATATAGTTAATTTAACTATAAGTAAACAATAAGAGAAGTTCAATTTATACTTAAATTTGCCTTGTTTATGTGAACTAATTACTTGTCTACACGCAAACTATCGCAGAAACGTTTTTTATATCAAAATAAAGTGTACCTTTGCACCCATTAAAAATCTCAGATGGAATCTATTAGAAATATTGCAATTATTGCCCACGTCGATCACGGTAAAACCACTTTGGTTGATAAAATTATGTATCACTGTCAATTATTTCGTGACAACGAAAATACAGGTGATTTAATTCTTGATAATAATGATTTAGAGCGTGAAAGAGGTATTACTATTACTTCTAAAAACGTATCAGTTCAGTACAAAGGAACTAAAATCAATATTATTGACACTCCTGGTCACGCGGATTTTGGAGGTGAAGTAGAACGTGTATTGAACATGGCCGATGGTGTATGTTTGCTAGTGGATGCTTTTGAAGGTCCGATGCCACAAACTCGTTTCGTATTACAAAAAGCAATTGACTTAGGTCTTAAGCCTTGCGTAGTTATTAATAAAGTTGATAAAGAAAACTGTACTCCTGAAGAAGTTCATGAAAAAGTTTTTGACTTAATGTTTGAATTAGGTGCTGAAGAATGGCAGTTGGATTTCCCAACAGTTTATGGTTCTGCTAAAAACAACTGGATGTCTGATCATTGGGAAAATGTAACTGATAATGTTGAAGCATTATTGGATATGGTTGTTGAAAATGTACCTGCTCCTAAAGTTTCTGAAGGAACACCACAAATGTTGATTACTTCTTTAGATTTCTCTGCCTTTACAGGTCGTATCGCTATTGGTCGTCTGGAAAGAGGAGTTCTTAACGAAGGTATGCCAATCTCATTAGTAAAAAGAGATGGTACGGTATCTAAATCCCGTATCAAAGAACTTCACACATTTGAAGGACTTGGCCGTAAAAAAGTACAACAGGTTATTGCTGGAGATATTTGCGCAATTATTGGAGTTGAAGGTTTTGAAATTGGTGATACTATTGCTGATTTTGAAAATCCAGAAGGTTTAAAAACAATTGATATTGATGAGCCTACTATGAGTATGTTGTTTACGATCAACGACTCGCCATTCTTTGGTAAAGAAGGTAAGTTTGTAACTTCTCGTCATATTAGAGAAAGACTTACAAAAGAATTAGAGAAAAACTTAGCTATGAAGTTAGGCGAAACTGATTCTGCTGATAAATTCATGGTTTTTGGTCGTGGAGTACTTCACTTATCTGTTCTTATTGAAACAATGAGAAGAGAGGGGTATGAGTTGCAAATTGGTCAGCCACAAGTTATCATCAAAGAAATTGATGGTAAAAAATGTGAGCCAATTGAGGAATTAACAATCGATTTACCAGAATCACTTTCTGGAAGAGCGGTTGAGTTCGTTACTATGCGTAAAGGTGAAATGTTGAGTATGGAAACTAAAGGGGAACGTATGATTGTAAAATTTAATATTCCATCACGTGGAATTATTGGATTACGTAACCAATTGCTTACTGCAACAGCTGGTGAAGCTATTATGGCGCACCGTTTTATAGGATATGAGCCTTACAAAGGAGAAATTGCCGGACGTAACAAAGGTTCATTGATTTCTATGGAGAAAGGAAAAGCTATTCCTTATTCTATCGATAAATTACAAGATCGTGGTAAGTTTTTTGTTGAACCAAATGCTGAAATTTACGAAGGTCAGGTAATTGGAGAAAACTCTCGTGGTGATGATATGTGTGTAAACGTAACAAAAGAGAAAAAACAGTCTAACGTACGTTCTTCTGGAAATGATGATAAAGCGAGAATTATTCCTCCAATCATTTTCTCTCTTGAAGAAGCTTTAGAATATATTCAAAAAGATGAATATGTAGAGGTTACACCAAAATCTATTCGTTTGAGAAAAATTCATTTGACAGAAACTGATAGAAAAAGATTTAAAATCTAATTGTATTTTAAATAAATATAAAATCCCAAATTCCAAACACGGAGTTTGGGATTTTTTTTATGGAAAGTATTTAAAATTTGAAATTTAAGATAAACTTTTAATTTAAATTTAAATTCCCTACATCTTATCTTTTTAAACTAAAATGACCTTTTATGCTTCTGCCATCGGCAAAATTTAAATTGAACCAATAATCATCAGCAGGCAGTTGTTCACTATTGAAAGTTCCATTCCAGCCGTTTCTATCCCGATTCAGTTGTTTGAGCAGTTTTCCGTAACGATCAAAAATAAAAATTTTATAATTTGGTAGTTGGTCACCATTTTGTATGCTCCATTCGTCATTGAATCCATCTCCGTTTGGAGTAAAGAATCGAGGATAATCTACAACGTAAACCAGGAAAGTATTCGATAATCCGCAACCATTTTTGTCTCTGGCAACGGCAGTATAGATTCCGGGTTTTATTCCATTAAATAAGGGTTCATCCTGAAATACAGTACCATCTAATGAAAATTCGTACTCACCGACGCCAGTGTATTGAATGAGTACCGTGTTTTCTGTTCCAGAAAAATCTTTAACAATTGCATCTGTAATAAGAGCAGGTTCAGATGAAACAACTTTAAATTTCTTCGTTTTTTGACAACCATTTGCGTCTGTTACCGTTACAGAATAATCTCCGGCAGTATCAATAGTTATTGTATTAGCTGTGCTTCCAGTATTCCATAAGTAAGAGGCAAAACCAGTTATAACACTTAACGTTGTCTGATCATCCTTGCATAAATACTGCGATACCTCTTCAAAATTCGGCGGGTTAAAAGTGTTCACTACTAAGGTAATTGGAGTAATGTCATAACAATCTGAGCCGTTTGTAGCTTTTGCATAAATAACCTGGCTATATGCAGTCGTATTTTTAAAGATATTAGGTAATGCATTTAAGTCATTCAGAGCATCGGTTGAGTTTAAGTAATAACTAAACAGTAATGTATTTGGTAAACCTGCAGAAATTTGGGTTGTAACTTGTTCACTCAAATTAAATTGATAAAATCCATCTTCGTTTTCATCTTCGTCGCAAGTGGCAACCGGCGCCTGATCTGGAATCGTTGTATTTGAAATTTGCAAGGCTACTTCGGCAATTTTAAAACATCCGAATTGGTTTTCTAATCGAGCGAAAATAATTTGACCTGGAGTCTTATTTGTATATTTCTCCGGAGTTAAAATAGGATTGATCTTGGTTTGTGCATCTGTCAACGATTCATAAAAACCTTGATTTATAGTAGCAGAAATATTGTTTTTTACGATAGAATTGACTTTTGTCAAATTAAAAACAGAAATTCCGTCTGTGTTATCATCACATTGTACTAAAGAAGTATTTGTAGAAAGAATTTCGGGAGCATACTCAATTTTAATTTTTCCTGTCGCCATACAAGTTGTTCCTATAACGGTAGCTTCTACCTTATAATTACCGCTCGAGTTGACATTATATACTGGTCCAATCTCTGCGGGATTAACTTCAACATAATTGCCGGAGGCATCTTCTTTTAACCACCTAAAGCTATATTTTGTATTGTCAAGTTTAGTATCTAAGACAACATTTTCTCCAAAACACGGAGGATTATTATTGGCAATGGTTCTGTCTTCTCCAAAATTAATAGTCGAGGTAAAACTTCCGGCTTCTATAAATACAGCAGAGTTAAATTGCCCGGTTCCATCATCTGCAATCACCAATTTTAAATGATAGGTTTTATTAGGAACAACTTCTGTCTGTACGTTCATGACGGTTGTTTGCCCTGCATAATTTATAGGACTGCTGCTGTCGTTGTAGCCATTGAAAAAATTCTCATTTATGGGAGGACATCCAGATTTAATATTTCCTTCTATAGTTACTGGCTCAATTTTGGTGTGTACTGTCGTCGAAGAAACAGGAGTAGTTGTATTAGGTAATACAGCTAGATTTTTATAAGGTTCTGTACTATTTTTTTCTTTAATTAAAAATGCAAACCCGTCTGAAAACTCACAAGGGTAGTAGGACTGATATTCATTTGAAGCAAAAATATAATTAAAGCTTATGGCATTGGTCAAAGCAACAAAGTCAAATTCAAGAACCGTTGCCTGTGTGCTTTCCGTATTATTTAAAGCCTGATTTAAATCAGAATCTCCCGCCCAGCTGCCGTTTGTAAATCCTTCAGAAGTTGACTTAACAAAAGGACCGGCTGCATACCTGCTGGCAGAGGTGCTCAAAACAATTCCGCCCGTAAAAGGAAAATTACTTGTCCCTGCACTAAAATAAGCATAACTCTGACCTGTATTAGCAGGGTTTCCGCTTGCGTTTATATTTTGAATATCAATACACGAGCTATTAATTAAAATGTTTTTTACCAACTCCTGGGGTGTTTTAGAGGCATCTACAACAATATTTTGTGCATTCATCTTTGCAAAGAAGGCACAGAAAAATAAAACACCCCAAAAAAGTTTACGATAATTCATAGTCCAGCAAATATACTACAAATCTCTACTTTTTAGTAGTTTGTAAGAAAAGTATATGAACAAAAATGTCCAGACTAAAACGATTAAAATACTGGAGAAATGTACACTGTAATCTTTAACTTGCTGAACACCTATCTGGTCTCCTAAACTTTTTATTAAAGAAAGTCTTGTAAAGGGTTCTACTAATAAATTAGACATTGATTCCAGAGGAAGAAACTGCGTAAAATACTTGTCTTTGTCGCTATCCGGAAAGATGGTAAAAGCAAAAAGCATTTTTAAGAGCGATTCTATAAAAAACCAGACAAACAAAAAACCCAAAGCAAAAGCAGAGCGTTTTATTAAAATTCCTAAGAACAAACAGAAAGAGAAAAAGCCTACCAATTTTACAAAAAAGGCAAACAAGTAAATTAATTCTGAAAAAATGATACTAAATTCGGTATAAGATGAAAACGACAAGCCGAGAATTAGAGTCATTACAAAAATAAAAACGGTTGAACAAAGAGCAAAAAGTACTACTGTAAGGAATTTAGACAGAATAAATTCTTTTTTGCTTAAACCGTCAATAAGGTTCTGTTTTAAGGTTCCGTAACTGTATTCGTTGGCCATCATAGAAACAATAACAATAGCCAGGAAGAACTTTAATAATCCGGCAATATAAGTGTTAAAGTGCCAGATGTAAGGAAAGTTGAAAATACCCATTTCGGCAAAATGAAGCTTGATTGGGCCAATTTCGATTTTAATAGAAGCAATTAAGGCGATAAAGGAAAGTAAAATAAAATAAGTTAAAGTTAAAACACGACTGGCTTTGTTTTTCCAGATTTTTTGTAATTCTATAGATATAAGTCTTTTCATGGCTTAGTTGTTTTTGGTTAATTCTAAAAATTGAGCTTCTAAACTGTTTTTGCGTTTTACCAAATGGGTCAACGCAATATTTTTAGAAAATAAAAACTGATTAAGTTCTGAAGCTGATAAATCAGATTTTAAATAAACCATAACTTTTCCATCTTCTTCTGCAATTCGGTCGACAGATGGGTGCGAAGTCAAAACATGTTTTAATGAAATAATGTCATCTGCCATAACCTCAAAAAATCCTTCATTTGCCGACATGCCATCAACAGAACCCGAATATAGAATTTCGCCTTTTCTTAAAACCACCACATGAGAGCAAACTTTTTCTACTTCATCCAATAAATGCGAAGCCAATAGAATTGTAGTTCCTTCAGAAGCAATTTTTTTAATAATATCTCTGATCTGATGAATTCCCTGCGGATCTAAACCATTTGTTGGTTCATCTAAAATTAAAATTTCCGGATCGTTTAAAAGTGCCGAGGCTATCGCCAAACGTTGCTTCATTCCTAAAGAAAAAGTGCTGAACCTGCTGTCTTTTCTTTCCGTCAAACCTACTAAATCTAATTTTTCTTTTATTTTAGAGTAATCGATACTTTTTATTTTACAAACCAGTTTTAGGTTTTCTTCGGCTGACATGTAAGGGTAAAAGTTAGGTCTTTCAATTATGGCGCCTACTTTTTTTAAGGCCTCATGAGTCTGTACTTTTCCGTCAAACCAGCTGTAACTTCCGGAGGTGCGGTTTACCACATTCAGCACAATGCCCAAAGTGGTCGATTTACCGCTTCCGTTAGGACCAAGAATGCCATAAACGCGGCCTTTTTGTATTTCAAAAGATACATTTTTTAAGGCCTGGATTCGGCCGTATCTTTTGTGAAGATTTTCAATAGTAAGAATGGTTTCCAAATTTATTTCGGTTTTAGTTTTAAGTATGACGATTCAAGTTCAATATTGTTACGTTAAATTTTATTTAATGTAAATTTGTAATAAAGATATTCAAAAAATGAGCGAACCGTTAATGGTTTTAAAAAAACCATCATATCCCTTAACGCAGTCTTTATTAAGTTATTTAGAACGATACGAACGAATTTCTAAAGTGTCGGTTTTCTATGATGACTTGTTGCGCTTTTCAGGCTCAGTAAATGTATACGATAAAAATGAAACCGATACTTTGTGGATTCGTGTTTATTACAGTGAATTTGAAAGAAATGAAATCGATCTTAATCTGAAAAAAATCTATTCGCTTTTGCATTCTGACGGAAACAGCGAGATTATTCAGTTTCTAAATGTAGATGCGATTGATTATTGTACTTTCGGAAATTCGAAGCCATTTCGCATAAAAGTTCGTAATATTCTCAACGACAATTATGTTCATTTTTATATAAAAAAAGCCGATGCTTCGAGAATTTACGGACTCGAGCTTGAAGATATTCTTTCTCCGGATAAAATTAACTTTCTCGTTTATAAAGACACTTTAATAGAGGAACATATTATCGGAATTCCGGGCGATGTTTTTATGGATACTTTACTGGATGGCTGTACCGAGATGGAAAAATCTCAAATTGCCAAAGAATTTGTTAAGTTCAACGAGCGCTGTATGATTCGGCTTTTGGGCGATATGCGGGCTTATAATTATGTTATTGTTCCCATTCATGATTTTGATCAGGTAGTCTATAAAATTCGTCCAATCGATTTTGATCAGCAATGTTACGAAGGTAATTTTAAAGTATATCGTCCACAGTTTTTTAAGGAAAATTATCCGATGATAAAACTCATCAAGGATAAGTTAGAAGAACGTTCGATCATTCAGTACAAAGATGAAGAAAGGGCAATTTTAGCCAAACGAATTCACTCTGCTGAAAACAGAGTCAAAAAATTGCTAAACATAATGTGCCACGATACCATCTCGACAGAAGAACATCTAAGTCAGCTCAAAATGGAATTGTACCGCTATACCAATGATATGAAATTTAAAAACGCGAGATCTATGGGACACATTATGCACGCAGCCTTTGAATTTATCACGCGTAATTTTAAAAACACTAATTTAATGTAACAATTTGTTATTCTGAGGAAGGAAGATCACACCGATGAGATGGAGAAATATGATACTGAGTTTTAATAATTTCCTTTGGTGCTCAAGATGACATACAATATAAATAATTTATGAAAAAGTTTTTTTTACTAGGCATTTCTGTTGTTTTATTAGCTTGCCAACAGCAATCTAATACTGGCTTTAAAACCCTTTATTCGCTTCCTAAAAAATTAAAAGAAGTTTCTGGAATTGCTTATTTTCCTTCTAATAAGTTACTGTATACTTTAGAAGACAGCGGAAATAAAAATGCTATTTATGCCATCAATGCGAACGGAAAATTAGAAAGAACCATTACAATCTCTAATGCTGTAAATGTCGATTGGGAAGATATTACCAAAGATAAAAATGACAATATTTACATTGGCGATTTTGGAAACAATGATAACGAGCGTAAAGATTTATGCATTTATAAAGTAAATAAAAATCAGCTTAACCAGGATGTGGCTTCCGCCGAATATAAAGTCTCGTTTTCGTATCCGGAACAAACCGAATTTCCTCCAAAGAAAAAGGAAATGTTTTATGATGTAGAAGGCTTTTTTGAACACGGCGGTTACTTTTACCTTTTTACAAAAAATAGAAGCAAAGGTTTTGACGGAACGGCTTTTATCTACAAAATAAAAAATGCACAGGGAACTCAAAAAGCGACCAGAATTGGCGAATTTAAAACCTGTAGCAACTACAATCATTGTGTTTTGACAAGTGCCACAATAAGCCCGGACGGGAAAAAAGTGGTCGTTTTAAGCCACGATAAGATAGTTTTGTTTAAGGATTTTAAAGGTGACTTATTTCACAAAGGAACCCAGACAGAAATTAGCCTGGATCACTTTTCTCAAAAAGAAGCCATCGTTTTTAAAGACAACAATACACTTTTAATCGCCGACGAGAAAACCAATAAGGTAGGCGGGAATGTCTACGAGTTTAAATTGTAGAAAGATTCTAAGTTTTTAAGTTTCTGAATTTCTTATGATGCTAAAAAAAATTAGCCACGAATTCGCGAATTATTATTTCAAAATAATTCGTGAATTCGTGGCTATAAAAACTTTGTTACTTTGAGCCTTTGCAACTTTGAACCTAAGCAAAAAACCAACTCAGAATCTCAGAAACTTAAATTAAAAACTATACGCCGCTCCAAAAATAACTCTTCCTCTTTCCTCCGGTGATTGAAAATAAGAGATTCTGGCCGTTAAAATATTAATAGCATTCAACCAAAGTCCACCGCCGTAATCATGGTGCCATTTTTTAGAATCTTCGCCGTCAAGCCAAATTCTTCCGTAGTCAAAACCGCCTAAAATACCATAAGTAAACGGTGCAATTGTTTTTCTGATTTTACCTAAACTTAAACGCAGGTCAGAGCTTTGAGAATAATAAGAACTACCTAAAAAGCGCTCATTTCTATAACCTCTTAAATCAGTGTCTCCTCCAAGAGCAGCACCCTGATAAAATTCATAGTTATTATTTAAAATCGCTTTTCCCTTCAGGTAAGTAGCCAAAACGAGTTTTCCGTTGTGATCAAGTTTATGCGTAAATCCTAAAATACCTTCCAGCGTTGGAAAATTCTTTTTTGTTTCATCTAAGTTTGCTGTCCAGGTTCCTGCCACCATAAAGTACATGCCTAAATTAGGTTTAGCAGCAAAATCGGAATTTCTGAAAAGATATTTGACTTTTAATCCGCCGTAATTCTGCGTATCAAAAACAATCGGATCGACGATATTCGGTAGATCTATATAACGGTTTTCAGTTTCCTCAACCGTCATTCTCTGGTAAATAGGCTGTATGCTAAATTCACTTCCATAGCGGCCAACATGTCTAACAGCTCCGGAAACATTAAATTTGCGAATACGCACTCGGTTGTAATCCAATCCGCGAACGTCGTCATTATTTTCGGTTTCATTTCCGTAACCAAAATAATTCATTGCAAAATTAGGAGTAGTATAAAGCGACTCTACATCAATAACCCATTTCCCTAGTAAACCCGGAAAATGTGCGGCATAATTAAATTCTAAACCGCCGGTAGCAAAATAATAAAATGCATTTAAAACGTGTCTTTGCGTGTACGGATTCTGTTTGAAGTTATTCACCGTGTAATTTAAGTTAATACCCACTTTTACACCGTCATCCGGATTAAAACCAATATTAGGCAAACCAGAAACTACATTGTATTTTGGTTTTTCATAATTGTATAAGTTCACATCATAATCGTCTGTCAATTGCGTTTGCGTTTTAGAATCCAGTTTATAGGTGTTTTCTTTAGATTTAAAATCGTAAACAATCACTTTTCTTCCGTTTTCAATATTGTACGTATCATTGTTCTGACCTCCAATTAAACGAACTTTAATTTTAGATTTTTGATCTCCCTTTACTTCAAAAATATCATTGTCATCTAAACCATAAATCCATAAATTTTTTGTTTTAGCATCGCTCACTGTTTTGGTGTATTGCAATTCATCTCCATCTTTTTTAACTCTGAAAACTTCAATTTCAATACTTTTCTTGTTTTTATGATTCAGTACAAATTTGTCTTTTTTATCTGTTCCTGCAATCATAACGGTTTTGCTCAAAACATCAGAATATTCAATAGCATATTTTTGCAGTTGTTTTTTTCTGGCTTTTAATTTTTGTTTGATTTCTTCAATAGTAGCGTCCTGAACTTCTTTTGGTAAATTTTTAAAGGCATTTTCAATATCATTGTCAGATAAATTTTCCTGAATAAATTTCGCCTGATCAGTCCAGTCTTTTTCGGTCGCTGTTCTTAAAAAAGCCAAATCCATTGGGTAAGGCTCCCTGCTCAGCCATTTGACATTGTCGATTTTATATTTAAAAGTTCGCATATGACGAAGTGCCGGAATATTCATTAAAATAGAAAGCAAGGTTCCGTCATATTTGGAAAAAGCCTGATCACGGTCACGAGGAATTGGTTTGTAAATTACTTTGCCATCCTTTTTATATTCGCCCCAACGCCATTGATCGCTGTGTCTGTCCCAGTCACCTATAAGCATGTCAAACAAACGCGCTTTTATATATTCTTTTTCGTCGACAGAATATTTCTCATCTTTATGGAGATTGGCCATCATGTCTTCGGTACTTATTATATTGGTCGGATTTCCGAAATTTTTTCCGTCTAAGTGATTATCAGCAGGTCTTTCTTCAACCATGTACAACTGATCACCAAAGCCGGCATTAAACTCGCCTAATTTTTTTTGTCTCGGAATGTAATATAAAACCGGATTGGTGTGCGAAACACCTATTTGGTCTGCCATATTGCCAATTGCAAATGGTGCATACGGATGAGAAGTCGTGTAGAAATCTAATAAGAAATTTTCTGCATACGTATCTTCAAATTCGTTCACGATATATTGATCTTTAAAAGCAACAGACTGCAAAAATACAGTCGCACTTTTTTTCATGGCGCGCATTACATATTCGCGACCTTTAGGATCAGACATTCTCAAAGAAACAGACTGATGTCCGCCACCTTCTCGAATAGGTTTCAAACCGCCCATCAAAGTATCGATTGTGGCCACTTTAGCCTCAATTGGTGTGCTGTAGTACTTTCTGTAATGTTGTCCGAATAAAAATTTATGAAACTTACTTTTATCTGTCATATCAGTAGAGTAGATAGAAGTGGTCATTTTTGTTGGAAATTTAGAAGGCAGCTCTGAAGCCCAATTGATTTCTTTTGCTTTTATGATTTCACGCTCAAAAAGCAGTTTTTCTTTATTATTTTCATTTCCGAAATATGAAACTTTGGCATCGCCGCTTTTAAATAAAGTCAAGGTTACGTAACCGTTTCCTCCGTACGAAAAATCATTTTCGTTTATAGCTCTCGCTGCTTCAGATTTAGAACCCGCGCCACTAATAACCTGCTGAATGTTTTCTTTGCTAATGAATTGAAGATTATGGTCATGGCCCGAAACTACAATTACATTTTTCTGTCTTTGCAAAAGGGTCTTGATTCTTTTGGCATAAATAGTATATTGTTTGTTTTGAATGTCCTGCGGACTCACGCCAGAAGTTTTTCTCAATAAATTTATAAAGGAACCCACTACCGGAAGCGGAATTTTTTTCTCTAACGGAAATAATTGTTTCTCCAATGAAAATTGTCCGCCATGTGTGCCATTGCTTAGTAAAGGATGGTGAATGGCCAAAACAACTGTTTTTTCCTGATTTTTGTTTAAAATATTTTCCAGCTCGTCAAAGAAATCTTCTCTGGTTTTAATGTCGCAATTGTCGTTGATGGTAGGGTGATTGTCCCAGTCTTCCAGAAACCATTCACTATCAATGGTGACCAAAGTGGTGGTGCTGTCAATTTTTACATCTTCGATTGCACATGATTTTCTTGGTAAAAAAGCCTTTTTATCGTTTAATTTTTTGGTCACAAAATCGGCTTGTAATTCTAAACCTTTAATGCCGTTGTACCAATCGTGATTTCCCGGAATAAAAATAGTTTTTCCTCTAAAACCTTCTGCTAGTTTTAACTGATTGTTCAGTTTAGTTTCGGCTATAGCCTTGTCTCCCGAGTTGTTATCACTCGGAAAACCTTTCGGGTAAATATTATCTCCCAAAAAAAGCAAAGTCGATTTTTTGCCTGATTTTTTTAGTTTTTGATGTAAGAGTTCCAAGGTTTGCTGTGCCTGTTTTTCATCTGCATTTCCTGCATCTCCGACCAGATAAAAAGTGTGCGCAATTTTTATGGTATCGGTGGCGTTTTCATTTTCGTTGGCGCTTACACTTTTTCCGTATTGGGCCTTGTGTGTAGCGCAGGAATGAATTAAAAATATGGTAGTTATTGCGAGGCTAATTTTTTTAATCTTGGCAATAAAATGATTATCCAAAAACAATTTCATAATTTAGTGGTATAAAAAATATTCTTTATGAATTTAATAGAAAAATCCGAAGATTTCGTCAGTAATTTACTCAAAGATAAACTTTCTAATCTATATTCTTATCATAATTTTAATCATACTTTAACAGTTGTAAGCGCTGTAAAAGAGCTATGCAAAAAAGAAGATGTGAGTCACGATGATAAGGAATTACTTTTGGTGGCTGCATGGTTTCATGACACGGGATATACTGTAGGCACTGACAATCACGAGCAGGCAAGCACAAAAATAGCGGCTAACTTTTTAAGGGAAAATGATCAGTCTGAAGAATTTATCGAAAAAGTATCAGCTTTGATTCTGGCAACCGTTAAAGAATATGTTCCGAAAACACATTTAGAAAAAATAATTAAAGATGCTGATTATGCGCACCTTATGGGGGCGGAATACGTTACAACCTGCGAATTGCTGCGTTTGGAATTAAAAAATACCGGAGTAGTAACTTTCTCTAATGAAGAGTGGACAAGGGAAAATCTTAATTTTTTAATAAACAAACACCGCTTCTATACGGATTATGCTTTGAGAAAATGGCAGCCGTTAAAAGAAAAGAACCTGCTTTTGGTGCAAAAGAAAATTGAAAAGCAAGAGAAGAAAGCGGCGGAGGCCAGGGAAGTTGAACTTAAAAAGAAGGAAAAAGTAGAAAAACCAGATCGTGGTGTAGATACATTATTTCGCGTTACACTCGGAAATCACACTCGTTTGAGCGGAATTGCAGATAGCAAAGCCAATATTTTATTGTCTGTAAATGCCATTATTATTTCGATCGCCTTATCGTCGATTATTCCAAAATTAGACAGTCCGAAAAATGCACATTTAGTCATTCCAACTTTTATTATGTTGATGTCGAGTGTTATTACAATAATTTTCGCCATTCTTTCAACACGTCCAAAAGTAACTTCGGGTGTTTTTACGAGAGAAGATATCGAGAACAAAAAGATCAATTTATTGTTTTTTGGAAATTTCTATAAAATGCCTCTGGAAGAATACGACTGGGCCATGAACGAAATGATGAAAGACAGAGATTATCTTTATTCGAATATGATTAAGGATTTATACTATCTGGGATTGGTTTTACAACGCAAATACAATTTACTCCGTATTGCGTACAACTTTTTTATGGTTGGAATAATTGTGACTGTAATTGCTTTTGTGATCGCTTTTAAATCGATTTAAAATTCTAGCTGAGCAATAAAAGCTTTAGAAATCTTTAACCATAGTCATATCATTCGCAGGAACTAGAGATCTTTGCTGTTAACTAATACAAAATATTTTTCTAAATTGTAGAGTTAGCAGCGAAGATCACTCGCTTCTCGTGATGACAAAAAATGCGCAATCAACGTTGTCGATAGTTAGTTGAGCTCGTCTAATAAATCCTGGTACGTGATTTTTTTTGCCGATGGGCTTGACGTATTGTTAATCACTTTTACACGAATAGCTCTTAAACCTGAAACCCCCTGAAGATCTTCGACTTCAAATTGTTCTATCGACGGTTCAAGAATTTTCTTGTGCTGTAAGTATTTAATATATTTTAAATATTCTGTTTCCTCGCTATTTTGTGAGTATACAATAGTAATTTTCTCTTTTTCGGTAATACGTTCGTTGGTGCCTTTAATGTTCGATTTATCGATTCGTTTTTTAACAACTTCATATCGTGCATTATAAGTTCCGTCGACATCAAAACGTTTTTCGTCCATTCTAAAACGGATGGATAAAGGCTGACTAAAAACCAAAATCAACGAGGTAACATCTAACTCATAAGGAAGCGATTCTTTGAGCTGATGATGTTCCAGTTCCATTTCGCATAACGTTTGCAATTGCCATAAGCGCAAATTATGCAAATACATAATGTCAAACGGTTTGGTTGGGGCAATTGATGCGCCAATATATAAATTGTGCTCAACACCGTCAGTTTTAAAGCGCTCGTAATAATGTGGATAAATCTGCTGTGCCTCAACTTGTTTTTTGTCTAGTACAGAAGCTAATCTCTTATTGATAATCGACATGGCGTTATCAAACTTCTTTCTTTCCTGATAAAACATTCCTGTTTTTTCATCGAGCGTCGCAAAATACAATTCTTCTAATTTGTGATTGGTAGTATTGTCTTTAGTATTTTTTAAAATAGGATGAATTTCTTCTTCAATATATCGTTGAATATGTTGTTCTGTATCTGCTTTAAGCGGAAAATCCAATTCATTTCGCATCGATTCCAATTCGAATTTTCTTTGTTCCAAAAGTACCAGATTAGAATTTGGTTTTTGATGGTCAAAAATTTCCAACAAAGCCGAAAGCTGATTTTTTAAATCAATTTTTACCGTTTCATTTCGATGTTCAGATGAACTTTTAATGTCGATTTGTCCGTACAACGGAAATACATTTTTAAAGACAATTTCCTTAAAAATATAATCTTTTGTATTATTGTTGTTTTGAAAATAATTTTGAGATTCCTTTTTGAATTTCCAGTAAACACTCGGGTGAATAGTGGTGTATTCGCGTTGAATAATCGCTTCGACCTGATGTTGCATATCAGTATTGTAGCGATCTATCGTATCGGTTAAATACGGTAAAACCAGTTCCAGTTTCGTTGCATTGACGCTATTCAGGTCGCGAGGATTGTCAGAAACCAATTCGATAACGCCCAGCAAATGGCCGTCTTTTGTAACAGGGGCAAATACAGCACTCTGAATGCCTTGTCGCAACAAATGCTCACCCAATTTTTTATTGCTCGATTCTTCAATAAATTTTGATACATTCGAAATGACGAAAGGCTCTTTTTTGTCTAATAAATTTTCGAAAGAACAGCCAAAAAAGGCATTTTTACAATCGACTTCCTGATCTGTCATTAAGAAGCTCGTAATTTGCTCATCAAATTTAATGGGCCTGATAAATTTTTCTTCTTCAGAGCTATAGATGATGAAGCCCACTTTAAGACTCGGAATCTTAAATATCGATTTAAAAATATTGACTAATATATCATTAGAGTCTAATTTTTTAGTGCTCGGTTTTAAAAGATTACTTTTTAAGGTCGAAATAGCACTTTCTGTAGTAGCGTCAAACAATGAAACAATTCCGAAACCTTTTAAAATCCAGCTGCCCATAGGGAATTTAGATTTCCATAAATCAATATCATTATAATTATCGATCAAAAGGTCAATATCATCTTGTGTAAGTTCTACTGATTTTTCCGTTGGAGTAATTTCCATAAAATCAGCATTGTACAAAATACGATAATGTTTTTCCAGACCTTCTTCATCTGGAATATCATAGAAAAAAGGTTTGTTAAAATCAATATTCTGATGATAGTAGCTACTTAAAATAAGACAGCAATTACTGATATAGAATTGATGCTGATCAAAATCACGAATTTCCATGTAAAATTCGTCGCCGGCATTGCGCAAAATTTTCTTGAAACGTTCGGTATAATTGAAAGATATATTTTGAAAAGGAATTGTAATTGCTTTTATTTCATTGTGAGTCAATGCCGTTGGAAATAAATCTGCAACTAAATTTTTAATTAAAACCTCATTGTTCTTAATGGTGTTGTAATCGCTAATTCCGGTTCTGAATTCGGGATACGCTTCTACTTCTTTTAAAATTGCTTTGGCGTAATTAGATCGGTAATCTACATCTGATAAAGCAATTTGTTCAAAAGACTCAATTAATTTATGGAATGAGATTATCGTTTCGAAAGGACTTTCGTTGTGTAAAAGACGATCCATTTGTTTTGTTTTAGAAGTACAAAATTAAGCATAATTTAAGAATCACCGACATTTTGTTATTTCTTTCCTTTATTGTTCTATAGATATATCATTTCTATGCAGGTTAACTTGCAGTTGCTCCTCCTCAATTTAAATAATTTAATTTTGATTGCTTGTTTTCTCAGCCTCATTATCTGTTTCCGTCCAGTAATTTCATTTCATCGATGATCGCTAAAATAGCCACTTGCTCCTGATTATCTAACTGTTGTGTGTAGAGAAGTGTAATGAGAATAGTATACGAATCCTCCAAATCTGGCTTTGCTTTAAGTTGAAGGCCGTTAGGATTTTAATATTTGTCAAGTAATATTTTCGCAGTTTCAAAAGCGCGTTCCGGTAATGTTTTTAGATCTTCCATTGTGCTGTGTTATTCAAATTCTAAGTTTATCATTGTTTTGCATCATTATCAAATCTACTAATTTAAATCTCGTTAGATCTTAGTAATATATCGAGATAAGAATTTCAATAAAAAAACGGCAATTACAAATGAATGTAGTTGCCGTTTTTTGTTTTAAGTAAGTAATAGAAAATGAATGACTCTTAGCTTTTTTCTTCTTTGTTGAAATACACTAAGTAGTAATACATCTGTTTTTCTTCATCCCAGCCTTTTTCAACAAATTTTTCTGCACTTTCCGGATTAATAAAATCCATTTTAATCTGAATGTGTGTATCCAGGTTAATTACGTTTTTAATCGATTTACGGGCGTCAGAAACTGCTGCGTTGGCAATTGGGAATGAGGTTACATCTTCGATGCTATATTTTTCTCCTTTATCCACTTTATAGTTTTTGAATTCAGGAATTAAGTCTGGATTGTCAAGTACTTCGTTTAAGAAATTTTGTTCTTCAAACTGATCATTTTTTGCAAAATAATTTACAGATCGGTTCATAAACATAACTTCTTCTTTTTTGTCTTCTGCCGGCAAAACAACATCTTTTGCAAAGTTTTGGCAAAATTTAAGGTACTTTTTGGTAATGAAGTTTTCATCTTCAAAAGCATCTACAGATAAAAAGTGCTCTAGCCAGTAACGTGCATCATAACGGTTGCTGTCTACAGTCAAGATTTTATATCCTTCGTCTTTTTTATAATTAAAAATCAAACATCCTTTATCTAATTTGCTCAGGTTGATACCTTGCTGCAAGATCATTTCAAGATTGCTGTCTTTTTCTTCAAATTGTAAAAAGTCAGCCTGCAACTCACTTTTAAAAATTCCGATAGCGTCTACAACATTATTATCGATACTCAAATTGGTTAAATACGTTACGTAAACCTCTCCGTTTTTAATATGCGGATGATTGGACTGCTCGTATAAGTGCTGTGTGATTTTTTTTGAAATTTCCTGTGCATTCGCCGGATTATCAAAAAGTTCGGTAGCATATTTAAACATGTCATTATAATCCAAATCGACTTCGTGCGCAAACTGATAATAGTTTTCTTCTTTCTCTCTAAAAGGCTTAAAAAAGTACTCCTTTATCAAAGGCACAATTTCATCATTCAGATTAAAAGGCTGTTCTGATAAAAAAATCGCTTCGTTTCTGCTCTTGTTTCCTACGCGGTGTATCGAAAGCGTCTCGATGTGGGTGTTGAATAAGTTGATCATATTTTGAGTTGCTGAGATTCTAAGTCTCTAAGATTCTAAGTTTTTTAGATAGTGCTTTTTAATTTTCTAATTAATGACACTAACATTCTTTCGATCTCTCGACTGTCCTCGTATAAATGGTTAAATTCTTCTTCTTTTATGTAAGTAATATTTTTTGCGATTTCAAGCTGAGTTTGCATTTCAAATATGGAGCCCATAGAAATATATAAAAAGCGCAAAAAATCTTTATTGCTTTCTCGTCCGGCTCCTTCTGCAATATTACTTGGAATCGAAATTGAACTTCGCCGTATTTGGGAAGTTAATCCAAATATTTCTTCTTTTGGGAAATAGCTTGTTGATTTGTAAATTTTGGTGACTAAGGAAATTGATTTCTGCCAAACTAAGATTTTTCTAAAATGACTCATTTTTTATTTTTAAATTATCTTCAAAAATAAGAAAATTCCTTCGAGTTGAAACTTGTAAACTTTATCTCAAAACTTAGTATCTCAGAATCTTAGTCTCTCAGCAACTTACACTAATTCCAATTCTCCTCAAATCCGTAATCTTCGAAGCTGTCGTCGCCTTCGAACATGTCAAGGTCGTCTTCATCAAGATCATCTTCAAATTCGCCGTAGATATCGTCGTGCATATCGGCTTCGAAGGTTTTCTCGGTCGCTTCGTCAGGCATTTCTCCGTGAGAGAATAAGGTTTCTGGATAAATTGCTCCGACAGATTGCTCTTCGATAGCAGCCAATTCTACTAAGAATGTCCACATACTGATAAAATCATATACATAGATAATTTTAGTGTTTTCCTTATCTAAGATAGAAGATAATGGGTAATCGCTCATGGTTCTTTGTTCGCCCGGAACGTCGCCTGTATCAAAAAGGGGAATTTCGTCTTCCTGATTCCAGGTTTCATCGCAAGTATAAAATGAAGCAACTTCAGTTCCATCAAAACCAAAAGCATTGAAGATTGCATTGTGTAAATCTTCAAGCGTGTCGTCTTCAAGAATTGCAATGTCTCTAAAAATATCTTCTTCGGCGTCTAGAATTACTCTAAATTTATAAACCATAATCTTTGTTTTTATTGAGAGGTCAAAGGTAAAATATAAAAAACGAAATACGAATTGTGATGTGCGATTTGTTGAAAAGATTTTTTCGCTGATTTTTTCACAGAGTGTGTCATTTCGACGGAGGAGAAATCACGTAAAGAAACTCCATAAAGAATGTCGACAATTTTTGCCGATCATCTAGTGTGATTTCTCTCCGAAATGACAAAATAAACGTAATATTATTATGAAAGCGATTGCCCTAGCCCCGATAGTAGTGGAAATCCTTTTGTGTAATAAAATGGAACAAAAGATTGAAACGGATAGCGGGATTAGCTCCTAAAAAAAATGGTCTAACCATCACTTCCCAACCAATCGTCTTCTGATTTTATGATAGCGTTTATGATACGAACTATGACTGGGATAACTTCTGCCCGAAGTCATATTGTTAAAAACCAAAGCAGTTAAAAGTAAAATGAGTACTCCTATAAAAACCGGAGAAACTACATACCAATATCCCAATGCTTTTATTTTTTCTGAACCAATAACAGCAATTAGTGCCGTTGCGCCTCCGGGCGGATGAAGTGTTTTGGTAATCTGCATGAAAATAATCGCAAGAGAAACCGCTAATGGAGCCGAAATCCAGATAATATCCGGAGCTAACTTATGCACCGTAACTCCAATAAGTGCTGATATTACATGCCCGCCGACCAAATTTCGGGGCTGAGAAAACGGGCTTTGAATAATGCCGTAAACCAAAACACTCGAGGCTCCAAAGGAACCAATTAAATAAACGGCGTCATTTCCTGAAAAGTGAATAGACTGCACATAAGCTAAAATTCCAATTCCGACAAAAGAACCCAAAAACGACCAAAAATGCTCTTTAAAGTCAATTAAAGTTTCTTTATAAAGAATATAACGTGTCTTGCGGTAGCTCCTTCTTATCTTTTGAGTTGGCATGAGATGTACTATTTGTGGTATTTTTTATTTTTATCAGTTTACAGATAAAGACAGATCTGTAAGATGATGGTGTACTATTATTTTGTTAAGCCGGGGGCATAACTATAAACGGTATAAGGATAAATTGTTTTTGCGGTATATTTTGAAATTAAGCAGACAACCAGAATAGGTAAAAACAAAGTGTAATCGTTTGTTAAACCGCATACTAAAAATATGGCAGTAAAAGGAGCGTGAATGCTGGCACTCAAAACAGCCGCCATTCCGATGATCATAAAATTAACCGGAAGCACGTGAACGTGAAAAAAGGTATTTAAAATAGAAGCCAGTAATAACCCTAAAAAAGCTCCTATAAATAAACTTGGTGCAAAAACGCCGCCGTCTCCGCCAGATGCCAATGTAATCGACGTAACAATAGGTTTTAAAATTAACACGCCAACAAAAGTAACTGCTAGAGTTAGGGTTAACGGAATTTCTGCCGATGAGCCAAAAATGCCTTTTATAGCGTGATAACCTTCTCCATACAATTGCGGAAAAATAAATAACGAAATACTTAAAACAGCAGAACCAATAAGAATTTTATAATAATGAGTATCTATTTTGCCAAATTGTGATTTGAAGAATAAAACGCAACGGGTTAAATAGACCGAATTCATTCCGGCTAAAATTCCCAAAAGAATAAAATACGGAATGGCTTTTAAATGCCAGGTTGTAATGGAAACAACAAATAAAGGTTCTTCTTTTAAAATAGTTAGCAGACCAAATGCAATAGAAACCGCAATGATGTTTGAAATAATAAAGGCGCGGGTTACTTTTCTGGAAATTACCTCAAAAGCAAATAAAATTCCAGCAATCGGACTGCTGAAAAGTGCTGTAACGCCTGCTGCAACCCCTGCACAGATTAGTTCTGTTTTGTATTGGCGGAAAATATTTTCTTTTTCGTGTGCCACAGAACCGATGGTAGCGGTAGCGACTACGGTCGAAACTTCGATTCCGGTTGATCCTCCAAAAATTACCGTTATTAAACCGTTTATAAAGTGTGATGGAATTTTATACGAAGGAAGATTTTTAGTTTTAGAATGTGTGCTTTCAAATACTTCTTTGATTCCTTTATTTTCTTTCTTTTTGAAAAGATATTGTCTCAGAAAATAAATAACAGATAATCCGAAAACCGGAAAAATGATATAAAATATAGGGTTAATCGTAACTTCATGAAAGAAAATTTCTTCGTAATACTCTGTGATTTTTTTAAGTGAAATTCCGAGAAAGGCAGAAAGGAAGCCAATTAAAATAGAAACAATAACTAATTTTCGGAATTTAATAAATTGATGATTTTTTTTGATTTGAGCCGTTTTGTTCATCAGAAGTAAATTTGAATTCGCATTTTTTTTATGCGGATTACAAAATTAGATAATCAAATTCGTTTTTTCGTAAAAAAGAATCATTAAAATGTGTTAAAAGTTTAAAAAAACTAAATGCCACGAAGACACTAGGACACAAAGTTTTTTTGTTTTTTGTCATTTCGACGGAGGAGAAATCTTCACAGGAAGCTCGACAAAGATTGGCGATTTTGCACATAGAGTTACTCGCGAAGATTCCTTCGTTCGAAATGACAAACAGTATGTTTAATCACTTAATCTTAAAGAAAACTTTGTGTCTTAGTGCCTTCGTGGCAAAATATCATCGCTCATAAAATTCAATGGGCAACAAATCCGGATCTGCAATAAAAGTAAAACGCTTTTCGGTAGTTTCATCAATTCTGATAGGTTCTGATTCAATATTTTTCGAATCCAGAAAAGCAACTGTTTCTTCTAAATTAATTACCTCAAAAGCCAAATGGCGTAAACCAACGGCTTCTGGTCGCGAAGGTCGCTGCGGCGGATTTGGAAATGAAAATAATTCGACAACATATGTGCCGTTGAGAGCCAAATCTAGTTTATAAGACTCCCTTTCTGCGCGGTAAATTTCTCTGATAATGGTTAGTCCCAAAACCTCTGTATAGAAAGCTTTAGATTTTTGATAATCAGAACATAATATAGCAATATGGTGTATTTTGTTTAAAGTAAGCATTATGATTTTGATTCAGGTTCCTGATTTAATTTTCGAATAACTCTTGCCGGATTTCCAACTGCTAATGAGTTGTCCGGAATGTTTTTTGTAACCACAGATCCGGCCCCAATGACACAGCCTTTTCCTATAGTTACACCTGGACAAATAACGGAATTTCCGCCAATCCACGAATCGTCTCCAATAGTAACCGGATAGGCATTTTCTAGTGATTTTCTCAATTCGGCTTCAAGCGGATGCGATGCTGTATAAATTTGAACATTGGGCGCAATAAATACATTAGATCCAATCGTAACCGGTGCACAATCTAAAACGACACAATTGACATTAAAATAAACGTTCTCTCCGCAAATAATGTTATAACCGTAGTCGCAGTGAAAGGGTGGTTCGATATACAAACCACTTCCGGTATTAGGAATCAATTCTTTTATAATTTCTTTGGCTCTTTTTGTAACTCGGTATTCTTTTACATTTAAGCTGTGTAAAAGGTTTTTTGCTGCCCGGCGGCCTTTTACCAGTTCGGGATCAAAGGCGTTGTAATATTCGCCGGAGATCATTTTTTCTTTTTCTGTTTTCATTAAAAATAGTACGTTTAGATATAACGACTAAACTTCATTATTATTTATCGAGCATTCTATTTTTTATCATTTCTAAATTACGAATCGAATTTACAGGCACAATTTTAATGGAGGAACTCCCTTTTGTGGTATAAAAATAGTAAGCAGTGTTGGAACCTACTATATAGACATTTTCAGATTTGTCATCGCTGTAATTCAGCCGGTAATTGTAACTTAATTTATTGTTTTTTATTTGATCAGAAATATGCCTACCATCTGCAAGTCCATAGCCGAGAAAAATAGCGATTAAAAAAACACTGAGAAACTCTATTGAAATAGTATTGTAATAATTTATTTTCACTACTTCTATGGATTCCTCAGATTGGTTGGAATTATTGTTTGAAAAGAAATCAGTGTTCTTCGAACCAAAGAGGTTATGCAGCCATTTTTTATCTTCGTTTTGAAGCAGAATTTTTGGAAGCTTAAAGAAAAAAACGAATAATGCTAGTATGGTTATAAAAAATACAGGATGAGAAGTTACTGCAGCTATCGGACTTATCAAAATATCCATAATCGAAGAATATCTGATAATGTTTATTCCGAGTTGATAATAGAATATACTATCTCTGGTAATTCCTAAAATGATAAGAAAAAGATATCCTAACGGAAGTAAATTTTGCAGTTTATCAATGTTTTTCATCCAGTTACAATTATAAAAGCTTCTTTAAAATTACAATTTGCCCCAAGTGATAGACATCATGCTGAATAATTCCGTGAATGTGTTCGTAAAACGTATGGCCGTTATTAACATATATTTTAGCCAGATCAGCATCATCAAAATCCTCAAAAAAGCTATTCCATAATTCCTGAGATTTTGCCAGACTTTGCAGCGACTGTTCCCACGCTGCTTCAGAAGGATCTAAAACGGGAACAAAATAATTATGATCCGGTGTTAATACGGTTTCGCCCTGCATGCGTCTTAAAATATTGCGCCTCCATTGAATGAGGTGATTGACAATTTCCCAAATCGTGTTGAGGTTTGGATTTACTTTTCGGTACGCCTGTTCTGCTGTTACGTTTTCAAGGGTGTGTGCGAGTGTAACTTCCAGCCACGGATTTCCATTATATATGGATTGGTACAGGTTTGAAATTCTGGTACTTTCAGACATAATAAATTTGTTTTTGCAATTCTAAGCTAATATACAAATTAGTATTTTACAACTCATCCCCGAAATTCTACAATTGGGTTATTATATATTTTTTAACAAGAAATGTTAAAATATATTTGCCTCATCAAAAATCAAAACCATGAAAACCAAATTATTTTTTACTGTTGCTTTTTTATTTTTTACCGCTCTTATTTTTTCCCAAAATACTATTTCAGGAAAAGTGCTGGATCAAAAAGGCAAACCGGTTCCGGGCGCCAACATTTATATCGACGGAACGTATGACGGAGCAACAAGTTCTGAAACGGGAGACTTCTCTTTTGAAACTACCACAACAGGAAATCAAATGTTAGTAATTAGTTTTTTACTTTACGAAACTTACAAAAAAGAAATTGATGTTACCAATTATAAAGATCAGATTGTTAAACTTAGAGAAAATGTAAACGCACTCGATGCCGTTGTTATTTCTGCCGGAACACTTGAATCTGGAGATAAAGCCAGAGTTTCGGTTTTAAAACCACTTGATATTGTAACTACCGCAGGATCTGCCGGAAATATTATTGCAGCCTTGCAAACTTTACCTGGAACACAATCTGTTGGAGAAGACGGCCGTTTGTTTGTTCGTGGAGGAGAAGCCAGCGAGACGCAAACTTTTGTAGACGGAATTCGTGTAGCACAACCTTACGGAGCAACAACCAATAATTTACCAACCAGAAGCAGATTTTCTCCGTTTTTGTTTAGCGGAATTGCCTTTTCTACCGGTGGTTACTCTGCAGAATACGGCGAAGCATTGTCAAGTGTTTTACTTTTAAATACACAAGACGAAGCAGATCATGAAAAAACAGATATTGGTTTAATGACTGTAGGTCTTAGCCTGGGAAATACTCAAAAATGGGATAAAAGTTCTTTAAGTGTCAATATGGCTTATATCAATTTAGCTCCTTACCAGGCGGCGATTCCGCAAAATGTAGACTGGAATAGTCCTTACCAATCACTTGGGGGCGAAACCGTTTACCGCTACAAATTCACCAACGGAACCTTTAAATTGTATGCTTCTTTCGACTCAGAGAAATTCGATTTGAATCAGAAAAACATCAATTTTGAAAATCCGGTACGAACCGATATGAACAACAATAATTTCTACCTGAACTCTTCTTACAAAGGAACTTTTGGAACAGGCTGGCAAATAATTTCAGGAATGAGTTACGGGTACAGCAAGAATAAAGTAAAGTTCGACATTAACGATGTAGACAACAATGAAAATGCAGCACAATTGAAATTGAAGTTATCGAAAAAATTCTCCAATCATTTTAAATTGTCCTTTGGTGGAGATTATTTTATTACCAGGTTTACAGAGAATTTTGATAATACCTCGATTCAGACCGCAACCGGTTACGATTCTAATATTGCAGCATTTTATACAGAAGGCGACATTCAGTTTTCAAAAAATTTAGCAGCAAAAGTAGGGGTCCGACTTTCAAATAATAGTTTGCTCGACGAAACTAATTTTGCTCCAAGAGCTTCATTGGCTTACAAGGTTTCAAAAACAAGTCAGTTTTCATTTGCTTACGGCGATTTTTCTCAAGCTCCTGTTGTGGATTACATTAAATATTCAAAATTTCATCAGTTCGAAAGTGAAAAAGCAAGTCATTATATTTTAAATTACCAATTTACAAAACCGGGTCAAACCTTTAGGGCAGAGGCGTATTATAAAGATTACCGCAACCTGGTACAATATGATACAAAAGATATTCAATACAATTCAGCCTTCAATAACAACGGTTCAGGATATGCAAAAGGTTTAGATTTATTTTGGAGAGATAACAATTTGTACAAAAACTTAGAATACTGGATTTCTTATTCTTATATCGATTCTGAAAGACAATACAAGAATTTTCCAAATATGGCAACGCCAAGTTTTATTGCCAATCATAACTTATCTATTGTAACCAAATATTTTATTACAGACTGGAAATCGCAAATAGGTTTTACCAATAGTTACAGTTCAGGTCGTCCGTACAATGATCCAAACCAGAAGCAATTCATGAACGGTAAAACGAAATCGTACAATAGCTTAAGTTTCAACTGGGCGTATTTATTAACAACACAAAAAATCCTTTATTTCTCCGTTTCAAACGTATTAGGAACCCAAAACGTTTTTGGCTACGATTACGCAAAAACACCAGACCCAAGCGGAGTATTTCAAAGACAAGCCGTTGTACCAACCGCAGATCGCTTTTTCTTCGTAGGTTTCTTCTGGACAATCAGTCAGAATAAAAGCGAGAATCAGTTGAAGAATTTATAGTTCTAAGTTTCTGAGTTTCTAAGTTTCTGAGATTCTAAGATTCTGAGATTCTAAGATTAAGTACTAAGTATTAAGTATTAAGAAAAGAACTTAGCGTCTTAACTTCAAAGAATCTCAGAAACTTAAAAGGAAACAAGATAAAAAACTTAGAATCTCAGAAACTTAGAATCTCAGAATCTTAAAAAAAACAATTCATCATCAAAAATCAACAACTCAGTATCATTTAATTTTAAAACAATAAAAACAAACCTACTTTTGAAGTATAAAATAACATACTAAGTCGCTAAGCTTCTTGTAATAAGAAAAAATAAAAGCTTTTAAAAACGAGAATATCAAAACCCTAACAACTAAAAAAAGAAATCATGACCAAAATTATTACCATTACCATCTTATTTATCTGCAGCTTAATGTCTGCTCAAAATGTAAAATTAACTGTTGCTGTTTCAAATGTGAAAAGCAATGAAGGAACGGTTAAAATAGGCTTGTACAATTCAGATGGTACATTTCTTAAAACAACCTACAAAAGTCTTTCTGCACCCGTTAAAGATAATAAAGCAGTTGTGACATTTACAAACGTTCCGGCGGGAGAATATGCAATTTCAACGTATCACGATGAGAACAACAACGGAAAAATGGATAAAAACATGATGGGAATTCCTTCTGAAGATTATGCCTCTTCAAACGATGCAAAAGGATTTATGGGACCACCTTCTTATAAAGATGCTAAATTCGTCATTCGTAAAGATTCAAAAATTGAAATTAAATTATAATCAAACCAATTTTTAATAACCATTTAAATTACTTATAAAATGAAAAAAATAATCACTTTAGTTGCCTTATTTGTAGTCGTATTAGCTTCTGCACAAACACAATTTGAACAAGGAATGGGAAAAGCTTTCGGGCTTTGGAAAGAAGGAAAAAATGCTGAAGCGTCGGCCATGTTTGAAAGAATTGCAGCAGCAGAAAAAACAAGTTATTTGCCTAATTATTATGTAGCCTTAATCAACGCTACCTCGGCATTTGTCGAGAAAGACAAAACTAAACTTGATTTGTTATTGACAAAAGCACAAGACGCGCTGGATATTGAATTAATAAAAGACCAAAACAATGCCGAATTATATGCTATGCAGGCTTTAATTTATACAGGTTGGGTAGTAGCAGACCCAATGACAAACGGAATGAAATATTCTGGAAAAGTAATGGAAGCTTACGCCAAAGGAAAAGCTATTGATCCAAACAACCCAAGAATTGTGTTTGGTGAAGCGGAGTTTGCATTAGGCGGTGCAAAATGGACAGGGGTAGATACAAAACCATTGTGTGCTCAGGTTGACAAAGCTGTGGAACTTTTTGCTACTTTTAAACCAGAAACACCTTTTTCTCCAAAATGGGGATTAGACAGAGCTTTGGAAGCTCAAAAAAATTGTAAAAAATAAGAAACTAATTTAAGCAGCCATATAATGAAAGAATATAAAAATACATTTTCGAACCTGAAGACCGGAACAATAGCATGCTTCAGGATCTCGATGGTCTTTACCATAATATTCTCCGCTTTTTTAGGAGCAGATCTTACGGTAGAAAATGTATTAATAACGTTCTTATTAAGCTGTCTTTATTCTTTCGGTCTCGGTTTCGGCAATGGTTATATCAATGTTCTTTTAGATAGAAAATGGGATTGGCTGGAGCAAACGAACCTAAGAGTATATTTCGGAATCTTATTCACGGTTTTGTATACAGTTCCCGCGGTTTTAGCAGTAAATTTTATTGTTTTTGTAGTCATACAACATTTACCGCTTACCAGTTTTTTTAATGAAAGAATGATCTGGGTACACTTATTTTACATCATTTTATCTCTGGGAGTTTCAACATTTATGCAGGCCAGAAGCTTTATGGTAAAATGGAAACAAGCTTCGAAGTTTGAAATTACTCAGCAAAAAATAATAGCAGGAACGGCAAATGCCCAATTCGAGAGTTTAAAAAATCAAATTGATCCGCATTTTCTATTCAACAGTTTAAATGTTTTAAGTTCTTTAATTGAAGAAAATCCGGAGAATGCGCAGCGATTTACCACATCTTTATCTAAAATTTACCGCTATGTTTTAGAGCAAAAAGATAAGGAACTGGTTTCTGTTGAAGATGAGTTGTCTTTTGCAAAAACGTACATGAATTTGCTGAAGATGCGTTTTGAAAACAGTTTGTTTTATGAAGTGCCTACGACAGGAATAAACCCTGATGCTAAAGTAGTGCCGCTATCTCTGCAGCTTTTACTCGAAAATACGGTAAAACACAATGTAGTGAGTGAACAAAAACCATTGCATATCAGAATTTTTATTGACGGAGACTGTTTGGCAATTCAAAATGATTTTCAGAAAAAAGAAGTATTGCAGGACAGGCAAGGAGTTGGGTTGCAAAATATCGTCAATCGATATGCAATTGTAACCAACAGAAAAGTAGTGATTGAACAAAATGAGAAAAATTTCACCGTTAAAATTCCAATTTTAACGAAACAAATAACGGTTATGGAAACAAGTGCAGAATATAGTGACGAGAATAAAGCTTATTTCAGGGCTAAGAAAAGAGTGCAGGAATTAAAAGGATTTTATGGTAATATAATCTCTTATTGTTGTGTTATTCCCTTCTTAATTTTTATAAATTTAAGATATTCTCCCGGATTTCAGTGGTTTTGGTTTTCGGCTTTGGGCTGGGGATTCGGAATTGTAATGCATGCCTTTAAAGTGTATGGCTACAGCTCTGACTGGGAAGAAAGAAAAATCAGGGAGATTTTAGAAAAAGAAAATAAAGCGAATACCTGGAAATAGTGATGGAGCCAAATTATATTGATAGGGAAAAGCGAGAGCTGGAGGAGCTGCTTAAAAAAAAGGTAAATAAACTAAAAGCCTTTTATTCGCATGCTTTTGTATATGTAATTGGAGTAATTGTATTTGTATTGAAGGAATATTGCGGAGCGCCTTTCAATTTCTTTCCGATACAACATATAAATGGTTTCGTAATGATAATATGGACCGCTGTATTTTTAGTTTCTGCTATTGATGTATTTGCAACGTATAAAATTTTTGGAGATGAATGGGAAGCACGAAAATTGAAAAGTATTTTGGAGAAAAAAGTAAAAAAAACAAAAATGGGAGTAGTTATGGAAATAAATTTTAACGAAGAGGACAGATATTACCTTGCCAAAAAGAAGGTTGAAAATATTAAAGGTTTTTATGGAAACCTAACCTCATACATAGGTGTTAATATTGTATTGATTGTTGTAAACCTTTACACATCGCCAAATCATTTGTGGTTCTATTGGCCTTTATTGTGGTGGGGTATTGGAGTTATTTTTCACGGATTAAAGGTTTTTGAAATATTTCCGGTTCTTGGAAAAGGCTGGGAAGAAAGAAAAATCCAGGAATTGATGGAAAAAGAAAGAGAAGGTAAAAACAAATGGCAATAATTAAATCCAAGATAAAATGGCACGATTAAAAAGATATATGTACGAGCAATACGGACCAGAGTTTACTAAAGATGAAAGCTACAATGCGGCGTATAAAAAAGTAAAAAAAATTAAAGGCTTTTACTCGCATTTAAAAATTTACATTATTGTAAATGCTATTATCATTGTTACAAACTTAAACAAAGATTTTTTTGGTCATAACCAAAATGATTATGGCTGGATGGAATGGCACACTTACTCTACGGCACTTTACTGGGGAATTGGTTTATTGATTCACGCTTTTAGTGTTTTTGGACCAGATGTTTTTTTTAATAAAGACTGGGAAGAAAAGAAAATCCAAAAATATATGGATAAGGATGCAGCGAATACTAATAAATGGAAGTAATTTTAAACCAAATTTTGCATCGTATTAAATGACCACATTAATTATAGAAGATGAAAAGCCGGCAGCAAGATTATTGCAGCGGAAGCTCGAAAAGTTAGATATTGCCGTAGAAACCATGTTACATTCTGTAGAAGAATCTCTTCATTGGTTTAACAACAATCAACACCCGGATTTAATATTTCTTGATATTCAACTATCTGACGGTTTGTCTTTTGAGATTTTTGAAAAAATAAACATTCAAAGCGCTATTATTTTTACGACAGCTTATGATGAGTATGCCCTAAAAGCTTTCAAATTAAACAGTATCGATTATCTGTTAAAGCCAATAGATGAAGACGATCTGGAAATTGCTGTTGCCAAATTTAAAACACGTTTACCAAAAGCAAGTGCAGAAACATCGAATTTGCAGCTTGATTTTGAGCAGATTCGTCAGATGCTGTCTAACCCTTTTGAGAAAAGTTATAAAAAACGATTTACCGTTAAAATTGGGCAACACTTAAAAGTAATTACTACAGATGAAATCGAATGTTTCTTTAGCGAAAACAAAGGAACTTATATTCATACTTTTGACAACCGCGACTATTTAATCGACTCTACCTTAGAGATTTTAGAACAAGAATTAGATCGCAAGGATTTCTTTCGCGTAAGCAGAAAATTTATTGTTCCGCTTAAAGCGATAAAAGAAATTCAGGTCTATACCAACTCACGCTTAAAAGTTATTTTGCCAAGCTACAAAGAAGATGAGGTAGTAGTAAGCCGTGAAAAGGTGCAGGATTTTAAAGGCTGGTTGGGTTAGAAAAAAATCTCATTTAAAGAGAATGCAAGCTTTTTTTATCTTCAAAAAAACACGAACCGTAAGCTTCGGGACGGCCTTTTATAAAAAGGAAAATTTCTCATATAAATCTTATATCTGTTAAATTACAGTCATTTTTGGGTTTTAAGCTAAACCCCGTTAGACATTTTAAATGCTAATCTGTATTTTTGTATCAAATATAATTTAAGTATGAAAAAAAGTATTGTATTGTTGACATTGTTTGTTCTTTCAAATTTAAATGCTCAGCAACGTCCCAAATTGGTGGTAGGTATTGTGGTAGATCAAATGAAAATGGAATATTTGTATCGGTTTTCAGATGATTTCTCTCCGAATGGATTTAAAAGATTAATGAATAATGGATATACGTTTCAGAATATGCATTATAATTATATGCCAACTTACACTGCTCCCGGACATGCTTCAATTTATACCGGTACTACACCAGCGACTCACGGAATTGTAGGTAACGAATGGTTTAGCAGAACAACAGGAAAAGATATGTATTGTACAGACGATGCAGGTGTGAAAACTGTTGGAGACGGTACAGCCGAAGAAGGCGCCATGTCTCCTAAAAATTTACAAAGTACTACTATTACAGATGAGGTAAGAATGGCAACTAACTTTCAGGGAAAAGTTATCGGAATGAGTTTAAAAGATCGTGGAGCTATTTTGCCAGCCGGACATTTTGCCAATTGGGCATTTTGGTACAGTAAAACGGGTTCTTTTATTTCAAGTTCTTTTTATGGTGATAAGCTGCCAGAATGGGTAAGCCAGTTTAATAGTGAAAAACGGTATATGTCTTACATCAATAAAGGATGGGATTTATATAAACCGGCTTCAGTTTATAATGAGAGTTTGCCTGATAATAATCCGTACGAAGGTAAACTATACGGAAGTGCAGCTCCCGTTTTTCCATACGATCTAAAAGCAATGTATGCAAAAAATGATGCTGGAATTTTAAGAGCTACACCTTTCGGAAATGATTTACTAGCAGAGTTTGCTAAGAAAGCTATAGAAAAAGAAGAGTTAGGAAAAGATAATATTACCGATTTTTTAACGGTTAGTTTTTCTTCTACAGATTATGTGGGGCATCTTTTAGGACCTCGTTCTATGGAGCTGCAGGATACATATTTAAGATTAGACCAGACTATCGCAGACTTTTTAAATTATCTGGATATCACGGTTGGAAAAGATAATTATTTATTGTTTTTAACTGCAGATCATGCAGGTGCCGAAAATGTGATTTATCTAAAAGATCGAAAATATAATGTTGATAATTATCCATCAAAAGACGTTAAGAAAAGCCTGCAGGATTTTTCAACAAAAACGTTTGGTGTCGATTTGATTTTGAATTATTCCAATTTCAATGTTTTCTTCAATAAGCAAATTATAAAAGATAAAGCGTTGGATTTAGTAGCTGTGAAAAAAGCGTTCAAAGATTTTTTAATTGCGCAACCGCAGGTTAAAAAAGTATATACTGAAGAAGAAGTTTTAGCAAACTCCGGAAATGACTACTATTTAAATTTCGTTGCAAAAGGGTATGATGTAACTCAAAATGGAGATTTGGTCATTATTGATAAGCCTGGTGATATTGAATATTCTACTACAGGTACATCACACGGAACACCATATAGCTATGATACGCATGTTCCGGCTATTTTTTACGGTTGGCACATAAAAAAAGGAGAGTCGTATGATAAAAAAGCTATTACTGAAATAGCTCCGACAATTGCACAAAAAATTAAAGTTAGTTTTCCAAACGGAACGGAAGCAAAAGTATTGCAGGAAGTTTTAGACGAAAAGTAATTGATTTATAAGTCATCATAAAACCTGTTATAATATATAGCAGGTTTTTTTTTATATCCAAAAAAAAAGGCTTTTCTATTAAGAAAAGCCTTTTAAAATTGAGTGTAGTAAGCACTTATTTTAATGTTAGCACTATGCGTTTGCTAACACTAATTCTTCGTTAAAAGGAAGGTTCCATGCTTCTGCAACACCTTTGTAAAGGATTTTTCCATTAGCAATGTTTAAACCTTTTTTCAATTCTTCATTTTCATTACATGCTTTTTCCCATCCTTTATTTGCCAGTTGAACAGCATAAGGTAAAGTAGCATTTGTTAAAGCTAGAGTAGAGGTGTAAGGAACAGCTCCCGGCATGTTAGCTACACAATAGTGAACGATATCGTCAATAATAAAAGTTGGATTTTCGTGTGTAGTTGGCGTACAAGTTTCAATACATCCACCCTGATCAACAGCAACGTCTACAACAACAGTTCCCGGACGCATTAATTTTAGCATATCGCGAGTAATTAAATGAGGCGCTTTTGCTCCCGGAATTAAAACTGCTCCAACAATTAAGTCAGCATCCTGAATTGCTCTTGTAATATTATAATGATTAGACATCTCCGTATTTACGTTTGCTGGCATGATGTCATCTAATTGGCGTAAACGTGGTAAACTTAAATCCATGATGGTAACCTGAGCACCTAAGCCGGCAGCCATTTTTGCAGCCTGAGTTCCAACGATTCCCCCACCTAAAACCAAAACTTTTGCAGGTGGTACTCCAGGAACACCTCCTAAAAGAATTCCTCTTCCTTTCAAAGGTTTTTCAAGATATTTTGCTCCTTGCTGAATTGCCATACGACCTGCAACTTCAGACATTGGAACTAAAAGTGGTAAACTACGATCTGCTTTTTCTACTGTTTCGTAAGCCAGACATACAGCACCTTTTTCAAGCATAGCATGAGTTAATGGCTCTGATGATGCGAAGTGAAAATAAGTAAAAAGTAATTGATCTTTTTTGATTAATGGATATTCAGATGCAATTGGCTCTTTTACCTTGATGATCATTTCAGCTATAGCATACACTTGTTCAATAGTTGCTAATACTACTGCACCTGCAGTTGCATATTCATCATCACTAAAACCGCTTGCTAAACCAGCTGTTGCCTGTACATAAACAGTATGTCCATGTTTTTTAATTTCAGAAACACCAGCAGGTGTTAAAGCCACACGATTTTCGTTGTTTTTTATCTCTTTTGGAACACCTATTATCATTTTGTTATCTTTTTTATTTTATTGAATTTGTATTACAAAACTACAGATAGAGAATAAATTATGGATTAAAGTATGATAAATAAGAAAATATTATTTTATTTGATACTTTTACAGAAAAATATTCTTTTTGAGACGCTTTGTGCTTCTCTAAAAAGAAAAAACAACTAGATTAGACTTATTAATGAAAACGTTTTCGCTATGGCTTTAGATGAAATTGACAAAAAAATCTTACGACTTTTGCAGGAAAATGCGCACTTTACTTTAAAAGATATTGCAAATAAAATTAATCTATCGTTGACACCTGTTCATGATAGGGTGAAACGTCTTGAAAAAGAGGGAGTTATTGAGAAATATGTTTCTATTTTAAATAAGAAAAAACTAGGGAATAACTTAACCGTATATTGCCAGGTAACCCTAACAAAACAGACATACGATACCTCGGAAGGGTTTAATCAATCTATTTTGAATTTGCCTGAAGTTGTAGAGTGTAATTATGTTTCAGGAAATTTCGATTATATGCTCAAAATTATCATTCCGGATATGGAAAGTTATCATCATTTTCATCAAAAAAAATTATCGGTTTTACCCGAAGTTTCTTTGATCAATACCGTTTTTGTAATTTCTGAAGTTAAAAGCACCACCGTTCTGCCCATTTAAAAAATAAAACCATCAGAAATCTGATGGTTTTAAAGTATAGTGGTTTGGTTATTATTAATAATAAGTAAAGCGTCTAACTTTGGCAATATATTTTGCCAGACGAATAACCTGATGACTGTATCCGTATTCGTTATCATACCAAATATAAAGTACAATACTTTTACCATCCTTAGAAACAATTGTTGCATTGCTGTCATAAATAGAAGGAGCAGAAGTTCCAACAATATCAGACGAAACCAATTCGTTATTTAAGGAATATTTTATTTGCTCTACGAGTTCACCTTCAAGCGCATATTTTTTTATTATTTTATTGATTGCTGCTATAGAAGTCGCTTTTTTTACCTCTAAGTTCAATACCACTAAAGAGCCGTTTGGTACAGGAACTCTGATAGCATTTGAAGTCAATTTTCCTTCTAAGGAAGGTATCGCTTTTGCAACGGCACTTCCGGCACCGGTTTCTGTAATCACCATGTTTAATGCAGCAGCTCTTCCTCGCCGGTATTTTTTATGCATATTATCGACTAAATTTTGATCGTTGGTATACGCATGAATGGTTTCTAAATGACCTTTGGCTACACCTAAAGTTTCTTCGATAACTTTTAAAATTGGCGTTATAGCATTTGTCGTGCAGGAAGCCGCAGAGAAAATATTATTTTCATCGGGATTGTATTCATGGTGATTAACTCCATGAACAATATTAGGAATGCCTTTTCCAGGCGCAGTCAGTAAAACTTTGCTGACACCATTAGAGACTAAATGTCTTTTAAGAGTTTGTTCTGTTGTAAACGCACCAGTATTATCAATAACCAAAGCATCATTAATTCCGTATAGTGTATAATCAATTTCCTCCGGAGCATTGGCAGAGATCATATGAACTGTTGTTCCGTTGATGATCAAAGCATTATTTTTAGGATCGGCAATTACAGATCCTTGAAAATCTCCATGAATAGAATCGTAACGCAAGAGAGAAGCTCGTTTCTCTAAAGTAACAGCATCGTTTTTGTCTCTGGTAACAATAGCCCTTAAGCGCAATTGATTTCCCTTTCCTGTTTTAGACATTAATTCTCGGGCTAATAATCGGCCTATTCTTCCAAAGCCATATAAGACAACATCTTTGGGCTGAATTTCTTTTGAAGATTTAGCATTTTTCAACTTGTCGATGACAAAATATCGCGCATCCGGATATTTTTCATCTTCAAGACGATATTCGTATGTGAGCTTACCAAGATCAATTTTGGCCGGCGGAAGGTCAAGCGATAAAACAACATTGGCAATTTCTACAGAATCAAAAATAGTAATAGGCTTGCCAACAAATTCGCCCGCATATTGATGTAAATTGATAATATCACTGACATTTTTATCCAGTAATTGATTTTTGAATAAAACCATTTCGATCGATTTATCATACCATAAATCGCTTATAATTTTAATTAATTCGACACCGGCTCTTCTTCGGTCGACTTGTAATGATACTTCTTTTTGGTACAAAGTTTTTTTGCTCATAATTGAATAAATTGAAAAAATAAAACGCTCACTATTTTAAAATTTTGCGCAAAAGTATCTATTTCAATCGATTTCGTAAGCTGTTTTATGATTTATTTTTCAAAATAAAAAAAAGCTACCTTAAATTTCTAAGATAGCTTTTTTATGTGGTAAATTTTTAAAGTATTCAATTTCTGTCCCAATTTATCCTTCTTCTAAAACAGTAAACTGAAATTGAGAACTTAAATTAAATTAAATAATAATTCTGAAAATTTCGCCGTTTTTATTGATCATTTCAATTCGAACACTTTGTCCTTCGTCTTTTTTACTTAAAAGTTTTGAAACCGTTTCGACATTAGTAGCTTTTACATTATCAATGCTTAAAATGATATTTCCAACCAATTCATTTTGATATTGCATTAAATTTTCATTGCTGATATTTTTGATTTTAACACCATAATCAATTCTAAATTTCTTTTTGTCAACGGCATCAATATTTTCAAGTTCAATACCTTTAAATTCAGTGTTATAGAACTCATTTTTACTTAAAGTTACGGGAACGGTTTTCATTTTTCCGTCTTTAAGAAAAGTTACTTTAACAACATCATTTGGTCGCTTTGTATTAATGTAACCAGAAAGGTCTGCAAAAGTCGAAATGTTCTGATCATCTAATTTTACAATAACATCTCCTTTGCCAAGTCCTGCTTTTTCAGCTCCGGAATTTTTTGTAACCTTATTAATGTAAAAACCTTGTGTTTCACTAATTCCTAATTCTTTTGAAGCCTTGCTATTCAATTCACCGCCTTCAACACCAAGAATTCCTCTTTGAACATTTCCAAATTCCATAATATCCTCGATAATTTTTCGGGCAATGTTTGACGGAACAGCAAAAGAATATCCAACATAAGAACCCGTCATAGAAGAAATCATGGTATTAATTCCAATCAATTCTCCTCTGGTGTTCACCAATGCACCACCAGAATTCCCTGGGTTTACAGCGGCATCAGTCTGAATAAAAGACTGAATTCCGTTAGTATCTAAATTTCTGGCTTTCGCCGAAACAATTCCGGCAGTAACCGTTGAAGTTAAATTATACGGATTTCCAACTGCTAATACCCATTCTCCAATCTTTACAGAATCTGAATTTGCAAAAGCCGTGTACGGCAGTTTTTCATCGGCATCAATTTTTAGTAACGCGATGTCCATTTTAGAATCCGTTCCTATCAATTTTGCCTTGTATGATTTTTTGTTGTTTAAGGTAATTTCGATTTCGGTAGCATCTTTAATTACGTGGTTGTTGGTTACAATATAACCATCTTCTGAAATAATAACGCCGGAGCCGGTTCCAACTTGTTCTTGTTGCTGTTGGCCGCCGTAACCGTAGAAAAATTCCAGCATAGGATTACTTACTGTTCTTCGCGACACATTTTTAACGTGAACAACAGTGTGAATTGTTTTGTCTGCAGCCTCGGTAAAGTCGACTGTTTCGGCAGATAAGGCTACATTTTTTCCGAATGAATCGGGGGCAAGAGTTACAACAGAATTTTGTCTTCCAAAAAAAGAATTGTTGCTTTCAAATAGTAACTTGTAAGCACCAAGAGTAGTTGCACCACTAAGTAATGAAACTAAAAATAAGGTTGAAAGTCTTTTCATAGGTATATTCTATATTTAAGTTGTTATAATTTATGTTTCGGTAATTTTATGTAAAAATAATTCAAAAATTTAACGCATAAAATGGTTTAACTCTCTTTAACATTGATTAACATTTCATTAATTATTTGTTCGTACTTTTGTACTACAAATGAAAAAAAAATGCAACTAGAATTTTATAAATATCAAGGAACAGGAAACGATTTTGTAATGATTGATAACCGATCTGATTTCTTTCCTAAAGAAGACACGAAGTTAATTGAACGCTTATGCGACAGACGTTTTGGTATTGGCGCCGACGGACTTATTTTACTGGAAAATGACACTGATACTGATTTCAGAATGGTGTATTATAATTCAGATGGAAATCAAAGTTCGATGTGCGGGAATGGCGGACGCTGTTTGGTTGCTTTTGCTAATCAATTGGGTGTGATTAATAATCAGGCAATTTTTATGGCAACAGATGGCTTGCATCATGCTTCTGTTGGAGATGATGCGATTGTGTCGCTGCAAATGATTGATGTTAATAAAGTACAGCAAAATGATGCTTACACCTTTTTAGATACCGGTTCTCCGCATCACGTTCAAATTGTAGATGATCTGGAGCATTATAATGTTAAAGAAAACGGTGCAGCAATTCGCTATGGAGAGCTATATGGCGAAAAAGGAAGTAATATTAATTTTGTAAAAAAAGTTGATGACGATACTTTTTCATTACGCACCTACGAAAGAGGTGTAGAAGATGAAACCCTTGCATGCGGAACAGGAGCAACAGCGGTAGCAATCGCAATGAATGCGACCGGACAAACAGATAAAACGTCAATTAATTTAAATGTTGAAGGAGGAAAACTAGTAGTTTCTTTTGACAAGTCTGGTGATCATTTTACCAATGTTTTCTTAACCGGACCTGCAAAATTTGTTTTTAAAGGTTCAATTGAAATTTAATATCCATAGCAACAATCTAAAATTAATATGATAACACTCAAAGGCGATTCTGTTTATTTGCGGGCATTAGAACCAAATGATTTAGAGTTTGTGTATGCGATGGAAAATGATGAAAGCATTTGGGAAGTGAGCAATACGCAGACACCATACAGCCGATTTCTAGTTCGCCAATATCTTGAAAATGCACAGCAGGATATTTATGAAGCCAAGCAATTGCGTTTGGCGATTTGTCAGGATCAGGATTTTCCGGCCATTGGATTAATTGATTTATTTGAATTTGATCCTAAAAATAACAGGGCAGGAATTGGAATTGTAATTCAGAAGAATGAAAACAGAAATCAAAAGATTGGTTCAGAGGCATTAGGGCTCCTCATTAAATATGCCTTTCATAATTTAAATTTACATCAATTATATGCAAATATTGCTGTAGGAAATGTAGCAAGTATAGCACTTTTTACTAAATTTGGCTTTGAGAAAATAGGAATCAAGAAAGATTGGATTTTGCTGAATAACCATTATCAAGACGAAGCAATATTTCAGTTAATTAATAAACAAATATAAACTTAAGATTTTGAGCATAAAAAAAATCATCACGTTAACTGCTGTAGCCGTAATTTCAGTTCTAATGATTTACGGATTTATTTTAATCGGTAAAATATTCAGTGCCAATACTAAATTTGAAGAAAAAGAAATATACGTTCACGTTCCGACCGGAGCCAGTTATGCGGACGTTAAAAAAATATTAGCGCCATACATTAAAAATTACGACAATTTTGAAATGGTAGCCAGTAAAAGAAGTTATCCTGAAAATGTAAAATCAGGTCGTTTTTTACTTAAAAAAGACATGAACAATATCGATTTGGTTCGCGCTATGCGTTCGAATGTTCCTGTAAAATTAGCTTTTAACAATCAGGAGCGTCTAGAAAATTTTGCTGGCAGAGTAGGTTCTGAGATTGAAGCAGACAGTTTATCTTTATTGAAAGCATTTAAGGATCCGACTTTTATGAAAGAAAACGGCTTTAACGAAGAAACTGTTTTTGCCATGTTTATTCCAAATACCTATGAAATTTACTGGAACACTTCTGCAGAAAAATTCCGTGACAAAATGATCAAGGAATATCATAAATTCTGGACTGCCGAAAGAATTGAAAAAGCAAAGAAACAAGGTTTAACACCGGTTCAGGCTACGACTTTGGCTTCTATCGTACACAAAGAATCTGTAAAAAAAGACGAACGTCCTCGTATTGCAGGCGTTTATTTAAACCGTTTGCGTTTAGAAATGCCTTTGCAGGCAGATCCTACTGTTATTTATGCATTAAAATTAAGGGATAATAATTTTGATCAGGTCATCAAAAGAGTTTTTTACAACGATTTGGTGATGAGATCTCCCTATAATACGTACGTCAATATCGGACTTCCTCCAGGGCCAATCGCAATGCCGGATATCACAGCTGTTGAAGCAGTTTTAAGTCCGGAAAAGAATGATTATATTTATTTTTGCGCGAGTATTGATCGTTTTGGTTATCATGAATTTGCTGCAACCTATGCGGAACATACAAAAAATGCCAAAAAATATTCAGACTGGATTGCCAGTCAGGGTGTAACAAGATAGTTTTGAATTTAAGAATAATATACCTTTTACCGATTTTACTTCTATCGGGTGTTTATACTATCAGGGCGCAAAGCAAATTCGAAAGCTTTTTTACCCCTTCAGATACTTTAAATAAAAAAAGACAAACAACGGTAATTGTAACTGAGGCCTCATTGGCCTCAGTTACTTTATTGGGTTTAAACCAACTTTGGTACGCAGATTATCCGCGATCAAATTTTCATTTTATAAATGACAATAATGAATGGCTTCAAATGGATAAAGTAGGACACATGTATTCTGCTTACCACTTAGGCAGATTTGGTGCAGAATTGATGAATTGGAGTGGAGCCACTCAAAAAAATCAGCTTATTTACGGAGCCGGATTAGGATTTGCTTTTTTAACAGCGGTTGAAGTTCTCGACGGATATTCATCAGAATGGGGAGCCTCATCTGGAGATATATTGGCAAATGCGACCGGAACGGCTTTGTATGTTTCGCAGGAATTAATCTGGAAAGAACAGCGTATTACTCCAAAATTCTCTTTTCATACTACAAAATATGCTGATTTGAGACCTGAAAAATTGGGAGCAACTCTAAATGAGCAAATTTTAAAAGACTACAATGGACAAACATATTGGCTCTCTGCAAATGTTCATTCTTTTGCAAAAGAAACCAAAATTCCGAAGTGGTTAAATGTGGCTTTTGGTTATGGAGCAGATGGAATGTTAAGCGGAAATGTTCAAAATGAAAATCCAGTTTCGCCTGGAAATCCGGAAAGATACCGTAAGTTTTTTCTTTCATTTGATGTGAATTTAACTAAAATTGATACAAAATCACATTTTTTGAAAACTATTTTCTCTGTTTTTAACACCATAAAAATTCCGGCGCCAACTCTCGAATACTCCGCCAATAAAGGGTTTAAAGCACATGCCTTATATTTTTAAAATCAGCTAAGTTGCTGATTATTAGAGTTTTTTGTTTTTTATTATCTTTGCACCGTAGAAATTTCAAAGGGGTGACAGCGATTTGAAGAAAAACAATTTATGATAAAGAAGTGGTATTTTTATGCGAGTTTGATCGTTATTATTACATTTTTAAGTTTGGGTTTTAAACCCTTTAATTTAGAAACCAAACCTTGGTTTTTAATAGAAAAAACAGATGGATCAGAGTACTTACTTCCATCGCTCGAAAAGGATGATTATCCTGTTTCAAAAAAACTAAACGTCCCATTTACCGGAAAACACCTAATAGGTTTTAAGGAAGCAGTTGCTTTTAAAGAATCTCAGGGAAAGTACCGACTAGTAAATTCACTGGGTTATATGGGAAAATACCAATTTGGCACACAAGCCTTACGATCTGTTGGTATTGAAAATAACAAAGCCTTTTTAAAAGATCCTGCGTTGCAAGAAAAAGCTTTTATTGCCTTACTGTCCAAAAACAAATGGATTTTGCGCAATGAAATCGAAAAGTACGAAGGAAAAATTATTAGAGGTGTTGCAATTACCGAATCCGGAATATTAGCTGCAGCACACCTGGGAGGTGCCGGTTCAGTCAAAAACTTTTTCAAAAACAAGGGAAGCAGGCATTTTAGAGATGCTTACGGAACTTCGTTGAAAAGTTACATGAAAGCCTTTGGAGGTTATGATCTTTCTCGCATTGAAGCAGATAGTAACGCTACAATAGAAGATTAAAATTCAGAAAAAATGAAAATCCCGATTCAATCGGGATTTTTTTTATGCATTTTAGTCAATTAAAATTTCTAAGATTTTAATAGCAGCCTCGCTAATTTTAGTCCCGGGACCAAAAACCGCTACTGCTCCGGCATCAAACAAAAATTGATAATCCTGTGCAGGAATGACACCGCCCACAATGACCATAATATCTTCACGGCCATGTTTTTTGAGTTCTTCGATAACTTGCGGAACCAGCGTTTTATGTCCTGCTGCCAGCGACGAAACTCCTAATATATGTACATCGTTTTCTACAGCTTGTTTCGCAGCTTCTGCTGGTGTTTGAAAAAGCGGACCTATATCTACATCAAAACCTACATCTGCATAACCGGTTGCTACCACTTTTGCACCGCGGTCGTGACCATCCTGCCCCATTTTGGCAATCATAATTCGGGGGCGTCTTCCTTCTTGCTTTGCAAAGGCATCTGCTAATTGTTTTGCCTTCTCAAAATTCTCGTCATTTTTTATTGCTGCACTATACACACCGCTAAAGGATTTAATTTGCGCTTTATACCTTCCAAATACAGTTTCTAGAGCGTCGCTTACTTCGCCTAAAGTAGCTCTGTTTCTTGCTGCCTCAATGGCAATTTCAAGTAAATTACCTTCTCCGGTTTTGGCACAATGAATTAATTTTTCTAGTGATTGATTTACTTTTTCACTATCTCTTTTTGCTTTTATTGTTTCGAGTCGCTCTACTTGCTGCTTACGAACCATTTGGTTGTCTACATCTAGAATATGTAGCGGATCTTCTTTTTCTAACCTAAATTTATTGACCCCAACAATTATATCCTGTCCACTGTCAATTCTGGCTTGTTTTCTCGCAGCTGCTTCTTCGATTCGAAGTTTCGGAATTCCGGCTTCAATCGCTTTGGTCATTCCGCCTAACTCTTCCACTTCTTCTATCAGCTTCCAGGTACTGTCTAAAAGTTCTTTGGTCAAAGATTCAACATAATAACTTCCGCCCCATGGGTCGACAGTTTTCGTAATTTTAGTTTCTTCCTGTAAGTAGATTTGGGTATTACGTGCAATTCTTGCCGAAAAATCGGTTGGCAAAGCAATGGCTTCATCAAGCGCATTGGTATGCAAAGACTGTGTTCCGCCAAAAGCAGCTGCTGTTGCCTCAATGCACGTTCTTGCCACATTATTAAACGGATCTTGTTCTGTTAAACTCCATCCACTGGTTTGGCAATGCGTTCTTAAAGCCAAAGATTTGTCACTTTTTGGATTAAATTGCTGAATCAATTTTGCCCAAATCATTCGGCCGGCTCTCATTTTTGCAATTTCCATAAAATGATTCATACCAATTGCCCAAAAAAACGAGAGGCGGGGAGCAAACTCATCAATCGTCATTCCGGTAGATAATCCGGTTCTGATATATTCTAAACCATCGGCCAGCGTATATGCCAATTCAATATCAGCTGTAGCTCCGGCTTCCTGCATATGATATCCTGAAATAGAAATAGAATTGAACTTTGGCATCATTTTGCTCGTAAATTCAAAAATATCAGCAATAATTTTCATGGATGGTGTTGGTGGATAGATATACGTATTTCGAACCATAAATTCTTTCAAAATATCATTTTGAATGGTTCCGGAAAGTTTACTGATTTCAACACCTTGTTCTTCGGCAGCAACAATATAAAAGGCCATTATGGGTAAAACGGCACCGTTCATGGTCATTGAAACCGACATTTCGTCTAGCGGAATCTGATCAAACAATACTTTCATATCTTCGACAGAATCTATTGCAACACCAGCTTTACCAACGTCGCCAACAACTCTTTCATGATCTGAATCGTAACCGCGATGGGTTGGTAAATCAAAAGCAATAGAAAGCCCTTTTTGTCCTGCTGCTAAATTTCTTCTGTAAAAAGCATTACTTTCTTCTGCAGTCGAAAATCCGGCGTACTGGCGAATCGTCCAGGGCCGGCGGACGTACATGGTAGCATAAGGTCCGCGCAAATTTGGTGTGAAACCCGCTCCAAAATCTAAAAACTCTAAATCTTCTATGTCTTTTTCAGAATAGCTTTTTTTGAGTTCGATGCCTTCGGCTGTGGTGAAGTTATGCGTTGTAGGTGCTGAGTTTTGCGATTGATCGTTCAACTCCTGACTTTTAACTTCTAACTTTATATGTGTAAGGTCTTTTCTCAATTTTAAAATTGTTTATAGTAAGTTTAATTCGCTATCTCTTGAAGTGTGAAAAATAGATTTTATGACAATACAATTTTCATAAATTGCGTAATGTAATGCATATGGGAAAGACTTCAAAAATATAATTCTAATATTATCATATCTTATTTGAAATAGTAATGGATTTTTTTTAATGATTAATATACTTTTTTTAAAGGAATCATTAAATCTGACAGCTAATTTTGGATGAATATCTTTATAAAACAGTAAAGATTTTTTAAAATCCATTTTAGCTTCTTCAATAATCAATATTTTATAATTCATCTTCTATTTCTTTTAAAAAATCATCAATGTCAGTAGCATTTTTTGGATTTTTTAAATAAACTTCAGTCCTTTCTCTAACTTGGTCAATTTGCCATTGTGGAATTTTATATTCATCATTTTGAACCGGCAAAATAATTACTTCTACTTCCTCTGCAGTAAAATCATCTGGTAGAATAACAGTTACAGAATTATTTTTCACTGATATTATTCTTCTAATTGCTTCCATAATTATTGTGTTTATTTTCAAATATAAATATTTGAAATCAATTTATTCAAGTTCAAGTCTTTCCTGTTCCAGTTTCTCGGCTAATCTTTTTTCTATAATAGGTGTAATTAACGTTTTTCTTGGTTTTATTTTTACAAAAGGAAACAATTCTAAATCATGTTTCATTTTGTCCTCCTTATTCGGATATTTATTAGTACCTAATAGAACTTCTTTTTTAGAATCGAATAATTCTTGTTCTTTACTGGCGCTTTCCTGAATTTTCTTTTTAATGGTTCCGTCGTTTAAAAGTTTTAAGAAACCGCCACTGGCTTCAATATCTTTAAATAGCGCTAAACTTTTTTCGGCCAGTTGCATGGTTAAACTTTCAATGTAATAACTTCCATCTGCAGGATTATCAACCTTATCAAAGTAGCTTTCGTGTTTTAAAACCAGCAATTGATTGCGTGCAATTCGATCTCCAAATTCATTGTCTTTGTGGTATAATGAGTCGTAAGGTAAATTGGCAACCGCATCTGCGCCTCCTAAAATGGCCGACATGCATTCAGTCGTCGTGCGAAGCATATTGACATTATAATCGTAAATCGTTTTATTGCGCTTGGTTGGCGTTACTAGAAAATGACATTTAAGATCAGGATTGTATGCTCCGGCGATTAAATTGAAAAGCATTCGTAACGCGCGAAGTTTTGCAATCTCAAAAAAGTAATTGGTTCCAACCGCTATTTGAAAAACAAATGGTTTTGAAAAGTTTGTCAGGCGATTAAAATATTCATTTGCATGTGCTAAACTATACCCAATTTGCTGCGTAATATTGGCACCGGCATTTTGATACAGGCCAGAATCAATGCTTATTAAAGAAATGTTTTTAATTTCTTTTGAAATCTTTTCCAGTGTTTCGAAATTATTTTTATCAGAGGTTGTAAACCAGTTTCCATCTCGTGCCAATTGCCCAATGGGATCTAAATTGCAATAAAAAACAGCTTTTTTCTCCATCGAAATGCGGTCTAATACTTTTACGAAATCGATTGAAATGAAGCTTAAATGGAAGTAAACAGTTCTATTTTCTAAAGGAAGTTTCTCTAATAATTTTTGAATGTCAACATTCTCATTTTGTATGGTAAAACGCAAACTATCAGCGCCTCTTTCAAGAGTGTTTATGGCTCTGTTGATTGATTTTTCGACATCGTGGACGAATATATTCTGGCAGATTTTAAATTCTGAAGCTTTAGTTGCAACAGCTGCTGATTTGGTGAACTCGTCACTATGATAAAAAGGTTTCACCTGAATATCTTCCGGAGAATTCCAAATTACGGTTTGGTTGTAATCGGCTCCATCTAATTCAAACTGAATTTTTTGTTTCCATTGTTTGGATGAAATTGGATTAAAATCGTCGAATAGGGTAGTGGCCATGAGTATTTTTTCTGGTTATTCTTTTTCCTGAATGGTATCTCCTTCAAATTGAATGATGTAAATATCTTCGCTGTCTTTTTTCATAAAGTACTTTTCGCGGGCGTATTTTTCTATTTGCTCAGGATTTTTCAGTTGCTTGATTTGTTCCTGATCTTTTTTTATTTCTTCCTGATAATATTTTTTATTATCCTGAAGTTCATTGATCTGACCGTCTAAAAAGCGATGGTCAAAATACGAGTAATTGTCTAAAAATAACATCCATACTATAAAAAACAGCAATACCCAAACATATTTGTTGCTGAGTAATCTAAACCATTTTTTGTTTTTATACGGATTTTTTATTTTCATTTTTAACCTGTTTTTTTCTTTGAATGCGATTGTTGTCACTAGCCCCGATAGAGCCGGTATCCTTTTTATGTCGGCCGCGGCTGACATAAAAAGATAAAGGCGAAAGCGGGAATAGCTCCTAATTTTTATGGAATAAATTTACAATAAAAATTATGAAATTCTCTGATTAATTACAGCACGTACTACATCAATCGCTACCGTATTGTATTTGTCATTTGGAATAATAATATCTGCAAATGCTTTTGACGGCTCAATAAATTGCTCGTGCATTGGTTTTAGGGTAGTTTGGTAACGGCTTAAAACCTCGTCGATGTCACGTCCGCGTTCTGAAATGTCTCTTTTTAAACGGCGAATTAATCTTTCGTCAGAGTCGGCGTGAACATAAATTTTAATATCGAAAAGTTCTCTTAATTCGGGATTTGTCAAAATTAAAATACCTTCGACAATCATTACTTTTCTGGGATGTGTTGAAACCGTGTCGTCTGTTCTGTTGTGCTGAATAAAAGAATAAACGGGCTGATCGATAGTTTCTCCGGCCTTCAAAGCTTTTAAATGTTTTTCTAATAATTCAAAATCAATTGCACGCGGATGATCGAAATTGATTAATGCTCTCTCGTCAAAAGACAAATTATGGGTTTCTTTATAGTACGAATCCTGAGAAATCACGCCCACTTCAGTGTGTGGTAATTCGTTCATGATCTGGTGTACTACCGTCGTTTTTCCACTTCCTGTTCCCCCTGCAATTCCAATAATGAGCATAAATTTGATGTTATAATTTGTTTGGCAAAAATAATAATTTAAGTGAATTGTTTAAATATATTAACTATTTAAACCATATAACTGATAGAAGTAAATTTAAGCAAACAGATATTTAAACAATTTATTACTTAATTGAACTTATATCACTTATATGGTGAAAAAATAAAAAAATCCCGAAAGCAAAACCTTCGGGATTTAGTGCAATCAGTATAGTTTTAATAAAATATTCTGAATTTAGTAAGCACGTAAAATTATTTATTCTTCTTGGCTTTTATCATCATTTCGAGCTGATCCCAAAGTTCTTCCGGAATCGCTTCTAATAGATTGAACTGTCCTGCGCCTTTTAGCCATTCGCCGCCGTCGATAGTAATTACATCTCCATTTACATAAGCAGAAAAATCTGAAACCAAATAAGCTGCTAAATTGGCCAGTTCCTGATGATCACCAACACGTTTCAAAGGCACTTTTTTGGCCATATCGAATTTTTCAGCAAGATCTCCGGGCAATAATCTGTCCCAGGCACCTTTTGTAGGGAATGGTCCCGGTGCAATTGCATTAGATCTAATTCCGTATTTTGCCCATTCTACAGCCAAACTTCTCGTCATAGCCAAAACGCCTGCTTTTGCAGTAGCGCTAGGTACAACATAAGCAGAACCTGTCCAGGCATATGTGGTAACAATATTTAAAATCGTAGCCGATGTTTGTTTGGTGTCAATCCAGTGTTTTCCAAAAGCCAGTGTACAGTTTTTAGAACCTTTAAGTACGATATCTATAACAGTATCAAATGCATTGGCAGACAAACGCTCTGTTGGAGAAATAAAATTTCCGGCTGCGTTGTTCAAAAGAACATCCACTTTTCCGAAAACTTTTAAAGTTTCCTGTAGCATGTTTTCAACTTCTTCATAATGACGAACATCACATTGAAGCGGCAAACATTTTCCTCCGGTTTCACTTTCTAGTTCTGCTGCAGTATTTTTAAGCTTTTCTAAATCTCTTGAAGTAATCGCTACCTGAGCGCCCAATTCTAAAAAATATTTAGTCATAGCTTTTCCTAAGCCGCTTCCGCCGCCGGTAACTACAATGACTTTGCCTTTTAAAGCGTCGTCGCGTAACATTTTATCTGTATAGCTCATACTTTTCTTTTTTTACAATATTAATTAAAAAAATAGGATGCACGCATAATATTGTTATAAAATTTTAATAAACTTTATATATCACATAATTTTTTTGCGGCCGATTCAAGCGTAAAATTGTCTTTAGCAAAACAAAATCGTATTAATTTCTGGTCTTTATGATCAGAATAAAATGTAGAAATAGGAATAGCAGCCACACCGTGATGAATGATGAGATTTTTACAGAAAGTAACATCATCGTCATCAGAAATTTTGGCGTAAGATGCGACCTGAAAGTACGTTCCTTCGCAGGGATTTAATTCAAAGCGACTGTTTTGAAGCAGTTTCTGAAAATAATCTCTTTTTTCCTGATAGAATTTCCCGAGTAAATTGACATCGACAACATCTAAATATTGACTTATGGCAACCTGAGAAACACTATTGACGCTGAAAACCAAAAACTGATGTACTTTTTTAATTTCTTTCATCAGATATTCCGGAGCAACAGTATAACCAATTTTCCAACCAGTAATATGAAATGATTTTCCGAAAGAAGAAACCATTATACAACGATCTAAAAGAAAATCTTTGGTATGTGCCGAAATGTGTTTTTCTTCAAAAGTAATATATTCATAAACTTCATCAGACAAAACCAAAAGATCAGGATATTTTGAAAGTATTTTTTGTAATTGAAGAAAATCAGTTTCTGTCCATATTTTTCCTGTCGGATTATGAGGATTATTGATGATAATCATCTTGGTTTTTACCGAGCACGCTTTTTCAATGGTTTCCCAATTTGGGGTATAATCATCATTTAAGGCAACACGAATTGGTTTCGCATTGCAAAGTAAAACCGGTGATTCGTAAGAATCATAACTCGGATCCAGAATAATTACTTCATCGTCAGTTTTAACCAAAGCTAAAATAGAGGTAAAAATTCCCTGAGTCGCGCCGGCCGTAACCAAAAGTTCTAAATCTGGATTTATCGTTCTGTTATAAGAACTCAAAATTAACTTAGCTATCTGATTCAGCAATGGCGGATAGCCGGCCATTGGTGTATATTGATGTACGTTTTCTTTTGCCAGTTTTCCCAAAATATCCGTCAATCTCTCATCAACAGGAAAATTAGGAAATCCCTGCGAAAGATTGATAGCATTATGTTCGGCTGCCATTTTAGACATTACCGTAAAGATGCTTGTTGTTATATTGGGAAGTTTACTCATGATGAAACCGGATTAGGGATAAAATAAGAATTAAGGTCTTATTGTTGTAAAGGAACCACAAGTGAATATAAAGCTCTAACTTTTTTGTCGTTTTTTTTTCCTGGTTTCCATTTCGGTGATAATTTTAAAACTCTTATTAATTCTTGTCCAGTGCCGTATCCAATATCTCTGAGAACTTTTATATCACTTAAAGATCCGTCTTTTTCAACAATAAAATTGGCAAATATGAATCCTTGCAGAGTTGGTTTCTTGTTTGGTTTTTTATAGTTTTTATCTATAAACTGATGAAATTTTTCTGTGCCGCCAGGAAATTCTGGTTTTACTTCTATTTCTATTGAATTGTAAATTTTATTTTTATCACTATTAACTGCTTCAGTCAGGCTTTTAAGATTTTTGCTAACTTTCCTGATTTCTTTTTGAGAAAATGTTTTTTGAACAGAAAAAATTAAAATTAGCATTAAAAACTTTTTCATGATAATAATGATGTTAAAGTTGTTTTACATTTTATGAATAATGAAAATTGTCGGTCGATTATGAAGGTCAACTTTTAGTTTTTTCCAGTCAGAAACACGCATGGTTTTAATGAATTCTGTAGGCAGCGTAATATCGGTTGCAATACAAAGATGTGTTGCGGGATTAAGAATCTGCAATAGATCTTCTACTAATTTATTGTTTCTATAAGGCGTTTCTATAAAAAGCTGCGATTGGTTTTTATCCTGAGATAGTTTTTCAAAATATTTTAATGCTGATTTTTTTTCGTCTTTATCAATAGGTAAGTAGCCATTAAAAGTAAAACTTTGACCGTTCATACCGGAAGCCATCATTGCTAATAGGATAGAAGAAGGCCCTACCAATGGTACAACCTGAATTCCTTTTTCGTGTGCCAATTTTACAATCACAGCACCGGGATCTGCAACGCCGGGGCAACCAGCTTCACTCATTAATCCAACATTTTTGCCGTCAAGTAAAGGTTTGATGAAGTCTAAATGTTCACTCGGTTCCGTTCTTTTATTTAGTGTAAAAAGTATCAGGTCAGATTGTTTTTTTTCAGGCGAAACTGCTTTTATTGATTTGCGGGCTGTTTTTTCGTTTTCTACAATATAATGATCTATAAAATCGATACTTCTTTTTACGGTTTGAGGTAAAACATCCATCGGATCGCTTTCGCCCAGTGTGGTTGGAATTAAATATAGTTTTCCCAGAAGTTTCATTTTTTTGATATTTATAGGTTTAAAACAAAAAATGTATTTCAATTACAGAATGTACAATTGAAATACAAATTAAATTATGAATGCTTTTCGATAAGTTTTTTGGCAATTTGGTCTGTTGCTTCGTTCAACATTTGGTATACATTGTCAAATCCATTGGCAACTCCGTAATAAGGATCGGGAACATCTACATTTTCGTCCGGAAATAATTCGTTCAAAATGAGACTCACTTTATTTTTGTGTTCCGGTGTTTTAGCTAAGTGCACTACGTCTCTAAAGTTAGAACTGTCCATTACATAGATATAGTCAAATTCGTCAAAGTCAGAAGTTTTAAATTGTCTTCCTTTTTGATTGTCAATGCATAAGCCGTTTTTTTGAGCAACGGCGATAGAGCGTTTGTCAGGAGCGTGGCCAATATGCCATGATCCTGTTCCCGCAGAGTCGACTATAAACTTATCTTTAGGTAGTTTTGATGCTAAAATTCCTTCGGCTAAAGGTGATCTGCAAATATTTCCCAAACAAACCATTAAAATTTTTACTGGCATGATTCGCGTTTATAGCGTTAATTTTTTGTTGATATCTTCGACAAATTTCTTGAATTGTTTGTCTGTAGAGACTAAATTGTCTACGGTTTTGCAAGCATGCAATACGGTAGCGTGATCGCGATCTCCAATTTGTGAGCCAATGTTTGCCAAAGAAGCTTTAGTAAATTTCTTTGCAAAAAACATTGCCAATTGTCTGGCCTGAACAACGTGCCTCTTTCGTGTTTTTGACTGAAGCGTTTCGATATCCAGCTGAAAATAATCAGAAACAATTTTTTGAATATAATCGATAGAGATTTCTCTCTTCACGTTTTTAACAAATTTCTCTACAACGCTTTTTGCCAGCTCGATGGTAACTTCTTTTTTATTGAAAGACGATTGAGCGATCAATGATATAATAGCACCTTCTAATTCTCTAACATTCGATTTAATGTTACGGGCAACATATTCAATAATATCGTCCGGCATTTCAACACCGTCACGATATAAAATATTTTTCAGGATTGAGATACGGGTTTCATAATCAGGTTGGTGCAATTCTGCAGACAATCCCCATTTAAAACGAGATAACAAACGCTGTTCAATGTCCTGCATGTCTACAGGAGCCTTGTCAGAAGTTAAAATTACCTGTTTTCCGTTTTGGTGCAAATAATTAAAAATATGAAAAAATACGTCCTGAGTTCCTGATTTTCCGGACAAAAACTGAACATCATCAATAATCAAAACGTCGATTAACTGGTAAAAGTGAATGAAATCGTTACGATTGTTCTTTTTTACAGAGTCAATATATTGTTGTGTGAAAATTTCGGCAGAAATATATAAAACCGTTTTTTCAGGATATTTATCTTTCACTTCAACACCAATAGCGTGTGCTAAGTGTGTTTTCCCTAAACCAACTCCACCAAAAATCAATAATGGGTTAAATGAAGTTCCTCCAGGTTTGTTGGCAACAGCCATACCTGCAGAACGGGCCAAACGGTTTGAATCTCCTTCAAGAAAATTGTCAAAACTATAGTTGGCATTTAACTGCGATTCGATTTTTAAGTTTCGAATTCCCGGAATTACAAACGGATTTTTAAGTTCAGGATTTAAGTTTTTAAACGGAGCATCAACCTCTTGCGGTTTCATTGGCACTCTATTGGCACTTGGCAACTGTTCGGTAAACGGTTGTTTATTGCCATAAGTGTTCTCCATTTTAATTTTATAGAGTAACTTTGCGTTTTTTCCCAGTTCTTTGGTAAGCGCAACTTTCAATAATTTTACGTAATGTTCTTCTAGCCATTCGTAGAAAAATTTACTTGGTACTTGAATATATAACGCGTTGTCGGTTAGCTCAACTGATTTGATTGGTTCGAACCAAGTTTTGTAGGCTTGATCTTGAATATTGTCTTTTATAAAGGACAAACAGTTTTCCCATACCGATTGAGCAGTTTTAGTCATAAATTCAGATAAGTTTTTTTATTATTGATAAAGATTCTCCTAATAAAAAAGGAGCAATTTTATTCCGTATTTCGGGATAACAAATATGTGAACAAATTTCTGTAAAAAAAAATATTTTGCTCTCTAATTTTATAAAAAAAAGTTGTAAGTAGACTTTTAAAAGTGAATCATTTTTAATATTTAATTAATGAAAAATCATCAAACTCAAGTTCGGGTTCGTTACTCAGAAACAGACCAAATGGGGGTCGTTTATCACGGAAATTACGTTCCTTATTTTGAGATCGGACGCGTGGAATGGCTTAGAAACAAAGGGATTTCGTATAAAAGTATGGAAGAAAGCGGAATTGGCCTGCCCATTGTTTCCATGCAAATCAATTATAAAAAATCAGCTCGTTATGATGAGCTTCTTACGATTCATACCACTTTCAAAAGTCAATCTTCTGTCAAGATTGAATTCGACTGCGCAATCTATAATGAAGCGAATGAGTTATTAACAACGGCGACGTTTATTTTGGTATTTATTTCGTTAAAAACGGGTCGTCCAACTGCCCCTCCGGATTATATTTTAGAATTATTTAAAACGCTAATATAATTGTTAAAATCGAAGCTGTTTTAATATCGATTTATATAATTTTAATATCGATTTCAAACATTAAATCAAAAATGTCGAATACAGATTCGGCATTTTTTTTTCGGGTTTTGGTTGTGATTTTACCAACAGGAAGACCGGTATCTTCATCAATTTCCATTTCCTGAGAGGTGATTTCGAGCTTTTTTTCTTTAATAACCCGCATTACCTTATTCATGTTTTTGTAGTCAAAAGAAATTAAAAAGTGAACATCGATCGTTTTTTCGATAATTTCGCAAACTTCTAATGTCATTTGTGCCGAAGTTCGGTAAGCAGTAATCAAACCACCAACTCCTAATTTGGTTCCTCCAAAAATACGAACTACCACAACAAGAATATTGGTAACACCAAAAGACTGAATTTGTCCGTATATAGGTGCGCCGGCTGTATTGCCAGGTTCTCCGTCATCATTGGCGCGATACGAAATTTTTGGAGCCGTCCCTAATTGGTAGGCATAGCAAAAATGTACAGCGTGCGGATGCAGTTTTCTTAAGTTTTCAATAAGGGGTTTTACCTCGTCTTCGCTTTCTATAGGAAAAGCATAGCCAAAGAATTTGCTGCCCTTTTCCTTAAAAAGAGTTTCTTCAGAGTTTGATGCAATAGTTTGATACGTATCGGGATATTCCAAAAAAAATAAAATTTATTAATTAGGTTTGCTTAGCTAAGCTGAAGTAGAAAAATCATGCAGATTGGTGAACTTGCTGGCAAAAAAAAAAATAATCTGCACCAGAAAGAAAAATGTAACTATAATATTTGTTTGTCAAATAAATCAATAACATCTTCCTGACCTACTTGTAAATTCCAGACTTTAAAACCTAGAGCCGCCGCGGCATCGGTATTTTCTTTTTTGTCGTCCACAAATAACGTTTGTGCAGGAACTAAATTATGCTCGTCTATTAAATGCTGAAAAGATGCTGCATTCGGTTTTCGTTTTCTAATTTCAAAAGAGAAATGGACTTTTTCAAAACAGTTGTAAAACTCCGTATAAAAAGCTTGTCCGCTTTTGTTTTGAAAAGTATTGATATGAATAGCATCTGTATTACTCAATAAAAACAAACGGTACTTTTTAGACAGATCTTTTAGAAAATCCAATCTGTAAGAAGGGAAATCGGCCAAAACTGCATTCCAGGCTTCCAGAATTTCTTCAACAGTGGCATTGGGAAGTTGTTTTTGAAATCCGTCTAAAAAAGCATCATACGAAATGTCACCAGTTTCAAACAACAGGTTTAATTGGTCGCAATCTGCATTCCATTCTGTCATGCCCAGCTTCTGCAAGCCAGAAATAGTTCCTTGTTTGTTTAAATTGATAAAGATATCTCCAAAATCAAAAATGATAGTATCAATCATGGTTTCTTATAAATAATAGTTCGTCGTTTTGTATAGCCGTTTTAGTGCTATTTTTTTTCTGAATTTCAGGAGCTTTTGTACCTTTTTCAAAAGAAGTCTGACCAATGAAAATTCTGGCTTCATCCCAAAGGTTTTCGTCTATAAAAGATTGCAGCGTTTGTCTGCCGCCCTCAATAATAATAGACTGAATTTGATTTTGATATAAAACATTTAAAATTTTCTGAATCGTATTTTGATCAAAATCTATTGTTTCAAAAATCGTATTTTTTTCCGCAATGTTGTTTCTAGATTTAGTAAATACAATCGTTTTAACACTGTCATCAAATACAAAACTGTCTTTAGAAATTCGGTCATTCTGATCTAAAACTACACGAACCGGATTGTTTCCTGCCCAATCGCGAACATTTAATTTCGGATTGTCATCAATAACTGTTTGTGTTCCTACTAAAATAGCCTGTTCTTCGCTTCGCCATTTATGAACCAATTGCCTTGAAAAGGTATTAGTAATCCAAACGGGTTTGCGTTCTGCTTCAACTGTTTTTTCAGGAGCCAGAAATCCGTCCTGACTTTCGGCCCACTTTAATATAATATAAGGTCTCTGTTTTTGATGAAACGTAAAAAAGCGTTTGTTGAGTTCATTGCATTCTTTTTCTAAAACGCCCACAACGACGTTTACTCCGGCTGCAATTAATTTTTTAATGCCATTTCCGGCAACTTTCTCATTAGGATCAACAGTTCCTACTACAACATTTGGAATTTCATTTGCTATAATCAAATCACAGCAAGGCGGAGTTTTTCCAAAATGGCTGCAAGGTTCAAGACTCACATAAATCGTTGCTTTTTTTAAGAGCGATTTATCTTTAACAGACCGCACGGCATTGACCTCGGCATGTGGTTCTCCGGCTTTTTTGTGCCAGCCTTCGCCAATTATTTTATCTTCATAAACAATTACACTGCCCACCATGGGGTTAGGATAAGTGGTTCCCAAACCATTTTGAGCTAGTTCAATGCATCTTTTTATATATTTCTCCTGTATATTCACTCTGCAAAAGTAATTATTTTTGGGTTTTAAGAGAATAGTTAATGAGATTGTTATGAAACAATCCGGATTGTTGTAAAACTATCGAAAAAGTATTTTTATTTTTGTAGTATCATAATGAGAGTTTAAAATGAAAAACTGGGCAATCAGAAAAATAAAAAAAGAAGACAATCAGGCAGTTGCACAGTTAATACGTTCTGTATTTGATGAACTGGAAATCCCAAAAGTAGGTACAGCTTATGAAGATCCTTACCTGGATTTAATGTTTGAGGAATACAATAAGCCTAAAGCGGTTTATTTTGTGGTGGAAGCAGATGATAAGATTGTGGGCTGTTGCGGAATTGCACCGTTAGAAAATGGCGATCCCGAGATTTGCGAATTGCAAAAAATGTATTTCCTGCCTGAAACACGCGGTTTAGGAATTGGCACGCAAATGATGGACATATGCCTTGATGCAGCAAGAGATTTTGGTTTCGAAAAATGTTATATAGAAACAATGCCGTTTATGCACGCGGCACAAAAATTATACAGAAAATCCGGGTTTGAGTATTTAGATGCTCCAATGGGATGTACCGGTCACAATTCTTGCCCAATATGGATGTTGAAAAAATTATAAGCCCAATGAAAAAAAACATTTTTGCTCTTCTTTTAGTTTCAGTTTTATTTTCCTGTAAAGACACTAAAGAAATAAAACCGTTAAAAAACACTAAGATCACAAAGGATACGTTAAGTACAACTATAGAAAGTAAAAATGATTTTGCTGAAGAGGAATTTAAAAGCGATTTTGAAATTTTGATTCCACGAAGTTATCGCACCTATGGTAAAAATCCTGCGGCTTCGTTAAATGAAAAATGGATGGATTTGTATGAAGAAAACGGGGAATATTATTTAGGTAAGGCCAATTTTGAAATTGAAAAAGGTTTTGATGAATGTTCTGGCGATTCCTTACTTTCTATTATGCCCAAAAATAAAACAGTACTTTTTATCGATTATCCGGAACTGAAAACGGGAAAAGTAAAAGCTGTAAAAGTCCAGAAACGAAAAGTCTGGCCTAAAGAAAAAGTAAGTTTTACTTTTAATAATGTCAATTATACCCTGCGTGGTGAGGGAAAAGTCCTTTCTGACCATAAAGCAGATGCTGGACAGGATGGTGAAGAAGTTTTTAAGGAAGTAGCGCATTATAAACTATATTTAACCATAGGAAATGGTCCTGAAAAATTGCTTTTAGCAGAAGAAGCTTTTCAGGATACTTTTGTAGAACTTTTATTTGCCGGAGATATCGATGGCGATGAAAAATTAGATTTTGTATTTGGTGCAAGCAGGAATTATGAAGAAGAACGTGTCATTCTGTTTCTTTCATCAAAAGCCGGAAGCGCACAGGAGGTTAAAAAAGTTTCAGAAATAGCAGTACAATTTGATTGCTAAACGAAACGATCTAATAAGGAGGTAAAAAAAAATGAAAATCAAACAATATCGTACTCATTTTATTAAAGAATTGTCACCTTTCTACGATGCGTACGAAGCGGAGAGTTTTTTCTATTTAATTTTAGAAGATAAACACAAGCTGCGTCAAATCGACTTGGCTTTAAATCATGAATTGACTTTTTCTGATGCAGATTTTGTTGTTTGGGGTTCTTTATTAAAACAATTAAAAAAGGAAGTTCCAATTCAGTATTTACTGGGAAAAACCCACTTTTACGGCTTAGATTTTGAAGTCAATGAAAATGTTTTGATTCCGAGACCAGAAACAGAAGAACTGGTCGAATGGATCATAACGGAGAATGCTGCCATCGATAAAACTAAGAAATTAAAAATTCTGGATATCGGAACCGGAAGCGGCTGTATTGCAATTTCACTGGCCAAAAATTTACCCAATGCAAATGTCTTTGCGATTGATGTTTCTAAAAAAGCAATCGAAACCGCAAAACGAAATGCCATTAGAAATAATGTCAATATTACTTTTATGCTTCAGGATATTCTCGAAACAGAAGAATTAAAATGCCAGTTTGATGTAATAGTTTCCAATCCGCCGTATGTGCGTAATCTGGAGAAAGAAGAAATCAAGAAAAATGTTCTCGACTACGAGCCTCATTTGGCTCTTTTTGTAGAAGATAATGATGCCCTTATTTTTTATAAAAAAATTGCCTCACTGGCTCAAAATAATTTATTGGAAAATGGACAATTGTATTTTGAAATCAATCAATATCTGGGAAAAGAAATGATTGATTTACTTGGTAAAATGGATTTTGTCAATATCGATCTTAGAAAAGACATTTATGACAACGACAGAATGATTTCCTGCAAGGTTTCTGTTTAGTATCGTTTACACTTATAGTTTATATTCTCAGCTACTACAAAAAAAGCGCTACCGAAAACTAAAAAAAAACTACTCATAACGCAAAGCTTCAATAGGATCTAGTTTTGACGCCTTTATGGCGGGATATAATCCTGAAACAATGGCAACCATAAAACTAGTAGCGAAGGCGGCAAAAATGGCCATCCACGGAATTACAAATGAAAATCCCATTCCAGATGCAAAAGCAAAACCAACCAGCAATCCTAACACAATACCAATAAGGCCGCCAATCTGGCCAATTAGTAAAGTCTCGATAAAAAATTGAGTAGCAACGGTTACTCTTGTTGCGCCTAGGGCTTTTCGCACTCCAATTTCTCGTGTACGTTCTGTAACCGAAACAATCATAATATTCATTAGTGCTATAGAAGAACCTAAAATGGTAATGATGCTGATAATCCAGGAAGCGAAACCTAAGTATTTGGTAATGCCGAGAATCCTGTTAATTAAATCGTCGCTTCGGCCTACGCCAAAGTTATTGTCGCGAACCGGGCTTAATTTACGAACCCTTCGCATAGTGCTTATTGCATTATCTACAGCATCATCCAGAAGTTCTTTTTTACTGACCATGACACTCATGGTATAATTGATATTCGGTGCGGTAAATAAGGAACGAGCGACCTGAATTGGAATTAAAACCCTTAAATCCTGACTGTTTCCAAATGTTGATCCTTTTTCTTTTAATACTCCAATAACCTTAAAGCGCGCTCCGCGTATCGAAATAATTTTGTCAATTGGATTAACGTCTTTCAGTAAACCTTTTTCAAAATCAGATCCCACCACGCAGGAATAGGTATTGTTGTCAATGTCAAATTGATTAAAACTTCTTCCTAAGTTAATTTCTAAACCGGAGTTGCCTATAAAATGTTCGTCGACACCCACAATAGTAATTTCCGGATCTGTTTTTTTATCAGAATATTTTACCTCTGCTGTTGCTGTTGCAATAAAAGAGAGAGACGTTTCACTAAGAGGATATTTGTATTTGTTTTTAAAAGCAACGGCTTCAGGGTATGAAATAATCGGATTTATAATTTCTCTTTCATTACCGCCACGATTTTTAACACTGTTTTCGTATTGATTGATGTTGAAAGTGTTGGCGCCCATTGAAGCAAAATTGGTCGAGATTTTATTTTCTAAAGCCGTCACAACTGTCAGAATACCAACCAGAGCAGTAATCCCGATCGCGATAATTAATACAGTAAGAATGGTTCGCAATATTTGAGTTCTGATAGAACCGAAAGCAATTCGAATATTTTCTTTAAATAATTTTAGCATCATGACCAATTTGTCACGAAAATACGTTTTTTGTTACAAGTTTGTTTTCGAACTAAGCTAATTTATTTTAAAAAATAAGATATTTGCACTCGATTAGAATTTAAGAGAAATCTAAATCTGAGAAAATCCAATAATCTGAGATCAGGTAGAGTTTAGACTTCAAGCAAAATAAGTCTAAGAATCTAAGATCCAAAAATCTAATACTTTAAAAAAAATGGCTTCAAAACCAAGCATACCACAAGGAACAAGAGATTTTTCGCCTGCAGAGGTGTCAAAACGTCAATATATTATTCAGACCATAAAAAATAATTTTGAGAAATTTGGTTTTCAGCCGATAGAAACTCCCTCGTTTGAAAATTCAGATACCTTAATGGGGAAATATGGAGAAGAAGGCGATCGTTTGATTTTTAAAATATTGAATTCGGGTAATTTTTTCTTCAATAAAAATAAAATTGAATTGCCGGAATCTATTGAAGCCCTGCAAACTAATTCTGCCGAAACTATTGATCTAAATCAAAGAGTTGAACTGAATAAATTTACAGGAAAAATTTCTGAAAAAGCGTTACGTTACGATCTAACAGTTCCGTTTGCAAGATACGTGGTACAACACCAAAACGAAATTGAGTTTCCTTTTAAAAGATACCAAATTCAGCCCGTTTGGAGAGCAGACAGGCCACAGAGAGGCCGTTACAGAGAATTTTTTCAATGTGATGCCGATGTTGTAGGTTCAAAATCACTTTGGCAGGAAGTAGAGTTGGTTCAATTGTACGACACTGTTTTTACCTCTTTAGGATTAGAAGGTGTTACGATTAAAATCAATAACAGAAAGATACTTTCAGGAATTGCCGAAGTTATTGGGGCTTCTGATAAATTAATCGATTTTACAGTTGCATTGGATAAACTGGATAAAATTGGAGAAGATGGCGTTAAGAAAGAAATGATTGAAAAAGGAATTGCCGAAGAAGCTTTAACGAAAGTGCAGCCTCTTTTTAATTTTACCGGAACATTTTCAGATAAAATTTCCCAGCTTTCAAATTTACTAGCGTCGTCTGAAGAAGGAATGAAAGGTGTTGAAGAATTGAAATTTATTTGTGACAATGTGTCAACTTTAGGATTGTCTACAGCGATATTAGATCTGGATGTGACTTTAGCACGCGGTTTAAATTATTACACAGGTGCTATTTTTGAAGTTGCAGCGCCAAAAACGGTAGCAATGGGATCTATTGGCGGTGGCGGAAGATACGACGATTTGACTGGTATTTTTGGTTTGAAAAATATGAGTGGTGTTGGTATTTCTTTCGGATTGGATAGAATCTATTTGGTTTTGGAAGAATTGCAATTGTTTCCGGAAACGGTTTCGGCGACATCGAAAGCAATATTTATCAATTATGGCGATAAAGAAGCTTTGTACGCATCAAAAGCCATTCAGAAATTGAGAAAAGAAAATATAAAAGTAGAATTGTATCCTGATAATGTAAAAGTTGGGAAACAATTTCAATATGCAGATAAACGCTTGATTCCGTTTGCAGTAATTGCCGGCGATCAGGAAATTGCCTCGAGTTCTTATGCGCTTAAAAATTTAGTGACAGGAGAACAGGTTTCTGTAGATTTTGAAGGATTGAAAAATGCTCTATTGGCATAGTGGAATGGATTAGAGCAGATTTAATTTGATTATTATGTAAATAAATCTGCTTAAATCTTTTTAAAAACTGCGTGAAATAAGAATTTATAGTAACTGTTTGAAGCAAAGGATTTTGCTGCTGAATGCGCAGATTTAAAGGATTTTCTTTTTAAATCTGTGCTTAAAATAGTTGCCGGGGAAGAAAAAAAACTTTTAATTTGCCGACCTTAAGTTACGGGCGTAGTTCAAGGGTAGAATAGCGGTCTCCAAAACCGTTGATGGGGGTTCGAATCCCTCCGCCCGTGCAATAAATGCAGAATAAATTATTTTACCGCGCAGAAAAACAAAGATTTTTATCTCAAGCATTTTTTTAAAACATCAATTTGCAAAGCAAATCAATATAGCTTTGCGAACTAAAAGCATAAAAAAAAGCTTCGTCTGTTTAGGCGAAGCTTTTTTTAATATAAGGTAAACTTGAATTAATAATTATTTATGAGGCCGAGGCCAACCCTTAAATTCAATTTTGATAGGTAATATTGTAATTTGTGATTTGGATCTCAAAGATAAGACAAACTAAAACGTAATAGTCTTAAAATTATACTAAAATTTAATTTGCTACTTTAGCTTTTTAAATGTCTCAGTTTTAATAAAGTGACAATTTGACATTTTATAAGGTTTGGCAGTACTTTTGCAATCCCATAGAAAGAAATAATAAAATGAAGTTTAAGAATATTTTTAAAAATAAAAGTAATATGACTACGGAAAATACAGAATTCGATCAGGAATTAGATGATGTGACGTTAGAGAATAACGCCAACGGAGAACAGTTAATTGTTGAAGAATTAAGTGTTGAAGAGCAATTAGCTCAAGACTTGGCAAAAGAAAAAGATAAGTTTTTGAGATTATTTGCCGAATTTGAAAATTACAAAAAAAGAACTTCAAAAGAGCGCATGGATTTGTTTAAAACTGCAAACCAAGAAGTTTTGTTAGCAATGCTTCCTGTTTTGGATGATTTTGACAGAGCCACTGTAGAAATCAACAAATCTGACGATGAAAATTTGAAAAAAGGAGTAGAGTTGATTCATGAAAAGCTTAAAAGTACTTTAGTTTCTAAAGGTTTAGAGCAGGTTGAAGTAAGAGCAGGTGATGCTTTTAATGCTGATTTTGCTGAGGCAATTACCCAAATTCCAGCTCCGTCTGATAAATTAAAAGGTAAAATTGTTGATGTTATTGAAAAAGGATACAAATTAGGAGACAAAATTATTCGTTTCCCTAAAGTAGTAATCGGAAACTAAAAAATGCAAATAAAATTCTAAATGCCAATTTTTTAATTATTGGAATTTAGAGTTTGTCCCGAAGCTTCGGGATGGAATTTAAACCTAATTATGAAAAAAGATTTTTACGAAATACTAGGCATTTCAAAAAGTGCTGATGCTGCCGAGATTAAAAAAGCGTACAGAAAAAGCGCTTTAAAATACCACCCTGATAAAAATCCGGGCGACAAAGAGGCAGAAGAAAACTTTAAACTTGCGGCAGAAGCCTATGAGGTTTTGAGCGATCCTAACAAAAAAGCAAAATACGACCAATACGGACATCAGGCATTTGATGGTTCTGGCGGATTTGGCGGGGGTCACGGCGGTATGAATATGGATGACATTTTCAGCCAGTTTGGTGATATTTTTGGTGGCGGATTTGGCGGTTTCGGTGGTGGAGGCGGAGGCGGTCCACGTCGTGCTAAAGGAAGTAATCTTAGAATTAAAGTAAAATTAACTCTGGAAGAGATTGCAAATGGTGTTGAGAAAAAAGTAAAAGTAAAACGTAAAGTTCAGGCCAAAGGTGTAACGTATAAAACTTGTACTACTTGTAATGGTCAAGGGCAGGTAATGCGTGTAACCAACACTATTTTAGGACGTATGCAATCTGCATCGACTTGTCCTGCTTGTGGTGGTTCCGGACAAATTTTAGATAAAAGACCTTCTGAAGCAGATGCTCAGGGAATGGTAGTAGAAGACGAAACGGTTTCTATTAAAATTCCTGCAGGAGTTGTAGACGGTATGCAGCTTAAAGTTTCTAACAAAGGAAATGATGCGCCAGGAAATAGTATTCCGGGTGATTTAATTGTTGCCATTGAAGAACTTGAGCACGAATTCCTGAAACGTGAAGGCGAAAATATTCATTTTGACTTATACATCAGTTTTCCGGAAGCTGTTTTAGGAGCTTCGAAAGATATTGAAGCGATTAACGGAAAAGTGCGTATTAAACTGGAAGAAGGAATACAATCCGGAAAAATATTAAGATTAAAAGGAAAAGGAATTCCAAGTATAAACGGTTACGGAAGCGGAGATTTACTGGTTCATGTAAATGTTTGGACTCCTAAAACGTTGAATAAAGAGCAAAAACAATTTTTTGAAAACGCTCTAAACGACGACCATTTTATTCCGAATCCGGAAAAATCAGAGAAATCATTTTTTGAAAAAGTAAAAGATATGTTCTCATAAACTAAACTTTTTTATAAATGTTTAAATAAAATCAAAACCCATTCTAAACATAAATAGAATGGGTTTTTTGCGTATTATTATGCAGATTCGCTACTAATTATTTACTTTTACAGACTGTTGGCAAAAATAGCAAAAGCCAGTACAAGAAAATCTAAAAAATCAAATGAGCAACTTACTAGAAGTACATAAAGTCGTAAAAAAATATGGCGATTATGTAGCGCTTAACGAAGTTTCATTAAATGTTCCTAAAGGCAGTATATACGGGCTTTTAGGTCCAAATGGAGCCGGAAAAACTTCTCTGATCAGAATCATCAATCAAATTACAATGCCAGATCGTGGTGAAGTAATTTTAGATGGAGAAAAACTACAGCCCAAACACGTACAGACCATTGGTTATCTTCCGGAAGAAAGAGGGTTGTATACTTCTATGAAAGTGGGAGAACAATGTTTGTATCTCGCACAAATGAAAGGACTTTCTAAGGCAGAAGCAAAAATACAATTAGATTATTGGTTTGACCGATTGGATATTCAGGGATGGTGGAATAAAAAAATTCAGGAATTGTCTAAGGGAATGGCACAGAAAATTCAGTTTGTAGTTTGTGTTTTGCATAAACCAAAGCTGCTAATTTTTGATGAGCCTTTTTCTGGTTTTGATCCTGTAAATGCCAATGTTATAAAAGATGAAATTCTGGCATTAAAAGAACAAGGATCTACCATTATTTTCTCTACACACCGAATGGAAAGTGTCGAAGAACTTTGCGATCATATTGCTTTGATTCATAAATCGAATAAATTAATCGAAGGAAAAGTAAGTGATGTAAAACGCCAGTTTAAAACCAATAGCTTTGAAGTGGGCATCCTCACCAGTAATGTCGAAGGTTTGATGTATGATATTACACAAAAATTTACCGTCTCGCCGGCTCATTTTAAATCCCTAAATGACGATTTGAAATTAAATATTCAAATAGGAGATTCTGCGCCAAACGAATTATTGAACATTTTAACCCAACGCGGACAGGTAACGCATTTCGTGGAAAAAATCCCGAGTGTAAACGATATCTTCATTCAGACCGTAACGCAGAAATAAAATTCCAAAAAATAAATTCCTAATTTCAATTTTGAGCTTTTCAAATTGTAAAAGGAATTTGAAAATTAAAATATTTATGAGCATTATTTCGTTGATTATAAAAAGAGAATTTATTGCCAAAGTCCGCAATAAATCTTTTGTTGTCATGACATTTTTGAGTCCGCTGTTGTTTGTTGCAATTGCCGGATTTATTGGGTATTTAAGTACAATGAAGGCAGAAACAAAACGTATTGCTATTCATGATGAAACAGGGCTTTTTGCTGCCGATTTTTTAAAAGAAAATAAAAAAAATGCCGAATTTAAGTATCTCAATTTGTCTGAAATCGACGTAAAAGCCTTAAAAGACAGCATTACAAAAGAAAATTTCAGCGGTTTAATTGTAATTCCAAAAACCAGTAACGAAAAAGATTTAGAAAGTAAAATTGAATTTATTTCGAATAACAGTCCAAGTATTTCTTTTATAGAAAAAACCCAGGATATCATCGGAACCAAAATTACCAAACTCAATCTCGAAAAAGCGAAACTGGATACACTGGCCATTCAAAAAGCACAGTCTTCTGTTAATATTCATTTAGTAAAGGCCTCAGGAGAAGAAAGTCTTAAGGGCTTAAACGAAATTAAAATAGGAATTGGCGGCGCGTTTGGATATCTGATCATGATGTTCATTATCATCTACGGTAATATGGTCATGCGAAGTGTCATTGAAGAAAAAACCAATAGAATTGTCGAAATTATTATTTCATCGGTAAAACCATTTCAATTAATGATTGGTAAAATCGTAGGGACATCGCTTGCCGGAATTTTACAATTTGCAATTTGGGCGATTATTGGTTTAGGATTAATGTTTGCAGCTTCGGCATTTTTTGGCGTCAACATCGGACCAACAGCCCGCATTTCACCTGAATTGATGCAGTCTGCGCAACACGAATTTGCCGGATCAGCTCAAATGTATATCAGCGAGTTATGGAATTTGCCTATTGCCAGTATCATTATTGGTTTTGTGGTTTATTTCATTGGAGGATATTTTCTATACAGTTCATTTTATGCCGCAATTGGAGCAGCTGTAGACAATCAAACAGATTCTCAGCAATTCCTTTTGCCTATTATAATGCCACTTATTTTAAGCGTTTACATTGGCTTTTTTACTGTAGTAAATGATCCTCACGGAAGCATTGCAGTCATTTTTTCAATGATTCCGTTAACTTCGCCAATTGTCATGTTAATGCGTATTCCGTTTGGCGTGCCGTGGTGGCAAATCGCAATTTCGGTATCATTATTGTTTGCTACCTTTTTTCTTGTCGTTTGGTTCGCTGCCAAAATCTATCGCGTAGGGATTTTAATGTATGGCAAAAAACCAACCTGGAAGGAATTGTATAGATGGCTTAAATATTAATTTTTTTTGAAGTTGCTAAGGTTCTAAGATGCTGAGCTGCTAAGATTTTTAATTTTAGTTTGTTCAGAAAACTTAGAGCCTTAGCAACTTAGAATCTCAGAACCTTTAAAAAAAATGAGTAAAATACTAATTATAGAAGACGAAGCGGCTATCAGACGAGTTTTGGTAAAGATTTTATCAGAAGAAAATGATGCTTATCAGGTTGAAGAAGCCGAAGATGGCGTTGTAGGTCTTGAAAAAATAAAAAACAACGATTACGATTTGGTTTTGTGCGATATCAAAATGCCAAAAATGGACGGTGTTGAGGTTTTGGAAGAAGTGAAAAAAATCAAACCGGAAATTCCGATGGTGATGATCTCAGGTCACGGTGATATGGAAACTGCAATTCATACCATGCGTTTGGGCGCTTTTGATTACATCTCAAAACCACCAGATTTAAATCGTTTACTAAATACTGTACGCAATGCCTTGGATAAAAAACAACTCGTAGTTGAAAATAAAATCCTTAAGAAAAAAGTAAGTAAAAATTACGAAATGATAGGGGAGAGTGAATCGATTAATCATATTAAAATGATGATTGATAAAGTGGCTCAAACTGAAGCAAGAGTTTTGATTACCGGACCAAACGGAACCGGAAAAGAATTAGTAGCACATCAGTTGCATGAAAAAAGCGAACGTGCTAATTTTCCTTTAATAGAGGTAAACTGTGCGGCGATTCCGAGCGAATTGATTGAAAGCGAATTATTCGGACACGTAAAAGGTGCATTTACATCGGCAGTGAAAGACCGTGCCGGAAAATTTGAAGCAGCAGACAAGGGAACTATTTTCTTAGATGAAATTGGAGACATGAGCCTTTCGGCGCAAGCCAAAGTTTTACGGGCACTGCAGGAAAGTATGATTACCAGAGTAGGTGCAGATAAAGATATTAAAGTGGATGTTCGCGTTGTTGCGGCGACCAATAAAGATTTAAAAACAGAAATTGCCGAAGGCCGTTTCCGTGAAGATTTGTACCATCGTTTGGCAGTGATTTTAATTAAAGTGCCGCCGTTGAATGAAAGACGTGATGATATTCCGGCTTTAATACGCCATTTTGCTTCTAAAATTGCTTCGGAGCAGGGTAGTGTGGTTAAGGTATTTTCGGCGCAAGCCATACAATTGCTGCAGGAATACGACTGGACAGGAAATATTCGTGAACTTCGCAATGTAGTCGAAAGACTGATTATTTTGGGAGGAAACGAAATATCAGAAACAGACGTGAAAATGTTCGCCAGTAAATAATGCTTCGCGCAATAGGCTTAAGCTTTATGCTTTAAGCTTTTAAAGAGTACAAATAATTTTTAGCTTATGGCTTACAGCCTAAAGCCTAAAGCATAAAAGAGATGAAATTAAAAAAAATAAACGAAAAGTTACAAGACGCCCTAATTGAAAATGGTTTGACAGATGCAAATGTTTTGCAGCAGGAAACGTTTTCAACCATTAAAAGTGGTTCAGATTGTATTATACTTTCTCCTGCAGGAAGCGGAAAATCGACAACCATTGTATTGAATGTAATTCAGCAACTTGCAGGTCATACCGAAGAATCTCCAAGAGCTTTGATTTTTGTAGAAGACAAACCAAAAGTTTTAGAAATGGAGGCGCTTTTTGAAAAATACGGAAAATACACCAATCTAGAGGTCTATGGCGTACACGATAAAGGAGATATGGATTATGATAAAAATTACATTTCAACAGGAATCGATGTTTTAATTGGAACGCCAAACAAATTGAGCGACATGTTTACCACTGCCGGTTATAATGTAAACCGCCTGAAAATGTTTATTATTGACGATGCTGATCCTATTTTGAAACTGCGTCACGAAACTAAAATCATGAGAATCTCAAACAGTATTGCAAAAACACAGCGTATTATTTTTGCAGAAACATTAACAGAGCGTATCGAAATTTTAGCCGATAAAATGATGTTAGAACCTTATTTGTTTGACATGGATGAAGAAGGTGAAGAGGAATTGGACGAAGAAGAAGACGATATTCAGGAAGAAGAATAATTTAGTGGTCCATATTTAGCTTTAAAGTAATAAGTTAAGTTGCTGAACCCTTATTACTTATAACTGAACATTAATACCTGATTCTGAGACTAACAATTATATGGAGATAGTAAAAACGATTAAATTTTTGATAATTGTGCTTTTGGCACTTTTTGTCATTATATATGTAATTGTAATTTCTTATGTCTATTTTAATCAGGTGGGTATGGTTTTTCAAAGCGCCAGACTTTCACCGGATTATAAATTTGATTATCAGCAGCAATTTGAAGAAGTCAATATTAAATCATTTGATGGCGTAACACTAAATGGATTATTATTTAAGGCCGCAAACTCAAAAGGATTGGTTTTTTATCTTCACGGAAATGCAGGAACGCTGGAAACCTGGGGTAAAATTGCCGGAATTTATACCAGTAGAGGTTATGACATTTTTATTTTAGATTACAGAAGTTTTGGCAAAAGCGAAGGACAGATTGAAAATGAAGAACAGTTGAATAAAGATGTATCTTTAGTTTATAAAACGATGGTCAAAAAATATCCGGAGCATAAAATTATTATTGCAGGTTACTCTATTGGCTCTGGACTTGCTACTATTTTAGCCGCTAAAAATAAGCCTAAGGCGCTGATTTTGCAATCGTCTTATTATAGTTTTACCGAACTATCAGCAAGCAAAGTTCCATTTTTTCCTAATTTCATGAAAAAGTTTACTTTAGAAACTTATGAATATTTGCCTAAAATTAAAGTGCCAATTTATATTTTTCACGGAATGAAAGATCAAATGATTTCTTATCAAAATTCGGTTCGATTACATGCGCTTTTAAAAGGAAGAGGACATTTTTTTCCTTTAAAAGATCAGGAACATATCGGAATGAATGAAAACGGTGATTTTCAGGAACAGTTAGAGGTAATTTTGAATTAAAGAATATAGAGTAGAGAATATAGAGTAAAGAATATAGAGTAAAGAATACAGAGTTTATAGTATAGATTATTAGAATAAGATCATAAACAAGAATACAAATAATTACAAAATAGCATATCATGGGTTTAATGAAGGTGTTTTCGGGAAGTGAAATATTAGCAATAGCATTGCAGGAAAAATTAGAGCAAGCTGGAGTAGAGACAGTAAAAAAAGATAATATTCAGTCGGCTCGCCTGGGCGGTTACGGCGGTTCAGATTTAGCGGTTGAGGTATTTATTCAGGAAACAGATTTTGCTAAAGCAAATCCAGTTATTGAAGAATTCAGAATGAGTATCTAGATTGGTCAACAGTATTTAGTGTTCAGTAACAGACTGAGAACTACGATTAACCACTGACCACTGCGACTGAATACTGACCACTGAATACTCAATTCTGCAAACGGAAAACTTAGAAAAAATGCAATATAAAATGCTAGTGCTCGACATGGATGATACCTTGTTGACAGATAATCATAAAATTTCTGCTTTAAATAAAAAAGTACTGCTCGAAGCGCAGGCAAAAGGAGTGTATGTCGTTTTGGCTTCTGGTAGGCCAACGTCTGCAATGACGGCGTATGCCAAAGAGTTAGAATTAGACTTAAACGATTCTTATATCATTTCTTTTAACGGTGCTGTAATTAGTACGGTAAAAGACGAACTGATTTTGTTTGAACAATGCTTAACGCCGGAGCAAATTCATGATTTATACGATTATAGTGTAAAAATGAAAACGCATATTATTACCTATCTGGAAGGTGAAATTGTAAGCGAAACAGATTCTGAATACATCGAAATCGAAAAAGAAATAACAGGATTACCACATAATAAGGTCCCTGATTTTAAAGCTGCGGTAACAAAACCTGCCGTAAAATGTATTTTATTGGCAGAGCCCTCTTATTTAAAAGAAGTTGAAAGAGACTTAAAACTGGCCATGCCGCATTTAAGCGTTGCCATGTCTAAACCATTCTTTTTAGAAGCGGCTCAAAATGGAATCGATAAAGCACATAGTTTGAAATTTTTGGCAGATAAATTAAACATTCATCAGAGTGAAATTATTGCAGTAGGAAACGCAGGAAATGACCTGACCATGATCGAATATGCTGGTCTGGGAGTTTGGGTAGATAATGTAACGCCTGAATTGCGTGACAGAGCCAATGTTATTGTCGCCTCAAATAATAATGATGGAGTGGCAGAAGTAGTACAGCGCTATATTTTAAATTAAATAAGATAAAAGAACCAATCGAAACAGAGCGTTTACTTTTAAGAGAATTACTTCTTTCGGATGTCGACGGAATGTTTGAGTTGGATTCGAATCCAAACGTGCATCTTTTTCTGGGAAATAAACCCGTAAAAGAGATTGAACAAAGCCTTGGTCAAATTAAAAATATTCAGCAGCAATACAAAGAATTCGGAATTGGCCGCTGGGCTGTAATTTTGAAAGAGACGGATGAGTTTTTAGGCTGGTCTGGTATTAAGTTTATAAAAAATGAAATTAATAAGCATAAAGATTTTTATGAAATTGGGTATCGTTTTATTGAAAAACATTGGGGAAAAGGATATGCGACAGAAGCCGGAAAAGCTTTTATAAACTATGCTTTTGATGTTATGAAAGTAGATGCCGTTTATGCTTATGCAGATGCAGAAAACGAGAATTCCAGAAAAATCCTTGAAAAGCTGGGATTGCAGTACGTTAATTCTTTTGAATATGAAGAAGAATTGGAAGTTTGGTATGAATTGAGAAATCCAAACCGTTAATTTCTAAGAAATGCGTTCCAAATCTTTGTAGACTTAATCTTTTTAGATCTGCAAAGATTTGGAAAACAGCTCGTAGTTACTGGTGCTTTACAACAATCAGTTATTATTTTTTAGCTACAGAAACAAAATATTTATTTCCGTCACCCATTGTCAATTTTACACGTTCGTCGCAAAGATCAATAGCAAAGTTAGCGCTTTCGTAGCAGCTGCAAGTTGTATTTTTGTCTTTAGACATTTCAGTTTTACAATTATTATTTTTAAAAGTAGCTAATTGTGGTGTGTACAAACTAACTAAATCTGTAGATGCTGTTACTAAAGAAATAATGCTGGCAGAGTTATTATTTGTAATTCTGTAAACAATTCTATCTGTATAATTAACTTCGTTAACGGTTACTTTGCGAATGTAAGTGTAAGCCGTAGAGCCTTCACCTGGTTCTTTTACCTCAAATTTAAATCCAACCGCACGAATCGCAATGTCAAACTGAGACTGAGAGTTTAAGCTAGCCCAAGTTGTCAGCGTACTGATAGATGGAAAAGGATTAGCAGCGGGAGCAGCAGTTTGCGCTTGCGAGCTAAAAAGGGTTAAGAACATCAAGCAGATTGTGGGTAAAAATGCTTTCATAATAAGTGTGGATTTTAATTTTTTTGCCTACTCTTTCTGGTTTTCGGCCTTCCCATTTTTTATAATAACAAAACAACAACATAACGATGGAAAATCAAAATTGTTATGCGCGAATTATTGTTTAAATAATATAATTTTTTTATCCTCTTTTTTGAGTGGTGAAATTTACTCTGAAAAAAGTTCTTATCAAAAGCTAAATGTAAGAAAATTTGAATTTAATCAGCTAAAAATTGCACTTAATCGGTGTTATTTGCTTTTAATCGATCTTTTTGTCATTTTATTCTTATTCAATTCAATTTTTAAGTTCTGCAGCTTTCTCTATTTCAATCTCATTTGGTCAAAAATATTGATTTTACAGATACTTTCAAATAGGACTTTCGTTCAAAATATTGATATATAGTATATTATTGATTTTATTTTAAAGAATATTGTATGTAAATTTGCAAACTCTTCAAAAGAGATGTAAATATAATATCTTACTACTTAAAACGTAGTGTATTCTCATGGAAAATAGAAAAAAAGTTGCTTTTTATACGCTTGGTTGCAAACTGAATTTTTCAGAAACTTCTACAATCGCCAGAAATTTTAATGACGAAGGATTTGATCGTGTTGATTTTGAGGAAATAGCCGACATTTATGTCATTAATACCTGTTCGGTTACAGAAAATGCCGATAAGCAGTTTAAGCAGGTAGTAAAAAAAGCAATGAAATTGAATGATAAGGCATTTGTTGCTGCCGTGGGATGTTATGCACAATTAAAACCAGAAGAATTGGCAGCTGTAGATGGTGTTGATTTGGTTTTGGGTGCGACAGAAAAATTTAAAATTACCGATTATATTAACGACCTGAGCAAAAATGACATGGGTGAAGTGCACTCGTGCGAAATTGCCGAAGCCGATTTTTATGTAGGAAGTTATTCTATTGGCGATCGTACCCGTGCTTTTTTGAAAGTTCAGGACGGCTGCGATTATAAATGTACCTACTGTACGATTCCGTTAGCGAGAGGAATTTCGAGAAGTGATGCTTTAGAAAATGTTTTGCAAAATGCTAAAGAAATCTCGGCACAAAACATTCGCGAAATTGTTTTAACCGGAGTTAACATTGGAGATTACGGGAAAGGAGAGTTTGGTAACAAAAAACACGAACACACTTTTCTGGATTTGGTTCAGGCTTTAGATAAAGTGGAAGGAATTGAGCGTTTAAGAATTTCGTCTATAGAACCTAATTTACTGAAAAATGAAACGATTGATTTTGTGTCTAAAAGCAGAACATTTGTCCCTCACTTTCATATTCCTTTGCAATCAGGTAGCAATGACATTTTAAAGTTAATGAAACGTCGTTATTTACGTGAAGTCTATACAGAACGTGTCAATAAAATTCGTGAAGTTATGCCACATGCCTGTATTGGTGTGGATGTTATTGTTGGTTTTCCTGGTGAAACAGACGAGCATTTCCTCGAAACGTATCATTTTTTGAATGAAATGGATATTTCGTATCTACACGTATTCACTTATTCAGAACGAGACAATACAGAAGCCGCAGGTATGCCCGGAATTGTTCCTGCCAATGTAAGAGCAAAACGCAGCAAAATGCTCCGCGGATTATCTGTTAAAAAACGTCGTGCTTTTTATGAAAGCCAATTAGGAACAAATAGAACAGTTTTGTTTGAAGGTGAAAATAAAGAAGGTTACATTCATGGTTTTACAGAAAACTATGTAAAAGTAAAAACACCATGGAATCCTGAATTAGTAAATACATTGCAGGAAATTAATTTGACTAAAATTGATGAAGACGGAAGTGTTCGTCTGGAGTTTCTAGATAAATTGGCAGAAGCTTAATATTTAATACTTTAAATCTAAAAGATTTTTTACTGAGGAACGAAGGATCATATTAGAAGCTCCACAACTGTCAGAACCAATCTATGTGAGTTTCTGGTGTAGTTTTTAGTTGCTACGAATCATAAACAATAAAGCCCTTTTACAAAGGGCTTTATTATTATAGAAAATAGTACATAATCTATTTGTTTTCCTGCTCAAGCACCAGCTTCAAAGAATTGATATAATCAGTATCAAATTCTATTACCCTGATTTTTTCCGGATTAAAACTTAATTCTCCTCCAAACTGACCTTTTATGTCCAGAAAATCAATGGTTAGCTCTTCGGCCGTTAACGCTAGAAGTTTTCCCAAATAAGCAGATTTTGCCGATTTTTTGGCAATTTGAAAAATACCGAATTTAGTGTTGATATAATTTATGATTGAAGATAAGTCTCTAATTGGAATTATATCTTCGGCATTTGTTTTTAAACCTTTAAGCCGAATTACTTTTTCTGTAAAAGCAAGATCCTGATCTCTGTGAACGGCTTCGATATTTTTATTTTTCAGAATTACAAAACCATCCAAAATAAAATCAACCGGATTGTTTCGTAATAAAATCCATTCATCAGAATAATCAATAAGAAAACCGGTAAAAAGCTCTTTCTTATCTGTAAATTCTATTGCAATTAATTGTCTTAAATATTGTTCCATCATAATTTGATTAAAATTCCAAAAATTAAATTACAAATTCCAGGTGAATAATTCTAAGATGGGAATTTGGATTTTAAAAGCGAAATTTATTTTTTAAGGATTAGTTGACCAAATACTGCTATTCTTTATAAATACACGTCGACTCAATTTCAATTGCGCAATGATCAATTCGGCTATATCTTCAGACTGCATTACTTTTTCAGGATTACCATCCGTCAGGTTTAAGTCTTTCGCCATGTCAGTTGCGACAGTACTCGGTGTTAATGCTGTAACGCGAATATTATGTTTTCGCATTTCCTGCATCAAAGAATCGGTTAAACCTAAAACAGCAAATTTAGATGCACTATAAGCACTGGTTAAGGCATTTCCGTTCAGTCCGGCAGTAGATGAAATGTTGATAATGTCACCCGTTTGTCTTTCGATCATGTTAGGAATAATTGTACGAGTTGTATAATATGTTCCCATTAAGTTAACCTGAATAATACGTTCCCATTCTGTGGGTTCTAATTCCATGAATTTTCCAAAAGAAGCAATTCCGGCGCTGTTAATCAAAATATCAATATTTTTAAATTCGGCCAAAGCTTTTTCAGCGGCAGCAGTAATAGAATTAATATCAGAAACATCTGCAGACAAAGCCAGCGATTTTACACCCAGGCTATTCGTTTCGGCTGCCAGTTGATCAACGTCTGCCTGAGTTCTGGAAACTAGAATTACATTTACCCCTTCTTTTGCCAACGCAATGGCAATAGCTTTCCCAATTCCTTTTCCAGCGCCCGTGATAAAGGCATTTTTATTTTTTAAGTCCGTCATGATTTATTTTTTAGAAATGCAGAAAGCATCATTTTAAGTCTAACAAAAATAAAACTTTTGCCAACTAAAATGATGCTTTCAGTAGTTTTCTTAAACTAAGTTTAACAAACTTTATTCTTTCAAAACCATATCGATACACATTACCGCTGCCAGGATTAATTGTCTAAGCGGACTGTCTTGCGCTACAGTATCTTCAATTTGAAGAACATAATTATCGGCACTTGTAAAAAACTCTTTCCCTAATCCGGCCCATTTTTTACTTACCTGCGCCAGTTGTTTGTTTTCATGCGAAAATTTAAAATCCCAGCCTGTCCATTTTCCCTGCAAAGTGGCAATCGGTTTTTCATTTTTATCCAGAATATCAAATTTCCCACCAATAGAAAAGAATTTTTGTTTAAAGGTTCCGATCAGGCGATCTTTCTCATCAAAAACTTCAACAGTCGAACGGAAAATCGCAACACCGCGTTTTACGGTAATTAATTTTTCGCCAGAAGCAGTTGTAATATCAATGTTAAAAGGCGTAGCTCTTTTATAATCGGTAAAGCGAAGTATTTTGGTAAAAAATCCGAGATTATTTTCTCTGCAATTCATGATAATCTGATTGCTTACAGGATCGTAAATATCATAATTGTTCGCGGCTTTAAACATTCCGACATGTTCTTTTACAAGAAATAAATTCTGATTTAAAATTGGGTTCATGAAATTGTTTGATATAGGTTTCTAAAATGATTCTAATAAAAATTGGACCTGAACAGAACTTGAAATTTTGATTTTTCAAATTCGGTATTATTTGTTTCAGCTGCACTTGCACCATCATACGCTTTTGAAGAATATCCGGTAGATAACGACCATTTACTCTTCCGGCCATTTGACTGAGATATCACCAAAGTTACTTATTTGTGCGGCATTTCCAATTTTTTGATTTAAAGGTTTCGTAAATCTTTCGGCGTTTAATACGGCTTTTGCGTTAATTGTAATCTTAATATTCTTTGATTCAGGACTATAAGTATAGAAGTGTTTTTTACAAGATAATATAATATGATTTTTATAGGGTTTTAATATTCGTCTTTTGTGGTAATGATAATAGCGCCTTTTCCGCCCTTGTTGCCGTAAATTTTAATGGCTTCCGGAATCTTTAAAACTTTAATACTGTCTATGTCATTTGGATTTAGTTTGGAGAAATGTTTAGAATCTATTACCAGACCATCCATAATATATAATGGTTCAGTAATACGTGCTTTTGATGGTGCACAAATAATAATTTTATTAGCAGGAGGGTAAGGCTGTAAGCCGTCCTGCATAATTTTCATATCGTTAAGAGTGTCCTTTGATTTTGGATTATGATCAGACGCAGCTTTTTCCTGTGCTTTTATTGCGAAACATATAAGCATAGTAATGCCTAATGAAATAACTTTTACATTTTTCATGATGAGAATTTGTATTTTTTTGAGGAAATAATCTTTGTCAAAGTTTCAGACTTTGACAAAGATTTCTAAATAATAATTATTTTTTTGGAGTTGGTTTTCCGTATTTGGTTGTAATAATAACAACCCCTTTTTTACCCTTTTCACCATATTTTGATGTGGCTTCTAAATCCTGAAGGACAGTAAGGCTTTTAATTTCCTGTTGATTTAGAGGTGCATAAGGGCTTGTTGGGTTTTTGCCAAATAAATCCTCTTCAGAGAAATAAATGCCATCAATAATATACAGTGGAGCATCTAAAACTACCAGAGAATCTACGTTTTCAGGCTGTAAATTAGAAAGTTCTGCCTGCATCATCTTGTCCCTTTTCTCATCATTGCTGTGAGAAATTGCAGTTCCGTTTAAAACAATAAGTGGCGCGCTCTTTTTTACCATTTGGGGTTGTTTATCAGCAAAAGCCACTTTGGCCGATTCTCTTTTTGCTGATTTATAAGAAGCATAATCGGCTTTCTCTTTTTGATTGCTAATTTCATCTTCTTCAACATACGATTTTGAGGCAACAGGCGAGGCAATAGCATCGACTGCTTCGGCTTCCGCTTTTTGCACGGGCGCAGGCTGACTTAAATTGCCTTGTATTTCGTTTACCGCAACTCCATCTTGTTGTTGTACCTGCTGTTCTATAATTTTAACTGCTTCTGGTTCAGGAACTATTGGCTCTTCTAATAAAAGAACAGCATCTTTTGCTTCTGTTTTTGTTTTTTGAATGCCTTCTTGCTGCGCTTCGTTAATTACAACTTTGGGAGTGGTAGTATTTACATTTTTGTCTGATTTAAAAAATTGAGATCCCAAAGAAATTACTAATAATACAGAGGCGGCAATGGCGATTTTTTTCCATAAAGAAATGGCTTTTTTATCTTCTTTTTTATCGAGTTTGTCTTCTACTTTAGACCAGATTTTTTCCATTCCGGGAAAATCCCTGGATTCCGAGTTGTGCGCGGCTTCTTTAAATTTATCGAATATTTTATCTTGATTGTCCATGACTATTTTGCTTGTTGGTAATACAATTTATTAACTAATTCCTTCAGCTTGGTTTTCGCGGCATTCAATTGTGATTTTGATGTGCCTTCAGAAATGCCAAGCATGGCTGCAATTTCCTTATGACCGAAACCTTCTATAACAAAAAGGTTGAAAACAGTTTTACAGCCATCCGGAATATCGTTGAGTAAATTGAGTAAATCTTCTTCTTCTAATGTGTTTATTTCATCAGTAAAAGGTTGCGAAAGCAATTTAACATCATCAAGATACATATTAAAGTTAGTATGTTTTTTGATGGTTGCCAAACAATGATTTACGGTTATTTTTCGCGCCCAGGCTTCAAAAGCTTTAATTTCCTTAAGCTGATCCAGTTTTGTAAATATGGTATAAAAAGCATCGGCCATGGCTTCTTCTATTTCTTCTTCCTTTTTTAAGTATCGTTTGCAAACGCGATACAACTTTGGACCCATATATTCGTACACCTGACGCTGAGCATCACGATGCATTTTTTTGCAGTTTGAAATTATAGTTTCGTTTATCACAATGTTGTCTTTATACTAAAGAGGGCTGAAAAGATAAAAAGGTTGGAATGAAGATTAAAAAAAGTAAAAATAATTAAATTAGTATTTTAATAGTCTGATTTTATTTATTTTATGTTCGCAAAATTAAAACAACCAGATCCCATAAAAAATGAGAAAGAATCAGAATTTTTATGTTTTTATATCTATAATATTGTAGTGCCAGAACAATACCAAAAACTGTCGGGCCTATTGTCTGGGCAAGCGTGGCATAACTGTAGTGTAAAATTCCAAAGAAAAAACTGGAAACAGCAATTGCCCCTATTTTGTTTTGAAACAAAATATCAAGCCTGGTAAGCAAATAACCTCTAAAGATTAATTCTTCGATAATTCCGGCACTAATACTGGTTAATAGTAGAAGTGTGAAATTATTTTCTAATACAGCCAGAGTTTTGTTTAAAGTCTTGCTTTCAAAATTTGAACCTGCAGCTTTAAGCAGAATTCCCGTAACCAACATTGCTAAAATTAACCATAGCAATGTTATAATTACTTCTTTTAATAAAGCTGGAAATGAATATTTCTGTTCTTGCCAAAGTAGAAAAGGTCGTTTTTCGATCTTAAGTGAGTATAAAAACAGCAAAAACAACGCGAACCATTGTGATACTCTGGAAATTAGAAATTGGTTTTCGAATGTTACGCGGAAATTTTTAAGAACTAAAGAGGAGCTTAAAGCCAAAAGTGGCAGCAGTATCGAAAGAAAAATACCAATATAATAAGCGGGCTTTTTTACTGCAACCGAATTTCTTGCCATTATCTTCTTCAGGATTTCTAACTATATTTCTTTAAAATTGAAAAAAAATCTTCTGCGTATTTTATATCATATACTTCATTCCGCATTCGGAAGCTATTGTTTTCGGGTATAAAACCAATTGAAATAACTTCTAAAGTATCGCTTTTTAAAATCAAATTGTAAACTGGCATCGACATCGTGACAAATTTCATGTCATTTTCCTTCAAGGTGAATTCTTTTAAAACAGAAACAATTTTTTCTTTGTCAACTGTTTCAAAAATAATTTCTTTGGGAGTGACTACATCATATATGTTAATTTCTAAATGTGTAATAGTATTAAGGACAATAGATTTTTTTACTTCTAAAAATTCGGGTAGAGACATTTCGATCTGTTTGATTTTATTGAAGGTATGGGGTTTTATGACGTAATATTACTTAACCGGCAACACCAGCTTAAAAATCTTAGTTTCCAATAAGTCCGTATCATTATCTTCACAAAGTAAAAACTCTATTTTGTCATTTGATTTTTTATAGAAGGTCAAACCTTCAAATTTATTGGTTGCCGTAATTTTTTGTGTAAAGTCTATTTTCATGGTTTTAAGATCGATTCTTCCAATAAAACTTCCGAGAATATCGCCGTCGTCGTATGTTGATTTGGTATCTTCTGCAGTTGAAAGGAAATAGATTTTATCTTCGACCAAAACGGCATCGGTAAAACTAGAGCGGACGCCTTTTATTTTTGGCAATTTATAATTTGTAGCTACTAAAGCAAATTCTTCGCCGAGACTTTTGGCATGAATGGTAAAAATGGTGTTTTTGTTTGAGATTCCGTTTCCGCGATTGAATAAATACCAGTTTTCGCCATCAAAAATAGCACCTTCCAAGTTGAAATCTTCCGGTTTTATTTCGCCAAAACTTTGCATTAAACCATATAGATCGACCAAATTGTTTTTTTGTAAAATGGTCTTGCTTTTAAGATCAAACTCAATCATTTTATTTCGGTTTTCGGTCGAACCGGAACCAAAAACATATAGCGTATCATTGTGATGCGTGATCGATTCGAAATCGGGTTTTATATTTTTTGGAATATTTTGCGATGGATTGTCAATTAAAGGATGTTGACTCAATTGCTGATTTTGCATGTTGTATTCGTATAAAAATCCGCTGTTGTCACCAATGATATAGAGTGCATCATTATTATAAAACAATCCTGATGCCGAACCGATGCCGATGATTTGAAATAATATTTCTAATGTGAATTTTTCCATGAATGTTGTTTTGAGTGCTAAAGATTAATCCTGATAGTCTTTGAAGCTTCGGTAGAAATACTTTTCAATGAATAGGAGGAATATGCTTCGTAAAAGTAGTATATTTATGATATAAAAAAGGAAAAATATGAATTCGCCGCTTATAAATATTTATGTAAAAAAAACATTCGTAAAGGCGATAACATAGATGACCTCAAATAAATAAAATCAACATATATGAAATCGATCGACCCAAAAGATTTTAAAGTTACAGATAAAATAAAACTATCCAAGATTCCCACCTTGCTCGATATTAAAGGAACCGATGATGAAAAAGAAGAAAAACTAGATAATGTTCAGGCAAAATTAAGCGATTTGCAGGATATCATGTATGCGCATAATAAATACGGAGTTTTGATTTGCCTTCAGGGAATGGACACTTCCGGAAAAGACAGTTTGATTAGAGAAGTATTTAAAGAATTTAATCCGCGTGGGGTTGTGGTGCACAGTTTTAAAACACCAAATTCTACCGAACTGGAACATGATTACTTATGGCGTCACTATATTGCTTTGCCAGAAAAAGGAAAATTTGCCATTTTTAACCGTACGCATTACGAGAATGTTTTGGTTACGCGTGTGCATCCTGAATATATTTTAGCCGAAAATTTACCGGGAATTAATTCTGTAGAAGATATTAAACCCAAATTCTGGAAAAAAAGAATCGAGCAAATCAATAATTTTGAAAGTCATATTGCCGAAAATGGAACAATTGTAATGAAGTTTTACATGCATTTAAGCAAAGAAGAACAGCGCCAGCGTTTATTGCGACGATTGGAGGAAGGAAAACACAATTGGAAATTTTCGCCAGGTGATTTAAAAGAGCGCGAATATTGGGATGAATATCAGGAATATTACGAAGAAGCTATTAATAAAACATCAAAAGAACATGCGCCCTGGTATATTGTTCCTGCAGATGATAAGGAAATGGCGCGTTATATTGTAGCTAAAATTATTTGGGAAGAGATGAAGCAATATACTGATATAAAAGAACCGGAACTTGATGATAAGATAAAAGCCAATTTTGAAGTCTATAAGCAACAATTGAAAAAAGAGTCTTAGCGTTTCAAAAGAGTAAAGAAGTAAAACCTTGAGTTTATAAAATTACAAAACCCGACAGACTATGAGAACTGTCGGGTTTATACCAAAAACAAAAAAATAAAATAAACCTTAATTTTTATAAATCAAAACCATATGCTAAACGTAGAGCAACCTGATTGGTTTTGAAAGTGTTGTAGTCCTCATAACGGACACTAATGTCAATGTATTTGTTGGCATATCCAATTCCTGGAGACCATAAAAAAGAGGTATCGTTATACCCGTTTGTTACTGCAAAGGCAGCACCAACTTCTCCTAAAACATAAAATTGATCTTCCCAGATAAAGGCTTTAAAACCAGCTTTTGCAGGAATAAATCCAAGATCTTTTACATCAACTCCATTTGCGTCATCTCCGTTAAACAAATTGGTGAAACCAGTTGTTAAAGTCAATGATGTCTTTTTTGTAAGATCGTACTGTAAACGTACATCACCACCCAAAGACCAGTCGTAAGCATTGTCTGTTGGCAGACCTCCGTTTAATCCGAAACCTAATCTAAAACCCTGATCGTAATTTTTAACTTCGCTATCCTGAGCAAAAGTTGCGTTGGCGTATAAAAAAGTAAAGGCGGCTAAACAGATCATTTGTAATTTTTTCATGGCAAATATTTTTGAATTATTAATAGTGTAAAAGTAAAATAGAGGTCATTTGAGCTTGTTATATAATTTTTAAAAATCGTTATATAATATTACGTTGTTCCCATTTTACTGGGGTTCCAAGGGTATTTTTTTGCTAATCTGAAGCAATTCAATTTGTTGGAATGTTTTTTTAAATGAAGAAAATGGCACGAAAAATTTAATACATTCTCTCTCAGTATTTTATAAATGTGCCAAAACATTATAATATAGTGATGCACTATTTTGCTTCCATTTTTTAATCGCGTAAAAATTATTTTAGTGATTTTTCCCCAAATGAAAAACCAATATTTAACCCTAAAAAATTAAGCTATAATTAAGTTTCAAATAACTAAATTTGACACGTGAAAATAGCACGGCCACACCGGTATACTTTTCAATTGATACTTTAACCTGTGGAAAGAAATAATTTAAAACAAAAAATAAATAATAATGGAATTACCTAAATTTTTACTCGGAGACAATACAGACTTTCCAGATGATATTTTTATCATTCACCTGGACTATCCAAGATTTATAATCAACTTAAAAGATGATGAGGTTGAATTTATGGAAGAAGCTGAAGATCTTGACGAAGCAGAATTGAATGCTGAAATGGAAGGATTGATTGTACTGGCAAATGAGTTTTACGACAGAGAAATAAATCGTTACGAAGAGTAGGGTACACTTTGGTGTTTCTATATGACAAGCGTGTCCAAAAACATTTAAATCTTTTTAATGAAAAAATTAAGTTTTTTAAAACCCATTTTCAATTTTATAGCAATCGGATTGCTGATTACTACTCTGAGTCGAATCATTTTATTTTTCTTTTTTAAAGAAAGAGTGGTCGAAACACCAAGTTACGGATATATTTTTCCCATTGGCCTTCGCATGGATTTGATACTATTGTGTTATTTGTCTTTTCTGCCAGCTGTTTTAATTACTTTTTTACCAGGTAAGTGGCTCAAATTCACCAATACATTTTTGGTTATTTACAGCTTTTTATTTTTGTTTCTGATTCTTTTTACAGAATTGGCTTCACCAGATTTCATCAAACAATATGATACGCGTCCTAATAAGATTTTCTTAGATTATCTTATTTATCCTAAAGAAGTGGTGGGAATGCTTTTAAAAAGTTACCTGACTTCGATAATAGTAACATTCCTTATTATGGGAATTGTATTGTATTTTGCTTTCAAAAAAGGAAAAAAGCTTTTTCATACCACCGCGACAGATTATAAGATGAAATTGATGGTATTTCCGGTATTGGCTTTTTTATTGTTTTTTGGCGCACGTTCCAGTCTGACTTCAAAAAGACCTATTAATGCAAGTAATGCCGTTTTTTCTACGGATCAGCTAACCAATACTTTAGGGTTAAATTCATTTTATACGGTTGCCTTTGCTGCATATTCTATTAAAAATGAAGGAAACACCAAAATGTACGGCAAAATGGATGAAGCCGAAGCAATTGCACGTGTAAAGAAATATATGATCGCCGGGCCAAATGATTTTACAGATACTGAAATTCCTTTTCTACATGTGCAACAGCCCGATACAGTAGAAAAGAAACCGTATAATTTAGTTATTTTTTTACAGGAAAGTTTAGGTGCAGAGTATGTTGGAATTTTAGGAGGAAAACCACTAACGCCAGAATTTGACAAACTAGCTAAAGAAGGCGTTTTATTTACCAACCTATATTGTACCGGAACCAGAAGCGTACGTGGTATTGAAGCAGTAGTAACTGGCTTTTTACCATCGCCGTCAGAAAGTGTGGTCCGATTAGGAAACTCACAACAAGGTTTTTTTACTTTGGCAGATGCTTTAAAACAGAAGGGTTACGAGACCAGTTTTATTTATGGCGGAATGGCCAATTTTGACAACATGGCTTCGTTTTTTAACGGAAATGGTTTTCAGGATATTGTAGATCAGACTGATTTTGAATCCGATGGAAGTAAATATGCCTTTAAAGGAACCTGGGGATATTCTGATGAAGATCTGGTTAGCAAGGCAAACAATTATTTTAAATCAAAAGGGAGTAAACCTTTCTTTTCTTTAATGTTCTCGACATCCAATCACGAACCTTTTGAATATCCGGCTGGAAGAATAAAACCATTTGATAAAAAACCAGCAACGGTAAACAATGCCATGAAGTATGCCGATTTTTCGATTGGCAAATTTTTTGAAATGGCTAAAAAAGAGCCGTATTTCAAAAATACCATTTTCATCGTCATAGCCGATCACAATACAAGAACCTACGGAAAGAACTTAGTGCCAATCAATAAATTTCATATTCCTGCTTTAATTATGGGACCCGGAGTTAAAAAAGGAGTTTCATATACAAAACTGGCCAGTCAAATTGATATTCCGCCAACCTTGTTGGGTTATTTAGGTATTCCTTTTGAGACACCAATGGTGGGAAGAAATTTAACCACATTAGATCCGAAGGTAGCCGGAAGATCCATTATGCAGTTTAATGACATTAATGCTTTTAGAGTAGAAAATCAGGTGGTGATTATGCAGCCCAATTTGAAACCGTTGCAGTTTGAAATTAAAAATGACACGACTTTAATTCCGGTAAAGTTAAACGAAGAGTTAGCCAAAGACGCTTTGGCACATGTAATTACTGCGGGTAATTTGTATAAGGAGAATAAATATAAATTAAGACACTAAGATTCTAAGTGGATGAGATTCTAAGTTTTTTATGCATTTTGTGAAGTCTTAGTAACTTAGAATCTCAGTCACTTAGAATCTACTAAAATATATTTTCAATAACTCAGAAGCAGCTGCAAATGGTGAAATTTCATCATTTTGCACTGCTTTTTTGCTTTGTTCCAGTTGTGAAATAATTTCAGGCTGAGTATAGAAGTTCCTCTTCAATTGTTCGTTGATGGTTTCCATCATCCAGAACTGATTTTGTTCTTTACGTTTTTCAAAAAAGAAACCAGACGTATGTGTCATTTCATAATATTCTGAAATGGTATTCCAAATTTCAGTAATACCCTCTTTTGTAATTGCGCTGCACGTAGTAACTTTGGGCTGCCAGTTGGATTTTTTTGAAGGAAATAAATGCAAAGCCCTGTTGAATTCTAATTTTGCCTGATTGGCCTTTTTGATATTATCTCCATCTGCTTTATTGATGACAATCGCATCTGCCATTTCCATAATGCCGCGTTTAATGCCCTGAAGCTCATCGCCCGCACCGGAAATTTTTAAAAGTAAAAAGAAATCTACCATACTGTGAACAGCAGTTTCACTTTGGCCAACTCCAACTGTTTCAATAATAATTGTATCAAAACCTGCTGCTTCGCAAAGAATAATCGATTCGCGTGTTTTGCGGGCAACACCACCCAAAGTATCTCCGGAAGCACTTGGTCTAATGAAAGCATTTTCATCTTTAACCAATTCCTCCATCCGGGTTTTGTCGCCTAGAATACTTCCATGCGAAAGCGAACTGCTTGGATCAACAGCCAAAACAGCAACTTTTTTTCCTAGTTCGGTCAGGTAAGTTCCAAAAGCTTCAATAAAAGTACTTTTGCCAACGCCGGGAACACCTGTAATTCCAATTCGCACTGATTTATTGGCATGAGGTAAACAACCATTAATTACATCGTTTGCCTTAGCAGCATGCTCAGCATTGGTACTTTCGACTAAAGTAATCGCACGGCTCAGTGCGGTCCTGTTTCCCTTTAGAATGCCATCAATTAATGCCATTGCAGAAGGCTGTTGCTTTCTATTTATTTTGATTTGATGAATAGCGGCAACATTGGTGATTTCAGGAGATGAAATTCCGGCTTTTTCGTGTAGACTGCTAGATTGTTTTTTTAAGCTTGACAAAACATATTTTTTGGTAGTGTAAAAGTACAGAAAACAAAAACAGTTTCAAAAAAAGGATTTTCTTTGAAACTGTTGGAGTTTATCGTCACGCAAAAAAAAAAAGTTAATATCCAGCAGTAAATCTTACCTGGTGATGTTTTGGGGTTTCAATTTCATCAGCAATCACAACAGCCAAATCTTCTACAGAAAGAATACTTCTTTGTTCTTCATTAAAAACAGGATTTTCTAAACCTAAGCGGTATTTTCCGGTTCTTCCTGTAGTTGTGCCTGCATGCATTTCGAAAGCAGGACTAAAAAATGCCCAGTCTAAATCTTTTTCTTCTTTAATGATATTCAAATAATTTCTTGCTGCATTGGCTCCGTTAAAAATATCTTTTGGAAAATCTGGTGTGTCAACAGCTTGCAAATCTGGTGCAACAAATAAACTTCCAGCTCCTCCAATAGTAATAAATCTTTTTACTCCCGATTTTTTTACCGCTTCCTGAATCGCTTTTGATCCGTTAAGAAAATCATCGTAAATATTGGGATTAGTCCATCCCGGATTAAAAGCATTTACAACAACATCATGCCCTTTTAATACTTCTGCTAAGGCATCGACATTAAAAATATCCGCAGCAATCCAGGTTGCATTTGGTGTTTCTTTCGGATTTCTGGCAATTGCCGAAATTTCGTGTTTTCTATTTGACAATTCTGCTAAGATTGCTGAGCCTACAAATCCTGTTGCTCCAATGATTGCGATTTTCATAATATATAAATTTATTTAGTAATAAAAAATGTTACAGTTTTGGGTAAAAAAATAGTTTTAAAATTGATTCGAAAAATCTTCTAACGAAATTCCTTCCAATTGCAAACTCACTTTTTGATTCATGTCCGCATACAAAGCGCTTAAATTTTGATTGATCTTTTTTCCAACGGGACAATCGGGGTTCGGCTGATTTTTGGCATAACCTAAATTGATTGTCTCAAAAGTCATTTCAAAAATTTCTTTCAGAGTTAATTTGGAAGAATCGACAGCTAGTTTGGTTCCGCCATTTTTACCTTCTTTACTTTCTACAATATGATGTGCTTTTAAATTGGCAATTTCTTTTCGAACCAAAACCGGATTCAGGTTGATGCTTCCTGCAATAAATTCAGATGATAAATAATCATTGGGGAATTTGTTGAGCAAAGTCAAAATGTGAATCGTTATGGCAAATTTACCTGAAATCATACTGTAATAAAATATGTTACAAATATAGGTAGGCTTTTAAAAAGAAAAAAGTTTTTTAACTAAAAATTAATTGTTTAGAGAAAGTGATAAATCCTTATTTTTGTTGTTAACATCTGCTATGAACAATTTTGTCCTCATATTTTTCTTTCTGGCCCTGGGTTTGATTTTGCAGCACATCAGGCAATTTCCAACCCATATTTATAAGGTTTTAAATAAAATTGTCATTTATATTTGTCTTCCGGCCATTACCTTATATCATATTCCAAAAATAAAATGGAGCAATGAACTGCTGTTTCCAATAGGAGCGGGGTGGATTAGTTTTTTGCTGGCTTTTGTATTCTTTCATTTTTTAGGAAGGAGATTAGGCTGGTCTAATAAGCTCATTGGCTGTTTAATTTTGACGGCTGGTTTAAGTAATTCTTCCTTTTTAGGATATCCAATTATTGAAGCTTTGTTTGGAAAGAAAGGATTAGAAACCGCAATTTTAGTAGATCAGCCCGGAACTTTTGTAGTCGTTTCGACTTTAGGAGTTTTTGTAGCCGCTTTTTATTCTAAGGGAAATGCAGATACCTGGGGCATTTTCAGGAAAATACTCTTATTTCCGCCTTTCATTACTTTTGTTGTAGCGTGCTTATTGAATGTTTTTGGATATGATTTAGATTTAAATATTCAGTCTGTTTTGCTGAAAGTTGGAAGTTTAGTAACACCGCTCGCATTACTTTCTGTTGGGTTGCAGCTTACTTTTGACCGCAAAAGCCAACATTGGAAATTTCTCAGACTCGGTCTTTTCTTTAGGCTTATAGTAACTCCTTTTACAATTTTGGTTTTGTATGTTTTTGTTTTCAGACAACATTCTGAAGCTATTAAAATTACGATCATGGAAATGGCAATGGCGCCAATGATTACTGGTGCAATTCTGGCGTCGACTTATGGCTTAAAACCCAAATTAAGCAGTATGATGATTGGTTTCGGAATTCCAATTTCGTTTGTAACTCTCGCCATTTGGTACTTTGTGGTGCATTTTATTTAGTTCTAAATAGTAACTAGATAGAAAATATAGAATTTAACTTTTTTTTTCAGAAATCAATGTTTTCCTTATTCTTTTTTTGACTAATTTTAGATGAACTAAAAAAATATAATTATGTCAACGTTAAGATTAGGAGACATTGCTCCAGATTTTCATGCAGAAACAACCGAAGGACCAATCCATTTTCATGAATGGCTTGGAGATTCATGGGGAGTTTTATTTTCGCATCCTGCAGATTTTACCCCTGTTTGTACAACTGAATTAGGGACGGTTGCGAATTATGTTCCTGAATTTAAAAAAAGAAATACAAAAGTTATCGCTTTAAGCGTTGATGGACTGGAGTCTCATAAAGAGTGGATTAAAGATATTAACGAAACTCAAAATACAGAAGTTAATTTTCCGATCATTGCTGACGAAGATAAAAAGATCGCCACTTTGTACGATATGCTTCACCCAAATGCAAGCGAAAAGTTTACCGTTCGTTCTGTTTTTGTGATCGGACCTGATAAAAAAATTAAGCTGACTTTGACGTATCCGGCTTCAACTGGAAGAAATTTTGAAGAATTACTTCGCGTGATCGACAGTTTACAATTAACCGCAGATTATAGTGTAGCGACTCCTGCAAACTGGAAAGACGGAGAAGATGTAGTGATTACACCTGCCGTTCCGGACAGTGATATTCCGGTAAAATTCCCAAAAGGACATACGCCCATCAAACCCTATTTGCGCATGACGCCACAACCGAATAAATAGTTTTTTCTGAGTTTCTGAGATGCTGAGTTTCTGAGTTTCTGAGATTCTGAGTCTGATTTAAAATAGAAAGCGCTAAATCTAAGTTTTCATAAAACTTAGATTTAGCGCTTTTTTATTACATTATGCTTTAAAAACATTGCTAAGATCAATCCAACAAAAAACTCAGCATCTCAGAAACTTAGAAACTTAGAAACTCAGAATCTTAGAAAAAACCTATCTATTAGCCCTAATTAATTCTGACATTTTTTTCTTGTCACCTACTACCCAGATAATGTCGTTGGGTTGCAAAATTAAGCTCGATTCCGGATTTAAAATACGATTGCCATTTCGTTCAATTCCTACGACCATACCGCCCGTTTTGCCTCTAAATTGGCTAATGCTTTTTTCTGTAAATTCTTCCTGTGAAATTTCTAACTGACGTAAAACAATATCAGATTCCTGTATCTTCTTTGCATCATTCTCGTTTTGAGTTAAGAATTTGGTAAACTCAGCGATTTGAGCATCGGTCCCAATAACAGAAATTTCGTCTCCCGGAAACAAGCGCTCATTTTTAGTCGGAATAGGAATGGTGACTTCACCACGTCTTATGTAAGCAATATTAATACCCATAAGTTCCCTGATTCTTAGCTCAGCTAATGTTTTTCCGGCTAGATTAGATTCTTTGCCAATATCAAAAATAGACATATGACCATCCCAAGGCATTAAATTGGCATATCGTCTGTCTAGTTTTTTATTTTCGCGATCATTTAGGTTTTTCAAAAAGTGACTTTCAATTTTATGATATTGCTCGTTTAATTTCTTTGGAAAAATTTGATAGGCTCCAATGGCAATGATCAGTGCGATAAAAGCAACTAAAGGCGAAAAGAAAATATTCAGTAAAAAACCAACAAAGAACAATCCGAGACTCATTCGAATTAAAATCAGCATCAAAAGTGCTCCTCTGTATTTGCGTTCTTCCCAAAGTCTTTCTACTTCTTCGACCTTAACTCGACGAAGTGAAAGTGCCCATAAAAATGGTGCAATTATAACTAAGGTAATCAGCGCTGCCAAAGTGTTTCCAAATCGGGTGTCGGCCACTAAAGGAGCAACAAATTTAGAAGACAATAGTACAATTGCCGTAATAATAATAGTATGAAGAACAATCTGAGTTATAGAAGACCTCAAAACAATTTGCCAGGTACTCACCGACCTGATCGCTTGTGCATTTAAACTGTATCTATTAATGTTTTTAACCCATCTTTTTGGCATCTTTCGCTCTAAAACCTGGGCAAAAGATTCTGAATATTTAATTAAGAACGGAGTAGTAAAAGTGGTGATCGCCGATACTGCCACAATAATGGGATATAAAAAATCGCTGGTTACCTTTAAGGTCATACCCAGTGTTGCAATAATAAAAGAAAACTCTCCAATTTGTGCGAGACTCATTCCCGTTTGAACAGACTGTTTTAGCGGCTGACCGGAAATTAATGCACCTAAGGAAGAGCTAAAGGCTTTTCCGAAAATAGTTAAAAGTGTAATAATTACTACCGGAAGGGCATACGTAACCAAAGTTTCCGGATTGATTAGCATACCTACAGAAACAAAGAAAACGGCCCCAAATAAATCTTTTACGGGCTGAATAAGATGTTCAATTTTCTCAGCCTGAGTTGTTTCGGCAATAATAGATCCCATGATAAAAGCACCAAGAGCAGGAGAGAAGCCAACATTGGCAGCAAACATGACCATCATTAGGCAAAGTGCCAATGAAATGATCAGTAACATTTCATCTGTGAGGAGATGTTTGGCCTTTTTTAAAATGGTCGGAATGATAAAAATTCCACCTAAAAACCAAATAATTAAAAAGAAAATTAATTTTAAAACCGATTGCAATAATTCTCCGCCAGAAACCTGATCGCTAACAGCAATGGTAGATAATAATACCAGCATCAGGATCGCTACAATATCTTCGACAATTAAAGCGCCAAATACAATACCCACAAACTTTTTTCCTTTAACGCCCAATTCATCAAAGGCCCGGATAATAATTGTGGTAGATGAAATCGAAAGCGTAGCACCCAAAAAGATACTGTCCATTTGTCCCCAGCCCATCCACTGCCCAACGCAATAGCCAATGAGAACCATAAACAAAATTTGGGTAATGGCCGTGACTGAAGAGGTACCACCCACTTTCATTAGTTTCTTAAAACTAAATTCGAGACCTAAACTAAACAGTAAAAAGATAACACCAATCTCTGCCCAGACTTCGACACTTTTCATATCGGTTATCGAAGGGAAAAAATCAAAGTGGTTTCCGGCTAAAAAACCGGCAATCAGATAACCTAGTACAAGAGGTTGTTTTAATTTTTTAAAGATCAAAACAGCAATTCCTGCGGTCATCAGGATTAAACCTAAGTCGCTAATTAGGGGTTGTAAGTGGTGTGTAGTTTCTGCAGCGGCATTTAAGGCAATCATAAAGTGGTATTTTGTCAGGAGCTTAATCCAGCTTTCCATTTCAAATTCATCTACAAAAACTCTTATCCAATAAAAGCAATATAAAATGATCTGGGCTAAAAACCTCCCGGGTTAAATAAAAAAAGCTATCCCGATAAAGATAGCTTTTTTTGACAAAATATTTTAGGTTTTCTTTAAATTCCTACGTAATTACTAGGAGTTATTGCCATTAATTCGGCTCTAACTGCATCAGAAACTTCTAATGTTCCAATAAAATTGTGAATAGCGTTTTTATCAATTGCTTCGTTGGTTCTTGTTAAACCTTTCAAAGCTTCATACGGATTTGGATAAGCCTCACGACGCAAAATAGTTTGAATAGCTTCTGCTACAACTGCCCAGTTTCTTTCTAAATCTTCGGCAAACTTACTTTCATTCAAGAGTAATTTGTTTAAACCTTTTAGAGAAGCTTCAAAAGCAATAATTGTATGTCCCATTGGCACGCCAATATTACGTAAAACAGTACTGTCAGTTAAATCGCGCTGTAATCTCGAAACCGGAAGTTTTGCCGCAAGGTGCTCAAAAATAGCATTTGCAATTCCTAAATTTCCTTCAGAGTTTTCAAAATCAATCGGGTTTACTTTATGTGGCATTGCAGAAGATCCAATTTCACCTGCTTTGATTTTTTGTTTAAAATAATCCATTGAAACATAGGTCCAGATATCACGATCTAAGTCAATGATAATCGTGTTGATTCTTTTTAACGCATCAAAAAATGCGGCAAAATGATCGTAATGTTCAATTTGAGTGGTTGGAAAAGAGTGGTGCAAGCCAAGATCTGTTTCTACAAACTTGTTTCCAAATTTTTTCCAGTCAATTTGAGGATATGCTACATGGTGTGCATTATAGTTTCCTGTCGCACCGCCAAATTTAGCTGCAAACGGAATGTTGAACAACAAACGCATTTGCTCTTCAAGACGTTCTACAAAAACCAGTATTTCTTTTCCTAAGCGAGTAGGAGAGGCCGGCTGTCCGTGTGTACGCGCCAACATTGGGATATTGGCCCAATCTGAGCTTAATTCTTTTAACTTAGAAATTAAGGCAATTAAAGAAGGCATATAGACCTGCTCAAAAGCTTCTTTTGTAGAAAGCGGAATCGCGGTATTGTTAATATCCTGAGAAGTTAATCCGAAGTGAATGAACTCTTTGTATTGAGACAAACCTAATTTTTCAAAAGCATCCTTAATAAAGTATTCAACCGCTTTTACATCGTGGTTGGTTACTTTTTCTGTTTCTTTTATCCAAAGCGCATCTTCAGTAGAAAATTTTTTGTAGATGTCTCTTAAACTTTCAAATAAATCAGGACTTACACCGTCTAATTGAGGCAAAGGCACTTCGCATAAAGCAATGAAATATTCAATTTCAACCAATACGCGGTATCTGATCAAAGCTTCTTCAGAGAAAAAAGGGGCTAATGAAAGGGTTTTACTTCTATATCTTCCGTCAATTGGAGATATAGCATTCAATTCGTTTAAAGTAGTCATTGTTATGTTGTTTTTCGAAAGGCACAAATATAAACAGAATTTGCGGATTAAACAGACAAAATATCACACACTAATTTCATGAATTGTCATGAAAATGCTGTCAAATAAGTCAGATAATGAATGTCCTTAATTTAAAATAATAGTAGTACAAGCTGTGGTTTTTAGCTGAGTTGGCACTTAGTTCAAATCGGTAAAATTCGAGTTTGATTTTAGTAAATCCCTTAATTCTGCCACGCCCTCTGAGGCAACTTTAGCAATTACTTCTACTTTGTTTCTAATATTCGGAATCGAAATTGGCTTTGGATCAATATAAAAAACGGGCGTAATACTATTGGTATAAGAAATGAGACCTGCTGCCGGATAGACTTGTAATGAAGTGCCAATCACGGCAAAATAATCTGCGTTTTCTGTAATTTCAATCGCTTCTTCAAGTGCAGGAACTTCTTCGCCAAACCATACAATATGAGGTCGTAACTGGTGCCCGCTTTCGTCCAGATCTCCGGTAAATAAATCTTCTGTCCAGTCTAAAATTAGATTTTTATTTTGAATGCTTCTTACTTTTAATAATTCTCCATGCAAATGCAGAACCTGGGTGCTGCCGGCACGTTCGTGTAAATCATCAACATTTTGAGTAATAATATGCACATCAAAATTCTTTTCCAGTTCGGCTAAAATTTGGTGTCCTAAATTAGGCTGAACTTCTTTAAGCTGCTGACGTCTCTTGTTATAAAAATCCAAAACCAATTCCTGATTTTTATTCCAGCCTTCCGGAGTGGCAACATCCATTACATTATGTCCTTCCCACAAACCATCACTGTCCCGAAAAGTTTTGATTCCGCTTTCGGCGCTAATTCCTGCACCGGTTAAAACGACTAATTTCTTTTTCATTTATTCTTTCAGATTAAATTTCATCAGCAAATCAGTTTGTTCTTCATCTCCTAATTTAAAAATATGCTTGTCAAATTCTACAAAACCATTCTTTTTATAGAAATTAAGTGCTTTTAGGTTTTCTTCCCAAACCCCTAACCAAATATAGCTCAAGTCAGCCTCTTTGGCTATTTGCAATGCTTTGTCGTATAAAAGCTGACCGACTTTAAGTCCATGAAACTCTTTTAAAACATAAATGCGTTCTATCTCAAGGCCATTATTATCATGCAGTTCCGTTTGTGCTTCGGCAAAATTAACTTTTAGATAGCCCAGAATTTGATGTTCACTATAAGCGAAATAAAATTGAGAAGCAGGATTTAAAAGTTCAGATTTAATTTTATCGAGTGTGAATTTTTCATCTAAATATTCCTTCATGTTTTCCTCAGAATTGTCGCCGGCAAAAGTTTCATAAAAGGTTGTTTTGCCTATTTTTTGTAATTGCTCAATTTCTGAAAGTTCGATTTTTTTAATTGCGGGTGTTTTCATGTGTGAATATTTTTTTTACGAATTTAATTAAAGTTTTTTGGAACCTAAAGAAATGAGCGTTTTTTGGGAGATTAAAAAGAAAGATAAAAAATGTATTTTTGCCACAAATAAAATTAGAATGATTGATTTAGATTACCTCGCTTTCCTCGAAAATATATTGACAGACAACAGAAAAGAAAAATTTTTAAAAGTACTGGGCAATCGTACCAGGCATTTTACAATTGTGGTCGAAGATGTTTTTCAAATGCACAATACAAGTGCCGTTATGCGCAGCTGTGAAGTTTTTGGAATTCAGGAACTCAATGTAATTGAACAGCGTTACGGAAAAAAAATCGATAAAGAAATTGCAATGGGTGCACAAAAATGGGTCGATATCAATCAGTTCGATTCGGTTACCACTTGTATTTCGACATTAAAAGAAAAAGGATACCAAATTATCGCTACAACCCCTCATGAAAATGATTGCCTGTTAGAAGATTTTGATATTACAAAGCCCAGTGCTTTATTCTTTGGAACAGAAAGAGACGGACTCTCCGAAGAAATCCTTCAAAAGGCCGATGGTTTTCTTAAAATTCCGATGGTGGGTTTTACAGAAAGCTTAAATATCTCTGTTTCTGCTGCCATTATTATTCAAAACTTAACCAACAGATTGCAAAATTCAGATATCGACTGGCATTTATCTGAACAGGAAATTCTCGAAAAACGTTTGGCGTGGGCTAAAAATTCAATTAAGGATATTAAGAGAATCGAGGCTCGGTATTATGAGGAAAATCCCAAATAAAAGCTGCCACAAATTACACGAATTGTCACTAATTTCAGTTCTGTAAATAAAATGATTAGTGAAAATTGGTGTAATTTGTGGCTAAAAAAAATTATCTTCCAAAAGAATCATAATTGTCTTCGGCATATTTTTCAAAACGCTTCAACAAGGCAATATTTTCTTTTTCTGTAGCGGATAGCTCATTGTCTACATTTGTTGCAACCGGAATATACCATTCTACACTGTCAAAAAACTGACGAACGGTTTTGGTTTTAAATGAAAATCCGTGTCGGGCAAAAATGGTATTTCGCAAAATTTCCAAATCAATTTTCTTTAGATTTTTTACATCAGCTTCTTTTAGCTTTTTTGTCGAAGAGTTGATTTTAAATATACTTTCAGAAGCTTCTCTGTACACATTCTCAACATACGTCTGCGGAGTTTCGCCTTCTTCTATTTCTTCTGTGTTCTCTGTTGTTTCCCTTTCTTGCGGATTTTCGTAATCTACATACATAGAATCGTCCGGCAGCATAACAGTAGCATCATATTTAAATTCCTTTTTAAACAGTTCAAATTTTCGCTTGCTCACTTCTTTTTTTGGATTATTAGCCGTCCAGGTTCCCGTTATTAACGTGTCGTTTTCTACTATAAAATCAAAAACACCATCGTTTTTATCGTCACCTGGTTCCTTCAATATAAAATGAGTAGTATTTCCTTCTTTTGTCATAGTACCCTTAAGAGGTCTGTTGTTTCCCGCTACAACACTTTGTCCTATAACTTCAGATTCTGTTATTTTTTTTATGATAAGATTAATTTTATTGCTGTATCGTTCCTTTATCGGTTGCGTTGTGTCACGTGTTAAAACAACGAAATCGCCAACCCAGGAACCGTACAAATCTGTTCTGATTTCTTTAGGCAAATTTTCCGCGCTTTTTTTTGCTGTTTTTTTCTCTTTAGAATTACAGGAAAAAAGCAATATTGATAACAATAAACAAAACAGTTTTTTCATTTTTTTAATTGGTTATATAAATAATATTCAATGATTAATAAATTGGGAACCCAGCCCAGCCAGGCAATGATCTGGTACACATCCATTGGCGCGGGATGAAACAAATATACAAGAATAACCTTCCATAAACGCAAGGTTACGGCAGAAAACGTGAGGGCGAAACTACGCAGCATAAAAGCCCTGTGAGCCGTGATGTTTTTGTTTTTTATAACAGTAAAACCTTTGAGCGTAAAGTAAAACCAAAGAATAGATAAGGTTACAAAAGAGATTTTAGAGAAAAAACCGCCGTTGGCAAAAAATCCAATAAACAAACCCGAAGGTGCGCTCAAAAAAAGCACGACCAAAACATAAAATCTACCCATGTTTCGGTGCAGTACAGGATATCTTTTTAAAATTGTAGAACTCAATTGAAGAAACCCAGCAAGCAAAACAAAAATTGCCGAGTAAACGTGCACATAAAAGACAGGATAATAAAACGGAATCTGACTAATTTCGGTTTGTTTGATCTGAAGAAAAGCCACGTCATTTTGAAACGGAATATACTGCCACGTTAATTTAATCATTAAAATGAAAAAGTAACTAAAACAAAGAATCCAGATCAAATGTAGGCCAGACGGAAGGTGCTTTTTCAATTTTTACGATGTATTTTTATTTCAAAGATACCAAAATCCCCAACTGCTTTTTGCTATTGCGGATTTTGGTGTTTTTTTATATTTACAAAAGGACATTTAAATCCTTATAACGTATAATTCAGGTTTACGCTCCATCTGTAATTCGCTTCCATATTGCCGCCAGATAAATTTTGATTGATAGGCAACATCGCATTTACGCCGACCGAAAATTTGTCTTTTCCGGCTTCAATGCCAAATTTTCCAAATAAAATATCTCCGGCCGTGTTGGGCAAATCAAGATTATGCTGTTTATTGGTTTGATACAGTTCTCCCGCCAAACCAGCTTGCGGAACAATTTGAAACGTATTCAAATCAAACAAATAAAAGAATGTTCCGGCATAATTAAACTGGTCGCCATATTGATAATTTTTGCTATTCTCGGTTTTAAAAATGTAATTTAAAGTAGTATTCAAACCCAAATTATTGTGTTTAATAACATATTCAGAAACCAGCGGAAAATCCCAGCTTCCTGTTCCTAGTTGAAAACTTTGGTTTACACTCCCTAAATTATTGGCTTCGGTAAATTTTCCTGTTGGAATTTTCAAACCACCGCCCACATTCAATTTATGCGTAAAAAAAGTGCTGTCTTTTTGCGTTTCATAAACTGTATATAAGGCCATTACAGTAATATCGCCCAAACCGGCAATACTTTCTGTTCCCGCTGTTAGCTCTCTTTCATGAAAATGATACGGAACCAAAGCCGAAATCTGTACTTTTTCTGTAACCGGAATTCGCGCCCAGGCCTGAATAGTATTAAAGTTTTCATCGATCCATGGAGAATTGGCAAAAATTCCGTCGCGGCTGGTATAACTTTGTTTAAAATACCTTAGACCCACAAAATTGTTATTGAGCATCGAGCTAAATCCCATACTTCCACCACTTGCCGAGCAACCACAGGCATCACAGTCAAAATCTTCCAACATTGCCAGTCGCTGAAAAGTAAAAGCCGAAATGCTGTCTTTTTCTACAAAACTAAAGGCCGATGAACCGACCAATAGAATACCTATTACTAGTAATTTTTTCATTGTAATTATTTTAAGGAGCTAATCCCGCTTTTCGTTACAAGCTTTTTTCAAAATCCCATTTTTCTAAAAATTTACAAAGCTTCCGTTGGTCGCTCTTTAAATTCCAGAAAAATTAGGTCTTTTTTCAAAAAGGCTTTTCACTGCAATCGGGGCTAGGACTCCGGTTTTCATTAGATTTTTTTGTCAAAGATTGTCTCAGATTATCTTGAGAATCGATTACGAAATCATTTAAATCTTTGTAATCTGAGGCAATTTTTTATATATTAATATTCTGAGAAACGTTTATCGGTCAGGTACTGATGATCGGTCAGGGTTTTCAGGAAAGCTATAATTTGTTTTTTATCAGTTTCAGAAAGTGTAATTCCCAATTTTCCGTTTTGTTTTAAAATAGGGTCTAACGTTGCCGAAGATTCGATTCCGCTGGCATAATGATCCAAAACGCCTTCAAGAGTTCCAAATCTGCCATCGTGCATATAAGGTCCTGAAACTTCTACGTTTCGTAAACTTGGTACCTTAAATTTATAATAATCAGTTGTCAGTTCGGTTACTTTATAGCGACCCACATCATTAACAAAAGGATTTACCGCTAAGCCATTATTTCGAAAAGAATTATCAGTCTGTAAATCTGTAGCATGACAAGAGGCACATTTAGATTTAAATAAATCATAACCTGCCAATTCATCACTAGTTAGCGTTCCGCCTGCTTCATTACGTCTGTATTTGTCAAATTTAGAATTAGATGAAACGATCATAACCATAAACTGAGACATTGCTTTAAGCATATTTTCAGTTGTAATGGCGCCATCATCAAAAGCCTGTGCAAAAAGTTTTTGATATTCTTTATCGCCTTTCATCATTTCTAAAATTGCATTCAAATCGCCATTCATTTCAATGACACTTTTAAGCGGAATTAGCGGCTGTAAATCCAAATGATCTGCCGCGCCATCATACATAAAAATACTCTGGTACGCCAGGTTTTGAATAGGAGGAGTGTTTCTTGTTCCCTGTGCGTCGTTTACACCATGACTTACCGTGTGACCGTGGTGTGTAAAAGCATTGGCTTGTATATGACAAAAACCACAAGACACCACACCGTCAGACGCTAAACGGCCGTCGTAGAAAAGTTTTTTTCCTAATTCAAATCCTTTTTCTGTGGGTGGATTTAAAGCAATGTTATAAGCAAGTGCCGGAAAGTTTGAAGGCACTTTAAATTCTAACGGAATATTTACATATTCGGCGTCCTGATCTGAACAGCTCCATAATAAAGGAAGTAACAGCAACAGGAAAATTTTTATTTTCAGCATGATTTTTTGGTTTAAAAAGTACAAAAGTTGTCGTTTAGCCCCGATAGAAGCGATATCCTTTTTTGTCTGCCGCGGCAGACAAAAAAGATATAGCATATAGCGGGACATTAGGTCTTGAAACCTTGAATTTTGTGCTCCCGAAAATAAATTTAGTCGTTGTGTACGTGATCTACTCTAAACATTCCGTTGATGTTTTCTGTAATTAGCGGCAAATTAGCACCGCTCATAATCATGGCACCCATGCCGCCCATGTTGTTGTCTGAAAGTTTGATTTTGTTTTTGCCGTCGATAATTTTCGAAAGATCAGTAATAATATGTACAGCAGGCGTAATGTTAGAGCGTACCAAAGCTTTTGTTGGCAGGTCTAGCGTTACTTCGGTATAGTTATAATCTGTTCCGGTTTTTCCGGTATGGATCATAAAGGGAGTGGCCGTTAAAACTGTTGGAGAAGTAAAAGTACCTTCTAATGCAAAAAATTTATATCCCGCCGCCCAGGTCCACATCATGCCGGCTGCATCTGCCTGTGCAAGGAAATCCCCTTGTCCGGAAGCGCCTAATTTCCATTGTGCTTCATCAACTCCAATTCCGAATTTTACTTTTACGTAATCTCCTGCAGGAATGTCAGTAAGTTGAAGTTGTTGGCCTGCTGCCGTAGATTCGTCTGCTATAAAGTAACTTTTGCTTTTTGGATACGTAAAAGTAGTTCCGTCTGCTTTGGTAAAAACCACATTGCTCACAATATATTTTACAAGACTAATTTTTAATACTTCGCTGTTTGAAGTTGTATTGCCCTGTGTGTCTAATATCAAATCATTGGCACCAAAAGCGTTATCAAATTTTAAAGTGATTTTTCCGTTTCCGGAAACGGTTTCGTTGTTGTCGTCGCCTGAACAAGAAAATAAAGATAGAGATAGTGCTACAATAGCTAAAGCTGTGTATAAAGTATTTTTCATTTTATGAATTTTATATAATTGATTTTAAATTTAAGAAGTGCGTAAACGCGTCTTCATTGTTTTTAAGACAATGAAAATTGATTTCAGTTAAAAAAAAGAAATCTGATTTAAAAAATTATATAAAAAGGGATGGAGGGTGAAAAGCAACGTTTGTAACCGAAACAGGTTTGCTGTCTAAAGCAGCAAAGTTTTCTGCTGTAGTTTCAATAGGTGCCTGCAAATTGTAAGGTGCTGTTATTGTATTTTGAATGTAAACAACTTCTGATTTTTCTTTCAGATTGTCCTGCATTTTCTTTTCGTTATCAGCATATTTTTTTAGGCTTTTTTGAAGTTCGCATCGACCATTACAGCTGTTAAAAAGCATTTTTCGCTGTACACAAATGGTTTTAGAAATTTCGTCCTGATTGATTTTGAAAGAAGCATAAACAAAGAAATTGCCAAAAGATGGCACTAAAAGCATACAAGAAAGTAATATGATAAAAAACTTCTTCAAGAGTTTATTTCGTTGTTTCAGATGCAAAAATACATTTAATTCTTTTTAAACATTATGATTTTTCTCATTTTGTTATAAAATATCTTTAAAGGAATTAATTGTGCTACAAGTCTTTTTTGTGAATAGCTGTAGCTTTACACGGAGTTGATGATGAAATTTGAAATTGGCTTTAGCCTAATTTTCATTGAAAACTCAGGACTTGGCTAAGGTCTAATATTCGCAAAAAAAAACCTCCAGCTAAAAAAGCTGGAGGCTATTCAATCTAGTGATTTTAGATTAAATTATTATTTAACAAGAACCCAGGCGCCAGAAGCGATTAGAGATTCTGCTTTTTTAAATTTCATTTCTTCTGTTTTTCCGGTAGCAACTTCCTGAACTGTTACAGTGTCATTACGATTGATTTTTGGCATATCTCTCACAATGGTTTCTGTAACCTGACGTTGTTGCGTTTCTCCGGCTTCGCGGTTGATGTCTTCGCTGTTTGGAATTTCATCTTTGCTCAATTTGAAGTTTTCTTTCTGACGAACTTCTCTTGCCTCGTGAATTTCAGGAACGTTTTGAGCTGGTAAATCACCTTTAAATAAGAATGAAATAACCTCTTTGTTTACATTCTCCAACATTCCTCTAAACAAATTGAAAGCCTCTAATTTGTAAATAAGCAACGGATCTTTTTGTTCGTGAACTGCCAATTGAACAGATTGTTTCAATTCGTCCATTTTACGCAAGTGTTTTTTCCACGCTTCATCAACAATAGAAAGTGTAATGTTTTTCTCGAAATCTGCAATTAACTGAGCACCTTCGCTGTCATATGCTTTTTTCAAATCAGTAACCACGTTTAGCGTTTTGATTCCGTCTGTAAATGGAACTACAATTCTTTCAAATTGATTGTTTGGCTCTTCATAAACTCCCTTAATAATAGGGAAAGCTTCTCTTGCGCTTCTTTCTGTTTTTTCTGTATAAAATGCCAAAGCTTCTTTGTATACTTTTCCTGTAACTTCAAGATCCGATAATTTTTGGAAATCTGCTTCAGTAATAGGAGAAGTGATTCCGAAATAACGAATTAAATCAAAATCAAAAGTTTTGAAATCATTTACCGCTTTATTGTTGCTTACGATAACCTCGCAAGTATCATATAACATATTGGCGATATCCAGTTTCAAACGCTCACCAAATAAAGCGTGACGGCGACGTTTGTAAACAACCTCACGTTGAGAATTCATTACGTCATCATATTCTAATAAACGTTTACGAACACCAAAATTGTTTTCTTCTACTTTTTTCTGAGCACGCTCGATCGATTTGGTCATCATAGAATGCTGAATTACTTCACCTTCCTGTAATCCCATTCTGTCCATTACTTTTGCCACTCTTTCAGAACCAAATAAACGCATTAAGTTGTCTTCAAGAGAAACGTAGAATTGAGAACTTCCCGGATCTCCCTGACGTCCTGCACGACCACGTAACTGTCTGTCTACACGACGTGAATCATGACGTTCTGTACCCACGATTGCTAAACCTCCGGCAGCTTTTACTTCTGGAGATAATTTAATGTCGGTACCACGACCTGCCATATTGGTTGCAATAGTTACCACTCCGGCTTTACCCGCTTCTTCTACAATTTGTGCCTCTTGTTTGTGCATTTTAGCATTCAAAACGTTATGGGTAACGCCTCTCATTTTCAGCATTCGGCTTAATAATTCTGAAATCTCTACAGAAGTTGTACCAATTAATACTGGTCTTCCTGCATTTGATAATTCAGTTACATCTTCAATAACAGCGTTGAATTTCTCACGTGTTGTTTTGTAGATATAGTCTTCTTTGTCTTGTCTTGAAATCGGACGGTTGGTTGGAATTTCAACAACGTCCAGTTTGTAAATCTGCCATAACTCTCCAGCTTCTGTAACGGCTGTACCGGTCATACCACCCAATTTGCTGTACATTCTGAAATAATTCTGTAATGTAACTGTCGCAAAGGTTTGTGTTGCAGCTTCGATTTTTACGTTTTCTTTAGCTTCAATCGCCTGGTGCAATCCGTCAGAATAACGACGACCGTCCATGATACGACCTGTTTGCTCATCGACAATCATAATTTTGTTGTCCATGATTACATATTCTACATCTTTTTCAAAAAGAGCATATGCTTTTAAAAGCTGTGTAAGAGTGTGAATACGTTCGCTTTTTACACCAAAATCCTGAAATAATCTTTCTTTGGCTTCTGCTTCTGCATCTTTATCCAATTTTTGTTTTTCGATTGCAGCAATTTCAGTTCCGATATCCGGAAGAACGAAAAAGTCTGAATCAGTATCTCCTGAAAGGTATTTAATACCGTTATCAGTCAATTCTACCTGATTGTTTTTTTCTTCAATTACAAAATACAAAGCCTCATCGACTTTATGCATTTCGCGATTGTTATCCTGCATGTATTGATTTTCGGTTTTTTGAAGCAATTGTTTGATTCCTTCTTCACTCAAAAATTTAATTAATGCTTTATTTTTAGGTAAACTTCTGTAAGCTCTTAACAATAAGAATCCGCCTTCTTTAGTATTTCCTTCTTTAATTAATTTTTTAGCTTCTGCCAGGAAACCATTTGCCAACTGACGTTGTTGAGAAACTAAGTTTTCGATTTTTGGTTTCAATTCATTAAATTCATGACGATCTCCTTGCGGAACCGGACCTGAAATAATAAGTGGCGTTCTTGCATCATCAATTAATACAGAATCGACCTCATCGACAATAGCATAATTATGTTTTCTTTGTACTAAATCTGCAGGCGAATGTGCCATATTATCTCTTAAGTAGTCAAAACCAAATTCGTTGTTGGTTCCGTAAGTAATATCGGCGTCGTATGCTTTTTTTCTGGCTTCTGTACTTGGCTGGTGATTATCTATACAATCAACAGTTAAACCGTGAAATTCGAATAATGGGGCTTTCCATGTGCTGTCACGTTTTGCCAAATAATCATTCACTGTTACCAGGTGAACTCCATTTCCGGTTAAAGCGTTTAAGTAAAGTGGAAGAGTAGCTACTAAAGTTTTTCCTTCACCTGTTTGCATTTCGGCAACTTTTCCTTCGTGCAAAACCATACCTCCAATTAACTGAACATCATAGTGAATCATGTCCCAGGTAATTTCTTTACCTGCTGCATTCCACTTGTTTGCCCATGTTGCTTTGTCACCTTCTATAGTAACGTATGTTTTTGTGGCAGAGAATTCGCGGTCTTTTGGAGTTGCAGTAACTTCAATAAAAGAATTGTCTTTAAAACGGCGTGCTGTTTCTTTTACAACAGAAAAGGCTTCAGGAAGAATTTCCAATAAAGTTTTTTCTGAGATTTCATAAGCTTCTTTTTCAAGAGCATCAATAGCATCATAAAGATCTTCTCTTTTATCGATGTCTTCAATGTTTTCTACTTCCGCTTTAAGCGTAGAAATTTTGGCATCTTTATCGGCTCTGGCTTCTTTAATCCTATCTTTAAAATATACGGTCCTCGCTCTCAATTCATCATGAGATAAACTCATTAAGGTGGTCTCGAATGTTTTAATTTTGTTTAAATAAGGTTGTAAAGCTTTGACATCTTTTTGTGATTTATCACCTACAAAGACTTTAATAATACTGTTTATGAAACTCATGATTTATTGTATTTCTATTATATGTAAATGTGTATTTGAACCAAAAAAAAAGCCTCTGTGATGAGACTTTTTCCTTTGGTTTATTTTTTAATATTCATCCTCATTCCAAAGATAATCTTCGTCTGTTGGATAATCAGGCCAAATTTCTTCCATTGATTCATATATCTCCCCTTCATCTTCGATTGACTGAAGGTTTTCTACCACTTCTAATGGAGCACCAGCTCTAATAGCGTAGTCAATAAGTTCGTCTTTGTTAGCAGGCCATGGCGCATCACTTAAATAAGATGCTAATTCTAATGTCCAATACATCTGTTATCTGTTTAGTTTGTGCAAAAATAAATTTTTTACTGAAAAAGACAAGTAATTTTTGATTTATTTTAGTAAAATTTAAGAACGTCTCTTGTTAAATTCCAATTTTTTAAATTCTAAATTCCAAAAACACTCTTAGAATCTCGCTTTAAATTCTAAATTCCCATTGATGCAACCGTAATTTTTTATCTAAACTTAAAAGAATCTTAATTTCTTTTAAGTTGGAATTTGGGATTTCAAAAATTGGAATTTAAAGAAAATTTATTTTCTAGGTATCCATTTCACTTCCTCCGCTTTTAAGTCTGACGACAACTTCCGTGCCAAGACAAAAAGGTAGTCAGAAAGTCGGTTCAGGTACATTATTGCGATTTCCGGAACATGCTCATTATGGCTTAAATGAACTGCCAAACGCTCTGCACGGCGGCAAATACAACGTGCTATATGACAATGTGACACAGTAGGATGTCCTCCCGGTAAAACAAAATGCGTCATGGGCGGAAGACTTTCTTCCATTTTGTCTATTTCGTTTTCGAGTAATTCAATATCAGAATCAATAATTCCGAGATTTTTTAAGCGCAATTCCCCGTTTTTTAATACTTCTTTTTCTGGTGGAGTTGCCAAAATGGCTCCAACCGTAAAGAGACGGTCCTGAATTTCGATTAAAATAGTTTTATAATGCGAATCGATTTCCTGATCCCGAATGAGTCCTATATAAGAGTTCAATTCATCGACAGTACCGTAACTGTCAATTCTAATATGATCTTTAGGAACACGGGTGCCTCCAAAAAGAGCTGTTGTTCCTTTGTCTCCGGTTTTTGTATATACTTTCATTTTTTTTTAAGAAGATAAGGTTCTAAGATTCTAAGTTTTTTCTTTTCGATTAAAAAATTAATCAATTTATGGGCTAATCTTTTTTTTAATCTAAAATTAGAAATCTAAATTATTTTGTGGTGTCGCTTTCAATTAAACCGTCTCGCAAGCGAATTACACGATGTGCATAAGCCGCGATATCTTCTTCGTGAGTTACCAGAATTACAGTATTTCCTTGTGCGTGAATATCTCCAAAGAGCTTCATAATTTCTACAGAGGTTTTACTGTCTAAGTTTCCGGTTGGTTCATCGGCCAAAATAATAGAAGGTTTATTGACCAAAGCGCGGGCAATAGCAACACGCTGGCGTTGCCCTCCTGAGAGCTGGTTAGGCTGATGATCCATTCTGTCTGCCAGATTTACTTGTTTTAGCACTTCGACCGCTCGCTCATTACGTTCAGACTTTGAATATCCCGCATAAATCATTGGTAGGGCAACATTGTCTAAAGCAGTGGTTCTTGGTAAAAGATTAAAGGTTTGAAATACAAAACCGATTTCTTTATTTCGAATTCCGGCCAATTCATCGTCTTTCATTTGGCTGACATCTTTTCCGTTAAGTACATAATGTCCGGAAGTTGGCGTATCCAAACAACCTAAAAGATTCATTAGAGTTGATTTTCCGGATCCCGAAGGTCCCATTAAAGCAACATATTCGCCTTTGTTGATTTCTAAGTTAATTCCCTTTAAAACATATACGATTTCATTGCCAAGCACAAAATTTCGTTTTATGTCGGTTATTTTAATTAATGGATTTGCCATTCGGTTTACAATTTTGGATTTAAAAGTACAAAACGCTTTTCAATTAAAGAATGAGTAGGCAGGAATTCATTTTTGTTACAAAATTATTATTTCATTTCGCATTTTGATATTTATAAATAGTATAAGATCACACCATAAAATATTTGTTATATGATTTTAAATTATTATTACATAATTATCATATTTTTGATTTTTAATTGAATTATTTTCGCAATAAATATTAATTTTTTATCAATTATATATTTTTATTCAAATATTTAACTATATTTGTCTTATAATCTTAAATATCAGAAATTATGAAAAACATACAAATTGTAGCAGGAATTGCATTAGTTGCATTAGGATTTACATCATGTAAAGACGAAAAACAGGAACAAGCCCAAAAAACAATCGATGCTTATGTAGCATACGTAGATTCAGTTAAAAATGTAAAAGCTGATGATTTGAAAGCGGACTGGAAAGATGTTGAAGCAGAATATGACAGAAGAGCTGCAAATGCTCAGGCAGCACTAGCTGACTTAAAAGACAATACTGCTGAAACAGAAAAAATTAATACAACTAAAGTAAAATACGAAGAATTCAAAAATGAAATGTCTGCCGTATTAGCTCCTCCGGCTCCAAGCCCAAAACAACAATTGAGAAATGCCTTATTTGGTGAAGGAAAGATTGGAGACGATATGAACTTTAGCTGGGTTAATGCTCAAAACATTCATAATGTGTATCAACAATTTGTTCACACAGTTGAGAATAATAAAGATACCTATTCTCGTGAAGATTGGGATGAAGTAAAATTAATGTATGAAGCTCTTGACAGCCGTAAAAATACAGTTGAAAAAGAAGGTCTTACTGCAGAAGATAACAGAAAAATTGCAGGTTTGAAATTGAAATTTGCTCCAATGTATACTGTAAACAGAATGGGAGCAAAATCTGAAGAAAACAAAGATGCTAAAAAATAAAATTATATAAATAATTGAATTAGTAAAGAGAAAGACAATCGTAATGATTGTCTTTTTTTTATGCCCTAATAACAAAATGTTCTTTTTCCTGCTCGTATCTAAAAAAAACAAAACCCCATTGAAAGGTATCTATTGTGACGGTAACTTTTGAATGCTTTTTAATTGTTTCCCATGCTTCTTCCATTTCTGGCGACCAATGAATGTCATCGAATATCCAAACAGAATCATTATTAATGGTTTGCAATAGAAAATCAAAATAGGCTAAAGTTGCTTTTTTTGAATGGTTGCCGTCAAAATATATCAGATTGTAGGTTTTAGAATTTAGATTTTCTGATATTAAAAAGGATTCGAATTCGCTTATCACATTTTCGACTTTATCATAATTGAATTTTTGCAATTGCAATTGAGCTTGTTTTGCCGTTTGCGGACATCCTTCTATGGTAGTGACTTTTGCATTGAGGTTGCCTAAAGCGAGAGCAGAGGTAGCCAGGCCTAATGAAGTTCCTATCTCGAGAATATTTTCAGGTTTAAAATAGTGGCTAACCCGAAATAATAATTCAGCACGTTTGGGCGAAATTCCAGCTGTTTTGGCAATTTTTGAAATTTGTCTCTTATTCGATTTAAAAACTTTTGAACCCGCACCAAAATCTGTAACTTCAATCCAATTGTTATTTTCTAAAAGAGATTGTCTGTACTTTTTTAAGATGGCGTATTCAGGTTTTTGCTTTTTGTCGTAAAAACACTTCGTTAATAAATTAAACACAAACGGTGAATGAACTCCGTGTTCGTTTTTAGATTTCCAAAGAAATTTTAAATATGATTTTATTTGAAACAGCATAGTCGTATTTACAGAAAGTGCGAAGATACGAATCAGAATTTGATATAATTAAATGAAAAAAGCCTAATCTAAATAAGATTAAGCTTTTTGTAGTATAGAAATATCGGTGAATTATCTATAGATGTTTTGACCGTTATTTGCTCTCCATTGTTGTTCAAGATACTCTGCATCTTCGTTGTTACGAGGGTGAACTCCTAAAACTACATGACCTTCTTTAATTCCTGATTCGTATACTTTTGCTCTGTCTTCAGGAATTCCTGATCCTACCAGAGCTCCAATTAAACCTCCTGTAATTCCTCCTGCACCGGCACCAGCTAATCCTGCTGCAAGCGGACCTGCTATAATTAGTCCTAGTCCAGGAATAACAAGACTTGTTCCTAACGCGGCAACAACTCCAACAATAGCTCCAATTGTTCCTCCAATTGCAGATCCTGTTCCGGCTCCTTCAGCTGCTTTTGTTCCTAGTTCAGAATGGTCATCTTTGTCTGAGTAATGTTTTTTTCTGGTTTCGTCAGACATAATAAGGTTGATCTCATCCTTTGTATATCCTCTTTCATTTAAGTTTGTGTAAGCTCTTTCGATGCTGTCACGATCTGAAAACATTCCTGTTAATACTTGACGTTTGGTTCCATCGGGATTATGTAAATTTTCCATTATATATAGTGTTTAGTTTGTGAATTTATTTTCACTTAAACAAAGCTCGTAAAACAGATCTAGTAATTTTTACATGATTTTTCTGAATTATTACATAATAAAATTTGGAATTCTTAAAATTACTAATCTAATTTTGTTACTTTTTTAAAAGATTGGTTTTTTGTACATATAAAAAGACCACAATAAAATATATCTTATTGTGGTCTTTATCATTTGAAAATAATCTTTCTATAATTAATTTACTGAAATCAGTTTTACATCAAATATAAGAACTGATCCTCCTGGAATGCCTCTATAATCAAAAGGGCCATAAGCTAAGTGAGAAGGAACCAAAAGAATGCCACTGCCTCCAGTTTTAAAAAAAGGAATCCCTTCTGTCCAGCCGGCTATAACCTGACTTAAGTTGAATGAAATTCCTGCAGCATTACTTTGATCGAACACCTTTCCGCTAGTATAATATCCTTTGTAAGCAACGGTTACATTAGATTTTGCCGTAGGTTGAGTTCCTGTACCGGCTTCGTTAATCACGTAATACAAACCAGAATTTGTTTTTTGTGCGGTAAGATTGTTTTTGGTAATGTAATCTGTAATTTCTTTTTCGTTTTCTGCAGTATAATCTGTTTTCGAAGGTTCATTATTATCAGAAGAACAAGAAATAAAAAGTGTCATAGCCAGTAAGGCCGAGAAAAAATGTTTCATTATTTGTGGTATTTATTTTAATACCGCTAATATAATAAAATTAGTTTTCAGTCGCAGTGACAGTTTTTAGAGATTAGTTGCTATGAAACCACGGAGATCCAAAAAATAAATTTGGTGTAACTCCGTGATTTGTGCCTGTGAGAATAATTATCCTTCAATTTTGGCAGAAAGCTCAAACCAACGTTCTTCTTTCTGATCCATTTTATTGATGATACTTTGTAGCTCGTTTGCTTTTTTCTCAATATCTGCCTCTGCTACTTTTCCGTCAGAGAATAATTTTTCGATCTTAATTTTTTCGATTTCTAAGTCTTTAATTTCTCTTTCAATTTTTTGATATTCTTTTTGCTCGTTGAAAGTTAAATTTCCTGTTGGATTATTTTGTTTCCAGTCTTTCTTTTCGGCTTTGTTTTCTTCTTTTTGAGCAACATCAGCACTGTCTTCATAAGCACGGAAATCAGAATAGTTACCAGGGAAGTTTTCGATTTCACCATTTCCTCTAAAAACAAATAAGTGATCGACAATTTTATCCATAAAATAACGGTCGTGAGAAACTACCAAAAGACAGCCAGGATAATCTAAAAGAAAACTTTCGAGTACATTTAAAGTTACAATATCCAAGTCATTTGTTGGCTCATCAAGAATCAGGAAATTTGGATTTTGAATTAAAACCGTACACAGGTACAACCGTTTTAATTCGCCTCCGCTTAATTTTTCGACAAAATCATATTGTTTTTTTGCATCAAAAAGAAAACGCTCCAACAATTGCGAAGCCGAAATCATTCTGCCTTTTGCCAACGGAATGAATTCGCCATATTCTTTGATAATGTCAATTACACGTTGATTCGGTTTCGGATTGATTCCGCTCTGCGTATAATAACCAATTTTAATCGTATCGCCTTTTACAACTCTACCGCTATCAAGAGGAAGCGTTCCGGTAAGAAGATTCAAAAAAGTAGATTTTCCTGTTCCGTTTTTACCAATAATTCCGATTCGCGCTCCACGCTGAAAATCAAAACTAAAATCATCCAGAATAACGTGATCTTTAAATTTTTTAGAAATTTTGTGAAGCTCAATAATTTTGCTTCCCATACGCTCCATATTAATCTCAAGTTCTACTTTATTTTCCTGGCGACGGTTTTGAGCTTTTTCCTTAATTAAATAAAAGTCGTCCTGACGCGATTTAGATTTTGTAGTTCTCGCCTTCGGCTGGCGTCGCATCCATTCTAATTCTTTTACAAATAAGTTTTTTGCTTTGTCAACGCTGGCATTTTCAGAAGTTATTCGTTCTTCTTTTTTCTCTAAATAATAAGAGTAATTTCCTTTATATTGGTATAATTTTCCATTATCCAATTCGATAATTTCATTACAAACGCGCTCCAAAAAGAATCTGTCGTGTGTAACCATAAACAAGGTAATATTTTCTTTTGCAAAATAGCTTTCAAGCCATTCAATCATTTCAAGATCTAAGTGGTTGGTAGGTTCATCTAAAATCAATAAATCAGGGCGATTGATTAAGATGATGGCTAGTGAAAGACGCTTCTTTTGTCCACCCGATAGATTTTTCACTTTAAGTTTAAAATCTTCCAGTTTTAATTTGAATAAAATCTGCTTGTATTGCGTTTCAAAATCCCAAGCATTATGCTGGTCCATTCCGTCAAAAGCTTTTTGATAAGCCTCTTCATCGTTCGGATTTTCAAGAGCCTTTTCGTAAGCTTCAATTATCTTAAGTGTTTCATTATCTGAGGCAAAAATACTTTCCTCAATGGTAAGCTCTTCCTGCAAATTATTGTCCTGAGAAAGGAAGGCCATTCGAATTCCTTTTCTTAAAACCACTTGTCCGGTATCTGGTTCGTCTAAACCATTTATGATGCTCATAATAGTTGTTTTTCCAGAACCATTTTTGGCAATAAAGGCGATTTTTTGGTCTTTGTTGATTCCAAAAGAAATGTTGTCAAAAAGGACTCTTTCGCCAAATGACTTCGATATGTTTTCTACAGATAAGTAATTCACAAGAATAAAATTTTTTGCAAAAGTAAACTATTATCTTACGATTTACGAATTATTTATGGAGATACGCACCCAATGCAAAACTCAAATCAAAATAATGAATTTGTTGGGCAACATTCAAAATAGGTTTCCGTATTAAAGATTCATTAGTTACAAAATAGTGAATCCCATCTTTTGTAGCAATTCCTTCTATTTGATGAAAGGGAAGTTTAAGATTTATTTTTCGTTTATTTCCTGATAAAAAATCCTTGTTCTTAAAGTCATATAGGAGATAAAGAAACGTTTGTCCCTTTTTTGAATACCCACAAAGAGCTATAATTTTTTTTTCTTCCAGATAAGTTGCACCAGTAACTAATCCTTTTGTATCTAAAGTAATTTTGAATTGTGCAACCTGATTTCCTGCTTGATTTGCTAGCCGATAGATCGAAGTTTTTGAGGATTTCCATTGTTTGGTAAACAAATAAATGCTGTCTGTAGAAACTACAAAAGCTTCGCAATCGAAATTGGTAGTGTTAGCTTTTTCTGGAGATAAATGAGTTTGGTCAGAATAGTGAAAAGAGATTGTCTCTATTATTGGATTTCCTTGCAAAAGTGATTTTTTCTCTATTTTGAGAATTTTTAAATCTTGCCGATTTCCATTTGCATTATTTCCAAAATCGCCAATATACAGGTAATTTTCATCTTGCGAAATTTCTTCCCAATCGTTATTTATGACTTTATCTAAAATGATTTTCTTTTTAATACTTCCAAGAGAATCCAGTCCGTAAATGGTTTTATCATGATCGTCATTGTGTGTCCATAATAAATGATCAAACGAAATTAATCCTGAAGTTTCTTTTATGGAATCACTTAATTTTTTAGAATAATTTGGTTTTAATCGAAAGTTCTCATATCTGCAAGTTCCATCGTTGACTGTTGCTTTTGGATCATAGTTTTTTGAGAGTGGATCTGTACAACCTACGACCTGAGCCTGTGCAGAACAAAAAATAATGCAGCAAAATAAAATCGTTTTTATCATTAAAAAATGCTTTAAAATAATTGTAAAAGTAGGGCTTTACCATTCAAAAAAGTATAAAAATCCTAATTATAAATCTTCTGATTAAGTTTTTTGTAAGAGGAAGCAAAAGATTTAATTGTATTAAAATAAGGTAATTCTTTCTTTTTGATGTTTTAGATGTTTGTTTAGTAATTACTTTTGCAAAAAATTTGAGAAGCTACTTTTATTCAATCAGTTTATTCTTTCTTTTTATCCATAAAAAATAGTTTCTAATTCATGTGAGTTGGAGAAGCGGAGCTGTGCCTTGCTGCAATAAAATAATAATTCAACAAATAATTATGAAGACAGGAATAACATTTAGTGCATTTGATTTGCTGCATGCTGGCCACATTAAAATGTTAGAAGAAGCAAAAAGCCATTGTGATTACTTAATTGTAGGATTACAAACAGACCCTAAATTAGATCGCCCGGAAAAAAATAGCCCGACTCAAACAGTGGTAGAAAGATACATTCAGCTTAAAGGATGCAAGTTTGTCGATGAAATTATTCCATATACAACTGAAAGAGATCTTGAAGATATCCTTCGTTCTTATAAAATTGATGTTCGAATTGTTGGTGAGGAATATCTGGATAAAAATTTCACCGGCAGATTGTATTGCGAAGAAAAAGGGATTGAACTTTATTTCAATAAACGTGATCACCGCTTTTCTAGTAGTGGATTGAGGAAAGAGGTTGCAGTTAGGGAATTGAGTAGGGTAAAGTAAAGTAAATATGAAAAAGGTAACCAGGATTTATTTTTTAGGTCATAATGGAATGGTTCGAATTTAGATTTCTATGTCAATTATTAAAAAAATAGGAAATAAGATTAATTCTTTTTTTTCAGAAGGTCATAGTAGAACTGTGTTAGCAAAGAAAAATATAGTAATATCTTTTCTAATTAAAGGAGGAAGTATAATTATTGGTTTACTGCTGGTTCCCATGACTATAAATTATGTTAGTTCTTTGCAGTACGGTATATGGTTGACAATTTCTTCATTGGTGGGCTGGATGAGTTTTTTTGATATTGGAATGGGTAACGGTCTTCGAAATAAATTAGCAGAGGCTGTGGCTTTACGACAATTTGAATTAGCGAAGATATATATAAGTACTACTTATGCTTCCCTACTAATTATCTCTTTTATTTTATTTATATTTTTCTGGTTTTTAAATCCATATATCGATTGGCAAACCTTTTTGAATATCCCGCGATCTGTAAAAGAAAATATATCGTTAGCTGTCCTGATAGTTTTTGGTTCATTTTGTTTACAGTTTGTAGTTCAATTAATTAACACGGTATTTGTTGCACTCCATAAACCTGCTATCGCAGGGATGATATCATTAATTGGTCAAATAAGTGTTTTAGTGAGCATATATGTATTAACAAAAATAATTCAAGGTAATCTTGTTGTTTTAGTATTAGCCTTAACACTGAATCCAATTATCATAATGATATTGGCAAGTATATTTTTTTATAAAACCAAACTAAGAAAGATGGCTCCTTCTTTTTCGGGTATTGATTTTAATTATTCAAAAAAAATATTCAAGGTAGGAGGTCATTTTTTAATTATTCAAATAGGATCTATAGTATTAATACAAACAGACAATATTATTATTTCAAAATTTATAGGTCCTGAATCTGTTACAAAGTTCAATGTAGCTCTAAAGTTATTTTCAACTATAATTATGCTTTTTTCTATTATTATGATTCCATATTGGAGTGCTTTTACAGATGCTAATGCAAAAAAGGATTATGATTGGATAAGAAAAAGCATTAGAAAAATTAGGCAAATATGGCTTTTGATTTCGATAATAATTGTTCCTCTAATCCTGGTATTTTCAAATTTTATATATAAGCTTTGGGTAGGTAATTCCATACAAATACCTTTTGAACTATCCTTTTTATTGAGTTTATATGTAATTGCCTATACCTGTTTAAATCTAAATAGCTACTTTTTAAATGGTATAGGCAAGATTCGTTTGCAATTATATCTTTATATAATTGTCTGCATTATTAATATCCCTCTATGCTGTTTTTTGGCAGTCAAAGTTGGTATAAATGGAATAGTAATTTCCAATTTAATAATGTTTATTGGAATGAATATTATACTGTGGATTCAAACTAATAAGATCTTGTCACAGACGGATAAAAACATATGGAGCAAATAAAAAAATGTTTTGGCTTTAGCATACTATAATAAAAAAATCTTTTTAAGAAAAAATAGAATAAGGAAATCTACTCTTAATGTCTATTTATTTATTTATTTACAACTTATCAATATTATTACAGGTCCAGATATTATATTGAAGTTCTTAGGGTTTAAATATGATGATGTTAATGAAATTGGGCTTGGCTGGTTTACAACATCAGTAAATTTAATTTTCATTGTAATTGCTGCATTGGTTCTTTGCAATAATAAAGTCAAAAGTCTTCAATTCATTGCAAAGGCGAAAAAAATAATCATTATTTTACTTCTAACTTTTTTCTCTGCTTTTTTGGTTTTGGGAAAAATGTACGACCAATCCGTTAATTTAATTTTTCTAACTATTGGTTATTTTATTAAGATATGCAGTTTAATTGTTCTATTTGATAAATATGATATTGAATTTTCGACAACATTACTAAACGTATTGAAATTGCTTGTAATAATAATGTTATTATATATTACATTTTTTTTTGCAAATGGCTTTTCAACTACATTATTAGGAAGATACCAAAGTGTTTTTAGCCAACCTAACACTTTAGGACAATTTTCTTCATTAACAATTGGAGTTCTATTTTCGGATAGATTGTATGGTTCCAGTAGAAAAAAAGCTAATAACTTATCCTTTATATTTTTTTTGTTAATTGGTATTGTCTTCATTATTATAAGTCAAAGTTTTACCAATTTGCTACTCATTATTTTAATTTTATTAATGTATTATTTTTACTTGTTAAAAAATAAGATTTTACATTTTTTGTTGTTGACTGCTATAGTTCTTTTTGCGTATTTCTTTTATACAAATTCCAAGGATTTATCAATTTTATCATTTTCAAATGTTACAATCAACCCCTCAAATTTTGACAGAGATTTAACTTTAACAGGAAGAACTCAAATTTGGCGAGATGTTTTAGACAAGGTCCAATTGGAAAATAATTCGCTATTTGGTTATGGTATTGGTGGATTTTGGGGTAAGACGGGTTCGCCATCTTCTAAAATTGACAATGCGCTTTTTATGGAAATTGGACAAGCACATAATGGCTTGATAGATTTATATATTCAATATGGACTAATAGGTTTAACCATATTTGTTTGTTTTTTATTTAATATTTTGAATAAATTATCAAAAATTAAATCTAACTCAAAAAACGTTTTTTTGTTTAATTTCTTTTTTGTTTTGTTTCTCTTTAATAACCTAGTTGAATCAAGTTATTTACAGCCAAAAAATTTCTTAAATGTCATTTTTGTTTTAATTGTCGTATATATTCTTAATTCAGAAACTTCGCTGAGGAACAGAAAATATAGGTTGAATAGAATAGATAATTCTCTTTAAAATAAATATAATGATAATTAAAAATATTACTGTTGCTATTTGTACTTATAAAAGACCATTGCTACTTGAGAAATGTATTGAATCTGTTTTAAGTCAAGTTACAAGTTTTCCTTATGATATTCTAGTTGTTGACAATGACGTTGAAAAAACTGCTGAGAAAATAGTTCAAAAATATAAAACGGTTCAATATTATTCACAATCTATAAAAGGCTTGTCAAATGCAAGGAATATGGCAGTGTCGAAATCAAATTGTGAGTTTATTGTTTTTATTGATGATGATGAATTTGCAGATGTGGATTGGTTAACAAATATGGTCAATTGCCAACAAAAATTTTCTGCCGACGTCGTTTTAGGTAAAGTAATCTATAAAATTCCTGATCACTTTCCGTCGTATATTAAAAAGAGTTCGTTTTTCATACGTAAAGAAAGAACTACAGGTGAAGTTGCTAACGTAAATGATGGATATACTGGAAATACTTTAGTAAACAGAAAATTTTTTGATCTAAGAAATCCCTGTTTTCTTGAAGAATTTAATCATACAGGAGGAGAGGATTCTGAGTTTTTTAACTTTTTATTATCAAGACAGGCGAAAATTGTATTTTCAAACGAAGCTGTCATTTATGAGACGCAGGATAATAAAAGATTAAAAATATCCTGGTTTTATAAAAGAGGTTATCGCTCAGGTTATAATTATTCTAGTCACCTAGTAGAAAACAATAATTTTTTTATTGCATATATAAAGATACTGTATAGCTTTTTAGGAGGCTTAGTTTTAAGTCTTATATTAATATTTAAGACCATTTTTAGCCCAAATGTATATTTAATTAAGGCGATAGCGAAAATAGGGAATCAATTGGGTAAAATTGGATATTTATGCGGTTTCCAAATCAAAAATTACTAATATATACTTCCTTTTAAGAGTGCATTTATATATGATTTTTTGTAAAAAGTTAAATATTTTTTAGTGAATAATGATGGAATTCAAAGGGCTGATAATAGCTATTTATCTCCCTCTATTTTACTGTGTTTTTCCTCATTAATTATTTAATCTTTCTAATAATTTTTCTGGACAACTTTTTTTAAACTCCAATTTTAACCGTCCAATGGTACATCCTTTAAGATGATCAAAATGCAAAAACAATGAAAACTTTTTCTCCAATTGTCATCTTTACATACAAGCGCCTTGACACTTTAAAAAAAACAGTGCAATCACTTCAAAAGAATTATCTGGCAAAGGAATCTGATCTTTATATTTTTTCTGATGCTCCAAAAGACAATTCGGATAAAGAATTAGTTGATGATGTTAGAAAATATCTTAAAACAATTTCAGGATTTCACTCAATAACGATCTACGAATCTAAAAATAATAAAGGATTGGCAACCTCGATAATTGGGGGAGTCAGTCGAATATTAAAAATTCATGAGTCCGCAATAATTTTGGAGGATGATTTAGTTAGCACAAATAATTTTTTAGATTTTATGAATCAATCTCTTGATAAGTACAGAGATGAGACTAATATATTTTCCATTTCTGGATTTTCATTTAATTTAAATTTAAAGAAAGAATATTTTGATGATATCTATTTTTTAAATCGCGGATGGTCTTGGGGTTGGGCTACATGGAGAGATCGTTGGGAAAATATCGATTGGGAAATTACAGATTACAATGAGTTCATAAAAAATAAAAAAACTCAAAAGCTATTTTCAGCTGGCGGTTCAGATTTGAATTCGATGTTAAAAAAACAGATGACGGGTAGTCTGGATTCATGGGCAATTCGATGGTTTTATAATCAGTTTAAAATTGGAGGATTGACTGTGTATCCAGTTAAATCTAAGATACTTAATGAAGGCTTTGGTGTCAATGCAACCCATACAAAAGGTTCGTCAAGAAGATACATCCCAAATTTAGATCTGGATAGTAGCACAGAAATTCACTTTCCAATTGAAGTTAAACTTTCAGAGATACCTCAAAAAAAATTTCAAAGAAAAATGGGTTTGTTTTCAAGATTTAAATCTAAAATAGAAACATATTTTGGTTTATGATCTTAATTAATATCTTAAAAATGGCAAGAAATTTATTTCTTGTAAAATTGAAATATGGTAAATATTCTATAGGTAATGGGTTTTATTCAGGTGCTCGAGTACGACTATGGTCTAAATCTATACTCAAAATTGGTGACAATTTTTACATTGGTAGAGATTCATTTATCGAAACAGATTGTATTATTGGTAATAATGTAATTCTTGGTAATAGAGTTGCTATAGTAGGAAAGTATGATCATAATTATCAGCAAATTGGCACTTCCATAAGGTTGGCTGCAGCAATAAGAGATTCAGATTATTCTTGGAAAGGATTACATCTAATAACAAAGATTGGAAATGATGTATGGATAGGATATGGTTCAACAATTTTACAAGGTGTTACAATACACGATGGCGCTATAATTGCTGCTGGTTCAGTTGTTACAAAAGATGTTGAACCATATTGTGTATATGCTGGTAATCCGGCAACAAAAATTGGTAATCGATTTGATACAGATGAAGATTTAAAAAATCATTTATCAATATTAGAATCAAATAATTTTTAAAAATAAAAAAATAATGTTCTTTAATACTAGTGCCGTTTTTTTAGATAATTACAAAATCTATAATTCTAACTTACTGGAATGTAATGTACTTAATAAAGTATTAATAAGTACAATTAATCAGTATTCTTATTGTCTAGCAAAAAAAGATTTAGTATTTAAAAAAGCTTTACAAGAATCAGATATCCTCCTACCAGATGGAATTGGTATTGTCGCTGCTGTCAAATTATTGAATAATAAAAAAATTTCTAAAATTGCAGGAGCAGATCTTCACTATTATCTATTAAATGACTTGAACCAAAAAAAAGGCAAGTGCTTTTATTTAGGTTCTTCTCAAAAAACACTTAGTAAGATTACTCAACGAATGTCGATCGAATTCCCTAACATTAAAGTAGAAGTATTTTCTCCACCTTTTAAAAAAGAATTTTCAGAAATTGAAAATCAAGAAATGATTGATGCGATAAATCTTTTTAAACCAGATGTATTATTTGTCGGCATGACCGCTCCTAAGCAGGAGAAATGGTCCCATAGATTTAAAGATGAACTTGATACAAAAGTAATTTGTTCTATTGGAGCAGTATTCGATTTTTATGCAGGAACTATTGTAAGACCTGATCAACTTTGGATAGATTTAGGTTTAGAATGGTTTATCAGATTAATTAGGGAGCCAAGAAGAATGTGGAAAAGATATTTGTATTACGGTCCAGTATTTGTGTGGCTTATTTTTGTAAAAAAGATTAAAAATATTTTTAATTAGAAGTTTCGGGATGAAAATTTTACAAAAATTATCTCAGTATAACTTCTCCAGGTATTTCCAAATCATATTTATTTTATGGGATATAATATTGCTAAATACCTCAATAGTACTTTCAGGGTTAGTAAAATTAGAGTCACTCGACCAATTGTTTTTAAAGCAAACACAAACAATTTCGCTTTTAGGCAATTTCATCTGGATTGGTCTTTTATTATACAAAGACTCTTATAGAATAATTCGCGTTGAGACAATAGAATCTATTTTATCCAGAACAATAAAAAAAATACTGATTCATAGCGCGATAATAGCTGTTTTTGTAGTCTCCTTAAATTACGATGATATTTCACGATTGCAGTTGCTTTATTTCTATATTTTTTTCTTTTTCTTTTTAATGTTATCCAGATTTTTATCGATGAAGATTTTAAAATATATTCGGTATAAAGGATATAATTTCAGGAATGTAGTGATAGTGGGGGCTAATGATACCGGCAACAAAATGCGTAAAATTCTATCTAAGGATTTAACGTATGGTTATCGTTTTTTAGGTTTTTTTGATGAAAATAAGGCTAGTTCGGATGTTTTTTTCGGAAATATTTTAGGTGGATTTGATGATATTCAGAACTTTATTGTTAAAGAGAATGTCGATGAAATGTATGTTGCACTGCATATTGATAGTATTGACATAATAAATAAGTTGATTCAGATATGTGAGCATCATATGGTACGAATCAAATTTATACCAGACTTTCAATTATATACGAAATCAAGCAGAGTAGAAATTTCGTTTTATGAAAATACGCCTGTTTTAATGTCTCTTAGAGAGCCACTAGAGAATGCTTTTAATCGTTTGGTAAAAAAAATATTTGATATTTGTTTTTCACTTTTAATAATACTATTAGTATTTCCATGGCTCTTTCCGGTCATAATGTTAATTATAAAATTGGAATCTCCGGGCCCTGTCTTTTTTAAACAAAAAAGATCAGGAAGAGATAATAAGCCATTTTCATGCTTAAAGTTTAGAAGTATGCGCGTGAATGATGATTCAAATAAAAAGCAAGCTGAAAAGGGAGACAGTCGTGTTACCAAATTTGGCGCATTTATGAGGAAAACCAGCATCGATGAACTGCCGCAATTCTTTAACGTTTTTCTGGGAAATATGTCTGTAGTAGGACCAAGACCCCATATGTTGTATCACACACAAGAATATAGTGAGCTAATTAATAATTATCTGGTAAGGCAATATGCAAAACCTGGAATTACGGGTTGGGCACAAATAAACGGATATAGAGGCGAAACTAAAGAACTTATTGATATGGAAAATCGGGTAGAATATGATATCTGGTACATCGAGAACTGGAGCTTACTCTTAGATATAAAAATTATAATAAAGACAGTTCTCAATGTTTTTCAAGGAGAGAAAAACGCCTACTGAAAATAATTCAAATACTAACAATAAAATCCCTCAGAGTAATACTACTTCAGTAATAAGCTAGTCGGAGTATTCCTTTAAATTAAATGTAATGAAATCTAAATTTATTTTTTGGTTAAAAAAAATTAGTTTTTTAGCCCTCTTATTATTAGTTTTTTCTTGTGCCTCAAGAAAAAATGTTGTCTATTATCAAAATATTGATTCATTGGAAAATCAAAATCAAAATTCCTATGAAGTTAAAATTCAGCCCGATGATCTGCTGATGATTATTGTATCTGCTGACGATCCGGAAGCTGCTATTCCTTTTAATTTAAAGACCTACAGTATCTCAAGTAACAAATTAGACATGACGCGCGGTCAGGAGACAGTTCAAACATATTTGGTTGATTCAAAAGGCAATATCGAATTCCCTATAGTAGGAGATATAAAGATAGGCGGACTTACACGTACAGAAGCATTGCAATTATTGCAAAGTAAGATTGCTGCTTACATCAAAAAGCCAATTATAAATCTTCGTATAACCAATTTTAAAGTTTCATTGCAAGGGGAAGTTAATTTGCCCGGAACTTACAATGTCAATTCTGAAAGGATAACTCTTATTGAAGCTTTGAGTATGGCCAAAGATTTAACAATTTACGGTAAAAGAGACAATATTCTAGTTATTAGAGAAACCAATGGCATAAAGTCATACAATAGAGTAAACATAACGCAATCTGACTTTATCAATTCTCCTTTTTATTATTTAGCTCAAAATGATGTTGTGTATGTGGAGCCTAATAAAACAAAGGTTAATGCATCTGCTGTTGGTCCAAATACTTCTGTAATCATATCCGCGGTTTCGATTCTAGTTTCGCTTGCGGTTTTAATTTTTAAATAAAAAATGCAAAATAAAGATTTTTACAATCCTTTTATAGAAGATGAAATTGAGGATACTAATTTTAGAGAACAGTTAGATAAATACCTGATACATTGGAATTGGTTTTTAGTCAGCGCTATACTTGGCGTACTGCTCTCTTTTATTTATTTATGTTATGCAACATCAAATTATGAGGCTAGAACTACCATATTGGTAAAAGATGAGAAAAAAGGCGGTATGCTGTCTGAATTATCAGCTTTTTCAGATTTAGGTATTGGCGGAAGTATGAAAAGCAATGTTGATAATGAAATTGAAATTTTAAAATCAAGAAGCTTAATAGAAAAGACAATTAAAAAGCTCAATTTAAATATTGTAGTGTTGAATGACGGAACAATACTAAAACGGGATTTATATAAAGATACTCCAATCAGTGTAGAATTTATAAACAAAACGAAATTGTTTGATGAAGCTAAAGTTACTTTAAAATGTACCTTTTTGAATTCGACAGCTTTTGCATTAAAAGAGCAGTCAGAGGCTGATGATAAATTTATTTTGTCCTCAAAAAACAGTTTTAAATATGGAGAAGCAATTCCTACTACGATTGGAACTTTAATTATAAACAAAATGCCCCCTTCTCTGGAAAATCAAAAAGAAAAATTGGAATTCATTCAAATTAAAATCAATCCACTTGATGATGTTGCAGAAGATTTTAAACAAAGGCTAAAAGTCTATCCCATCAGTAAGACCAGTAGTATTGTAGACGTTTCTATAATCGATCCAGTTGCAAATAGAGCAGAAGCATTTTTAGACAATTTAATTCAGATTTACAATCAGGATGCGGCAGAAGATAAAAATTTAGTATCAGAAAACACCTCAGATTTTATTGCAAATCGTCTAGTATTAATAACGAAAGAGCTTGATGGAGTAGAGCAAAATGTCGAAAGCTTTAAAAAAGCCAATAAACTTACAGATATCGATTCTGAAGCAAAATTGTTTATTGAAGGCTCTAACGAATATGGTAAAAAAGGAGTAGAAGCTGAAATTCAACTGAATGTAGTTTCCTCACTTCTTGGTTTTATAAAAAAAAGTACTAATTCTGATTTACTTCCTTCTAATTTGATTTCTGATAAAGGCGATGTTGGAGGCCTTATAACCACTTACAACCAAATGGTTTTAGATCGAAACAGAATTTTAAAATCTGCAACGACTGAAAATCCATCTGTTGTAAAACTTGATCAGGAAATAAATTCCCTGAAATTAAATGTTCTTGCAAGTTTAAACAGAATGCAGTCTAATTTAGAAATTCAAAACAGGGATATTAAAAATCAGGAAGGAATTTTAAACAACAAAATTGGTAAAATTCCGGTTCAAGAGCGCCAACTTAGAGTTATAGCCAGACAGCAAAAAGTAAAAGAAGAATTATATTTATATCTATTACAAAAAAGAGAAGAAACTGCTATCTCACTAGCAGCTACAGAACCTAATGCCAGGGTCGTAGATAATGCAAAAGCAGAAAGACAGCCTGTAAGTCCCAAGAAAAAAATAGTTTACCTTGCAGGAATTTTACTGGGATTGTTGGTACCGTTTGGGTTTATTTATGGAAAAGATGTGTTAGATACTAAAATTCAAAGTAAAAATGATCTTGAGGGTAAAACACAAATTCCGTACATAGGAGATGTTCCGGCTTGTGATAACATTTCAGAATTAATAAAATCAGATAGTAGAAGTAGTTCTGCAGAGGCATTACGAATTGTGAGAACAAATCTCAAATTTATGCTCAATAATGTTAAGGAAGGTGAGGCAAAAACAATATTTGTAACATCTACCTTTGCCTCTGAGGGAAAAACATTTATATCTTCAAACCTGGCAGCAAGTTTTGCTCTCCTAGGACGAAAAGTTTTACTAATGGGCATGGATATTAGAAATCCACGATTATTGGACTATATGGATCTTCCGGCTGAAGGTTTAACAAACTATTTGTCTTCGAACAATAATGATATTAGCCATTATATTGTAAAACATAAGCACTACGAAAATTTTCATATTTTGCCTTCGGGTATAATTCCGCCAAATCCTGGTGAATTGCTGATGACTAAAAAAGTAGACCAGCTTTTTGAAATATTAAAAAATGAATTTGACTATATTATTGTAGATACTGCACCAGTGAATCTTGTAAATGATACTTTAATGATTGCAAAAAATGCCGATACATTTGTATATGTAATGCGAGCAAGATTTTTAGAAAAACGCATGATATCAATTGCTAACGGTTTCTTTAAAGATAAAAAACTGCCAAATATGTGCATTGTTCTCAATGATACTAAACCTCTGCAAAAATACAGTTATGGATATGGCGAAAAAATCGAGAAAAAAAGTTGGCTTAAAAAGCTAATAAGTTAAAAGGTATGTCTCGTCCTAAAAAAACGACACTGATTATTAGATAAAAATAATTAATTAAACAGTTGCAAGAACGTTCTTGCAACTGTTTTTGTTTTTATAGGTTCTTATTTGCATTTGATTTTGACAATGCA
>Ga0265780_10000121_pt1 | contig 125468 bp, 165 predicted proteins | sample P1T30metagenome_FD_192432 | JGI IMG/M metagenome (GOLD analysis project Ga0265780, IMG submission 192432) | Plant litter microbial communities from East Loma Ridge, Irvine, California - P1 T30 | ecosystem: Environmental > Terrestrial > Plant litter > Unclassified | place: USA: California...
AGTAGATTCGGCCACTTCTTTCTTCTAGTGAACTATGATATCAGTTATCATTTACTCTTGGTGGACCTACCTCGAAGCCACTGCCGTTATCTCTATCGTCACTACTGTTTGTATTCATTGAATAACCAGTGTTCATCTTTGGTAATGAAGGCGCTACCAAAGCCATATTCGAGTGATATGCTTGCAGATGTCGTGTCTAGTCTCGCTTTGTCCCCAATTGTATTGATCAGTCAGGTATGGTCCTTGATGTATGCGAAGGTCGGCTTGCTGACGGGTTACTACTGCTCTACGTCGTTTCCCATACCCCGATCATCAATTCTCGATCCCCGGTAATACTTTCCCACGAGGTTCAATGAGCGAATTAACCGGGCCGATGACGCCAAGACAGTAGACGCTCCCCTCTATACACCCAGAGGACTCCAGCACATCACATCTACATCCTCTGTGCATATAACGCCACCACTTTGACAGATAGATCATATACACAGCACTACACCAGCGACCTTTGTACAATTCTCACGAGACACTTTTCGATACGAGTCATATCTCACACATCATGGTGACAAACCCAGATTCTCGACCCATGCCCGATGGCTGGATTACACAGTAGGTTTACAATATCGGCCTGACGCAGAACCTGATATCAAGATTTAACGAAGGGCACAAGACATGGTTCTACGTGAACACGAAGGCCCCAGGAGGAGCCCAGTCTCAATGGACACAGTATGTACCATCTGTCCTCGCTCCACTGACAACCAGTCCAGCCGATGACGCACCGTCGTCCGGCTCATATGCCCCGCCACCGGGAGCTCCTCCAACTCGGAATGAGCACTCATCCTACCAGTCCACCGAGGAGAAGGAGCGTATGCAAGCAGGCTCATCACCTTATCCTGATCAATCACAGAGTCATTCACCCTATCCCGGTCAGAACCAGGGTCAGTATGGTCAGCAGCAACCCCAGAAGAAGGGACTGGGAGGATTTTTAGATAAGATCAAGGGTGCCGCTGCTCAGGGACGACCACAAGGAGGTGGAATGATGGGTGGAGGAGGAGGATATGGACAGCAGCAGCACTACCCCCAACAAGGATATGGACAACAAATGGGTGGCGGGTATGGACAGCAGCCCATGATGGGTGGATATGGTCAACAGCCAATGATGGGTGGTGGCATGATGGGCGGTGGGTACGGTCAGCAGCCAATGATGATGCAACAGAGGAGACAAGGGATGGGAGCCGGTGGAGCCGTATGTCCACACGATCTTGTTTAGACGCAACGAACTAACAATCAGGCGGCAATGGGTGTTGGTGGTGGTGTAAGTCATAGGCATGTTTCAATGACACAAAGCTGACCTGAAGTTGCTCGGTGGTATGATGTTGGGTAACATGATGGGCGGCATGGGTGTAAGTATACCTGCACACAGTTGGCGGTGTATGACGCTGACATTTCCAGAATGACGGGTATCAAGACGGCTTCGAGGATGGAGCCGACTACGGAGGCGGAGACGACGGTGGTGGTGGAGAGTAGAGTAGTCTAGTCTGCCAGTTTCGGTATCTTGATCACGTTGTCTGCTTTAGGTGTAGCAGTGAATATTGAATGAATACATGAATTTCTGAAATCTACACATATGAGGAATGAAGGGGTGTTCCGTAATCATCGATTGAATGACTGGGCGGTTTCCGTTGTACTGAACTTGTTTGTCCACTATCATACTTCACTTTACATTTCTCCTTGCTCGACCGTAGCCCCAGATCAGTAGTCGAGCAGTCGAGATGTGGCCATAACACGCTTGGTATACTCCACTTTCCATGACCATCGCTCCACAAAAATGGTAACACGTCCAAGCCACCACGCTCGGTCAATATCGTACATTTCAATAAAATCCATCACTCAATCCGACGTCAAAGGATTCTTAGTACCGCTCTCTGTCCTCCTTGGTATCGCAGCGGCCTCGGCAGCTCAGACTGAAGTCGCACACTCGCTAGTCGTCGACCAGAAATACAATCAACCATACTTTACCTTCTTTCTTACGCATATTACATTCGCCCTCGTTTGCCCTATACATCTACTAGTCCTTACTGTTGTTAATCGTATACCGATCTCGGCCTATCTAGATGATATCCGAGCTGTCATTTCCAATCAACTAGGTGAAGACCATCATACGCCTTGGTCTGGAATTGCTTGGAAATGGACTATCAAGATATCGGGATTAACATGGTTGATCTCTTTACCAGCTCTATCGTGGTTCGTCGCTATGCTATTCACATCAGCACTAGACGTGACGGCGATCTACGCTAGTTCGGCTTTCTTCGCATACTTCTTTTCGATGTTATTGCTTAAACAACCATTGAGTAGGGTGACGCTTGGGAGTATCTTCTTGGCTTTCTCCGGGGTACTGGTCATCAGTCTGGCGGATGGAGAAAGCGGTGGAGAACGGGCACCAAGTGATAGGAGTCTGGGAGATATCATCATGCTCTTCGGTATGTCACACAACTCGGACAATGCTGACTTGCAGGTGCTGTACTTCTTGGTCTGTACGAGGTAGTCTACAAGATGGCTTTACCGGAAGGTCATGGAGGTGTCGACTCGACCTCCGAGGCTGAAGCTTACGAAGTCTTACCCCAACATAACGACCATGAAGTGGACGAGATTCCGCTGACAACAAGCTCGATGCTTTCAGATGACACATCTGACCCAACTCGTTCGCCTCGGACGCATTTATATCCCGTCCTCCGGAATCCAGAAAGTCATAGGCCAGGAGGCCCATCACGCAAAACCTCCCGATCACCTCTTTTAGACGGAGCACCCTCCCCCCGACCTTCTGTCGAAGTCTCAGTCCCACAACCCTCCAACTCGTACTCGCGTGATGAACCGCCTGTACTCCCCACCGCTTTACATTCAAATTTCATTACTAGCTGTATCGGGTTTGCGACGCTAGTCATGCTTTGTATACCTATCCCATTACTCCATTGGACGCAGGTCGAGACTTTCCGCTGGCCGGGAAGTCAGGGTGGAGACGCAAGTACGATCTGGTACGCCCTTGTCATCGTCGCCGCATGTGGTGCTATCTACGTAAGTTCCTTCGCTGGGCCTTTCGATCTGACCCTTTCGCTGATATGCAGAATGCTGGACTTATGGTACTGATCGGAATCTGGGGACCAACCACCTCGTCCGTCGCTAATCTCCTTACGATTGGCTTGGTCGCGGTGACAGACGCTGTTTGGATAGGTCACATTCCCGATATCCAGACTTTATTGGGAGTTGGCATGATCTGCGTTGGATTTGGTGTGCTCTTGTGGGAGGGTGAGGGATAGAGATGGTGTCGAAGCCCCAATCTGTAGCATAATTAGACTATACTGAATGATGTCATGCATGGATATGCTCAAGTTCGTCCACGCAGGAGCTGACACCCGATGGTCTACATGCGGTGGTGATGCGATTCATTCTAGTCCATGCTTCTTGAGAGCCACTCCGACGAACAGATCGACGGTCGTGAGCAGATCCCTGACGTACGAGTACGATCTTAATGCCTCATACGGTCGTCGCTCAGCCCCAGGCTTCAGGCGTCTGCACGTCAGCATCGACGTTACTTTGGCATCATTCGGCTCACTCCAAGATGGATCTGAGATCCGCCTGTACATCGCCCGGGACCAATCCTTCATTGCTGATCCATTCTCGCCATTCGTTTGGCTCCCATTTCTCGGGAACAGAGACAACCTTGACGTCGATAAGCCCCTTCTTAGCCATAACCGCAAAATCCGTCAATGTACCGGCCGTCTGTCTATCGATGGACTTTTCTTTCCATTCATCTCGGTCCGAATGGAACGACACAGAATCGTCCCGAGCAACTTGCACGATGTACATTGGCTTCTTGGCTGTCGGTTGCGCGCGTCGGTCTTCGATTAACCCCTTGTATAGATACCCGTCTGTCTCATTATTGTTGGGGTTGGTGTACCACCTGCCGCCCATTTCGCCCAGTGTATGCGCATCGTAATGAATCGGAGTAGGGACATTGTTGTCGTACATGTTATGCCATGCCGAAGGGAAATCGATTGACTTGATTCCAGGGTCTCGCATTGCTTTAGGTGGCCGAAATGGAATGTAAGACGCAGAGGGCGTACCGGCTGGTCGTGTATGTTCCCACCTAACGTGGTCCGCTGGTAATCGATGCATAATGACCCCGATGAATTGAGCACATTCATTCAGCGGGTCGTACTCGTCTTCGTCCTCTCTAGTTCTGATATGACACGTCTTGAAGCGAGGTATGGGATGCGGCAGGTCGGGTGACAGGTCTTCGAAACGTGGCTCGCAATCGATTTCGAGATGATGCATCATCTCTCGCCCGTCCAAGACACGTAGTGGGAGAGGTGGCTTGTATGGCGACTCATCGCAGCCCCAGATGAAAAGGCATAAATCCTTGAAATTCCGTATGCGGACAGTGTGATACAATTTCGGAATGGCCAGCAAGTGAATATCCCGGCACGTACGGCTCAGCGTTGCGACGGTACGGTCGAGTTTTCGGGCCAGAAGTATATCGCAAACGTTTGTCCAGACATCATTCACTAGCTCTGGGCGAGTCTTGGTCGGCTTGACGGGCATGGCAAATTAAGTTAGCCTCATTTGCGCACCGCGACCAGATAACCTGCTGACCTGATCTGGAGTTCCAGAGTCACGTGATCAGATGAATACCATTTTGGCTGCCCCCTCTTGCTGATCGTTATTCTTCCCTTGTTCAAACCTCCATGATGCGCTCAGGCCAAAAGGTATATGTAATGCGAGCTCACAGTGTATGTCTCTCAATCGTCAGCTGACATCGACTAATATACAACAATGGCAAGAAAGATATTCTTAGATGGAAATGCCGACGAGAGGCCCAGCCCAATGGTCGCTCTTCTCCTTTGTATGATCCCAGTCGCGACTTTCTTCTACATGAAACGAAGGCAAAGGAATCGATACAATCAGGCTCCTGCGCCCTTGGCCGAAACTGAACCGACCAGGAGGCAAGGAAAAGATGCCGGACACGCCAGGGACGCCGAGATGTCAACGGAGGAAAAAGCGAAGAGGGACAAGGAGAAAAAAGAATGGGAGGAGCAGGTGAAGGCGGAAAAAGATAAGGTTGAAGCGGAGAAGAGCAAGAGGTCGGCAGCCGAGGGCCGTGAATTAGCACTTAAGAAGAAGTTGAACGACATCCAGGAGGAATTGTTGAGGACACGTTTCGATCGAGACCTTGCCCAACATCCTGAGGACCCGGCCTTGAATGATCCCACTCCGGACGAAGTGTACACCCAAGTCAAACCGCTTAATCGTAATCCTGCTCCTCCCGTGAAACCCGCGACCCGTCCATCTGAGAACGGTGCATACACAACACCGGTCGTCAAGAGACAGAAGAGTGTAGATTACATCGACAAAAGAGACGCCGATAAGAAAGCTCCGTAAGTCACTTCAGACTTCAGAAGTGAGTATGAATTTCGTCACTGATAATGTGTAGCGTGACTGATTACGCGACCTACCGAAAGAGCAAAGCCGGTGGAGCTGGACAGCCCGGACTCAGTATTCATGATGGTGCGAAATTTACCCCCAGAGATCAGCGGGAAGGATGGGATCCCCGACCCGTGAGCCCGTTTGAGGCGTGTGACACCTTCCGTACTGATCTCGTAGGCCAACAAGGAGAAGACGGGCAGAGAGCGGAGTACAGATCGATGCGATGGTCAAGGTCCAGACCAACTTCGCCGAAAGACAGCAGAGCTCAGAAAAGACCTCTCTGACGCGGAATTTGCGATCTTCTCCAAGGCTGCGACGGTCGCCCTAGCCCAACCAGATGCAGCCGAATATGCTGAAGCTATGACGGAGGCACGGCATAGTGAGTATGGAGTGTTCCCTGGATTTGCAACCGCTGCGATAGCCGCTATCGTATCCGTGTTTACCGACGCGGATGTTCTGATGGTACTGCACGGTATGGAAGAGATGAAGAGCGAGATTCAAAGACTTGACCAGTCGACCAAGGATTTCGAGGCATTCAGAAAACGATACCTTCTGGAGGCAACCCCGGACAAAGCAAACTATATCACCGCTTGGTTCTTTGATTCCTTTCGCCTGGTATCGACGTCTACTAGGATGAACATCATACGCGGAGAACCAAAACACCTGGAACAACGCATGGGAGTCAAGTTCCTGCTTCTCGAGTGGCTGGAAATATTTGGAGTCCGATGCGCCCGACAACGGATGTTATCACCCAGAGGCTTCGATTTCGCTGGGCTCTGCATGCGATCCCATTGTACACGGTCTGATAACGCGAACAAGACATGGCAATTGAGTCTCACCTTCTTCTTACCTGGAGGGGCCGATAGAATTGACGACAAAGGAAAGAAAGTGGATGCCTGGGGAACTCGGTTCTCACTAGCCTGGGCCTCTTTTCGTGAAGTCTGGGCAGCTCTGATTACGGAGACGTCCGCGTCCGGAACGGTGGAAGATGGACATTTGGCTTTTGACGTCCGCGAGCTTGTTTTCTGCCCAGGTTTCACATTCGAAGGCATCAAGCAAGCTGGCGGGTTTCCGACACAGGCTCCAAACAATCCCGATCCGAGTCAAGTCACGAGATACGACCCGGTCATCAACATGCATGAACCTCCGCAGTATCCCTTCCCAGGTGATTTCCTGATTTCCATCGGCCTACGGTTCGCTGGGATCCTCCGACCGACTGGGCTTGCCTTCCTCCGACGACGTCAGTTCTCTTGGGCGGCTACCTCGCCTCCAGACAATACGCACGATCTGAAAGACGGCATGGTCGCCGCCTGTCTGGAAATGCTAGACGTCACAAAGTGGATTTCGGACAAGGTCCAAAAGTACCCACGTGAGATGGTTGACCGCAGTCTCGAAGTCCGTTTGCAGAACGATGACCTCGAGATCATCAATTTCGGCAGTACTATTCCGATGACCATGAAAGGAAACCAAGCAATCGGTTTCCCGGACATAAGTATCCACCCGAAGCTACACACCGTCGTCATAGCCTATGTGCCGATCACGCGGCAAGCGAATGGGAAGCAATCGGCAGCATCGAAACTGCCAGCCACAGCCGTCCTCATACTCTCCGACAAACTCGGCCTCAAGACTGCGCTGCAAGACAAGGGTCACTCTCCCTTGCCAGAAAGGAAGATAATCCTTTATGTGGACATCAAGGCAGAGCTTGTACAGCAGCTGGCAGACGAATTGTGGGAGCAGTTCGTCGACCTGGGTCAGAAAGAGCATGGCACGGAATGGACAGGGAAGGTCGAAGAGATTCAAGCGGATGTGAAGGCTCTCGCAAACAGAGAGGTGCTGAGGCGGATTCAATACAAAAGGGAAGATCACAGCTCGGCACCGATCAGCGAGAGGATGTCTAAGATGCCTTGGTGGAAGTAGTAACGCACCTCGGTAGAATAACCAGCAGCCGGAGTCTATGAGCAGTCCGAGAGTGACTCTATGGCAGTATGTATCACAGTGAGCGTCCAGGTAGATCCAGCAGCACGTAGGTGGCAAGAGCTGTGGTCGCTTGATACCGGATCTTGCCGGGCTCCCGGTTATCGGCGCCTATCGTCTATCTGTTCTCTCAGTCTCTCTCCTACTGTTTCCATTTACCAATCGTCGTTATACAAACGTCACGTGCAAGGACAAGGGCGTATTCTTCAACAGAGAACAGCAGACACTGCGCATATCATGATTTTCTCACTTATCACTTCCCTCATCTCGTGAGCAGGAAATCGTTCTTGCCGCCGGTCATCGGCTGATTGGCTAGTAATACTGTCTGCTTCCTTTATCCCGCTTACGCATCGTACAAGGCATTATCGCTACCGCCCTCGTCACCCGACAGTGAACATGCACTAGAGCGATGGTTGATGTACTGGGCTGTAGTCGGTAGCTGGACAGCAGTGGAAGCTGTTGTCGGCTGGACCTTTACCTGGTGAGTCGTTGGTTGTCCCTAGCTATGGTGCTGACCTTCAGGGTGCCTTTCTACAATATTATCAAGTCACTGGTATTTGTGTACCTAGCTCTTCCTCAATCGGAGGTGAGCGATCATCCGCCTCATCAGAGGTGAAGCTGACCATCAGGGCGCATCATACATATACCGGGCACACCTCGCTCCTTTCTTCCAAGAACATGAGCGGGACATCGATGTCTTCCTGGCCAGTCTCCGGACCCGAGCAGGATCAGCATTTGCAGGTGGTCTGACCTGGCTTTGGACATGGATCAGGGCTCAAATGAATGTACGTCACTCAAGCCTATTTTCACGACTCGGAGACGCTGGTAGCTGATACCGCAGATCGCGCTTCCTCAAGAACCACCTCGAGAGGACCAAGTCCATGGGCCGTATCCTGGTCAGCCATACCCATCAGGAAACATGCCGATGGGCCAGCCACCAACACTGCATGATCCTGCTTCAGGATTAGGGAGATTATATGGAATGGCTGCGAGATATGCAGGAGGGTGAGTTGCTTTGACGAATCACCCCGAAAGAGTTGCTGACAATGGTTGCAGATACCTTCCAGTAGCTATGGGAGCTCTATCGCAACTTGCAAATCAAGCTGGAGCTCATGCTCCTGCCGGTTCACGTTCGACCGAAGCCACGGCTCATTACGATACCTCGCAGACAATGGAGATGCCCATCCCACAACCCACTCCTGCTCGACAGCCATCCGACTCTTCCATCCGCTCACGCACGCTATCACATGCAGCCGGAAAAGATAGTTATGGCAATCTGGGGGTCTCGTCTTCGTCTTTCCATGGATGGCCAGCGCAAGCTCAATCTCAGCGATCGTCCTCGGAATCATTGCAATCTGCCAACAGCGGTAGTGGACGATGGGCGGAGGCAAGTTACGAACAGATCAACAAGGAAGATATCATATCAGAGGGGCAGGGTGCAAGACCTCAACAAGGGAGGAGAACTAGTAGTGGAAGGTGGTTCAGCTGGGCGGGCGGCGCGGAGCCTAAACCAAAGGTGGAATGATTTTGCTCACCTCGAGCTGTATGTAAGATGTATGACCGTTGTAGGGAATGTGTAAGATCAGGTCGGGAGGTTGTAGCTGTACTGAACAACGATGTAGTGGTATGCATATGAGATGATCTTGCTACATGACAGAGTACGCGACGGCGCGTCGGTACACATGTGGGGTCCCTCTGAAAGCCGATCGTGTCGGATCAAAAGTCGCGAAGCCACCTTCAATTGAACTGCTATTGTGAACACCGCCACTCCATCACAGTCTTGAAGCTGCCAGACAGTATGGCCAGCCGACCAGAATCAGCACCGCCGCAGGCATCGGGAGCTCGCTCACCACCTCCTTCGGCTCAATTGCACCAACCGTTGAATTCATCTCCACTGTCGCAACAACCTCGAAGGATGAGCACCGAGACCCAGTCCCGAAGTGCACCGTCCGCGGCTCTGAGGAATATAATGGGTCAGCTACCTACTGGATCGCATCAAGGTCGAAAGGGAAAGGGCAGAGTGATTGGAATACAAGATAGACTGAGAAAGGAGGTGGATGGTGTAGTGAAGAGGAGGCAGGGCGGTGTTCTAGCCAGGGGGTAAGCTGAGACCGTTCGCAGCATCTTTCAAGCTGACGACCAGCTTCATCCTCAAGACCGGTATGCTAAGAGCTGAACTGAAAGCTGGACATACATACTGACGCAACAGACCACTATCCGGATGGACGTGCGCTGGATCTGGATCTGACTATACAAGGTGCTCCCAACTTCCGAGCACCGGATGAAGAAAGTCTGAACGTCTATGGCGTAAGTACTCTCACAATCAACTAGTCCGAGACCACTACTGATATTACAGGTCGCTCAGCCCACGACTATAGGTCTCGAATCGATCTTAACGATACTAGGATGTCAACCCGCACCTCCGCCGTCTTCACGACGTTCAAGCGAGATCCCCGGATCCGGCGCGCCTTTGGAAAAAGTCCGATCACAACCTCTTGCATCCAGCTTGATGAGAGACTCGACTGGACCGCCAGGGGAAGAAGGAAAAGCCATTTGGTTCAGTACCCGAGAAGAAACTCTAGGTAGGTCCTAAGGCTCTCTTAGGCTTGTCCTCACTGACTGACCCCCAGTATACTGCAATGGTCGACCATATGTTCTACGAGATGCTTCTCATCCTTTCCAGACTCTCGCTTTATCGGATCGAGCGACCAACCTGGAAGATATTGAAAGACGACTCAAACTTGATATTCTCGAAGAATCACGTAAATTCGGCGGAATGATTCTCACTCACGACGAGGTCTCCAATGGCAACCTGATCCCAACGTGGATGAGTGTCGATGAAGCGAGTATCAGGACTCCCAAAGAGGTCTATGAGGATATCAAAAGGGCAGGCTGGAGGGTCGAGTACCATCGAATACCTATTGCACCTGATCGTCCAATCGAGGTGAGTTTATACCAGAGAATGTGACTGACGTGCAGGACAATTACCTGGATGCCTACGTGTCCGTACTGAAGGAGGTTGATCCAATGTCTACGTCCTTGGTCTTCAACTGTGGCATGGGAGTTGTGAGAAGTGAGTCGTGTGTGGAGTCATCCATGCTAAATGATGATCCCGCTTACGAACAGCTACATTCGGAATGTGTGCTGCACTATTGATGAGACGTAAACAAGTCTTGTCGGCTGGTCTGGATGATCCCTTTCCATCGGGTGCAGGAGGCTCTGGTCTCGCTACAGTAGGTCTCGCTTTGAGTATGCGCTAAGATGCTCAGCCTTCGGCCGGACCCCAAGCTGCACATTTCCTCGAGCAAGCCTCACATCATCAGACATTAAATCGAAGTCTACTTCAGCTTACTAGGGTTCTAGAGAAGAGTGAGTCTTTTCAGCTCTTTGCTCGAGTATTGCTGACGTCAGACTTGACTGGCAAACATCCATCTACCGCTATCGATCTTCTCGCATCTAATCCTGCGCTGCTCGAGCAGCTCCGCAAAGCCCACATGGGCAATTATCAGCTTGTCTTATCGCTTCTATCCAGTCTCGATCATGGTAGGCAGATGAAGAGAGTAGTCGATGCCATCATCGACAATTGTGAGTCAATGTCCGGGCAAATGTCTGATGGGTAGGTGACGCAGTTGTGAATTTACGAGAAAACGTACTGAGCCTGCGTATCATGTACAGCGTTTCCGCGATGGACGACAAAAATCGCCAAGCGGTCTTGACCAGGGCATTGCGGTCGCTGGAACAGTACTTTGATCTGATTGTATTTGCTTCTTATGTCGAAGAAGAGGATGCGGGTCGATCTGGTGTATCATTCTCGTCATGGCTCAGGAATAGACCAGAGATCTGGAAGTGAGTGGCTGATCACCCCTGGACGGCGCCCGCTGATATCAGCCAAATCAAAGTGATGCGTCGTTCAGGCGGAAATCGATTGTTTGCATTTGCACCTGCGAATGACCTCAGTCTGATATCCCGATCATCCGACCACGGTGAGGGTTCCCTGAGCAGGTCACGGGCTGGAGAGAGCTTGCGCGAGGTGGACTTGCAAGGTGGTAAAGTGCTTGGTGACGAGTGGGCGGAACATGTCGTCGAGAATAGGAATGGAATCATGCTTCGAGCGTCGTAAGTTCCCCAATATGACGAAGTCCATGTAACTCACCTTGCAGAACCCTACTCGTGAGATCTACGACAGATGTAAATACCATGCTGACTTGACCAGAAATCTGATCTTTGGCTGGCCGAATCCGCGTCGAGTTCGGAGGGAGTTCGAGGAGCGGTCGGATTCCGAAAGATGAAAGACAGCGCTGTGTTTGCTACCGGACAACCAACGGAAGAGGGTTTGTCGACGATCCTGAAGGCTGTCCATGAAAGATGCCCGACGGTCAACACCATCGTCTGGGTCTGTTTGAGGGAGGAGCCCCTGGTCATGATCAATGGTAAGCCGTCCTTCGGTGTGAGCTAATTGAAGGCTCTCCGTACTGTCTACGAAGGAATGCGACTGCTCTCCGCAATATGCGAGATTATACAGGTGTATCTACCGCTCGATTGGAAGTACTGGAAGAAAGGCTCAAGAGTGATGTCATTGCCGAGATAGACGCTTTCCAGGGGCGGGTCCTACTACATACCGAGTCTGCCGATAAAGAGGTGATACCAGTCTGGGAAACGGTTGGAGCCAACGATGTCCATTCGTTGAGGGATGTCATGGATGATGTGGCCACGCGAGAAAGTGGGGTCACGTTGAGATTCGTTCGGATTCCCATAACTTCGGAATCTTCTCCGGACGCGAGTCAACATATCCTGCTTCGTGAGATTAGCTGATATCAGTTCCACGATATCACCCAACTACTTGAGATATGTCAACGAACTGATTTGGACACCAGTGCATTCGTGCTCAATGATCAGCTGGGCCGAGGGCGAAGTACCACCACTGCCATCATCGTCCTGCTGATACAGCGATGGATGAAGCTTGGTCGAGATGCTTCACAATCGATGTCGATGAGCGGTATGACTCCTCGTAAAGCCCGACCCGACCAGCGAAAGCCCCCTTCCGCAGCTAGGGCGAGTTGGCAGATCATCAACAGCTGCATCAGGTGTATCAGGAATGGTTTAGAGGTCAAGAGGGTGCGTCCGGCGATCCAGATGAAGAATTGATGACTGACTTTTAGATTGTCGATGATGCCATCGACTCTACTGCTACACATTTTAACCTTCGGGATACTATCGAGAACTTCCGATCGAAAGCCGAAGATGCCCAAGATCCAGCACTGGCAAAAGATTACATCGAAAAAGGGATTTATCACCTTCGACGATATTTCCACCTTCTGCTCTTCCAGGCATATTTAGATGATAGGGCTATGGACGACGATGAACCCTACTCTTTCGAGTCTTTCATTCGCCATCGACCTGTATTTAGGACTATCGAGAAGGAGCTCGAGGAAGGTGGTCTCAAGGGCCTGACGCCCATCGATCGAGTCGACCTTGCCGAAGGCATGGCTGTAAGTGGCGCCTTATATTCGGGATGAGAATTGATGAGATCAGCTGCCAGATGAAGTCACTCAAGTGGTAGCCAATCGATCGGGCGCTATCTTGTCCGCTCAGACAATCCTCAAGTCCGACTTCTTCTCCGGGCTGCAGAAGCAGAGTCTGCCCGAGTATGTCCAAACTCGAATCGAGGATAGCGCTGACCAATAGACGAGTCGAGGGTGCCGCCAACTATCGTCGAGTACCGCTCGTGACGGGGGAACAGGATGACGAACACTCGGTCTACGGAACCGGCATGCCAAGCGCTCCGGGGTATGTTCCCGTCACTATACTCTAGCTGACGATCAGGTTGCGAAACGCGCTGAGGAAGATGGGCGCTGCGCCGGGTGGAAAGACTCATGTCATGTGGACGTCATTGAGGGAGGAGCCTGTTCTTGTGAGCAAACAGGATGGCATCTTGAACAAGCTGATGTGGGTAGTACGTCAGATCCAGACCTCATGTTCTGCGTCTACTGGATAAGCCATTGAACAATGTAGAGTGAGCACTTTGTTGAATCGACCACGCCTCAGCTGATCATCAGGACTACTGGTATCACCGCTTCCGTGGTCGAGAGAATGGAAGAAACTCTGAAGCAGGATGTCCTTCGCGAGATCCGAACAGGCGATGGAAAATTACTCCTTCACGATGAAGTTGAGACCAAACCTGGTACATACGAAATCATCCCTATCTGGGAAGCGGTCGAAGAGAGCGATGTCATGACACCCAAAGAGTTGTACCAGATGGTGACGGACGAGGAATACAATGTGGATTACCAGCGTGTCGCAGTGGTGGGTCCCCTTTGTGCCCCTTACACTCGGCAAGCTGACTGTTCAAGACGGATGAACAAGCTCCTTTACCTGCCACTCTTCAGGCTATTGTGAGAAGAGTTGCGATGGGACTGGAGGACGGGTCCAACTTTGTGCACGTCCATCGGGTTCGGTCTGAATATGACTGACCATTCAGCTTCAACTGTCAAATGGGCAGGGGCAGGACGACAACCGGTATGATCGTTGCTTCGCTGATAGCGACCATACGACAGAACGATATGACAGTCGAGAGTGGTGAGGATCTCCTAGTAGATCAAGAGGATCAAGACGGTCATGCTAGTGAAGCTACGCAGTACTTGATGGGTGAGTCCCGTGGTCGACACTTGCTAACGTGATTCAGGCGAGTACAAGACAATCTTACAGCTAGTGACTGTCCTCAGTCATGGAAAGCGTGCGTCTCCCTGAGCAACCCTTGCGATCGATATTGACCAGTAAACAGAGGCCAAGCGTCTCACGGATAAGACCGTCAATCAGATGGAAGGAGTCCAGAACTTGCGCAAAGCAGTCTACGAGTACGTAATCCTCCGTGCCCGTTTTTGCTTCCTGTCCTCGTTCCTTTTGGCTAATACGATCGACAGTTTTAAACTCAAGGCTGAGGCTGCCGAAAAAGGCTCGGCAAAGCACAAGACCCTGTCCCAACAGGGTATAAACTATCTGTATCGATGTGAGTTATCGATCATTGTTTCATTACCCCGCAGTGGCTTGCGGGGAGTCAGAAGAGTCGTCGCTGAAACGTAACTTCTAGATGGAACGATGATCATCCTGGCAAACTTCCTACTCGAAACGAAGGAACAAGGCATTCCGCTATTACAAGCCGATTTCCCAGCATGGATGCAGCAGCATCGCGAGATATCAAGCGTACTCAGTAAGAGCACATTGGACTAGAAGTAGTAGGTGCCCAAACAAGCATGAAATGCGTTGCGGCATGCTTGGGATATAGAGTTTGGTGGCTGACCATTCACGCCCCTTTTTACGTTAAATTGACACGAGTGATCTAGAAGCCCAACGGCTGTCAGGGTAATCAAGGTTTTAGGGACTTTCTTGATCAGCTGCGCGTTCAGCTGCTGAGTTTCAAAGTCGACCCTGAATTACCCCATCGTCGCGCCGCGGATGTTAATCACTCATTCACTGGTGCCGAATATTGGACCGACCTGATCTTGAACTGGTCATTCCACGATTAAGTCGACTCGAGACTCGCACGAGCTCAGCGGGAGCGCTTTGGCGACTCGGCGACTCGGCGACTCGATCGAAGCCATCAAGCATGCTTTAAGGCGAGTTCCGCTAGCCCTATTCGTACCCAACCACATGGGCAGTTCCGCTATCAACAAGTTCCGTTGGCTTTGTGACCCCTGACCGAGTGTCCTGATAAGGCACTAAGTACTGAAACCTTATTCAATTGCAATCGATCAGTCACGTAACACCTCTCGAACGGGGGTCCTCACGAATCCGCTCAGGCCTGATCAGGAGGCCAGCCAGACCTTCAGGACTGACGGTATAGGTATTCGGCTCTTTGCACCTGAGATTACGCATAACATCGAGACCAGACGGAGAGGGGTATTACTAGAGTTCACGGATCCTGAGATGACTTCATCATCTGATCCGTGCCGACTGGGCACATGGCGACAGCATGCCCATGTCATATTCGGACCACCCCTTACATATCCACATGACTCAGGACCGACGAGGCGTGCTTGCTAGGACGAAAGACGAACTGGTGAAACAACCCTAATCAACACCATCAATTGGACATGTCTCATCCAGCACGCCAGTGACGATCCAATCAAACCAGGATGAAGGGAGGCTGGGCCAGGTCATTCGGTCGCCTGGATGAGGGTCCTTATCGTGGACAGCTCGATGGAGTATTTCACGATGGATGAACCCGTTCCTTGAGCTATCTGTAAGCCTTTGATCGACTCTCAATATTCCGAAGGCGTTCAACGATGTTTTTAGTCTGGGAATCGACTTGTTTATCCGATTCGGGAGCTGAGAAGTGGTCTATAAAGACTGGTGGAAACCTCCCTCTGCATCCCCCATCTCACCTCAACGACTCTCGCTCTTTCTCTTCCATCTCTATTGCATTTCTTTCGACTTTCGACTCCCTTGTCATCTCACATCCCCATTCGGACATCCCCACAACAGTAATATCCCTCGAACAATACTCAACATGAGACTATCTTACTTTCTACTCGCCCCTATCCTCGCCCTACAGGCATCGGCGCAGCTCACACCGTCGACATACGGAATCGAAGGTTGTGTCAATGTTGCGACCGTGCTGGGTCTATTTGCGAACCTCAACGCGGGCACCACTGTTGGCTTGCGTACGCCCACCACCCAAGAGGCTTGTGCGGTATGTCATTTGTTACACATGTCAGGCTGCTCGCTGATCTGCTACCAGGATGCTTGCCAAACTGCCAACAGACCATTTGCCTACTACTTCGAACTGCCACTCTCACTGTCCACTGTGCTAGGCACAGCGAGTTGCGTCTGCTCTAACAGGGAGCCCGCTCTCTCAGCGCTGGTCGGAGCGACAACCGCCGTCAGCGCCGCCGCGGGTGCCGGTATCTGTGGGCAACTCAACGCTCAGGTAGGCCCCCATTATAACAATCAGCTCAGAGGGACATGACTAACCATTAGGCCATTCGTGTTACGACCAATTTCAACCTCCGGGCCTGCGCTGCTGCCGATGCTTTCACTAGCACCTCCCCCGGAACCACCACAACTGCTGGTTCGGTTGGCGACTGTTTGACCCGATGTAGCGCGTCCGTCTACGCCATAGTCAACACGCTTGCTGGAACATGCACATGCGCTTCCAATGCTCAACTCAACAACAATGCTGTTCTCGGTGCATGTGCCACAGCCGGCAACAACAATGCTATCTACCTCAACACCGGAGCAGCCCAGCCCAGTGGAGGCTTGAGAAAGCGAAGTTTCGAACGACAAAAGACTCTCGGTCTCTGCCCCACCGGTCTCCAGGCTTGTCTAGTTGGTGACGATTCTGCCGTTGGCGTTGACGCTTTCGAAGTGAGTCCACTCGACAGACATTTCGGTAGACATTGAACTGATGTCTAGTGCCTCGACACCCGTGCTGAGCTCGAGAGCTGTGGTGGATGCACCAACGGTTACGCCGATATCACTACCGGAGCCAACTCTGTCGGAGTCGAGTACGTTATACCCACATTTGCCAAGCTACAATGCTAACTTGCAGCTGCTCCTCTCTACCCGGCGTCGCTCTTGGTGGAGCAACATGCACCCTCGGCAAATGTGAGATCTTCGCATGCAAAAAGGGCCACAACTTCGTCAATGGTCGATGTCTGCGCGCATAAACTGCCCAGACTGTAGACTCTTGGAACGACTCTCCCGGACACTTTTCACGTTATTATCATGGACACTAGCTTTATTCGTTTTGATCTCCCCATTTCAGTAGAAGGTATCATTATAATCACTCATTTGACCGCGTACGCCGCTCTGTTTGTACTCGTAGACATCTACAAGTTAGCGCATGAAACATATTAAGACAACAAATCGAGCACACGATGTGACCTTGGCGTCAGGAACATTGACGTGATTAATCAAGGGCGGCTGATTAGATAATGTAATTGGTTTTAATCCCCGAGAAACCAGGTGGCGTCGTTTGGCTTGCAATCTGATGTAAACTCTAAATCATCTGTCGTAATCTGCTTGGCCATGAATGCCGTCAGCCCACAATTGCTCGGCGACGCACCCGCCTACTTGACACCGAGTCGGGGTCATTGTCCGTTCTCGCTCCGGACTTGCTTTGCTCGCGTCACTTTAAATAGCTTACCTCTCCAATGAGCACCTGATCGCGTTGGAGAACACTACTGAGTACCCAGTGCTCCGATCGCTGCCCTCATGTGACCTCAAGCACGATGACCCATATCCGGCGGCAAGATGTGTGCATACAGTCATACCGGCACAAAGGTGTAAGATTACACTGCTCGCCGAATCGAAATGCCTTCGAGCTTCGAAGCAGTCTACCTGGTAAACTTGTGAGCCGGTCATTCGACGGGAGTGCAGTATTCTTGACCGCGTATCCGATCGCCATTTCACCTCCCCATCGTTACAAGTAGCAGAAACAGATGGGTGATGATGGCGCCCTGACCGTCGCTGATGTGATTCCAATGGCTGCAGAGTGAGTGGCTGCAGGATGTGCGTGCCTGAAAGATCTCCAGGAACTCTATCTTCTCAACGCGACGTGAATTTTGCTCCTCACCATGACACTCTGATATGTTACATTGCTATACAGCCAAGCGTACCTATGCATACCAAATCATGATAACCTCCAAACTGCTGTGCTAATTCTTGAACGAGAATATGAAGCTATATCTACCCCGTTGTTGCAAGTATGAAAGGTATCTATTGTGCCTGAAACTATCAGGAGAACTCCTTTTACACACTTTGAAAGAACCAACCATGTATCGATTGAACTCTCTTCGACACCTTTGATCATCTGCAGTCCCCCTCTATCACTCTCTCACCCCCCATCCCATCCTATTCCATAAGATCCTACTTCTTTCTTCTCATAACTCACCGCAATCTCCCATCTTCTCATACTTTTATAACAATTCCGACTTGTACATTCTTTCACGCCCCACTTGCTATTTTACAATACAAAACACAACACGCCACCACAACACGACACGATCACTACGCGTCTTTAAAATGCTTAGTAACACATTCATCACTTCTCTAGTCCTCTCATCGGTGGTCGCTGCTGCTCAGCACACAGGGAGGGATCCAAGAAGGCATCATCAGCGACTTGCTCGACGTGCCGCCCCAGCTTGTGACGAGGGCGGATGGCAGTGTAGTGGTACTCAGCTTCAACGTGGGTCTTCTGCGTGACCGGTGGTCGTATACGATACAGGGCTGACTTGTCAGAATGTGTCAATTCCGTCTGGTCGACAGTACGCGATTGTACTGGCGAAAACATGGTTTGCTCGTGAGCTCTTCTGCATTCGACTCTATGCCCAAGCTGATAAATCAGCGTTGAAGCGGACAACACTGGATGTATATGGTCATGGTCAGTCCGTTGTCATATCGGTGGTAATCGCTAATCCGCAGGGACGCTGGCGTCGACACCTCAACCGCCCCCACCTCTACTGCTTCTTCGACTGGGTCCGCCATCGCCACCACTACCACCTCCATGATGGATGAGCAGCCCATATCGACGCGTTCGAACGGATGGTATACCCGTCCAGCCGATGAATGGGGTGATTTACCCTCTCGATTCTTCCGAACGCAATGACTGACTAGCAGACTCGAGTTCCACCACTTCCTCAGCTGGATCTGAGACTTTCGCATTAACCTCTACTGCCGATGAATCCGCCTACTCATCAACGTCCACTTCCACAGGCGATCCGGCCTCGTCGTCGTCATGGTGGAACGCTTCACCCACTAGCAGCAGCTGGAGCTTCTCATCCGAAATTTCCACTTCGGCCACCTCGAGTCGATCTGCGGACTCGCCTGATTCCTCGGATGCGCCCGATTCTCCCGACTCACCTGATCATGGTGGAAGTTGGAGCGCTCCTCATCACGTCATCTATTCCGATTACTGGTTACAGTCCATGCCTGATCCTTCGCTTCTTGTGGATTTCAATCGATTCATTCTTGCATTCTGGATGTCGGAACGAGGTGCCGTTGATAATGCCCAGATGTGGGAGTGGATGGACGCTAGTTCCAGACAGAAGGTATGTTTTGACGGGTAGGAACAAGCTGATATTAGGTGCTTGACTCATACCATGCCGCCGGGATTGCCTTGATGGTTTCCGCCTTTGGTTCGACCGATTCGCCCGTTTCCAGTGGTGTCGATCCCGTAGACTGTGCTAGGAGATTAGCCAGCTGGGTCAAAAAATTCAACCTCGATGGTGTCGACATCGATTGGGAAGATATGAACGCCATGAATACCGGTATCGGAGAATCTTGGCTCATTACGTTCCAATCGGAATTACGACGTCAATTACCTGCTGGTCAGTACTTGATTAGTCATGCGCCCGTCGCTCCTTGGTTTACTAGTGGATCGAATTATCCCAATGGAGCTTATGTCGCTGTTCACAAACAGACTGGGAGTGGAATCGATTTCTACAATATGCAGTTTTATAATCAAGGTCAGGGGGTTTATGAGGATTGTCAGGTAAGTACTTGCCTCGCCGAAGGTTATGAATTATGTGGATAGCTGACTTTCAGTCACTAGTGTTCAACTCTGGTCCCGATTGGCCCTCGACCTCTGTGATGGAAATGAATACTTACGCCGGGATCCCACTTGACAAGATTGTTATTGGTAAACCAATAAATGCAGGCGCAGCCAACAATGGGTGCGACTATTCCGTTAATTCGAGGTCGAGTGGGGGTTGATGCTGATTGATAGATATATGGCGCCAGAGGCTCTGAGCAAGTGCGTCAGGCAAGCCAAGCAGCAAGGATGGAACGGAGGGGTCATGTACTGGGAGTGGAACTCGGTTAGCCGTTGTCCAATCGGTATGGTGGAAATACTGACGAGATAGGATACACCTCGAATCATGGCTATCACTCTCTCCTAGATCTCAACACGTTCTCCGACTCTGTTGTTGTACGTATACATACATCCCTTTTTATCACGTTCATTATTTTGGGTTCAAGCCGGTCTTCACTCTAGTATCTTAGTATTCCAAATTACAATACAGTATACGTCGTTAGATACGACATCAGTATTTCAAACAAGCCTAGATGGGTTTGATGTTGTAGATAGTATAGCTACAAGAGTTGATCTCTTCTCATGCATGGTTACGGGCTCTGATATAGGTTCCTTGCTGCTGTCTGCCGAGGTAGAATAGTTGCCTATTTCGGTCAAATCCGGTATCCAAGTGATCGCCTTCTGACGCGATTTGCTGAACAACCATATCCATTCATATTACCACTTCATCTCGTATAACCACTTCATCGAGCCATAGTCAATCATACACTCACACCCACAATGTCAGAAGTGAGTCATATCACAGCTATGCAATGCTACCAGCCCCCGACTGAACAAACAGGCAACAGCACCAGCGTACCACTACAAAGTCAAAATGACCTGCGGGGGTTGTTCAGGAGCGATCAACCGTGTCCTAGGAAAGAACATTGAATCTCGTACGTCTAGACATCATTTACCGCCCTGTATCTCATAGCGAGGGCATCTCATAGCGTGGTACAAGGACTGACGCATTAGCAAACAAATACGTCATTCATAGACCGACTCAAGAAGTCCTCGTTTGGGGACCATCATTACCTACCTTTGAGACTGTTACAGAGAAGATTGCAAAGACTGGAAAGGAGATTCAGAGCAAGAGAGTCATTGAGCAACAGGGGGATATTCCGGATATTAAGGAGTCTCTTTAGCTGGGCTCTGGTTGGGGGAAATTGGAAAGGAGACTCTACTGGTTAGAGGTCTGCATGGATCCTGATTCTGGCTGTCTATCGTCCAAACCTTCCCACTAATTCTTAGCCCACTCACCGGACATGCAGGGTCGTTACGGTGCAAGATATTGTTTGTGCATTGACTATCTAAATTATACTATGATTACTTCTTTCCTTGATTACCATGCAGCACTGCTTCATTACGCTCTGACCGGATTCTACACTCTGAGCAATCTGGCAAACCGCACGTCCCCCTCGCCCCCTCCTCTATCTTGAATCTCCAAAGCCTACCAATCGCCCAACTCCTTCCTTATCCTCTCCCTGACCTCCCTCAAACCCCCACGCCTCAGTCTGCCAGGACTGGCAGGTCCAGCCAAATCCCCGCCCAACCTAGACCGAGCTTTCGGGCTCGGACTCGTAGGTATACTCGGCCCGCCAGTCCCTGAGAAAGCAGGAACCGTAACAGCTGGCCCGGACGGGATGTAAGAAGTAGGCGAGGGTGAAGGTGGTTGAGCAACACTAGCGGGCATTTCTAACCATTCTTGCTTTCCGACCACTTTGGAGGTCAGAAAGAATGGACATAAGTCCGTTATCATTGACAATGACGTTTCAGCCTCTGCGAACGAGATTGGCGTTTTGGATGATTTGACGATTACGTCTGCTACCTCCGATAAAGGAATCGCTTTACGGCGAGCGCGAGGTGGGGTGGTGAGGGAAGACGTCGTTGGGCCTGGTGCGGAGAACAGCCTCATTGTCAGCTTGGCCGGGGACCAGAATGTGAGGAGCTTACATCCATACCCCTTCGGCGACACTCTCCAACCTACTGAGCGTGCTTCTACGCTTGAGCTCTTCCTGTTGAGCCGCAGCCGACATGTTGACTTTATAACCACCATTGACAGCCGAGCCCAGAGTAGGCATAGGACCTTTTGACGCCTCGCTTCTCTTCTTGATCTACAGGTCAGTGACTGATTGCTGGTCAAAGGTGAAGAAAAAACTCACTCTCTCTTGCATGGCCTTCCGCCTGTCCTCGACTGATCCAGCCTTTCCAGCTTTCAGCGGGCTCGGCTCGAGTGCAAACGGATCAGATAAACCGGCTGTATTCATGACTTTCTTAGGGGGAGTCGCTAGTCCTGGTAAACCGGCTGAAGAGCTTGGTCCAGGTACAGCGGAAAACAGGTTCGCGGCGGGCAATAGGGCAGAAGCAAGTTTCGGTAAAGGCAACATCGGGATAGGAGGGACAGTTGATCTTGATGAGTTCGAGGTCGTCGGAGTGGGCAGCCCGTGGTCGGGAACAGCGATTGGCTATTTGTCAGTACGATCCGGCTCAATGGTCACCTTTGACTCACCTCGTAGCCTCCATTCAGATCGATCCATTTTCCGAGCTTCTCCCTGACTAGATCATGCCTAATCTCTCCACCTGAATTCCATCGACCCACAGCTCCCATGCCGCCACCTTGTCCTTTATTCCCCAGTCCACCTTCTGCACCATTATGCAAAATCTGCCTAGTTTCTCCAGGTTTCAAGTCCAGCTCAATTCCGAGTCCGTAGGTGTGTACCCTCTTTCCATTCCCATCTAGCGTCCGAGTCGGTGTGATGAGGTATGACATTGCGCAAATCGCTTCGGGGGTGAATGGCAGGTCCCTCTTGACTAGGAATGGATTGTCATCTTCGGTGCCTTTCTCTTCTTTGGGGAGAGTAATGCCATCCCATTGCCAGATCCAAGCTAGACGAGCTAATTCTTGTGTTCCAAACCGACGTGCGCCCGTCCTTTCGACAGTCTCCTTGATCGCTAGATAGTTCGTCAAGCAAGGAAGTTCCAGTCGAACAGTAGAAGGCGGGTGAGGAGGGAGGATAGGCGGTTTGGTAGCAATATGAAGCGAAAGAGCGAGATTGAAAGCGTGCTGTAAAGTCAAGAGGGTTTGGAGGTGGGAAGGGAGCGGTCGATTTTCGATCGTCTTGCTGGTAAAGACTTCTTTGGGTTCGATCTCGTCCAGGTGTACATCTTGCCCAGCTACACGTCGTGTCCGGGACGAAGGAGGCGTGGGGAATGGTACCAAAGGAGGGTTGGGTGCGGGTGCGCTATAGATCAGCATTGACCTTTTAGTCCAAGCCAAGGCTTACCCCTTTGTCCTGGTCTTTCTAGTACTTTGAGGAGTCAACAAGCCCTCGGCAGCCGCAGACTTTCTCTTCCTTGGTGTGACCTGCACAGAAGACATGTCGAGATATAGTTCGATCGACTAGGTTGATTGATTAGGTTGATTGATTGGGTTGTCGTCCAGCGACAAGTACGTTGGGTATGATATGATGGGATTGACAAGCACTGCTCTGTGATCCAGTCATATACTTGCTTGTGTGCTGCTCTGCTGCACGACTAACCGATACCTGCTATCGGAACTCAAGACAAGATGATGAGATGTGTAAAATCAAGACAGCAGAGACATGAGCAAACGGGTGACAGGCACGGGGAAGTAGTTCAGGGTAAATAATACACGGAGTTATGAATACATCTCCGTTAAACATCTCTAGCTGATTTTCCAACAACTATAACTCAGACACAACTATACATAATGACATCCAATATGGAACGCTACACAACTTCATCATTACCTGGCCCATCATCCGCTGAGGTAGTCACAAACCCCGCTCCTAGACCTATCGCAGCTTCAAATGGTGGCAGGTCAATTGGTAAAGCCCATAAATCGCAGAAAGAGGCTTTGAAGAGGAGCTATATCAGTCCTTCAATCAAGAGTTCTTTCGAAAAGAGGAAAGAGAAGGAGAAGGCTCAGGAAGCCGTCAAAGCCGTAGAGCAGGAAATGAAGGAAGATGAGGAGGCTAAGAGGTTAAGGTAAGTGAAGATTCATGACTCTCTGGTCCTACTCTCGGTCATTACTATACATGCGGTAACAGAGACTGATGACCAGGAAACGAACCCATATCAAGGAAAGGAGAGATCGACAAGAACAGAGACTAAGGATGGAGCAAATGACGGCAAAGATGTCGGCCAAGAAGCTACAGCGACTCCAGAAGGTAAGTGTCGAAATCCAATGGATACTGTACTAGGCGCTAACTCGCCTAGCGACAAGGTCGATCAAAGAAGATCAACGGATAGACAGTATATTCGCATTATACGGTCGCGATCATCTTCTGTACCATACATGTATTACCCCATGCCGCTTTTCTGTCAATCCCGCACGTCTGGGCAAGCCGCCCTCTGCAGGTCCAGTTCATCCGGAGTCTTATCGGGTACTTTGGACAGGGTTCAGCTGACCCAACTCTCTTTCACTGGCAGCTGAAGTCACCTCGAGATGACTGATGGTACTTGTCGACACCAATCACGTACTGACACCCCCAAACACATCAGCTCGGCGAAATCACAGAACTTGATTCGCTGTCGCAGTTCGCTCAGTCACACCAGCGCATGACCTGCCGGGGAACAGGTTTATCATCACATTCGCTCTTTTCTACCTTTCAATGTCAGGATCAGCGAATATGAGGCTCCTCTCATCGGCTTCACCCAGCGAACTCGTGACTCTACAAAGGCCTGCTTGCATTGGCTCTAAATCACCACAATCATACATGTGAGAAGAATGCCTGCTGCTGCTGGCACGAAGTAGGAGTCGGATTTGGATATCTCGGCGATGCTGATAGCGATCACCCACTATCGCACATCGCTGAAAGCTTGAAAGGGCTTGGGGCAATTATCGGAAATTTGATTACTCTTCCGCAGATGTCTAGCAGCCGAGCTGACAGTATCAGCGAGACCAGGCGAGTCATGCTGTCCAAACCGAGGCATCTGTGAGTGTCTACGGGGCTTATTTGTCGTCTAAAGGTTGGTAGTATTAGGGAACCGGACTATACCACTTAGAAGTCAAAACCGGCGAGACCTGAAGCGATGATCTCTGAGCAAGGAAGAGGACGAGGAGTTGATCGGGAGCCGATCGAGGACCAAAGCTTGGCTGAACGTGTTGTAGCCGATCAGGCCGCAAGAGGATACGGAAAATGCAAGGGAGATGTCGCAACTCTGATGGCGGGTCGTCACCGACCTCAATCGGTACCTCGGACCGGGCAAGTAGCGTATCGTACCTTTGTATACACATGTCGGGCTTGGAGGCTTGAGATTTGAAAATTCGCGTTCACAGGTATCAGGTACAAGGGTGTAGCCTGCTACCGTATACCTCAGATACTCTATGCACTCCATAGCCCTGCACCAGCCCCAGATCCACCTATGCATGCGTCAAACCCGCGGGGAGCCGAGGGGCATTAGCATCCGATTCCAACATCGTAACAGAACGCCACGGCACGGAAATCACCCCTTGTTCTCTTCCCCTTTTGGTAATTTGATGTGTACTAGTTCTTCGGGACCGTAAATTGGGGGCTTTACTCGTACGCTCGCCAGCTGACCGGTCTGACAACTGGGTGTATACATCGGGCAGTCGGGCTGTCGAGTGGTCGAGCGTCCGAGATTGGGTATCAGGAACGCGGTCTACGTCTTTTCGTCTCTTGCTCTTGGCACGATAGTTGACCGGCCGCCTTTGTATTCTAGATACGCGGTGGCAAAGGGGCATACGACGCTGTCAAGGCAAGCCGACGGTTACTAGACGTACTTTGTCGAGATGATTTCGAATTTCGACCCCAGCTTTTTGTTCACCAAGCGAAGTCGCACTCACACCCCAGCAGTCCCATAGGGGGCAGTCGAAGCGACATGCATCTCCACGAGGTATCCTCGCTTCAACTTCGTTAATAATGAAATACAACACGTAAAAGTTTTGGGACGTGTCGGAAATCTCCGAAAGTAGTCGTAAACGTCAATGGCGTTCATGTTCCCTGATTTCATACGTTCACTCTCGCGGTTTATGCCTTGGACACCCAAGACCTTCTTTGGTAGTAGTGGACTTGTGTGTATGCTGACCAACGAATTGAATAGGCCAACGTTCACCATCGAATTCAGTCAGGTAATGGTCTTTTGATGTTGTAACTACTCTAAACTTCACACAATTCTTCCTATTCGGCATCTCACTATAGCTGCCGGTGAATCATCGGCGACTCTCTGACGTCTAAATTACCCTTGGCTGGACCATCCGCACGCAGCTGCCCGCTATCTCGAAAAAGTGTGGGAAAGCGAAAAGGGATCAGGAACGGATAAAGTCTAATTGGACATTCACTACTTGTGCTCTTGCCGCCGATATCTATCTCTTGGGGACTTGGAACTTGCTTGGAGGCGTACCACTTGCCGTCTAGGCTCTAGCGATTAATTTTGATTTTCCCACTCCACATTGTATTGGTCGATCTTTTACGAACAAGCCGTGCCGAACGGCTTTTAGTCATAGTCACCAGGGGGAACCACGACCTCGACTCTCACGCTAAAAGCTATTCGTATATTTTCAATCAATCTTCTACATATCTACATAACTGGATCATAGGTGTTTCACATCTCGGACCCTACGCATCAACCGACACACGAGCGAACAATACGATCTTCCTTGGCTAGACTGAATTAGCGCTAGAAAATTGGATTAGACTTTGAGGACGCGTAGGATATTTGGCGACAAGGACTACACAAGCAGTGTACCGACAAAGAGTCTGTTCACGCCAAGGATTGAAGCCTCGGCACGTCACTCGAATTTTCCCACTCCACACCAGTCGCTCGTCGGTCTACTCCGAACGAGAGATCAAAGGAGGTTACAACTATATTCGCAACAAAAAGGTAGTCACCTCGTCATCATCACGCATCATCAATCTGAATATTCTGAGTCAATTCGAGATCAGACGGATCACCCATTGTGTAAACTTGAAGGACCAAGGGTAGTGAAGAGTGACGATCAACAACTGCGAATCAGCAACAAGTTGTACGGGACCATTGACTGGACCAGAACTAGTAGAATATAAATAACAATTTATATACTACCCTACCCGTCTACAAGATTGGATTCAGTATCATCCCGTCCCCGTCCATTCACCCCTCGACAACGCTCCATCGCGACTCGACAAACATTTGGCTTACAAATCACATCTAAAGATCGTAGATCTCGGCTGGTCCCCTCTGCTTTCCCGCCATTGGTGTCATTTTGTAACACCCCAACAAACCTCGATCTTCGAACACGTCGGGGCCTCTATAGGATATTCGTCAAAATCTGTGGGGCAGAAACAACTAGGGTTTCTTGATTAGCATTGGAAGGGATTATCTATTTAACGGACGACTGGGTATGTGGATCCCCCTCTTTATCTCAAACTCAAAACATATCTTCTATCCGACATTGCTCGCCGTGCTAGCTTGCTCGAATATTTGGATATCAATCACAACCATCACTATTACTACTACCACCATTATCACAATAGCCTCCTTCATCACCTTGGTACACGACAACTGATCAATACAGTCACTACCTCTTCACTGCCTTCATCAATTACCTCGTCGTCGCGTCGCGTAAGTTCGAATTTCTTTTTCTTATGCCCACCATTATCCTGCAGCCAAGCATATACACACACATCTACATACATACACACTCATTCACCGCCTCTGCGTCATCGGAATCAAAGCTTGATGGCATAGAAGCAAGGATAGATGGCACGGACGGTAGAATATAGGAACGTGATGTCACTCACACACTATTCTATCCCTGACTCCCTTATATCCCCTCCCTTTCAACTCTCATTCTTCAACGCCATTTGCTCAACTCCATCCATTTCATTCTCTTGTATACATATGTCTCATCGACTCATCGATCCTATCATCCTATAATCACTTGTACATAATCTGATCTAATAGTAACGACATCGCTACGAGTGACCGTGTACGAGCTCAAGTCATATTTCATATCCCACACCCACAAGTCGCGTACCTTGAACTACCTCGCCTAACCATCTCGCCTCGCGAACACGCAGTCAGAACGGATAGAAGGATCGCATACGCTTCAGCCTATACTTTATACAATCCAAGGAATATAGATCAAGGATTCTAGTGCACAGTAAGTCTCAAGTCTTTCGGGTGAACATCTCTCTGCCATCTCTCCTTCTTCTTGATGATCATTCTCAAACCTTGGCAATCTCCATACCGGAAACACGACCTTTCACCCCTACCTCTCTCCCATCCCACATCCCTTTATCAAACTTATCAGATCCCGAGGCTATCGGGATGCTCGCCGTCGCGTCCATTGCTTCTAGCAAGCTAGAGGGCGTGCCCGCTGGGGCATGTGTGTATATCTATCATTCCTTTCCAAGCTACTTGGCCTACCTTTGACACTTGGTACCTTTTCCCATCACCGTCTCGGTCTAGCGGCCGAGCGTCATTCGAAATATCAGAACGTCAACAAACACAGATAGTCACTTCTTGATCTTCTTTGTTCTCGGTCTGCTCCACTCTGTTCCACTCCACAACAGCCATCGGCTCTCCCCTATCTCATACATATCACTCCATCTTGTCTATCTCATTATACTCCTCCTTTCATGTGGGATCATCCACGGTGACCATCTCGATACTCGTGTCTCCTTTCACAAAACGATAAACACCTCTCGGGAAACGTCATAGGTTATTGTCACCTCCTACCTCCGCTCATCCAAACCCCTAATTCTCCTTTGTGCAGCCCAATCATACGACGTGTTCTCCCATCATCCATCATCCACCTATCATCTGTAAAGTGCAGGACTGACGACTCAGCTTGGACACAAAATGCCATATTCTACTCCCACACCACCAAAGACGTCTCCGGTCAAGGAGACAGCCTCATCCACCAAACCGGTACCGCATTCGAAAAAGGGTTTCTGTACACCACCTACACATGTTGAAGATATCGAATCCGGCTCTGGGATTTCTGGTCCCATGCCTGGTATTCCTCGTCGCGCATCAAGCAGAACCACTTCACCCGTCATGTCGCGTTCCGCTAGTAGCACCAGCCAGTCATTCTCTGCTGTTCGACCTACCATCGATGGTCTGCCCCGACGAGGTAGCCATACCACAGCACCCACAACCCCAACCTCGGGTCTACCACAACACATTGGTTCTCTTGGACTGAAGTTACATCCCAGCCCTACTACTGCACCATCCATGTCTCGTGGACCCCAAGACTCCCTAGACTCCACATCTACACTCGACAGCTCATTCCCGCCAACTCCAAGGGATGAACCTTTAGAACTGGACGTTATGTTGCCTACGCCCATGGCCGAGAAGGCATCTGTGCCATTCCCACCATTCGAGCCTACGCCTCGACCTATTTCATCCAAAAATCCAGTACGAGCAGGCATGTCTCCATCACGATCACGACCAAGTCTATTGCGACAACATTCCGCTGCCTCTGGCTCTGGTTCTGGTCATTCCCGTGGAGCTGGGTCACTTCAACTCCAGATTCCCGGCAGTTCCGCATCCACTTCCCAGCTTGCACCATCACCAGCCGACCACCGACCAACCCGCCCTACTTCCATGATCCGAAAGAAGTCTGGTGAGGTCGTCAAGCCTTCACTCAAATTACGAGCCATGTCTACTCCCGACTTGACTCGTCTGAAGGAAAGCGAAGAGTCTCCCGATGACGATGATGTCCCGACATCAAGACCGTTCGGAGAGGAGAGGTCCAAGTCTGTTCGATTCGCCGACGCAGACAACGACTCTCCAGGTTCGGCACTCGCCAATGTCGTGCTCTTCCTTACCAATTCGAGACCAGTAGCTGTTTCCAAAACCATGGATGGAGATGCCCTGACCGAGACCGAGACTGAGGCCGATACCGATGCTTCTGACTTTGTCCACTTCCGGACTCGGAAGAACGCAGCTGCTAGGGCTCAGGACGATGCTAGGGAGATCTCGCTCGAAGGAGGAAGTCGAGTACCTCGAGTCCGATGCGATTTCTCGCCTCATGCTTTGGACGGCGAAATGGTTGTCATGGAGCGAGCCGATCTCGCCACTGTCAACGGTGTGCTCTGCATGCAGGGAACCGTTATCGTTAGGAACGTCGCTTTCCAGAAATGGGTCGCTGTCCGATTCACCATGGACCACTGGCAGTAAGTTTCGCCTTCTACGTCTCGAGTGTGGCTGACACTCAGAACCACGTCTGAGGTATCTGGAAACCATGTCACACATGTTCCTTCGTCTACTACTCATGATGAAGGATGGGATCGATTCAGCTTCAGTATAAAACTAGAAGACTTTAGGAGAAAACTCGAGGACAAACAGCTCATGATCTGTATTCGATTCTCGGTCGAAGGTCAAGAATGGTGGGATTCCAACAACGGCATGAATTATCAATTCAATTTCAAGCAAAACAGTCCCCGAAAGACTAGGCACTCGCTACCTCCCATGGCCAAGATCGGTTCCAACTTTGCTCACGAGCATTCGCTACCCGGCTTGCGACAAGGTGGATTCGCACCTTCCTCTAGGATCGCTCATCAGTTCGGCGGCGCTCGTTCTTCGGCTTATGCATCGAGTTCAAGAGGACCTCGTGATTGGAATTTTCCGGTTGCTGGTCGAGGTACTGGATCTGGCGCCAACTCTCCAGCCTTGTCCCCGCCTCCTGCTACGGCCTTCAAACCACCCGCGCTACCTGACGTCCACCATCACTTGACGCTCAAGAACCATTGTGCACCTTCACCGCCAAAGTCGCCGCCTACTAGCTCGTCCGAGCTCGGTAATACTGCCTTAACCTTGCAGACTACCAGCGAGATTGTCGGGTCCGACGGTTCCGCAGCCGGTACTCCAGCCCATGAAAGGCGAAGTAGTTGGGCAGGCAAGGTAGAAAAGTGGGAATCATTCTCGCAAGTTTTGAATGAGGATTCCGATCATTATGCGTCGACCGATGGATCTTCGACACCTTTGGCTACTCGAAGTCAATCGGCTTCAGTGGAGGACATGTCCGACTCTGTCTCGTCACCTTCCCCAAACCGAGCATTGACGATGAAGCGATCGACTGGTGATCTACAAGCTCTGAGGAACGGTGGAGGCGGTCTTACTCCTCCTTCATCTCACGATTCATCGCCATCGCCATTACAGCATACCGTTGCACTTCCCGAGACAGAGGACGTTGAAGGCGCACCACCCATGTCTCCTGATCCATCCCTCACCTCGACTGGCGAGTCTTCACCAATTGATACCCTTGCCAGTGACTCAACTGCCGATCTTGCCAACTTGACACTCGATGACCCCAGCACATCTGTCAACCACTTGCTGAACGATGCATCGTACCAAGAATTCATCAACCGATTCTGTTTCTTCCAATCGCCAAGCCTTGCCATGGAAGAGTTACCACCTGTCCGAAAGAACTACACCCACGTCTCGGGCCATGCTTCACCAGCTGGATTCCCATTCTACGGCTCGCATGGATCTCAGTCCCAGTCCGGATCGCAATCTTCGATTCAATCGACTTCGACTACATCCTCGACTTCAGCTAGGGGCAATGAAAATGATAACCTTACTCCTAAGCAGGAGTACGATTCAGTCAAGGATGCTTTCAACATTCCAGCTAAACAGGATCCAGCCACCCCTCGAGCCATGTCTAGGCAAGGTATGCTCGTTGATCGCACACCATGAAAGAATTCATAATCGCAGCACCATCGCCTACAACGATCAAGCAGCCGGCACTGCATGATCTCGATAATTGTATCATACACCCTCTCCCCCGTGCCATCCATTTCTGAAATCGAATCGAATCAAACACGAATCGACACAAACACGAAATTGTCGAATTCGATCTGTAGCAACATCAAACACTCTCTCGACTTGGGCTAGTCATGTTATATCTTTATATACTATAGTTTTTCTCGTCCCTCGTCCCCATCTCATGTCTCGTCTCGTCTATCTATTTCTATCCATTTGACCCTTGTTAGCATAACCAACCATTTTATAGAGTTTACATCAATTTGTCTCGATTTACGACCTTTATGCATGCAAGCTACCTGATCCCGTACCCTCGCTGCATGGTGGCTGGCTGATTATGTGGACCCGCTGGTTATCAAGGGTGTTGATTGATACATGAACAAGATTAAGCTGTTACTGCTGGAGGTGTTGATTCTGTCTCTATTGACGCTAGATGCTGTGTCCATGATGATAATCTCTCGTCCATTGTTGACTCTAGTTCCTCATTCTCCTTTTCGAGTGCCGCCTGTTGTCAGTTTATGCTATGTGAAGACCTGAAAGCGACATACCACTTTAGCTTCTAGCGTCTCACCGTCCATCCCCAATCCCGCCCATGCATCGCCTTGACTCAGCGGTATACTTTCTAAAATCGTCAGTTCTATACCCCGAGTCTAGGAATGATAATTCACTGATTGGCTCCGGGCCAAAGACTTCCTCCAGCATCTCATTCCTTGTCCTAAATCTATTCATGGCTAATTCCCTCGGATCCAACTCATCAAGCGCATCAGCCCAAGGTTCCGCCTCGGGGTTGGCAGGTGGTTGCATTGAATTCTTCATATATTGTTCGGATGATGTAGGCGCAGCTCTGTTCTGAGGGATCATCTGACTTGCAGGAGTATGTTTTGGTTGTGGCTACATATTAGTCTCTGTGACTGAAAGATATCTCCGGTAGGAAAGCTTACACCTGGTTTCTTCTTTTGTTTGGGGGGTTGAGGGGCGTGTTGTTGGTACATCTGCTGTTGATGCTGTTGCGGCTGCTGTTGTTGGTGATGCTGAGATATCGAGCTTGGTCCACCTTGTCCTTGTGCCATTCCTTGAGGCTGTCCTTGTACGCCCATCCCCATGCCCATTCCCATACCCATATTCATTCCCATCCCACCCATGTTCATATTCGGGTTCATTCCCATACCCATCGCTGGCCCCTGCCCTTGCCCCATATTCTGCATAGGCATACCCATTCCAGGAGGCATCCTCATCCCCCCTGGGCCGGGTCCCTGTCCCTGTCCTGGTCCGGAAGGTCCACCACCACCTGGAAACCCTTGTCCTTGTCCTTGTCCTTGTCCTGGGATCATTCCCGCAGCATGCATCTGTGCTAGCTGTTGTTGATGTTGTTGCATATATCGCTGTTGGGCCATTTGAGCCATATTTGGATCCATCATTTGCATTCCTGGTGGTGGTTGAGTGTTCGGTCTATAGCCCGGGTAAGAGTTCTGAGGGTATGCTGGGTTCATTGTAGTATGATTGGGAGGTATAGTATGAGGTGCTGTGGGTAGACAGTTGATCAATACTCGTTGGACGCGACGACGATTGAAGGAAATACCACGTCATTATCCCCTCCCCCCTCTCCGGCTAGATGATGATCCGATTGATCCACATCTCCCTACACCACAAATGACAATGTCCGGCTCATACTTGCATGCTCCAGACCCAAAGACTAGTGTGATTCTAGTATGCGATGTACAGGAGCGATTCCGTATGGTTTACCCAATTGAGAATGAGCGTCAGGGAGGCTGATGACAGGGACGGCTATTCATGAATTTGATGCCATGGTTGGAACTATTGCTAAACTGGTCAAAGCTGCGAAGGTGAATCAACGACGGTCCCGAATGAAAGGCTGTAGCTGACTGTTCAGCTTCTAGAAGTGAGTCTGACTATCGAGTGCGCATGATACCAGCCAATGTGCAGATTCGAGTGATCGCAACTGAGCAAAATCCGAAAGGTTCGTTTAGCCCGTACGATGGCTATCACACCCTGGCTCACTCTCAGCACTTGGCACTACAGTTCCAGAAGTAGGCATGTCCGATCTCCCAGACAACCTCAATCTTGGTAGTCATCCAAAGACCAAGGTATATCTAGCGTCTTCGCAAAGCAAAGCCAAACTAAGGGTAGTTCTCTATGATGATCCCCGAAGTTGAATCTGCATTTGAAAAGGAGTCATTCAAATCGGCAATTATAGTCGGTATAGAGGTACCCTCCTCCCTCGCTCAGGAACTGCTCAGAGCTGACAACAGTCGCATGTATGTGTGATGCAAACTACCCTCGACCTCTTAAACCGCGGAATCACGCCATACGTCCTAGCGGATGGAGTCTCCTCTTGTAATAAGCAGGAAATACCGATCGCCTTGGAGAGATTAAGGCAGGCTGGAGCTATTGTCACTACTTCCGAATCTCTCCTTTTCCAGCTGGTCGGCAAGTTATCATCGTCTGGTCTCGAAAGAAAAGAAACTGATGAGTAGGCGACGCTTCTAGCTCGACCTTTAAGCCGTTTGCAGGATTGATCAAGGAGGAGAAGGGAGCTACTGCTAAAGCTTTACAAGCTCTCGTAGAGAGCAAGTTGTAGATCATTACAGGATTGAGCATGTATTCATGTTCTTTTGTATTCTCGTTGTTCTACTAGTCACTTATTACCATCGACTACAGCTCATCATGAGAGAACTGTTCTTTTAGTGCGTGCCAGTCTAGGAAGTCTTCTTCCTCTGGTACCTCCTCGTCCTCCTCGTCCTCTGCATCGACGCCCTCCTCGCCTAATGGACCATGTGCAATCGGAGGTGCAGGTCTGACATCCGCACTGCCCTTTGCCGACTGTGATACACCGATTGATCTCCTCAACATCGATTCTACTCGGTCAAAGTAACTAACCATCAGCCGCGTTCTGACACTAAGAGGAATAAGCTGACCTGGCGGGGTCGGGTACACTGAATCCACTTCGCACCAGAGTCGTATCAAATAGAACCCTCACAGCCTCTTGCAATTCCTTTTCATCCACTTCTCCATCGTCCATGTCCAAGACACGCTCAAGCATACCCTCTATCAATGGTGATTTCGGGTTGATCTCCAGTACTTTAGGAAGATTCTTCATCATATCGAACATTGGATCATTTTCAGCTTCTGCCTGAGCAGCCATGATTCGCTGCATGTTTGCTGACCAACCCATCGAGTCGACAATGATGGTACATGGCGAAGTGACCAATCGGTTTGTAAGGACCACTTATTGTCAGCCAAAGGTCAAGCCCGGGCTGACGGTCGGGAGAGACACAAGTAGAAGAGGACGCACCATCGCTGACTTGAGACTTCAATTCTCTCTTGAGCCAATTCAGTAATGGTCCAAAAGCGATATTCTGAGCATTGAGCTCCTTCCTTTCTGCAGCATCTTCATCTTCATCCCCGTATTTCAAGCCTTTCTTGGAAACATCCTGAGTCTTCATTCCCCTATAGTATCAGCTATGATTTCGATGCAAGTCGACAGAACGCACATGAACATATCGAGAGCACCCATCATTGGTTCATCCGACGGTAGATTGAGTAGCAAGACTTCGTATCCTCGCGCGTGGAGTTTCTCAACAAAAGGCGATCGAGCGAGATCATTGGGTTGTTCTCCTACACCAGCCATGAAGTAGATCTACCATCAGTATGGCGACTCGTATGGTCCCTGTCTCCAAATCTGTATTTACCTGTTTCTGACCCTCTTTTCGATTATCTACGTACTGCCAATTCAGCCTACCCTCTTTCATCGATGAAGAAAAAACGCACCTCTTCCAGTGAAGTACAATTCGTCCTTGTACTTTCAAACCTCAAAAGCTTAGCAATCTTGACTTTATCCTTATCACTCTCCAACATTCCAATCCTCAATGCATTTCCGTACAATTTCGAGACTTCTTGATATTTCTCTTCGGATTCCATAGAGAGTCTGGTAAATAGATCGATTGCTTTTCGAACAAGGATCCTTTGGAGCTGTTTCAAGAACCTGTGGTTTTGGAGGGTCTCTCGCGATACATTCAGCCTGATATTCAGCTTGAGCTTCACTGCAGAAGGATTCGAGAAGCTTACGGTAGATCGTCTGCGTCCACTGTAACCTTCAAGAACGATAGCCACCTAGGCATGAACTCGTCACCCATGTCATCCGTGATGAAGACCCTCTTGACCATCAATCGAACATTGTTCAGTCCACTAGCGATCTTCTGCCAAAAGTCTTTAGGTAGTTGAGCGGGAATGTACATGATTGCGCGGTATGATACTCCAGATCCTGTATCGCCCTATCCTGTCAGCTTCCATCTTTCAACAAAGTGAGTCCGACAGCTAACCTTGAAATGGGCCCAACCGAGGGTCTCCGCTGAATCGTCCTTGCTCACTCCCTTGTAGAAGTCCCGGTATTCCTGGTCTTTCACCTCTGCCGGATCCCTAGATATCAGTAACAGTCGAGACGCGTGCTCAAACGGTCTGACCTCATCCAGAGAGGAGCTTTATCATTGACCCTAACCCATTCCGAGATCCATTCATATTTAGTCTTGACATCCTTCTCGGATTGATCATCCGTATCTAGATCATCCTCGAGTTCATCAGGTCCATCGCCTGTTGGGGTCTTGGGTGCGACGGGGATATCTTTCGTACTTCGCTCAAGGATGTAAATTGGGAACGTCGTTGAGAATGTGGAATGTTTGTCACTGCCATCAGTACAACCAGTCTCGATAGAAGACCAAGAATTGAGACTTACATGAGAGATTTGAGCTTGAAAACGCTGAGCCACTCCTTCTCTTCCTCCTCAATATTCAGGACAATCTCCGTTCCTCTGCCCAAGGTATTTCCCCTTGGATCCGGGAAGACCTGGAATTCATCGCCAGAAGAGGTGGAAACGAAAGTATATTGTTCGGGATTTGGGTTCTGAGCCGTTGGAGGTGGAAGCGAGGAGACGCGGACAGTGTTAGAGACTAGGAAGCTGGGCATTAGCTGAACTCGACCGGGAATGTGGTAGCGCACCAACTGTAGAAACCAAGACCTATCCATTAGCACTCGCAGACCCGCAAGAGAAAATGGTGACGTACCAAATTGCCCAATCAAGTTCCCATCAGCACCACCCTTCTCTTCTGCCTTCTTCAAGAACTCCCCAGTTCCAGACCTGGCAATAGTACCTAAATTCTTTGCTAATTCATCTTTAGTCATTCCAATACCGGTATCTATCATCAGCTCTTTCCCTGACGTCTCTTTCAAACAATGATAATCAAGTCTGGACTCACCCCTGACAATGATCTTTCCTGTCTTTCCTCCTGAATCCTCATCTATCTTTACTTCAATAGTCACATTCGCCTCACCCGAGCTCATCACCTGTCTATCCGTCAAGGCGGTGATTCGCAGCTTCTCCAGAGCGTCATTGGCGTTTGATAGTAGTTCTCGCAGGAATACATCCTTGTGAGAATAAAGAGAGTGGATGACCAGGGATCGAAGACGACTGATGTCGGACTATGGGTTAGTGGAGTGGGGGAAGTCTATGGATGCTTTGGGCAAGCCCACCTCGTATTTGTAGGTCTGCTGCTCCTCCGCTTGAGATGCTGCAAAGGGCAACAAAGCACCTAAGGCAGCTACCAGCACCGTTCTCAGTCTCATGTTGAATTTACTGAAGTAATATAGACAGGGATAGAATTCCGGAAAGTAGATCCATGATTCGACGTGTCTGTCGCGTCGTGGCACTCGATGTGCATATTCTTTTACTTCTACAGATATACATCGACATTACAAGTCTATATATCATCCTCGTCAACCTCGATAGCATCTGGATTGACATCCGCAACCTCTTCTCCACCCTCGATGCCATTGGCATTGACTTTGGTCTGTGTAGAAGCAACGAACTTCGGTGCTTTCCCATTCGTCGCCATATCCCGTTCCATAGCGGCCATTGGATCCGCAGCGTCTTTTGCAGCTTGTTTCGCTGTTTCTGTTGGCTTCTCTGACCCTTTTGCTGCTGCAGCTGCTTGAGCAGCAATGAAAGAGTTTTCGGTATTGAATGAAGCTTGGACTGCTCGTTTGATACGTAACATTTCTCTGAATGTATCTTCAGAACCGGTATCGACTACTTGATCAGCGACAGTCATCTCGCCTTGGGATTGTACTTACTCTCGAAAGCGTTCCACTCGGCCCAGAATTCAGGCTCAATCCTAGGATCACAGAATTGAGAAGCATGTGCCAGAATGGCCCTTGCTCGATCAATCTCGCCCAACTTCCTTTCCATCTTTGCGAATCTCCTACACATTTCCGCAGTCTGCTTATCGGGCAATGACTCGATAGCACGCTCATAGATTGGTCTAGTGGCCGGTAAACCAAAGTTGGCAGTTGCCTTAGCGATGTAAATACTAAACATGTCGAATTTGTCAGAGGGTTGGACAGTGGTGGCTGCACGATCGTAGATTCCCATCGCACGCTTGGCGAGTCCATGTTCTTCTTCCAATTTGGCGTACATTAGGAACAGAACCTTGCAGAACTTTTCAGGACAGTTCTCCAAAGCTTGCTCGAACAGATCTCGTGCTCGTTCCAACTTCTTTCCAGCGTATCGCTTGACGAATTTTGACAGGTAGATGTTCCAGATCTCGAACGCGATGGGGAAATGGAATAGCTCGATACCCCTTTCGTAGACTTTGAAACTCTCTTCCCAGTACTTGTTCTCTTCAAGGAACGTGGCGTAGTTGACAATGACTTGGGCATTGGCGATCTTGAGCTCCATGATCTTGTCGTAGATGGCCTTGGTCGACTCGACGGACCCAATTGATTCTTCCATGTCGGTGTAGAAAGACCAGAGTTTGAGAGACTTGAACAGACGTGCCTGAGGTGGGAGGGTCTGACTATCAGCTTGCGGCTCTGTCGGGAATGCGACCTTCCAGCTTACATCATTATAGTAATCGACTTTGGTGTTCCTGGGTAACGTCGTAGCCCTTTGCATCAGACGAACAGCTTCGTCGTAGTTTCTGGATGTCAGTTGGAATCACAAAGTATGAACAACACCCACTCGTTTCTGAGCTCCATCTCGGCCCATTCACACCACAACTCTGCAAGCTCGTCAACAGTCTTGAACTGCACTCTTGATCCCTTCTCAAAGATCTTCCTAGCTTCCGTGATGTTGGGTTCTGTCGCGGATTCGCCAGTCTCCGGATCAACCGATCCACCTTCCTCGTAGAATTTGGCAAAGTTGGCATATAATGGGTAAAGTGGTCCGGTAGCTTTGCGTGGCGATATCGTATCCAAAGCTTTGACATATGTCTCGACGACCTTCTCATCGTTGTTGCCGTATAGAGCTATACGTTTCTCCCACTCGACGACTTCGTGTGGATTTCTACGAATCAGGACTTCGTTGACGAGGAATGGTCTGCGGTCCATCAGGACCTCGAATGCCTTCATTCGTTCATCTAGGTCCTTTTCGGTGTCCTCAGCATCAAAGTCTTCATCCTCCAGGTTTTCTTCATCGGCAAGAGCGTCCATCAAGGTCGAGATCATCGTCTCGGAGAATTCGGCGTAAGCATCAAAGATCTGTGTGAAATCTCGAATCGTCAAGACCGTCGCCAGACCCTTTTCGAATGTTGCTGTAGCTCGGTCGAATTCACCGCGTTTGATCCAGTATGTTGCTAGCCCAGTCCACAATCGACCAGCTTGATCCTTGTACACTGACAGCCCATCCGCATATACGATCCCCTCAACATTTAGTAATCTTGGATTGGAAGGATCCGTATCCTCATTCTCCAGTACTTCCTCGTCCTCATCCTTCTCTGCCTTCTTGACTGCGATCGGCTTATGAAGGACACCAGATTCAGTCGGTATTGGCGGTCCGGCGATCCTCATCAGCCTCCCATTCACACTAGCAGCTTCTTCCCCTGCAGCTACATCCTCGCTTGCTTCCTCCCCATTGACTACATCCTGTAGCTGCCCAGCCGACTCTTGCAGCGCCAGTGTCTCGTCCTCGTCCATGCCTACGTCCTCGGCGTACTTTTCGACCAATTCGAGGAAGTCGACGAACAGTTGGTAGGGTGATTTGCCTTCCAATGACGAGTAGAGGTTTTTGGTGGCTCGACGGGCAAGCAAAAGAAGGTATTTGGCAGCGGCCAATGGTCTAGGTGGTTCGGATTCGAGCAAATAAGTGATGTGACGTTCCGTCAGAGAGGCGTCGATCTGATCATCAGTTTCTGCCTCACCGAGACAGCGTTCGACCGACCTTGAGGTACCGCCTCCATACCCTCTCTCCGGCATCTTTCCCTATAGTCTCGGCCCACTTGAGGTAGAGTCCCCAGATTCTACCATGGAGACTTGGTGGTAAAGTCCGTAGTGCCCTATCAAACGTCCGCCTTGCATACGTCCGCTTGAAGACCGCTGGGCATTTAGGGTGAAAGAGAACCGAAATGTGCAATAGCCAAGTCGCCGGGAGATGACTCAACCACCCCAACATCCTTTCTCCAGTTGCGATCAGACTCCTCCATTCCTCATATCCAACCACCCCATCCAGCCCTCCATCCCACTCGTGAGCCTCATCTGCGCCTGCCAACAGCTCGTTGACGTTTGTCTTGTATGCCGCTCCACGTTTAGCCTGTTGTATTCGAGCCTTCTTTGCATCGCTCGTAAGTTCACCCAAGACGTATTGTTGTCGAGTAAGGATATATGATTTCCATAATTTAAAGTTCGTTGGAAAGACTGCTAATGCTCGTTCATAAATACAGACGAGCTGTTGTAACCCCTCCCTGGAGACAGTCGACGACAGAGGTCCGAGTAGTTGATCCTCTGGTGATGGTGGTGAAGATTTAGGTGGTTCGAGCTTTTCTAGACGATCCTTGATTTGGGCAATGTAGGATAACCATGAACGTAGATTCTCGGGGTTGTGGAGGAGATCCTCTTCTGTGGCTAGATCGGCGGAGGCGATAAGATGTGGATGGCTGATGGGTGTAGGTACCGGGACGGTCAAAGGAAAGCGAGCCGACAAGTCGCTGACCAAGGATGAAGATGCCGCCATTATGTATGGATAGTCTAGTGCAGGTGCATCAGTCGTTCAGAGAGAGGAGTTGACTACAGCCAATTCAAGTGCCACACTCCGGAGATAAGCGGTATTACCTGAAATGCACCTCCACTTTGCATGTCCACCTTGGAATGTCCAATTCACCATTCACTCTGCACCAACAGTCCTTTTGTCTCATATAGCAAAGCTGCGCTCGTTCAAGGCTTTGACAAGATTAGGGAGGCAGATTCATACGTCGAAGATGTCACAGCCACGCTTTGCTGGTCAGCCTCTTGAAACTTCTTCCACAGCTGTACTGACTGGGGCAGACATCGCGGTCAATCTGACGGACCCCATGTATCGGGGCGAATACCACGGCAAGACCCGGCATGCCTCAGACTTGGATCAAGTGGTAGATCGAGCACGCCTGTCCGGAGTTGAGCGAATACTAATCACTGGGACTTCTCTACAGGAGACAAAGGACGCCTTGGAATTAGCGAAAAAGTATAGTATGTCCATGATGTCGCCCGAGCTAAAGTCCAGATCTATATTGTACAGCCGGGTGTCATCCTACTTCGACAAGCGAGATTGAAACGTATGAGGGAGGTCAGACTGCTTACCTAGCGAGTCTGGGAGAGATCATCAAAGAAGATCGAGGAGAGGGCGGATCGAAACGAGTCATCTCAATTGGCGAGATAGGCCTTGGTAAGTCTCCTCATTGTTTATCCTTGGCTGATAGAAGACTACGATCGACTGCACTATGCACCCAAAGAAGTCCAGCTTCGACACTTTAATCCATTATTGATCTTATCGAAGACTTTCCGGCTTCCGTTATTCTTACATTCTCGATCATCTGAAGCTCACATCGATTTCGTCAAAATCCTGAGAGAAGCTGGATGGGATGACAGCTGGCCTGGTGGAGTGGTACATAGTTTCACCGGGACGATAGACGAGGCCAAAGAGCTGGTATGTGCACTGAAGGGTCATCTGATGGGAATGACTGATGAAAGGTGGATATGGGATTATATATCGGAATCAATGGCTGTTCGCTCAAGACCGAGGAAAACGTTGAGATGGTCAAAACAATTCCTCTGGACAAACTTTTGCTCGAAACCGGTAAGCTGATCCGAAGAGAGCTAGGCTGAAATGGAGATGGGCCATGGTGCAGTATAACAACCTCACATGCTTCGAGTGCATACCTACCAGAAAAAGATTCCCCTCTTCTACTTCCAAAGGTGTCCAAAGCGCAGCAGTGGAAGGAAGGCATGGCGGTCAAGGGTCGTATGGAGCCAGCTGAGGTACGCGTTCTGTTTCGAGCTGAATTGATGGGTAGGTACGGGTGATTGCGCATGTCGTCGCGAAGATCAAGGGTGTCTCTTACGAGGAGTTGGCAGAGGCGGTGTGGGCGAACAGCTCGCGCCTGTTCTGGGGCGACTGCTCGACCTGATAATATATGTCACACCAACTTCATGCATCGATACTACTTGATCAAGTCGCGCGATCCGACAGTCGCCTAATCACCTCTACTGTACCCGTATCCAGCTCAAAAGAGCATGGCCCCGCCGGCTGCCGCCCCAGTCATAGCGACTACAACTGAGATGAGGCTTCCAGAGCTCCAAGAGGGCACAAGGGCCATACCGGCATTCTCGGTACTACTGGCTCCGGAGCTAGCAGAACCACTAGCAGCCTGATTTCCGGATGCACTTGCACCAGCGCTAGCAGCTATACTGGAGCTGGCGGCGGCACTCGAGGTGACACTGGCGCTAGCTGAGCCACTTGCCGACGAGGCAGCAGATGAAGAGTTGCTCCCACCCATACCCGGTCGATCTTCGAAAGAAACATCCCTGGCGAGATCACCACATCGTTCCTCTCGTGCTGATCATTAGCTAACATCAAGGAGGATCGGAAAACAAGCGGACCTTCATAGAAGGGTTGGATATCGGTCCAACAGGAGTTTCTAATGATCAGCTGGGTTCACGACCCTGACATATGTAGACTTGCTCATAGAAACAATGTCGGACATCCGTAGCAAATTGCTCAGTGGAGCAGAAACATTCAGTTTCGTTCCTGTCCTGTCAGCGTTTTATGAACTGATGGCACGGGTACATACCAGGCAGTAGTGCATCCCGTACTTCCTCCCTCTTCAAGACATCTCTGTTGACACTCATTCCATTCCACACTGGCATTGTCAGCGAAAGCAGCAAGACCGAACCGGTGAGGACCTACTTTTGTGCAGAAACAGCCGCGGCGAAAGCGATTAAGGTCAAAGTTGTCTTGAACATTTCCAGTTAGAGCGGATGGCGTAGAATAGACAGACAAAGACAAGGAAGGCGATATACACCATATTGTCTCTCGGTCCAGTCTTATATATCCATACATATGGCAAAGGTAGGGCGCAAAAAGAGGTAAATCATACATCGGCCGAACCCTCTTTTTTTATCTGATAAGGGTGATGAAGTCTTGGCACGGCCGACCTACACGCCTCAAGGTTCCTTGGCCTCTCCTTCGTACCTCATTTTCCCACCTTGACTTGTTGCTGGCTCGTCCTCGGCTCGGCACTCGGTCTGTCGGGCAGCGAGCCCGAGCCGAACGTTATCAGGTTCGTGTGGCGTCGGTCAATATTCATCATCATAGGCGGACGGGCGCCAGGTCTCTTAGCGTGATTACTCCCGATAATATGGCACGTCTTCTCTCTATCCATCCGAGAGCCGTACACATGTGTATTCGTGTGCCTTGCTCGACCAGACAGAATGCCTCCGGTCCAAGAGACTTGTCGACCGTAACCTGACCGGACGATTTTCGGATCAGGCTGCGGACATCCCCGGGACGCCTGAAGGATTAATATCTGACAATGGCGTGGGTCATCCTGAGTACTGTTCAACAGCTGTATCTCGTGTCCGTGACAGACTATGTACAAAACACCTGGGATCTTTCCATAGGGGCCGAGTCCACTACACAGACCTGATGTGTGACCTGTCTACATGATATCACATAACCGGACCTCGGAGATGACCGAAGTAGTCAGAATGGCGTCAGAATTCATCAGTTGATGTAACCCTATGATCAATCATTTTCGTATGGTACCATAGGATGAGGGCTATAAGATGTAAGGGATACCGATCGCAGACCTCACATAAGCAAGGAAACGATGAGCGATATCCCAGTGGTCAGAATTGCAGTCATTGGAGTAGGATCCGCTGGGCTGTCAGCTCTCAAACAGGCTGTTGACGCGTTCAGCCGACCGGAAGTAGCGAAGCGTGTCAAGTTGGACTTGGTCGGATTCGAGACTAGATCAGAGGTCGGTGGGCTATGGCAAGTCACTCACTCTACACAAGATCGAGACAGACTGACGGCCAGGAACTATGTAGCGGATGTCAAGCCTTTTGCTCAGAGTCAACGACCCGATGAGAACGGGGTAGTGCGGACTTATCGTTATCCCACCGAAGGGGAAAATCCTACTCCGTTCTACGAAAACCTAAGGGCTACATTACCTGGAGTGAGTCGTGATCGACCGCTAAACCTGGTCGGCTGACGATCAGGACTTGAGTGCTTTCAGAGATCTACCTTTCCTTGACGACGCTCCTGAAATACCATGGGGTCGTCAGTGTATTCTCCTACAAATGTAGGCCAGAGCTGACAATCAGATCAGGTTCATCGCTATCTCCAGAACTATGCCGACAAGTTCCATCTCAGGCAGTATACGCGCTTCAACACTCGCGTAGAGAGACTACACTACACGTCAGGGGAAGGACGGAAATGGACATTGGAGAGTTCTGGACCAAATGGACGTAGAGTCGAGCAATATGACTACGTATCGGTCACCAACGGACATTATAGCGATTGCTACATCCCTCCTATCCCTGGCCTAGAGTAGGTCTATAGACGAGATCTAGGCTGATGACAGACTGTTTCAAGGGCAAGTGATACATTCAAGAGAATACAGGCGACCAGAGGAGCATCTCGGCAAAACCATATTGGTCGTGGGAGCAGGAAACAGTGGAGCCGATATCGTTCGACACCTTTCATCTCTAAACCTTGGTCATTATACCTATCAAGGTGAAAAGACGGATGATCAGGTAGATCGACCTTTCACCACGGTCTATCAATCGGTAACTGGCGCAAGTAGAGCCGGGTATAATTCCGGAACGGAAACTTGGGCACCTTACATCAGGACTGTGGCAACCATTGATCATTTCGAGAGTTCCTCAGATGAGCGACCGCGAGGAGCGATTCACCTGAAAGACGATTCGAAGACGATTCTGGACGATATCGATTTAATCATCTTTGCGACTGGTTACAACAACAGTCTACCATTCGCTAAAGCCAATGACGAGCCCTGGAGATCGGCAAATGTGCTAGATGAGGTGATCAGGGTAGATGAGAGAGAAGGAGGGGACAAATGGGAGATTGGAGGAGTAAAAGGGCTGCACATGGTCGGGTTAGATGAACTCCTCCTTTTCTTGAAAGATGACAGGTCAATCGCCTTCCCAGGTCTTCGTAAGTAGATCCTAATACATCTCCAGACAAAGCTTACGAGTAAGCATACCAAATCGTACCTTTCCCATTCTCGGAAGTTCAAGCTCGTCTCCAATCACTTTACTGGGCAGGCCTCCTGCCTTCTTTCCCAAATACGCCAAAACTCCCAGAAAATCCAGCCATCGTTGATATAACCCCTCCGCAGACCCCGCCGCCGGACGCTCTGCCCGCTTCGACCCCGAAAGCGGCCTCGGCACGAATTAGCGAGTCGACACGGAAAGAACTTATTTTTGCGGTTCCGTACGAATGGACTTATACGAGGTATTTGTTCGATCTGATGAGAGAGGCGGATAGTGGTGAGCAGATCCCAGAATATTGGAAAGAGGTTGAGGAATGGAGGGTTCAAAGAAGATATGATACGGGCTTGCGGAAGCGGTTATTGGGTTATTAGACTGATCCGGTGCGATGCAGCTCTCAGCCTGTGCTGTGTGACTCGACATCGGCTAGGATCTCGCAAGACTCCGTAGAACAGACTGTTGATTGTGATAACGACCACATCATCAGATAGCCACCATGCACTCTGCATAGCCAGCTGTATTCTGCGTCGTACGAAACTCAGACATAATATTCGACCTTTCTACCCAGAACCTCCTCCTCAACCTTCCCGTTCGCCTGCCTAGACTTGTGATCATACAGCTCGTGTCCAGTCCTCTTGATTCTCTCTCTTAGCCACTCATCCTGAGTAGGTGCATTGCCACCCTGATCCAATCTATCCTGGAATGCATTTTTTCCATGAGCCTTGACCACTGGAGATTCCCAGATTGGGTTCAATGGGAGATCAAGTTTGACCCTAGCAAAATGGATCAAGATATATCGGATGATGTCTGCCTGGTCTGACGGTGGTCGAATGACCCTATGTCGGGTCGCTTTGAACACTCCTCCGGTCAAGACTGCTATTAGCTGACTGAGCGAATTTTGACTTACATTCTAGAGCGTCTGCGGTGTTTACTACGACAGAGCCTTCGACATGTTTGACCCATTTCCATTCACCTTCGGGGGTCAGGATCTGAAGTGCCGATACTGGTTGGGAGTACAGTAGTGAGATACTATTGTCTGTCGATGAGTTTGTATCCCCATTACCAGAAGCTAGACTCACAGTCGGTGTGCCCTTTGCTCCAGATACCAGAAGTTGCCGCATCATCTGCTTCATTCCTGGGGAAATAACCCATGAATCGCTGACATGCAGCTCCGATCGTCCCCCTCTTTTCATGTAGATCCCATAAGTGATCTTCTGGCAGCTCCAAAGCAAGCGAGACGAGCTTGAGGATTCGATAGACGACATAATGGTAGGTATGGTCCGCGAACGCTTTGATCTCTGGGATGAAGGGTAGTAGCTTTGCGGGGTGTTTCGATTCTACATCCTCGAATGAATGCGATTCTAGATTGTAATGCTTTCATCAGTATCAATACGAATAGTATCTCTCAACTTACCTCTAGGTTATCAGAGACTCCACCTTGCTGTTGCCAAATACCCCTCAACTTGTAACCTACATAAGACCCCTTATCGAGTTGGGCGGCATAAGGTGCTTTCTCCTCGCGACTGATTCCAGAGATAGCATGTTGCGCAATTGCGAGATTCCTCTCCAGAGTCTGAGTGGAGACACCGGTACCAATCACAAAAAGGAAGCCATCAACGGTTAATGCTTTCTTGGCCCCGGCGATCAATTTTGCTCGAATCTCGGGGTCGGTCGAGTCGAGGAGTCGTAGATCAAGCTCTTCTAGGTCAGCCCACACGACTGTAGATCAGCAGTAGTCATCACGAGATCAGAGCACTCACGGTTCTGCTTGGTCGTGGATGGGGACTGCCATTTAGGAAGAGGAGGCCCGGCGACAGCAGGCTGCTTGAGTTGCGAGACGGTGTCGATTGGGGCGTTGTCTACTGCTACAGGTGCCATCTTTACAAGTCTTCACCTTGTACTCAATAGCTGTTTTCTGCATATATCACCATAATTCTTTCAGGAGCCCAAGTCTCGTAGTCGGCTACGCATTGGTAGTTGAGAGGTGCGATGACACCACCTCGTCCACAGATGTCGCCATCTTTCACGATACCTTCGGTCATCTCCGAACCTGATTGTTCCTGATTTCACAGTCGGTCTTGCGCCATCGTTCGAATGGTGCAATTGTCAACTGTGTGATCGATATATTTCCGCCGGCTTGGCCTCGGCAAGCTGCACTGTGGGGTTATATCCACCAATTTCAAAATACGAGCGAGAGTGATACCATACTACTGGGATCTGGCGACTTCTGTCATGATCTCCGGACATGTTCTGTCCGGCATCCCGGAATTTAATAGCAGAGGAATGTATAGAACGAAACTTCACCTTCCCTAGCTACTCAAGGAAGTCATTGAGCATGTCAGAGACGTACGAGCTCGAAAAGGAGCAGAAAAGGCCGCCATTTTACTATTACTTATGGGATAGTTTTGGTAAACCAGCTGCCGAAAGGCGGTTGTTGGTGAAACTTGATTGCTCGCTTTTGATCTTTTCTGTCCTCGGCTTGATATGTCGATATATCGATCAAACGAATATCAATACCGCTTGTAAGTCCAATAGGACTATTCGTTGCTGATATCATAGTCGTCAGTGGGATGAAGGAGGACCTGAACATGTTTGGCCTTCAGCTGAACTACGCAACTACCGCTTGGTCGGTCGGGTATGTCATAGGCCAAATCCCAGGAAATATGCTCTTGAACCGTGTCTCGCCGCATTATATCGTTTTCGTGATGGAATTCGGCTGGTCGATTTTGACCCTTTGTACCACTTGGGTCAAGACCTGGGAACAGCTTGTGGCCATCAGGTTCTTTGTTGGGCTATTTGAATCAGCATACTATCCTGGTCTCCGTACGTCACTCACGTCACTGTGCACTGACAGCAGTCTTCTTGATCGGATCGTGGTATACCAAAGACGAACTTGGAAAACGATCCAACATCTTTCAAGCTGCCACAGCGGCTGGTACCCTCCTCTCGGGTGTTCTGCAGGGTGGTGTACAGACCACCTTACACGGTAAATCCGGTATGCCAGGATGGCGATGGATTTTCACAATTGATGCCGTGATCTCACTTCCTATCGCCATTGCCGCATTCTTCTTCATCCCCGATCTGCCAAGTGTCATTAAACCCAATTGGATATTCAAACAGGATGATATCGACTTGGCGAATAAACGACTTGCGTCCGTGGGTCGAGTTGGTCCGAAAAAGGGCGGGCTGGGGTTGAAGGCGCTCTGGAAGATCATTACCACCTGGGAGATCTTTGTATTTACCTTTGTGTATAGTTGCTATATCTTTGCGCAGAGTAAGTAACAGCGAGTGTCATGACTGATACCAGATCCTCAGCAATCCATGTCGTTCTGGTTGAAATACTCCCAAGATCCGAAATATACGATTCAGCAAATCAACTACTATCCTTGTGGTATCTGGGCAACTCAGATCGTATCCGCTCTTGGCTTTGCTTGGGTCTCTGATTTCGCTCTGAAAGGTCGACGTTGGCCCCCTCTCATCTTCGTTGGGGTACGTACCATCTTTCTGTAGTCACTTTGGCTCATGTCAGCTATGGCACTGTATGATCTGTGCCCTCCTCGCTGGTCTACCGGTATATATCGACAATAGAGCAAGTCGATGGGTGATATACTATTTCTCTGGTATCGTGAATTGTACCCCTGGTTTGCTTTACGCCTGTACGTCCGCAGGTAGTAGTGGTGATTCGGTTAATGAGTAGGGTGTAGTGAGATTATAGGCGACTCATCCGAGAAACGAGGTATCGTCATGGCAACCTTCAACTCTGTTGCTTGTAGGTCGCTCCCACTGTATTGCATTGACGCTGACGATCAGTCTCGTTCAACGCATGGTTACCTCGTAAGTAAACCCATAACGCATGGGACCCAGCTGATCATCAGTGCTCCTGTTCAAACAGACCGAGCAGCCCTATGTCCATAAAGGTAATATCGCAGCATCCGTTGCATCCGGTCTTCAAGTCCTTGGCCTCTTTACTATCTTGTACCTTTCCACTCGAGACTCAAAGCGAAGAGAGATCGCTCGAAGGGAATCGGAGTCAACCGAGACGCCAGGTACACCGGAGGATGTCGAGACCAAAAGTCTCCAGTAGGAATGCTGTTGTTCGTCAAGTGTAGAGCATGAGAGTAGACTACTGCCATGAAGTCAAGCTACCTTGTCCCCAGTCCGATGCAGTTCCCGAAATATCCACCATGCCACCATCTTGCAGCTCGCATAAGAGCTTTCCTCCTCGAGCACTCAGCTGTCTGGCATCCAGCGCCAGATCGGACGTTTCCGCTTGTCCACTTCTGACGATAGCCGGTAGACGCGAGGCGACTGGTGTCAGGAAATAGTAGCCTGTCAGAAAGGCGTGAGCCGAGCCAGTCTATTAGATTTAGCTTTTACCCTGATGACCACTTGGACTCACTACAGGATCCTCGAAGTCTTCGCAGTATACCCTGCTATCGGTTCTCAGCCGACCAGGAGAGGAAGAGCCAGGCTGCATTTGCGTAACGACTGTCATATCTGGGGCGTACGGGATCTGTGCAATCAGTGATCATACGCCTGCCCAGGTCTACAGGCACTCACCAGCGCCTTTGGGTCGACCTTTAGTCTCGCCAGATCTACATCTTCATCCACTTCGACGATCAAGCTCTTATCGTTGTACTTGAACTCGCCAACTCCCAAGATCTGCTCCTTTCGTATTCCAAGCGCTGTAGCCAATGGATCCGCCATTTCCTGCAAATTTCTTGCACCACCTTCTACGAGCTTGTCCAGCGCCGGTTTCGGCAAAGTGGAAAGCGAAATGGTAATGTCCAGACTATTCGGATCTTCGACCCCGCCGATCCGTCTTTTGGCCGTCAAATGCCCCCAGAACCGGGTTTCAAATACACACCTCATCAGGTCTGGGTATGTGCTCAGTATGACCTTCGCCGCGGCAAGGGTAGCGTGACCACATATCGGTACTTCCTAATGGTTAGACTTTGACCACAAGGTCGGCTTGGGAGATCACCAGACGTACATGGTATATTGTGAACCACCTCAAGCTCCACCTGCCAGCTTGCCTGTCTATTGGGACCAAATAAGCAGTCTCAGAGAAGCCAAAATCCTGAGCCGTCGTCAGAAGGAAATCGTCGCTGTTCGCTCGAGGATCAGAATCCGAGGCGAACAGGACGACAGCAGCTTGATTGCCGGAATGAGGGTTGTCGGTCGTGAAAGCATTGATCAAGTGGTATTCCAAGCGAGGTAGAGTGGACATTATAGATAGTGAAGACGACAGGGAGATATTCTGAGTCGGTTTCCACTCAAGAGTTCACCGGAGATATCCGTTATGATATTCGTTACCGACCCGATAGAAGTACAGCCATACATGTTCTCAATCCTCCTAGCCTCTCGAGTGTCGTCTCTATGGGGTACCCAATGCATGTGTTACCCGATGCATGTGTGCGACTGGATATCTACTCAGTCGAAGCTTGCTCTTCTCTGCATGATCACGATTGACTGATGTCAGGGAATATCCAGGAACAGTCGGGATAATCTGAAATTCAAGTCACGTGATTGAATTCGGTGTTATCTTTCGCGTTGTTGATCAGTATGAACGTCATTAGGGGATTAGGGTATGGGGGCGATGTTTACATATATAAGCAGCTCACTTCACGCCTTGACTCTCCCTCATCAGCTCTCACATTTCTCACTTTTTCACTCCACTCTAACAACCACACCCAACCAAACAAAATGGCACGAACAAAGCAAACCGCACGAAAGTCTACCGGTGGTAAAGCTCCCCGAAAGCAGTGTACGTCAATCCTTCCATGGATCGCAATGATCAAGCTGACTTCCAGTGGCCGCTAAGGCATCCCGAAAGACCGCCGGTGCCAAGTCGACCGCTACTGGCGGTGTCAAGAAGCCTCACAGGTACAGGCCCGGTACCGTCGCCCTACGAGAGATCAGGCGATACCAGAAGTACGTTCATCGCCTTCCTCTTCACGTTCTTTGCTGATATTTCCAGATCTACCGAGCTCCTCATCCGAAAACTCCCTTTCCAGCGACTAGTCCGAGAAATTGCTCAGGATTTCAAGACTGATCTGTACGTTTCCTCTCACCATTACGTGATTCAAGCTGACAATCCAGCCGATTCCAGTCCTCCGCCGTCGCTGCCCTACAGGAAGCATCTGAGGCTTATCTCGTCTCCCTCTTCGAAGACACCAACTTGGCCGCCATCCACGCTAAGCGAGTCACCATCCAGCCCAAGGACTTGCAGCTCGCCCGACGACTCCGAGGAGAGCGATCGTAGACCCTGATCCTTGCTTGTATAGACAGTCTCGCTCGTCTTTATTATTTGTTCATATTTCGTCTTTTCGCTTGTCTTATATTTCGGGTTGATATACTGTAGCTACATGCATGTCCCCTTTGCTTTATTGCGACTGTGTACGGCGGGAGGATTTTCGCCGGGAAACCACAGTTTCGTGACCGACAAGCGCACAACCCCTTATCCTCAAATAGGAGGACAGCAATCCGAAGAATAGTTACCAGTGCAGTTGGTCAGGAACGGCTTTGTGATCATGTTTATATTGTACATCAATCGCGACCAAACATGACTTGCCGAGATAGCTCAGTTGGGAGAGCGTACGACTGAAGTTTCAGTCAAACATCTTCGTACGGTCGCTGGTTCGATCCCGGCTCGCGGCATCTTTTTTTTCTTCCTGTCGGATCTTGCGATCTTGCGATTCGCCAGGGAGTGTCATCATGGTGGATGGGGTGAATGAAGTGTAGTCTTTGGTGTACCGATGTAGATAGAGGACGAAATTTCATGACCGTCCGACGGTGATGTTTGCTTCGTGTATGCCATTCAAAATAGCTGAAAGCCCCGCGACGGCCAGATGCCAAGATCATTCGGGATCTCGGAGGAACAATAGGGTAAGAGCCACATTTAGCGGGGACAATAGGCTAAAGTGTTAACGGCTGAGGCAGGGGTGAGGTCGCAGCGAGGCTATTCAGAGGTATCCTTAAGCTCGAGAGATGCTTCTTTGAGCTGATCAAGTGTGTGTGTGACATCTAGAAGGAGGTTGGGGCTCAGCCTTTGTATGTGGAGCGATATCAGGAGCGATAAGCTGGGAGCTTCAAGCACTCCTGATGACATCGCCGCACAATAAGCTTCATGATCGTGCCTTCCGTTCCGAGACATACACAGCTAGCGCCTTGCACACCAGTGAGGCTTGGAGCATCATACCGTTTTAGCAGACTTCGAGACTCAATCACGGCGACATCCCAAGTAGTCGGAGCTGAACGAAAGCAATCCTTCAGCAGTCGGTACAGTGGCCGTAGCGGGGAGGGCTCATGTCGCACGATAGAGCTAGACGGTATACGGGGTAATATAGAGAGGAGTAGGAAGGCCAGGGAAACTGTATCATGTATCATGCATTGTTCATCCAAGATCTTATCTACATTTCACGTAGGGCGGGTACTAGCAGCGCAAAGATCGGGCAGTCGAGGGTTTCGCATAGACCAGGACGCCTCGACCAGCGTCACTGTTCAAGCTTCGGGAACCTCCCTGCCCAGCACCTCTACTTGGTACACCGTGACCCTGCCTTGGTTGTCGCTACTCTCCCCAAATACTAGTTTCAGTTCCGTTATACGCTCATTCTGAAAACGTAGGCTACCATGTCAGTGATGCTCTTGGCGCCTGGAAGGTCAGCTCACGGGAACACCTGGCGCTTGCTCTTGTCTTCTGGGTAAATGTTGCCCACTAGTTGTAGAGGTGTCGCGCTGGATCCGTCATCGCCGGCCGCCCAAACTTCTGTTTTCGTTCCAACGAACCCGCCTATTCATCAGTCGAGAACAGCAGGTACTATGACAAACTTACCCTGAAAGGTTATAGCAATCTCCTCTGTACCACCTATAGGTGCGTGCGCAAATTTCAGATGGACGAACGCAGGTAGTGAAGGTCCGGTCCACTGATCCTCTGAATCCGACAGAATCGCTTTCTTGGAAGAACCGGGCGCTGACGCTGAAACCCTGTTGATCAGACGGTACTGGTTCCAGACTTACGTGACCTTTGTCTTGGGTCCCAGTAGATTACTCAGTGACATGTATGCATGAAAGATGCATAAGATGGTGTTGCTCCGGTCAATTTAAGGTCAATTGTGGGGCCCGCCGGTTATCAAAAATTCAAAATCAAAAGATGATCTTCGCGTTATATCATACCCTTATACACTATGGATAACGCACAAGCAGGACCATCAGGCTTCCGACCACCTATAGATCCAGCCATACCGCAGGATGTATCGCTTATCATGGAGATGGTCCAATCGCATCAGGTTGTCGGAAGTATGCCGCCGCTGGACATGACTGTCAGGGAGAAAAGGAGGCTGGTGGAGGAGAGTATGAGGCTGGCAAAGGAGAGGAAAGAAAAGGCAAAAGAGGCGGGACTGGATACTCCGCAAGCTGTAGCATCTGTCTCATTGGTCGATGACGATAGCTCGAGCGAAGAGGAAAGCAGCAGTGAGGAGGAAAGTGAAGAGGAAGAGACAAAGAGACCTATGACGGCAGAAGAACACCGTGTGCTCAAGGCAGAGGCGGACGCAATGGTGTACGGACCCGAAGCAGAGCTGGACTCCGATTTCGAAGAAGTAGAGAGTGACGAGGACGATGAAGAAGTGTTCAAGCTTGGAGAGGAGGCGGATTTGCGGCGACTGGCAATGGAAATGATGGAGGAGGAAGAGCCCACACCATCTGGTCCTATTCTGTCGGCAAATGAAGCACCACTACCTCCTGTCGCTCAACCGCCTATCGTTAAACTGCCTGAGGGAGAGCGCTTGAATCTCGCAGGTGATGTCGTCAGCTGGATGAAGGACAAGAAGGCAGAGGCCTGGGTCACCAAGGCTGCCTTGGAAGCAGAATCATCGAATACGGAAGCGGCTGTGGAGACAAAATTGACAGATTTGCTAAGCGCCGACTTGGCGTCTGGATCAGCATTGAACGAGCCACTGGATGAGGAGGACGAAGTAGAGCTAGTCACTTCCGGCGTAGTCGACGACGAGGATGACGATCCAACCGACCCGACAAAACAAGCCACTGCAGTCTCGAATACAGCGATAGCCCCTGCCGAGATCCCCAAACTAAGCTCATCGGGAATGGTCGTTATTCGGGCCATGCAGAATTTACCCTCCACTGGAGAAGACGGATGGCTAGAAGAGGGCAGTGTAGTCTGCTTCGCGGATGGTAGCGTCTTAGGAACAGTGAGTCAAAGCATGAAAGCAAAGCTGATGTAAGGTTTCCGAGACATTCGGACCGCTGACATCGCCATACTATCAAATCCGTCTTCCACCTCCTCCTCACCCGTATCCCACCGCCGAGTCTCTCGAAGTCGGTACCAAGCTATTCTATCCTTCAAATCCCACATACCGTCAATTCGTCAATATGGTTGCAGTCCGTGATCCTCGATTCAAAGGGTCAGATGCGTCCAACATGCACGATGAAGAGATCGGAGAGGATGAGATGGAATGGAGTGATGATGAGGCGGAAGCACAAGCCAAGAAGAGGCGAAAGAATGGTCGTTCTGGATCCACCGTATCTGCTAGAGGGCGGGGTTCGGCAACGCCCCAGCGTACACCACACGGGCTGCCTAGTCGACCACATTTCGACTATCAGGGACCTGATGAGACATACGCTGGCTCCGAGACTGGTAGCATGTACGGTGGAGATGAGGAAGGAAGTGTGTATGGTTCTGAAGCGGGATCGACGACCAGTGTTGGAAGAAGACCGGTATCGTACGATGACCTTGAGGATCGACAGTCCGGCCCTTCTAGGAATGATACGCCAAGCCGAGGGCATGGGCGGGGAGGGTCTCGCGGCAACCAACGAGGTCAAGGCAGGGAACGTGGGAGAGGTCGTGGACGGGGTGATGGTCGAGGCAGAAATGGGAACCGCCGTGACGAGCGACCAAAGGGTCAAGGGACCTCACATGGTCCACCATCGAGCTTTGGTCAGCATCAACAGCAATACCCGCAGTTCCCAGACCAATATCAGCAACATCAACAACAACCTCAATATCAGGATCAAGTGTCCTTCCAGCAAAATCCGTACCAGGACAACACCTACCAACAACAACCATACCAACCTTTCCCCGCTCCCGTCGACTCGTATAGTCCCAACCAGCCATATAACCCACCCATGCACAATCAGCAGCAATTCCAATCGTACCCTCATTTCCAATCCTTCCAGCAGTTCATGCCACAACCAGGTGGACCCGCCATCAACCCCAGATTCTCAGGGCAGACATCTCCTATGAACGACCAGAATCGAAATGAAATGCAACAATACAACAACAATCATTGGGGACCACAAGATCAGCAGTAACGTCAATAACGATATACATCTAGCACTTGTAACTTGTACAATGAATGCATTTCTTTGATCTTCAGTCCTTACAATCCAGTCCAGGAGATATCCTTTCCAATTTCAAACGTCTCGGCTCCGTAGAAGGTTTGAGCATCTCGTCCGACCTTGACGGTCCAAGTACCAGGTTCTGCTCGCCAGACATTCCATAGCTCATCCCAATGCGAGATGGCGTCTGTCATCAGCTTATATCTCGTAGCTGGGTAAAATACTTACATTTATCCATTTCTACATCGATTGTCTTTGATTGACCGGCACCAAGATCGTAGACTTTGGTGAATGCTTGTAGGGTGTACTCCGGGTGCTTGAGACCGGTGGCAGTCTCGGGTGGGGGAGACAGGTAGAAGTGAACCGAGTGACTGCCGGCGACAGACCCGGTGTTCTTGACAGTCACCGTGGCCTTGAGCTTCCAATCACTCGCCTTGGTCCCCTTTGGAGAGACGGAAGTGATTTGAAGGTTCTCGTAGTCAAAGGTCGTGTAGCTGAGACCGAATCCGAATGGGAAGAGAGGCTGAATCTCTCGGGCATTATAGTGCCTGTATCCCACCCAGATTCCTTCTTCATAGTAGGTCTTGCCATTGAAGGATTTGAACGACAAAGCAGCGGGATTGTCGAGGTTCCTCTTTGGGAAAGTCAACGGGAGCCGGCCAGAGGGGTTGATATGACCATAGACGATATCGGCGATACCGGTACCAGCTTCTCCACCGCCATACCAAGCTTGCACCACACCTTTGACTTGATCGAGCCAAGGCATAGCCACGGCCGATCCACCTTGAATCACTACTACCGTGTTCGGGTTCGCTTCAGCCACTTTGAAAACGAGTTCATCGGTTCGCATGGGGAGGTGCAAGGTAGGTCTGTCGTCGCCTTCAGATTCCCAATCTTGATTAAGACCGACTGAAAGGACAACGGTATCAACCTCCTTGGCGAGTTTGACTGCATCAAGAATAGCTTGGTCGGCATCGTATGCCGGCTGAGCTCCAATTCGGATACCATCATATCGCAAGCCGGAAGAGACCAAGTATCGAACGTTCTCTGGTCGTCGAGTATCATGCAAGAATCGAAGCTCGTATTTCTACCATCAGCCACAAACCTTGCATTCAGCTCACCTTGCCCTTTTCGACGTTCAGCTTGACGATCTTCTCCTTGGTACCATTCCCATAGAAAGCAGTGCCTTTCTCTTCGTAGTCCACCTCCTCGATTTCTAGCTTGCCATCGATCCAGAATCGATACTTGCCAGTCGCAGTACACTCAAACTCGTAAACACCGGTGATTGGAGAAGTGAACGTAGTCTTGAGTTCCGTATACCAGTGCTCACCCAAGCCTTTTCGGGCAAAGTTGTTGAATCGCAATTCGGATCGGTAGAGCTGATCGTGACCGACGGGCTCGGCAGCCTGTTCTCCCTCATCTGTAACAGCATAATGCCATCCGTCGAACCCGACTGATCCGTCAGAACACGTAAAGTTCTCGTCCAGGAGAGGGTAGTACTTTGCCGTCAAGGTCCCAACCGAGTATTCGAGGTCGATATCGTCGGGCTTTTCAGAGACCATACCCTCCCACGGAGTCGAAGACCAAGCTGGCTGTAGTCGAGCGGATCCCCCACCAGTAAATACCTTGGCTTTGGCATTGGGACCAATAACTGCGACTTTACCCTTCCTGACCGGTAGGATTTCTCCCTCATTCTTTAATAGCGTAATACCAGACGTGACTATCTTTCGAACAAGTTTGGCGTCGCTTTCCTTATCGTCCCATCGGGTCTTTTCGAGTTTGTCCTTGGCATAGGTCAACTCGGGTGAGCCCTTGACCATCTTCTGAATCCACTGAAGAACTCGAGTAACGAGAATATCAATCTGCCTCGGGTCGACCTTGTGGACTTGAAGGAGGTAGTCGAAATGAACCTTTTGTCGCCATCGCGTAGGTCCTGGGAACTCGATATCGAGTCCAGCGTTGAGAGCTTCGCCGGAAGAATAGGTACCGTACCAATCTGAAATGACGATACCCTCGTGTCCCCATTCTTTTCGGAGAACCCCCTCAAGGAGATCCTTGCTTTCAGCGACATGTGTGCCATTGACCTACCTGTCAGCTGTGACTTTCGGAGCAAGTAAGGCATACCTTATTGTATGAAGACATTACCGCCCAAGGATTTGCCAAGGCCTGAGTAATCTGGAAAGGCCTCAAGTAGATCTCCCTTAGAGCTCGAGGCTGAACAATCGCATCCTGACCAACTCGATCATGTTCCTGGTCATTACATAGGTAATGTTTCGGAGTGGCGGAGACACCATTCTCTTGCAAGGATTTGGTGTAGGCTGCCGAGATCCGGCCCGATAAAGTAGGATCTTCGGAGAATGACTCGAAAGCTCGACCACCGAGTGGGGATCTTTGGATGTTGATGGTGGGACCTAGCAGACACAACGCTCCTCGGGCCTTGGTATCCGCAGCAAGGACTTTGCCCATCTCGGTAGCTAAGTCGGTATCGAATGTAGCGCCAAGACAAGTCGCATTCGCGAAAGATGTAGCAGGTGCTGTTGGATCAGTATCCGATCATTCAGTACCACTTACTCATCTTGTAAGCATTTCCTCCTCGAGCTCCAGAAGGTCCATCAGTGACCTTGATACTGCGGGTCAATATGCGCCAACGGGTGTCGCATTCTCAAACGCACCTCGGAATGTTGAGTCTGGGAATAGGAGCAGTGCTATACGTCAGCTTGGTGACCACTGCACTACCTGAACCGAGTCAACTCACTGCCACCATCCGTCCGCAGCCAACAAGATCCGCTTCTCCTCTTGAGTAAGCTTGTCCACTAGCTCAGCAATGTCAGCATCGATGAATGACCTGTCCATCAAGTGATTATCGAAATCAGGCTCCTTGTCCATCTTGTATTTTCTTTGTGTGACCGAGAAGGAAAGGATGCGAGTTGAGTGGGAAGCAGCCCCTTCATCTTGTCCTGCATCCTATATCCTTCTGTAGATCGCAATAATACCGGCGTATTCTAGGCCGATAGCATACAAAGCAGAACGAAGCATGAGGCTCCGCACGGTTAATGGCGGAGGTGCGTGTCGGGTAATTAATGGGCCGAACCTTGGCGTCCACTTGAACTGTAACTCACCCCACTCATCCCGGACTTTCCTCGCTATATCCTCTGACTCTGTTACAGCGCGCTAGCCCCACGGGATGATTAGGCCCGTGAGTCGCTTGAGAGCCTAGCAGTGTATTCATAGCCGCTTGACGACAGAAGGTTCTCATTTAGCAGCTTAGTAAAGGCATCTCAGCAGTGAAAAGGTCGAAAAGGGCAAGAGCATGTGAGTTCCTCAGACGTGTGTTGGGTCGCGTTATGACAACCCTGCTCGTTCGCTGGGGACTCAGTTCGGGTTTCCAAGGAGATTGAACGCCCCTCATATCCACACACACCCCTGTTTTGCTTACCTTACACCTGAAGCGCCGATCACTGACTAGAATTGCGGTGTACATGCCTATATCCGAGCCTCAAATTTGGAGCCCAATAGCTGGTGAAACAGATCTTAGACCGAAAGAAGGGTTTATACCTGGACTCAAAGGATGGAAAGGATGACCCCTCTATAAGCGTCCGCTTGGCAAGGGGCGATTGGTCCACGGAGGTATGGCCTGAAACCTGGTAAAGGGGTAGTAGCTTTCACGAAACCGTCAGAGTGGGTCTGAAACTCCTTTAGCGCTCAGCTGCACACAAGGGTGAGCCAGGGATCGTGGAAAGGATGCGCTTTGCGAGGTCCTGCCAGCGTTTGAGATTGTTTGGTAAAGGTATATAGCCCTCTTCCCTTTGCGCCATTTCATTCTCATCCCCTTCACTCTCTATTTTTCTTACTTACGACCTGGTGTCGCCCCTTTGTCCCAAGAACGTATATTAAGCTGGAGACGATCACTTCCTACGACTTCATCCACTCTTTTCTGCCCACAATCTTTCGTGAACATGTTGTCTGTATGTACCCCTACCCATGCTTGAGAAAAGATCTCAGCTGACGTAAAGGCTCAAGCATACGGTATCCTAACCATCCTGGCTGGAGCCAGCGTCGCCAATGCTCATGGTTACGTCTACTCGTGGACTGTGAACGGTGAAACCAGGCGGGGAGCTTCCCCCGGAGGAGGCTCCAGCGGAGCCGCCCTTCCAACCGACAACACCGATTGGGGTAGGTCAACAAGCTTTCTTGTGAGGTGACTCGCTGACATTGTCTAGGACCCGCCGATCGAGATGCTGCTATCGTCGCATGTGGAGGCACTGGAACTGCCTCGAGCTCTTGGTCCTTGGAAGCTGGCTCCGAAGTTGTGGCGCAATGGACTGGTCCCAGCAATGGCAACTCTGTCTGGCCACCCGAGCACCTCGGTAGGTGTTACTTCCACTCATACCATCGAGTTCCTACTAATTCTCAGGCCCGGTCATCGAGTACATGGCCAAGTGTCCAGGTAGTGAGTGCTTTACGAACGTATTAAGCGGGTGCTGACGTTGCTTAGCCAGCTGCAATGGCGTCGAACCTGCATCTCTTGACTGGTTCAAGATCAGCGAAGCTACCTGGGACGGGTCCAAGTGGCCTTCGACCACCATCAACGAACAAGATAACTGGTCCTTCAAGATCCCCTCAGACATTGCTCCCGGGTAAATACTCTCCAGCCACATTGCAAGATCCATCACTCACGTCTTACAGGCCATACCTTGTCCGAACCGAGATCCTCGCTATGCACTACGAGTGGGACAAAGGAGGATTTCAGGTAGGTCAAAATCCTTGCACACAGGATCCGGCTGATTAAAAGGTCTATCCCAACTGTTTCGCCGCCGATGTCACTGGATCGGGGTCCGCTGCCCCGTCTGACACTGGGAAATTTCCTGACATGTACGATCCTTCCCAGTACACCTGGTACGACTACGACTGGCGAGCACCCGGTGATGGTGATTCACGAGACCCTGCCGACTACGTCCCTCCTGGACCTGCCGTCTACGCTGGTGGTGGTAGCTCTGCCCCTCCTGCCGAGGGTGGAGACGCATCTTCATCCGCTGCAGTCCCGTCGGCTTCTTCCCCTGCCCAGAACTCCGAGACCCCAGCTCCTTCCCCGACTGATCAAGAGTCCGAAGATCCCGAGGCCACTCCTTCCGAAGCTCCAGAGGTATCCAGCAGTGACAACACTGACTCGTCTCCCACTTCGTCTCCCGAGTCATCCTCGTACGTCCAACCTCCATAATGATTTGGAATACGGCTAATATGACAGTGCTGGATCCGCACCCGAAGGGTCTGCCTCCAAAAGCAGGACTAGGACCAGGACTAGGGGACGATGGGGTAATTGTGAGTGTAGGTTACCATTTCTTGATTGAGCTGACACCACAGACAAGGCCACCACCGCTGCTGCGGCCGTCGAAACTGAAGCTGCCGAAGAAGAAGACGCCGGAGAAGCGGAAGAGGAAGAGGAATACAGGAAGAGGAATATCGCCAGCCGACATGCTGCTAGGCAAGCGAGGCGAGCCTTCTAGTGCTTCATCCCAAGATGTGCTCCTCGCGTTCTTTGAATTCCTGTCTTATAGCTCGTAAAAGCGTTGATCGCCTACAAATATGCATTCCAGTACATGCGCTTCCTTCTCACTGCCTGTGATTGTCGCATATATCGAATGAGCCGAGCAGTGTATAACTAGGCCAGGGCTATCCGAATCACTTGATCCATTAACAACTGCCACATTGTAGTTTCCGGTTATTTCCGGTGGTGCAGCCTGTCCTCTGTCATTCAGTGTCTGGTAGTGATCACATACAGCTACTCAAGCTCACCATGTCATCCCCAGCAACGTCAACATACTCGGCAGCACATAGGTAGGCCCGGAATTCCAGAATGTACAGGAAGTGAAGCTGATCACATTTCCATCTTTGGTCAAAATCAATATTACCCTTCAATCAATCACCCTCGACTTCGTCCTAACCAACAGATTATATGTCAAGTCGCTGTACAAACGCTATCTAACGAATGCTCTGAATTGGTACATTCGTCGAGATCTATGGAGGAATAAGGCAATTGAGATTAGAGCGGATTTCGAGAGGAACAGGTGGGTTTGAGCTCTCTTTCAGGTCAAGTCGAGAGATGGACAGAGGGACACGAGCGGAGGGGACTTTAGTGATCGTGACCACGGAGCATGACCACGAATTCAACAAGGAGATTGGACGTTCAGACACCTCGCGGTCGAACATTCATTGTGATTGGTCTTCAGCCCGCAAGCAATGATACTTGGTTGGAAACGGACTAGACCGATACACTCGTCCGGTTCCGTGGAATGGATCACTCTCGCACATATCTCTGGGCGTGGCTGCTTATGCCGGGCTATGCTGACCACTTAGAAACATCACCGACCCTCGAGCGTTGGCATTGGTACTAGAGCAGGCAGAGGCCAAGTTGGCAAAAGACGCCCACCCCGACCCATACAGACGTGAGTGGTGTCTGTGTGATAGGAGTTAGGATGATGTACTGATTTTGTAGCTCCTCTATTCCCAGACGGCACAAAATGGTACGTAGACCTCGGCTTTGATAAGAGTACAGCTGATAACGCAACAGGGAACGAAACATTCCCGTAAGTTTACAAAGCATCAGCCAGTTGGCAACAATGACTAACGATTTCAGCCACGCATGTTTACCGCAGAAGAGAAGGCTGCTGCATTGGCAGCTGAGCATTAGTAGTAGTGTATTGTATGCATATGGAGATCACTGTACGAATACAATGTACGGAAGCAATTGCCGCTGTTGTCAAGAATTGGTTGAATTCGTTGTAACCTCTGTACTTGATTCGATTCTACACACCATGTTCAAAAAGGCCAAGAGCCGCCCATCGCTTCGTGCTAGGGACTCGGAGGACCCCATCTCGACTTCCTCGCCTCTTGCCCGGTCGAGCATCACCGCGAACGATCCAGACACGAGCATAGACGTCGAGGACGAAGATGGGGATGTCAGCATGGGCAGCGTCTTTGAGAGGAAGAAGGCGGGGAAGCGGGACAAGGAGAAGCGAAGGGAACGTCCTCTGGGGACCAGCCGTCTGAGCTTTGGCGGGGACAAAGCGGGTGGAGAAGGGGAAGCTAGCAAGCCAAGACGGTCCCTCTTATCACAGTCCACAACCGCACGTCTCGAGAATGCGGTCGCATCGTCATCTTCGCCTCTTGGAGCTTCGCCATCTTACTCCTCCGATTATCTATCGCAGCTCAAGGCAAATACGCCTACCCGAGGTCCTCGTCCAGCTGCAGTCGACGATGGCGATGACATCGAAGAGGTGGATGCGAATGGCTTGTCGAAAATGGCTCGCGATAAATATGCTAGTGTCGATACGACAGAAGGCATACCTGATACAGCCGCAATAGCAGCTGCTAAAATGAAGCGTCAAGCTAGAGTGGAGAGCTCCAAACACGACATTAACGGGGAAGAGGACTTTATATCACTAGGTGGAGGGAAATTGATTGTGCACGACGGAGAAGACCGGGGGCCACATCCTGAGTCACGGCTGATGCGCGAAGAGGACGAAGGCGACGAAGGCGATGAAGGTGAGCTGCTCGAGAGCGTTTCCGTAGCTCAGTACTGATGGCAGATATGGCAATGTATACCGAAGCCAACGATAAATTACACATAGGCAAGAAAGCAAAAGGGGAGGCAGCACGTAGATTACGGACTGAGATAGGAGAGCTCATTGACGATCGGTACGTTCCAATGTGATGAATGGGTCGCTCAATGCTAATCTGCAGTGAACTGGAAGATGACGATGACGAAGAGACGCAGGAGTGGGAGATGGCCCAAGTGCGGAGAGCTGGTGGCTGGAAAGAGGAAGAGCCGGAAAAGCCCACCAAAGCAAGCTACCGACCCACACCAAGTGAGCTTCATACGTGGTTGTGAATGCCTCAGCTGATGACCAGTGCCGAGTGCTCGACCATTACCTACCATCACACCTGCTCAAACTCGTCTCGCCAACTCGCTAGCCCAGCTTAGCGTCACCAAATCTCAGAATGAGCATTCCCTAGAGACAAACATCCGCGACCTAGCTGCGCTTGAGGAGCAGGAGATCGATCTACGGAAAGAGGTCGAGAGGGTTGAAGGCAAACGGGAGTGGGTTGAAGAGTTTAGGGGATGGATCGAAATGCTGGGCCGTTTCCTGGAGGAAAAGGTGCGTGATCTCCGTATAATCTGCTGACTTCTGTAGTTCCCAAAACTTGAGGCCATCGAAGCGGACGCATTGTATCATTATAAGGAACGTGCGGAGATGAGTGGGAAGCGTCGCACAGCAGACGACTTCGACGACCTCGCTCTTACACTTGGAGTGGCTCCTCCATCCGCCGACGAACCAGAAGAACTAGATGAGCTAGGCAGGTCCAGGCCATCAGAGGCAGGACCACACTCTGGAGTCCGACGAGCTCGACGAACTGCCAGAGAATCAAGACGCAGTAAACGCACACAGCGTACATCTGGCGAAGATGAAGGATTTTCCACCGACTCAACGTTAGCTGAAGGTGATGCGGAAGACTACTTTGCTGCCCACCAACAATTGGAGAAGAGGGTCCATGGCTTATTAGACGACGTTAAGGCTGAGGATTTCAGAGATCCAGAGAAGGGAGTCGCTGTCAAATTTGGTGGATGGCGGAAACATTACGAGGAGGAGTATGTCAACGCTTTTGGTGGCTTAGCTGTTGTCCATGCCTGGGAGTTCTGGGCAAGAGGAGAGATGGTCGGATGGGAGCCTTTACGGGTATGTCACTGTATCCGAGCGCCGGTGGATCCGCTGACATTCAGTCAAATACGACCCTCGAATCGTTCACCTGGTTTCAGTCGATACATGCCTATTGTCATCCCGCTCGTCCAGGTACAGATGATATGGATGAAGACGACGATGACGAGCCGCCGCTGGGACCAGAGGGCGATCTGATCCCGGAGATGATCACCCGGGCTGTTGTGCCGCTGCTTGTCAAAGCACTCGAAAATGGAGCTTATGACCCGTACTCGACGCCCCAAACGAGACGTGCGGTCGATCTCGCGGATGTCATCTCGGAGCTGAGCGGTAAAGATAGCCGGAAGTACACTGTAAGCAACCTTGAGATAGGTGGAAAGTAGCGCTGATTGGCAGTCACTGCTCAAAGCTATACTGATGGTCTTTCATGACCACATCATCGAGCTCGCAGCCTCAGTAGGGCAAGCCGCGTCACCCTCAGCTATCCCCGCTCCGGCATCTGATCCCCGTTCTCGCGTATCAATGGAACGATTCACCCGTCGCCGCCTGAAACTCATCAAGAATATCCTACTGTTGAGACGCCAATCACCAAATGAAGCTAGGGAGTTAATCACGCGGATCGTCAGTGAAGTATTGCGTCCCGTACTGGAAAGGGCTTGGGACGGTGGGGGAAGAGAGATGGCATTGAAGGTACGTCCCTTCTCTTTCGATCGGAGCGTCGCTGATGAGCAGGTTATCGATGTCGTTGGTCCGATGATCCCCCCTGATCTCGCCAACTCGTTACGAATAGGTCCTATACTACGGCGGTATTAGCCATGCATACGAAGTACCTAGCCGGAGTAGTATGCTGACTCTGTATTGACGTCACTGGCCGACACTGATCGCAACACGATGTGAAATCCATCTCTCCGAGGTTATGGTCTCGCCTTTCCTCCAGAAGATCTATTCTTCGGGAGAATGCTCCTTCGGAAGAGGCGTACCACCGTTCCCGTCCGGCCTCGAGCCACCTCTATGACGGTGAACATCAGAAAACCTGGCGGAAGAATGAAAGCATGGGCATTCTGACCCGTTCGTTACCCTTGTCTCTTTCGAGATATGTGTCTGGCACTTCATGGGCCGAAATGGCGATCGTGGCTCGTTCCGTCCATAACACCTTCTTGTAGCTATATAATATATGCATAAGTTCCATTCTTGGGCGCCCCTGCAATACGAGTCTACCAAATCGATGTGACATTGAATGCTGACAGAGGCAACAGCGATTTGACCCGTGACGATCCGTATCGTTGATCTCAGCGTACGGTATTTACAGTCACAGAAATTCTAACGTATTTGGCTCGAGAGGCGCGCCCTCAGTGCGATGATTTCGCGGGCATCGGATCTGCGGGGGTGTTTGAATCGTTTCCGTCATGTCTGATCAGCCGTCTCGATCCCGCCGCCTTCCAGGAACCCTCCCTCGCCATCCTCAGCATCAAGCATCGCCTCAAACTCCTCGAGACTCATGCCTGCCTGTTCGACTTTGGCCCGCTTCGAGACAGCGTCCAGATCCGGCAGGTCTGATAAAGGCGAGCCTGCCTCACCTTCGTCGAAGCCGACATCATCGCCCGACATGATCGGTTTGATCGGTGGGCGAGACGGACCCACGTCAAGGTCTTCCGGTGGACCTTCATTGGTGGTCTCCACTGGCCCTTTGGCTTGATCCAAGATTCTGGAGCACTGTAAGAAGCCCTTTTGACCCCACTCCACGACATCCGGCTTAAACTCGTTCTGCCGGTCAGCTGAGTGTGACTGTGAACGAGGGAATAATATACATATAGGCCCATACCAATAAGATTCAGTTCCTCCGGGTCATACGAGTTTGCGACTAGCCTCATCGCGCCAATGACGTGTGGAGTGTAATCTTTAAAAGCCTTGGTAAAGTACAGAAATGCCTGGTCGTCAATCGATGCTGTCTTAGAAAGATGGGACTCACCTGACTGGGTTGTACCGGCAGCCCCTTTTCAATCGCTCTCCAGGTCCCATCGTGTCTCTCAATGACAGGACTATTTCGTCAGACGGACTGCTTCCAGGTCAGTATCTAGACGTACATTCTGCAATATCAGCTTGGGCGTCACACGATTTACATGAAACCCACTTTGCTCTCAATAGCCCAACCCACGGTTGTGAGCTTTGGATCGCTTCCGGAGCTTTTGGCTCATCCCGCCTTCGCTTTCTCCCATTCCACGCGGGTTCCGGCTTCTTCTTGACCCATTTTGCTCCATCTGGCAACTCTGCCATCTCCTCTTCCGCCTCCTTGGTTTCCTGCTTGTTGTAGATATTCCCTAGCATCAAGGCGTGCTTCATCGATGAGAAGTGCACAAAGACATGGGCTATCGAAAGGGCTTCTTGACGGTCAAAACCTAGTCTCTCGCTGACTACGAAAGCCCAGGCTGTCTTGACTGGTGCTCGGTTGGTCGTAATTGAGATCGGTATCAGTGCTTCGGGATCGGTGATCTCCTTGATCTCGAGCGACGCAGGTTGGTCAATGTCGACACCGGTCGGCAATGGCTGCATCAGATCCGAATCCTTGTTGAACTTCTTGGCCTTGGCCTGATCATCAGTCTTCGGACTGAAAATATCACCAGATAATGACTGACCTGGCCGGAAGCGATCCCCTTGACTGCGTTCACTACCGTTCTGCGTTGCTCCTTATCGTGCAAGTGAGCCGTCAGGTTCTTGGCATTCAGCGTAGCCAGCCTCTCCTTCGTACTGTGACTATTGTATCTGCCGTCAGACTCCGGCCATAATCACCACCCACAACTTTGAAGCCAACACCATGGCTACCCGCATGTCGACACCTCGGCCAGAAAGCAATTTCAGCCAATCTTGCAATGGAAGCACCGCCGTCGGTGATGTTTCATCCACATCGTTCGTTTTTGGCGGCATGTCGATTGATACTGGGTTGCTGAGAGAGCCTCGATGCTCAAGGAGAGATGTACAATTGATAACATGGCTCATGGAAAGTACGGAGATGAACAAATGACATCACTTGATCGCTCCGACAGACGCGTAAACAGTAAACAGCTTGATTGTTCACCCATTCCACATCTATCTATGCTTGACATACATTCACATCTCGATCTGCTGAAACCACTGGTCCTGTTGAGGCGGCAGTCTACTTGGCTACTGCGGCAGCGGGCTCTCGAGGTCGCGATGACGTCCTGCTGAAGCCGGCTGGAGCAGCGACAGTCTGACGGGTGACGGCTGATCCGACCCCACCCAACAACCATCTAGCGTACCAAGTATCCGCCTTCTAAGGGCAAATTAGCGAATCTTCCAAAGTCAGATCCAAATGTGAAGTACTCACGTATTCTTTACTCCCGATCTTCTTGGTGATGAGCATCAAGAAGAAGAATCCGGTCATCCAGAGGAAATAGGTGGGGATGTAGTACAGCAACAAGCCGAGGATGGAGACGATGCCTGGGATTCCGATTCCCTCAATGGCCGAGACGAAATATCGCCATAGCCATATAGCGAGGAGGTTGTGCCATACGATCATCTGTGGCTTATAGAGCGCATCCTTCGCGTCGGCGAGGTCAGCACCAAGGGCGTTGATGGTCGAAAACGCCAAATACGACCATGTTGCCAAGTAGCTTCCGGTAGCACCGATCGCGCCGATCCAGCTTCGACATCAGCCTTCGGTCGGAGTATGGTGATGAACAGACTCACAACAGACCTGCGACCACAACTCCTGCCAACAAAGCCAAATTCTGGCCTTGATCTCCCTGACCATTAGTCTACATATCCGACAACCACTTACCTGAACAGATGTTGGGATGATACTCGAAATGGCGAGAGAGATCGAAGCGAATACCGAGTCGCATATCATCACTGCAATTGGCTGGTCCGGGTTCCAGTCGGGGCAAGTGAAAAGCAGGACTGGTACGAGAAAGCCCCAAAGGGCTCCCATATGGGTAGTGGTATCGAAAAGGACAGCAGGGATGAGCTGTATGGCCGATAGAATGAGCAAAGTGGTGAGGTACGCCTTAACTTGATTGGCGGTCTTCGGGTTTCGGAAGCCGGATTGAAGTTGGGCAAGACCGCCATTATAAAGGAAAATGAAGCCGAGCATCCGGGCGAAAAAGTCGAATATCCACTTGAAGAGCGGAAGAACCCTATAGCGAATCAGTCAAGACTTTCTTACTCCTTACACTTACATCTGTAGGACAGTCAAGGCGAACATGAGGACGAGAGATTTGGTTGGCTTATTTGTACATGATATCTTCTTCAAGAACGACGTTTCGCAAAAGGTGTGGAAGGCTGGGTTATACTTTCGTACCTACTAACGTAAGTCGTCATGGTACCGCCAGCTTATGCGACTGGCCTTTCTATCCAGCTCGGCATACTGATATGTCAGTCTGGGCTATCTTCAAGGCGACTCACACCTCCAAGCGCGTCAACGACGCCATCTACAATCGGGGAGACGAAACCTCCGGCTGTGGAGATTGCGCCTTGTGCTGCGTCGACTCCTTTCGAGATGTTCTTTTTAGCTTCCTCTCGACTAGGAATCTTTGATTCGGTCGCTTCTGGCATTTCGTATACGAGTCTTGTGATATCTCTGAGTCGAAGGAGTGCACGATAGAGATATAGGTGAAGTCGACAAAAACAGTGGAGACAATCAACCCACTCATCGGCGGGCGATGAAAGGAAAGATTCAGGGGATCATGCTGAAAGGACGGTCAGAGCACTACCCAGGCAAGGTCAAAGGAGGAATTTGAGCTGCAAATCGGATCCGCTAGTGTACAAAGGTAAGTCCGGAATATGACGTCTGATCATAAGCTGACTCCTGGCAGAATCGGGCGATGAGCGAGATCCCTTCTTGAGTACTCCGTATTGCACATCAGACGGATCGTAGCGATACCCCTATTGGTCGAATACCTTTCATAAAGGCTCCGTGTCAATTCTGACTGACCGTCGCGGTCGTAGGGGTGGCTCTCCATTCATGACTGCTGAGCCGACTCGATGGCCGCTTTGTATAAAGCAAACTCCCCTCGCCCCCCACTCCAACCACCACATCAATTGCCATCATACCACAGATGACGGAACATTTCCTCAACATGGCACACCATGCCGCTCACCAATACACACTCGTGTCTTCTCATGTCATGATGAAACTCGCCGACATGGTGGAGCTAGACGGTACGACCGTCAGGGCATCGCGAGACAGCAAACCTCGATGGCTCGTCACTATTGACTACGCAACTCTCGCCCTGCTCCTTTTGGCCATGTCCATTTCGGCTATACTACTCGCTTCGACAGGCTACAAGGCTTGGCGGGGTGGGGTCATCAAGCTCGACACCAGGACACAGACTGATGAAGAGGGTTTGACCAGAAAGGCAGCTCTCGCCAATACTCTGCTTCATAACATGGATCACACACTTCATGAAGACGGTGAGGCAGTTGATGGAGCGAAATTCTGGCGATCGGTGAGTCTCGATATGTGTCTTTGCGCAAGCTGATAGTCAGGTACGATGGCACAAAACTCTCATCGTCGTCTGTGCGGTAGCATTCGCCGCTTTCCAAACCTACCGACTGGCCATATCTCCAGGGACGTCCGGTCTGGACAGTTTCGGTCTCTTGCAGATCTCCATCGAATCTGCCGTCTCCTTTTACTTAATCCTTCTTCTGCCCATCTATGCTTGCGTCAAGACCGACAAGTCACACAGCCAGATCACCCATCACCTCTTCACGATTTCCTCTTTTTCCCTCTTCCATCACTACTTCGCGTCACAAGGTCAAGCTTTGGCTCTCGGCTACTCTCTTCAGCCGCACTGGACGGAAGCTTACTCGATGGGACTCGCCTTTGCGGTTGCTTTTGCCTGCGTCACCATAAGACTTGGACCGGGACGTCATCGAGAGTTGTCTCGCTTGTACAACAAAGCTGTCTCAGAGAAGTCCACTCAAGAAGGCGAAGCAATCGAGGCGAATGTCCTAGGTTCCGGGAGGTCAATGCTCGGCCGGGTCATGAGTTTTCACATCAACAACTTGGCTCGATATGTGTCGACACAGGAGCAGGTGGACTTACACCAATTACCTGTTCTTCCTGCTGCCATGCAGCAGCAGCCCTCCATTCTGAGGGCAGTAAATTGGCGCAAGAGGCCCTCGACTTGGCTGCCTCCGACATTGTCATTGTTGTCGGAGGTTTGGGGTCCCCAATGGTCGGGATGGGTCAAGGGTGAAGTTGTTCGCATCTCTCACATGCTTTGCTGATGGGCTAGCTTATCTCGCCTTACTTGTGGAAGTTTTAGCATCCTTTGTCCCGCACTACTGCATTCAACAGATCTTATACACGTTGGACGGGCATCAGGATAGCAGAGCTGTATGGGCTTTCACCTCGTTATGGACCATCAGTCGACTAGCGGAGGTTATGGGTATGACCATCAGGACATGGGACTAGTGAGCTCATCGTCCATATCAATAAAAGTTTATTGATGCCCTTAGCACCCAATTTGGGGTTGACCGTCCTATGCGGGCCCATCTATCATTCCTGATCTATCGGTGAGTCGCCTCGTGACAGTGACGAAACGTCCACTCTAATGAATTCAGCAAGTTGCTCACTCGGAGCACGTACTCTGTATCCGCCACTGTGACGGGGGAAGACCAGTCTCCACACTCGAACGCTGAGGTGATGAACCTCATCCAGAGCGACTTGCATAAGGTCAAAGATTTATTGTGGACCTTGACACAATTCGTTCGGTACACGCTACAGATGGGCATCGGGTTCTTCTACATCTGGTCTCTGCTTGGTATGCTTTGTTTGTCAAGATCATCTTATAATACTGATGCGTAGGCCCGTCAGGATTGTGGGGTATCTCCTTGAGCTTGCTAATATATCCTCCTGCGTATCTCTTGTCTCGATGGCAATACCGGATCTTCAAGGCTTTTGTGGCGGTGGGAGACAAACGGGTTTCTCTTCTGCAAGAAGCGATACAAACCATGTCGATGATCAAGATGACTGCGTCCGAAGCATTCTGGTATCGAAGGCTGGATGTCGTGCGTCAAAACGAGTTCCGCCTGCAGCTTCGCGCAAGGCTAGTCAGTACGGCGAGCGGTCTCTTGTAGTGAGTGTCGCGCAAATCTGTCTATGACGAGTTCGCTAATTGATCCAGCTCACTTGCACCTGTTCTGGTCATTGCAGTCTCCCTTGGCCACTATACAGTCATCAGGGGCGAAATTCTCACACCTTCGATCGCCTTTGTACGTAACAGAGGGTGGCACATAAGCAGTCGCTGATAATATCAGACCGCGATCTCAGTCTTTGGAGGTACGTTTCGTCACACGCTCTCGCTGAACGTGTAGAGATTCGTCATACGGTGACTTCCTTCCCACAGCTATTCACCGATGCCCTGCAAGAAGCTGTGTCGGCGCAAAGGATCAGTGCATTCTTGCGCAGGCCAGATGTCCAGTACCTCGTCGAACTCGAAAGCATCGCTACCGTCGCCGAGGTAGACAAGCCTCTGATCGTGGCTGGCGATATCGCTTGGGCAGTACCTCAAGAGGACGTAGCCTCCATGAACTCTGCTCCATTCGTCCTCCGAGATCTGGACATCACCTTCGAGAGAGGTACAGTGACGTTGATCGCTGGCAAATTCGGTTGCGGGAAATCACTGCTGCTGAATGCACTACTTGGAGAAGTCGCTCTCCTGCGAGGTCGGATATCATATGCCGTTTCTGCGGTCGTAGACCCCTGGCAGGTCGAGAACGCCTTGGACTGGGACCACTGCGCAGAGGGTCTTGCTTTCGTGCCACAGGTAGATACAGCCGCCTTTGAGGCAATCGTAGCTGATGTATAGACCGCGTGGCTTCAGAGTCTGAGTATCAGGTGAGTGGTCACGCCGAGCTCGGTCATAGACTGACTCGAAGGGATAATGTCTTGTTTGGATTGCCCATGAATGTTGAGCGGTACAAGCGTGTCCTATACGTGAGGAATTTCCTGATCATGCAACTCTTCACTGATCCCGTCAGGCCTGCGCCCTTCTACCTGATCTAGAAGTCTTGGAAGATGGCGACATGACGGAGATCGGGGAGCGAGGAAAGATATTGTCTGGTGGCCAGAAAGCTCGAGGTATATTTCTTGTGGCATTCATCTCTTGTCTATCGTTCTGACTTGCTTAGTAAGCTTGGCGAGAGCTGTGTACAGTCGAGCCTCAACTATCATACTGGACGACGTCATCAGCGCGGTCGATGCCCACACGAGTCAACACATCATCACCAAATGCTTTCGATCATCATTGATGTCTGGGAGAACGATCATCATTGCCTCTCACGCTGTGGAGTCACTGGCCGCTCTTGCCGATCGCGCAATTTATCTCGACAAGGGTCGAGTGCAATGGCAAGGCTCGGGACCCGAACTTCTGGAGTCGGAGTATATGTCGCATCTGAAATCAGAGACGAGTGCAGCTACCTCTGTCACCAACGACGATCCTGTCGCTAGCGCCGAGCCCGATATCACAGTGATGCCTCGAAAGGCTTCGCTACCATCTACCATCGAGGAGGAGTCTTTCGAGGTGGTACGCGTGCCCGCCAAGACTCCACGACAACTACTTGTGGATGAAGATCGGGCCAAGGGGTCAGTAGCATTCAGCCTATGGAGCGACATTTTGAGGATGAACGGCGGTCCAGTCTACTTCACGGCGTTCATCGGGACCACCCTCATCTCCATCGTTGGTCCTGTCGCGGAGCGGCAAGTCATTAAGTATGTTGTCTGTTCATGAATCCTGAGCTTTCATTGATGTCTCAGACTCTGGTCTAGCGGTAACAATCAAGCAACCCCGTTATCTTGGGTTGTGGGTTATGCATCTGTAAGTGAAACCTAAGCGTGGAGTGATTTTGTGTTGATCTTGAACAGCTCTCGGCTGGCCTACTTTTCATTCAGAACATACAGTACTTCTTGAGCTTTTACGGAGGGTTTACAGCCATGAAGAAGGTTGGTGGCGGACAAGGACGATATCCCTGGCTGACGAGGACAGATGTACCAATTGACTCAAGATAAAGTCTTGCGAGCGAAAATGCAGTTCTTCTCTAAGACTAGAGCTGGATCCATCTTGCAAAGATTAGGGCCCGACTTGGTGAGTTGGTATGCTTAGGCTCGACTGACCGTACAGGCGCAAGTTCCACAATGCTCCCAGTTGCTGGGTTCAATCATCGAATCCTCTTCTGGCTGTACGTATTGTCACCTTATTTCGTTTCTTACTGGTGTAAACTGATTTCCTTAGTCCTCATCAGCGTCATTTCCGTGGCATACTATGTCGGCGCTGCCTTTCCTGTCGCAGTTGCAATCCTGATCGTGCTATTTTATCGTCAGGTATGACTCTCACTTCACCTTGTGACATCCGCTAATATGGCCAGGCTATGTGGTACCGAAGGGCAAGCAGACAGGTCCGCCGCCTCGTGTCAATCCTACCCGGACCGGTCAATGCATTGTATGGCGAGACTGTCGCGGGAGCCGCAATCATCCGAGCATTCGGGATGCAAAGTGTCTGTGTACAAAGTATGTTTCTTCCACTCCATCATTGAGTTGAATGCGAGCTGACATGCTCCAGATTTGGTCAAGACGACCAATATGCACCAGTCGTGCTACGTGCTCGCCCTGTCAATCGGGCGGTGGGTGACGCGTAAGCCTCTTGCGCATGGGTTTACGGTGCTGATGGTAGTCTATGCGAACTTGCTCGACGTCTTGGTCGTTGGCGCAACCCTGGCGCTTCTCACCAGAACTCCCGGCATGACCGGAGGCCAGGCGGGATTCATTCTTGGATTCGCCTCGAGGGTCGTATACGACCTTCACGACGTTCTCTTCTATTTACGAAATTACGACCTCGACGGAGTCAAGCTTGAGCGAGTTGCCGAGTACCGCAATCTCGAGATCGAAGACATTCCGTGTCTATATGACAACGGAGATCTGATCCACTCCGATGATCCCATATTGGCAGCTCTCTCTCACTGGCCAAGCCAAGGTGCCCTCAACGTTACGAATTTGGCGGCACGGTATGCACCAGACATGCCCGATATCTTGCACGATGTCTCCTTCTCTTGCACCGGCGGCGAGCGTGTTGGGATTGTTGGAGCGACTGGAGGCGGAAAGTCAACCCTGGCAAAAGCTTTGTTCTCTTTTGTTGAGGTGACGAAAGGCAAAATCGAAATCGACGGCAAAGGTAAGCCAGCACGTGATACCAACTGACTCGTCAGATACTGCAGACGTCCCATTGGGCATCTTGCGCTCCAGGATGGGTATCATCGCCCAAGACCCGGTCCTCCTCAGCGGAACCTTGCGATTGAATCTGGATCTCGAAGGCAGATACTCAGATGAGGAATTATTGCACTCACGTCGTCAAGTCCAGCTCATCAAAGCCAATGAGGGAGACAGCAATCCCGCCTCAGAGACCAGCTCGATTACTGCCATCGGTGATGATGCAGAACCTGGAAAAGCGCAAGATGGTCAAAGTCAGTCGCGTAATATCAACGTGTTCTTGAACCTTGAACATAAGATCGAGACCGGCGGACAGAAGTGGGTGACGGTTTGAGAGGTGTTGGAAATGAGCTGATCAACTCAGTCTTTCAGCTGGACAGAAGCAGCTTGTCGTTATGGCCCGAGCTTTACTCGATAGGCACAAGCTACTGATCCTGGACGAAGCTACCGCAAGTATTGACTCAGCCACTGATGCCGAGATTTCTCGGGTCGTGCACGAGCAATTTGAGGGTGTGACTGTCCTCATTATCGCCCATCGACTTCGAGTGAGTATAGACCACGCTGGCAAGCACTTTAGCTGATATACCAGACGATCATGCCATGCAACAAGATCCTAGTCATGGATCGAGGACGAATCGTGCAGCAAGGCTCACCGATCGCACTCATCAACGAGGAAGGCAGCAAATTCCAGAGCCTATGCCAGGCTGCCGGCGAAGAAGAGTTCCGACATTTGGTGTCCCTTGCCGAACAGGCTAAGGCTGCCTGATTGCTTCCTCCCCCCCGACTCTAACGCCACCAACAATAATACGCTTCACAATCCGTCATATGCATGTACAAATTCAGAACCAATTCCAGATTAAATAGACATAGTTATCATCATGTCTCATAAACTTATTGAAACGCCTGGCGCGAATCTCAAAACGCGAGATCTAACCGCCATTCTGCATTATCAGATGACCTGCTTTAGTCCTGTACCGTGAGGTAACCCTAGTAGATGCGTAGAATGGTCCGCATCGCCCATGACGAACTGAAGCAAAGACTCGATCAAGCCACATCAAGTTCAGCCCCTTTCACCCTCTTATACGCCCCACCGAGCTGGCCTCATTCGTCTGGAGAGAAGTCGTCCACAACACCGCACATTGCCGTTCTCGATTCCTCTTTCAATCCTCCTCATCTAGCACATGAGGCTATCGCATCATCATTCTTCCCCACCCATCCACCCGCAACACCTTCGACCCCTGATATTGCAAAACCGTATACTACACGACTATTGCTGTTCTCGCTCCGTAATGTCGATAAATCACTTAAATCCACCGACGCGTCTCTGCTGCAGCGTTTCGAAATGATGACCTTCCTGGCCGATCGAGTGGAACGTAATACAGGTCAAGGAGTTGGAATTGGATTACTGAATGAGCCAACATTCGCGGGAAAAGCCGATATAGTTCAGGATTGGCTCAAGCGGGAAAAGGGGATCAATCGTGTTCAAATGAGTTTTCTAATGGGCACCGATACTTTGATCAGGTGTTTTGTACCTCGATACTACCCAAAGGGAATGAGGGAGACGATGGATCCATTCTTCAAGACTTGTTACGTGGTCTCGGCACAACGTGGGGAAGATGCAACATCGAGAGGGGTAGAGGAAGGTGTGCTAGAGGGACCCGAAGTGCAGGACTGGGTTGCGCAGGGCAGGATCAGGCTGAGCGGCAGCTTTAAGGAAGGCCGGCAGGACATCAGCAGTACGAGTGTGAGGAGCGCTATTAAGGAAGGCGAAGATCTAGGAGACTTAGTCTCCGAGGAGATCGAGGAATACATCAGGACAGAGGGATTGTACACCCAAGAATAGCATAACAGCAAAAGTTGGCATGATTGCGGTATGGAACAAGGATAGCAAACTGCAGAGTTGTCTAAGCATAGTCTACTGTGAAGGAGGACGCCCATTCTCTACCTCACTGCGTTGTTTTCTCAGCCACATTTCCGCCAATGCCACGGCTGGATCAGCCTCATGCCGATGAGGACCTGGTTCATGGAGTTGATCGGTAGATTCCAGATCAAGTTTCTTGTACATGGGCTCGTGAAGCGGCATCTCAAATTCCGTCATGTCTTTTGAAACTGACTGCAACTCCCCAAGTAGCCGACGATCGAGGATCCCAGACTGCTTCAAGCCCCATCTTTGTTCGCAAGCTCGAGTGATGGCGAGGAAGAATTGGAGGTTGGGAGCACACCGAGCGTAGTCGGTCTCGTTTGGCGCGTTTCTCCATCGATTCCTAGCGTCGTTGTATGTTCGCCAGGCCATATTAGCAGCTGCGACGTCCCTCCGATGTACGCCGTCTCCCTCTTTGTGCCTCCAGCCCTTGACCCATTCTTTCCCCGGACGTGAGGCTCGTACTTCGTTGGCATACATTTCGATCATATGAGTGTAGGCGTCAATCGATAAACGTGGAAATCCAGCATCCGGCGTGGGACCGTGGCGAGCTTTGGTAGATTCGATCAGTTCATTCTCAGCCAATTTGGCGAGACTGAACACTCTTTGGGCGAGACCGGTCTTGCCGGCCTTTCGCAGACCCGACAGTAAGACTGGATACAACGATAGAGGCAAAGTTTCCGGGCCTACCGGTGGGCTAGTATGTAGTCGAGCATGGGTCTTCGAATCGTAAGAAAGATACGGGATGAGCTTGTAGATGAGCTTTTCGAGCAGCGGATATTGCGAAGTCGCGTTGAGATGCGTGATGAGGGTAGTGAGAGATCGTTCATCGGCAAGAGGATGCAAACGAGAGTCCGGATGACCGAGAGTCAGGTGCTCGTTGGTAAAATCCGGGGATTCGGAGGTCGGAATGGCGAGCTCGACAGTGCTGGCGGACCCTGACAGCTGCTCCGAAACATCTTCACCGAAGAGAGGCCTAGCTACCATCTGGGCCATCGGATCATCTCGCATACGTGTCGCCGACTCCAACATGATATTGTGAGCTGCAGGAGCCGTGTGACCTGCACCAAAGACTTGCTTCATATATACGACCAGGCTTCCCGCGAGGTTTGGCATCTTCAGTCTCGACATGCCGTACCGGAGCAGTACGATACATGAAGTCCAGGTAAGCGGAGGCAGCATGTATCCACTCTGCGGCGGAGGTGGATGCGGGGGAGCACCTGGATTTCCAGCTTGAGCGCGTTCGACGGATTGGGCGTATTTGATCGAGCTGGCCGACATGGGTGGAGCAGATAGAAGGGACTGCAGAGCCAGGTGGATCTGGGTGAACGACTCGTAAGCCCATCGGTCTGACTGATAGATCTTTTCGGGGTCGATACCTTCGGGATATACAGGAGGTCGGTGTACTGTGGCGGACATGGCGTGGAACAGGTCTCGAAGAGATGATATTGGCAGTGTCCGGGATAAGACGGTATTGGCGAGGTAAGCGAGAGCCCGCATCGAAGTCGTGTGCTCCATCGCGGTCGATGTCGCCGGGTCCAGACGCAACGATCCGATGATATCGAGCAACAGACCATTATCCGGCGCAGGTACCATGGATGGTGGTGAGGTCGGTACGGGCATCGGAAAGCCTTTCATTTTTTCGCCGAGCGATAGGTTTTTGGGATGCCATAGATCCAAGCGTCCATGTGGTGACAGGACTTCGCCAGGCCATGACCACGTCCTGACGCCCTTCCACCATGCCGACATCGAATCCGAAACCAGCTGCATTTCTAATCTCTCGCTCGGCCCGCCTCCTTCGCAGAAATCCTCGATATCCGCTCCTTCTGCAACTCTCCCCTCGGTCACCCATTCCTCTACTAGTCCAACAAAAATCTTGGCGGCTACGTCTGGCCGTCCCTCGCGCACGCATTGACGGACCAAAATCTCGTACATTACATTTGGCCGGCGTTGTCGGATATCCTGAAGAGAGTCCAAGAGACTGAGGAGCGTTTGCGACTCAGAAGTCAAGGCATGACTGGAAGTTGGAACGGGTTGCTTATTCGAAGTGAGAGTTGTCTTCATCTCCACCAGGCGTTTCCATTTCGATCGAGACCGACTTTCTCGGGCGAAAGGCGCCTGCTTGATTTCGGTGAATAAGACTTCTAGGGTTCGAGATGCAAATATCCTCCGACGTCTCGGTCTGATGGCGACACCAGCGGAAGCTGTGTGAGCTATGACTGCAGCAGCCAGAATTGGCTGGCGTGATCGGAGCAGGTGGTGTATAACGGTATGTAGCTCTAGACGAGAATACGTTGACAGTGGTTGTGGTGTCGGCCGTAGTCTGCGTTTGACAGACTTGTCATTGAATGGTGCAGTCAAGGCTTTATTGGTGAATGTGTCGAGATTAACATAATCTCCATGCTGTAGCGAAGCTAGATTTCGGCGTAAGTGTTGGACTGACGAGACACTGTTGGCGGGTGCGAGCTGCCCGCCGTTGTTGCCATGCTCGCTAGATCCGCTGGACGCCATCCTGGGCTGGTACGGGTATCTCGAAGGCCCCGCCCCATAGTCCATTCCATAGCCATCCTCTTCGATCGTGTCTTGGAAATTTTCGGCAAGAGCCGCTGAGGATCGTTGGCGCGTGTTGATAGCTCGTGAGACCTTTGAGAGGCTCCGATGGCGGAGCATGATGAATAGGACCGATTTGAAGAGGCAAGTAGTGATATATGCTATAGGTGGACCATTGCCGCAGGGAGGTAAAGTGGGTGAGCTGGTCAGCTTGATCTTTGATTGTGGAGGGTATGATTAGCGGAATCTAAACTACAATTGCTAATGAGATTAGGTTTGAAATACTAATGAGATTAGCAACATTTACTAATGTCTTGCGGGAGCGGGAATGGTTGTTTGTCGACTCAATACCCGTCCACCCGTCACAACACTCCATCTTATATATCCCGTACTCTGTTTGGTATCCTGTCCAGTCTCATATCTATACACACTCTCGACAGTATTCTATACTAGCTACTCTCACTCTCGACTATCTATCTGTCGTCTGTATACCCAACATTCGCCTTTACAAAGCACTTGGTATCACGACTTATTGTCCCTCAAACCATTTACCCCTTGATCAATACACTGGTCCTTTGTCACCGACAATCAAGGCCTACTGCAGTATTCTTCTCATCCTTCGTAATCACCATTTATCTTCGGAGTGAGTGGTGTCTTCCAAGAAATATCGTACATGGCTGACTGGTCTAGCATGAGTATCAGGCTCAACAACAGATCATCCTCTCGCACACAAATATCGCAATCGCCTCGACCGAGCTCTAGCAAGCTCGATAGTCAATTACACAACACCAAATCACAAAGCGGCAGTCGAACTAGGTCTTACGAACCAAAGCCCCGCCCATCCACATCCATGGAATCACCCACAGCCACGCCCACGGCACGCAAGCCAAGGAGGCACAACAAGGGTTCTCAGCGTCCGGAACAGCGAGAGCCAGTCCCAGCTTTGCAGCCCGACAACGAGTCTGATCAGGAAGCAAGCTCGGATGAAGAATTAATATACCTCATAGGCTCGCTTCAGCGAAATCCCGCCGCTAGTATTGATATCACACCTGATTTACCCAAGAAAGGAGGGTTATTAGCAATCACGAAGGCCGATATTACTCAGAGTGAGACCAAGAAGGGACGGTCAAGAGGGAAGAAAGCGATGGCGGATGGTGAGCTTGAGGTGAAGCCTGGTCCGATTGACCGCAAGATCCCCGGAAAGAGGGGTGCGAAGAACTCGCATGCTGTCGAAAAAGGATTTGACGTCACCGAGGCTGTCTCCGAAATAGCAAGTCAGGGTGCGGGCACCCCGACACGGAAAGGCAAAGGTTCGAAAATCAGTCAAGCATCCAAACCTTCTGGTCTTGCTTCCACTCTCGCTGCCAACAAACAAGTTAAACCATCCATAGAGACCGATCATAGCGATATGGCTCATTTCGACATGAATGCCGCGACTTACGATATGTCAATCTTGAGTAGAAGCTTGCCGCACCAGAACGATAATGTGTTTGGTGGTATCGAGAATCGAGCCAGTGGCCGCAAGGGCAAGGGGAAGAGTGACGCCTGGGATATGCCGGCGGAGGTAGCAGCGGAGACACCCACCGTATGTAACATACTCTACCTTCCGTCAGACTCATGCTGAGCGTCTAGTGGCAGCAACAGTTAGGATCCCGAGGTTCCAAGGGTCTGAAGCTGTCACGCGCATCTGAGCGCGAGCTCAAGCCAGCTCCCAGCGCCTTCAGGACATCTCGACCCGAACATAATCGACGAAAGTCTACCGATGGTCTTCCGCTTCCATCCCATCCCAATCCACCCAGATCGGCTCCACCATTAGCGCCATCCGCCTTTGATCAGGACGGATCATATCATATCGGTTTCAACGTCAATCGGGCTCCTCAGACTCCTTCCAAGTCACATCTTCGAGAGGCCTTGAACAACGGATCCAATTCCGTTATTTTGGGAGAATTCCCCAGACCCAACAAACTGTTCGACAACGTTCTCAAATCCGGTATTCACCCCAATCCACAGGGTCAATCTCAATCGGCTCCAGATTCAGATGGAATGTCAAAGAGTGTCATGTATGCTGGTCCTATATCACACTATTCTCCACATGCGAGAACACTGGCCAAACCCGACCAACTCGACGAATTTTAGAATCGTCATTTGAGTCGTCTTGTTCTGCTTTACGTCTTTTACGGTCTCGGTCACGGTCAACGGTCAACGGTCAATATCAATCATCAACGGTCAAATTCTCTATTTGTATAACGGTTCTACTCAAATATCAATTATCAATACAACCATTGTCAAGAACATCAATTTATGTGTAAACGTATGTCTGTCTGTCTATCGAATTAAATGTTTCGATTTTGGAATCATTCCTTCATGCCTGTACGCAAATGCAATCGACAATGACCATTTAACGAATTGTACATCTGGCTCAGCGCGAGTCAATGTACATCAACCTTCTCTACAGCCTCAACAACTTTTACACGGATCAGGTCACCGGTCTGTTCAATTCTATCACTTGCCGACATACAAGTGACACCCGACGATGGTGGCGGGGGAAGGGAGCGGGAAGCGGAAGGCAACGGCGGGAAGGAGGAGCTGGTCATGGAAGCGAGGTCTGAGGCAATAAGGAAGGCTATCTAACTAGCAACGCGGATGGGAAGAAGTCTTGTGTTCCACCACATTACGAATGCATATCAAGTGCACTCCCACCATCTGCTGACCATTTGGTTAGACCCGGGCTGACATCGTCTGCATCAAGTGCATGATTATATGTGATCTATTAATGATGATAGACACTGTAGACATTGACATTGATCCCCTCTCGACAAAAGGCACTAGCGGTACTCCCCCTGCCCCCTCGTCCGCCTTTTGGGTGCTTCATCCAAAACGAAACTAGCTACACTCCCAAAACTGACAGAACCCGTCAATCCCGCCGCGGCTTCCGCTGCATTCTGATCTCTCATCAATTCCATTTCACCTCCAGGTACAGGTTTGCGCTTTAATTGCATCGGTGATCCAGGCGAACCAGGTTGAGTTGGTAATCGCCTAGGGGATGACATTGGGACAGCTCCCATTTCTCCTAGACTCCCTTTCCGTGGTTGGGAGAATGAATTCTCATGTTTCTGAAATGACTCGGGGATTGGTGGTGAGATGGTCAAGTTTGCTCCATCGTGAGATGGGTTACGTCGAGATTTCAGACTTTGTCGGGCCGTAGTCTGGGCGAGGGTGTGAGTATGATTGTCAGATGAAGACCGGTTCTTGAATGGTAAAGAGCCACCGAAGAGCCGTCGCATGCCAGATTGTTTGGCGGGGAGGGATGATGTCTGACTAGCCTCGGTATCGGGCAAAGAGGAGTGCAAGTCGACACTGCCGAACTCCGTGATCGAGGGCGAGAGGCCAGAAGACATTGATGGACGACTGTCGAGTCCAGGAAATGAGGAAGTCCCATCGATAGGCTGTTTGAACAAGCCAAAGGTCTCTCGTTCCTCGGATTTGTCACGGGATCGATCCATGATTGGCATTGGCTCTGTCTCATCCTTCTTTGAGGCTCGATTTCCGGATCTCGACATATGTGCCCGCAAACCTTTGAGACTCATTGAGTTTGATCGAGGCTTCATCTTCCTCTCTTCCGCTTCGGGCGACACAGGTCCACCGATAGGTGGCGATTTGAGTGTAGTGACCAACTCCGGCGAAAGGGAATAACTCGGTGTCCGTTCGAGTGTCTGCTTCGAGATGTTAGGTGACGGCGGACGAATTGGACGACGGGGCTTCCACTCTGTCGTTGTAGGCCTCGAGACCTCTTGTCCCGCTTCTTCCATCCGTTTCCGCGTTTCTTCCGAAAAGGAGCTCTTGCGTTGACTTGCAGCATCTAAGGAGGGTCGCGTGGGCGGTCTGAAGTATTCCTCCAATTGAGGCGATCCAGGGGACTCGGAATTTTTGGCATACGGTACAGCGGGCCAAGCGGCGCGCGATGGCATAGGGATACTTTCGGCTTTCGCAGCAGAGTCTAGGTCGGGATCGGTAAAGGAATTGACCAATGGGGATTTCGCTGGTCGGTTGATCGCCCCTGATCGAGGAGGAAGTGCTGGGGGGAATTGGAGGTTGACGACCTTGGCGGCCATACGGGGCGTCAATTCTCGTGGTGAAGTCAAGCGAATCTCTTTGGGTGATAATTGGCGCATCACTAAAGGTCAGCTTATTCTTTGGGTTGAATGACAGTAGCTCACTCCTCTCCAAATCATCCAGCTGTTCCTTCATTACCAAGGCGGATCCTCGCTTATCCAGCTCATCCTTCAAGTCTTTCCTGAGTTCGAAGGGCGCTAGCAGATCATCTTCTCCTCGATCAGGGGACGACGATGCTTCCGTAAAGTCCTCTGATCCATGCGACTCGTCTGCAGTCTTGACCATTGACGATCCATCTCCATTTGTTGAGCACGATTGATCTGAGGAGGTAATGTCCATATCGCGCAAGAATTGCGGTCTGGAATCATTGTGTTTCGTCACCAAACGCAGTTCCCTCACTCCTCCGCCTTCTGAAGCAGTCGATGACTTTCTCCGACGACCTGACAAATTGAAGTCGTGGTACCACGTCGCTTCGTCTGGATCTATATCGAATTCGATGGTAGCGATCACGGGAGATGGCGAGACACCTTGTGAGTGCAGCGAGCTTGGTGTGAGGGGTATTGCTTGATCTTGGAAAGCGGATTTCGCTGGTGTTGATCGAGCCGAAGAGGATCCAAGAGGGGCGCGTGGGTGTGGTAGCATGTCGCTCCAAGGCGACAGTGGGCTGGGGGGATGTGGGTCGCGATTTAATAGTTGGCCCGTCCGGCGCGGCGAGCCATCTGGAGTAGATATTCGCGATACGGACATATTTGCAGCTTGAGAAGCGAATAACGATGTCCATGTTGCTTGGGAAATTCGGGGACCAGGTTCATCCGAAATATCCGATATTGACGATGTGGAAGCTGACCGCTGAGTATTAGCTATATATAGGTGAATCCCTTGTGTCGATGGTAGTCCATACTCTCTGGCTATGGCTAATAACATCGATTTGATGGTCGGCTGAAGTGGTACTAATCTCCCTCTTCTCCATCTTCTGGCTGATTCTGCGCCTGATGTAGAAGTCGACGCTGAAGGCGGTTGAAGCGATATTGGAGGGATGACAGTCAAGAGGAAAGGCGACGGCCGGGTCGGTTGTCTTGACGATAAAGCTGAAGCCGATCTCGGGGGAGGCGACCCACTTGTTGATGTCGGTGTCGGAAGTGACGGGACCTCGATACCGAATGCTTGAGCTATACGGCCCAATTGACGAGGTGAAAGTGGTTTCTGCGGTGGCCTATAGTTCCTCTCGACCTCCGTATATTCATCTTCCACCTCAGGCTTCTCCTTCTCCTTGCCCTTTTCACCACTCCATCTATGCGTAGCAGTACCGCCGAACGCATCGCTCGATATCCTTGACGGCAAGTCGAATGAACCGAAAGTCCCCGTTGCAGGCGTAACTAACGGTGTGCTTCGCGGTGTAGGCTTGGCGGGCCAAGCCAATAGCGGCGAAGTGATCGCAGGTGCAGTAGAGCCTTTGGCCGCCATGCTGATACTCCTTCCAAATGTAGGGATACTGAAGTTGTTTAGTTGACAGAATATATGTACAGGGTTGTTGTCGAGTTCGGTTAGTCGATATTCGAGATATAAGTAATTCGAGACGCGTCGCGTAGTTACTTGGCGGAAGTTGTAGATGACTCGGGGGTAATTGGTCGGTTCGTTCGACCCTCCTTTGATCAAGCCTACTGATTTGATTTCAGGCGATTCACGATTGATACCAGACTATCGAGATGAACTATATGGATATGAGACGAGAAGAAAAGGAAGATAAGTACGGAAGTAGAGGAACCCTGATCAGGAGTACAAAAAGGTCACTCGTTCCTGATTCCTAACCACTCAAAACGTAAGCAGTCTATACTCTATTCCTCAACATGAGCCGTGTATCCATGCATATAGTACGCGATGGTAGGTTGCATTTCGACGCGCGTTGCAGCATACCAACCGGGTCCTGGAGTGATCCCATCTCTGGCTTAGTTGCCTGTAGTTAGTGCAGCTGAAGAAAAGAGAAGCAGAAGATCGTTTCGGAAAAGACATCAGCCTTTCCGGCGCCACAGATCTCTCGTTTCATCCTCCATACCCTCTTTCTCCTTTGACAAATAATCAATTGCCGATCGGCATCTGGCGCCATCAGCTCTAGCGGAATTCGTTCGTCAAGCGCGAGACAGTGGTAGCGGGCGATAATGGGTATTCCAAGATTAGCAAGACTCTTGATATTCTCGACGTTACTCATCACGATTCCAACTTTGTATCTCCTTTATCCCCATCGCGAGAAAATACTAGAGACCACCCAGGGATATCTGGAGAAGGGCGGAATAGATAGTTCGCATTGGAGAGATCCATTGCCTCCCCCGGTAGGCATAGGGGAGGAGCAGGAGAAGCTGGAACATGAGGAAGTGAGGGATTGGGAGGGTCAGGATATTCTAGCTAAGCCCACGGGAACGCTGGATGAAATCACATCGCCGATCGAGGTCAGTCAAGCATCTGAGGGTGGTGGTTATAATGGGATCTCGCAGGATGTCTTGGAAGGAGGCGTCATCATGCCGAAATTGGAGAATGCAACTGCCAAGTAGGTCTCTCGTGTGTGTCGTAGACTTAGCTGACCAAGAGGGCCGAATTAGGAAGAGCAGCTTGGAAAGTCCTACACTTGACCACGCTGCGATATCCCGAAGTAAGGGCTTCCTCTATATAGTGGATCAAGCTCACGCATAGACCCCTACAACATCAGATAGAGAAGCGCTTAAATCTTATTTCCACCTCTTTGCCCGTCTTTATCCATGTGGTGAATGCGCACAAGAGTTCCAGGCATTACTCAAAGAGTACCCTCCCCAGGTTAGCCTTCCATTGTCTGAGCGCTAAGAAAGGTCTGACGGTTAGACATCATCGCGAAAATCTGCTTCGATGTGGTTATGCCATGTCCACAATCTCATCAACGCTCGCCTGGGCAAGGCGGACTTCGATTGTCTATTGCTAGATGACGTCTATGATTGCGGATGCGGGCCTGAAGGAAATTCAACGTCCACTGAGACCTCGGCCATCGCGTCGCAAACACAAGCGGGCTTGTCGCATGAACAACAGGAATGGGAGAGGAAATAGAACATTGGAAGGGTGTAGCCAAGCAATAGATAAATAGTACAGTTGTAATAACGGCGATATAGCCTATGTCATGAATGCACCTCGCCATCTGATTCGATTCCCTCAGCCCAGCGGCGCTAGTGGAGCAATGATTCTGCATCTCAACCATGATACTGCTCAAACATAAAGAGCCAAAGTGTATTGGTTCACAGCGAGCCAGTTCTACCATAATCAGCTCGGCTCTGTTGATGCTCCGAAAGGGGCTTACCGCTTCCGTCAAGCCCTTCTCCTCCTATCAAGTCAGCGACATATCACCAACGTGAAGGAGTGACGTACGATTAAGAAATCCAGTGGCATATCCACCAAGTGACCTCGGATCTTCATCAACTCATCCTTGACCTGCTGCAAGCTTAGAGATTTGTTGACTACGTGGCCAGTCTTCTTATCATCATCTTTCGCAATCGGAACTAGATGAGACCTACCGATACACCCGCATGGGGTTTCAAGAATTCGTCATACTGTTTCCAATTCTTGATATCGTCTGATGGCACAGGTAAGAACACAGCTTTGAAAGCTTCCCGGTTCTTCTCCCCCGTACCATGCCATAGATTTTGGAAATCGTCTGAAAGGATGTCCTGGACAGCCAAATCCTCGGATGATCCGAAATCGTATTCGTTTAGGACAGGAGCTGGGTGCATATTGGTGGTCGGCTGAGCTTTGCCATCGAAGGCTGGTTGATTTGGTAGTAAACCAAGGTGTTCTTCTCATCAGCCTGTGTCGGTAAGTGTGAGAGTCCTCACCTCTCATGAGGGTTCTGCGCCATGTGGTGGCTAGACGAGAAGCCATGTACTTTTTGCCATCCATGACTGATTCGACGTAATCGTCGTCCTCTGCCAGTCAGCTTGGCTTCCCTGTAGAATCTGGCACTAACCCATCAAGATAGCAATTTCCGAATCATGGTCTCCATTCTGACTTCTATCATTCAAGTTTGCGCTACCGCAGATGACCCTCCGATCGTCGACGATCATGAGCTTGCTATGAATGTAACATAGCTAATCGTCAGCGGGATCCTCGAATAATAAGTGGGTACGGACCTCTGAGACGTAGCACGATAGCTCCTCTTCCTCAGTACCGTCCCAATGCTCGTCCGCGATACTAGCTCCAGTTTGAAGAGCGTGATGACCGACTGATGTCAGCTTGGCCACCTTTCTGCACACATGCCATTATCGGCCCTACATCGTCAGCTACGCCTCAGCATCCAGCGGGCTCTTGGGGCTTACACATCCTTATCACTCTTGACAGCGGCATCCTGAAATCGCATGATGATATCCTTAGCCTCTTCAAGAGTCTTCGGAAGAGGTATCGCTTTCTGAACCGTATCTTTCTTCCCGATTTGATCAACGGACGTTCGCTCATCATGCGGTCTTTCGATATTGACAACCTCATCCAATGAACCTTTCACATCATCTGAGCCGACGTATACTCTGGCCAAAGCTACCTGGGCCTCGTGGAATGTCACCCCAGACTAATTGTCAGTACTTCCGTGATCAATCGTTCGACGAACCCTCTTCTCCATCTCCCGGATTTGGCCCCATGGAGTGTTGATTCGGTCGTAGCTTCGAAGATTCCAGAACTGTCTCATTAGCTCGAGCTTAGTCGCGCCAGAAGAGGGTGTACCGAGATGTAGTCCATACTGCGAGAGTCAGCTGTCACCATAGTTCCGTTGTCACACCCGTGACTTACGGTTCAAAACCCTCGGCTCTGACCATCTCGAAGATGGAGTCACCTCCCCGATTGATTGATCGATACTACCCATCAGCTCCTCCTATAGACAATTACCCACCTGAGCCTCCATGATTGCCTTCAAACCAGATTGACTCTGGATGTCTCCCGGCTAGTAGTCAGTACCTACGGGTTGGTCAGAGACCATCGACTTACGAAAGCCCTAGCCTGGTGAGCGGTCACTATATAATGAAATCACTCAAAACTCACGGGACAGCGGGAATGATGACGATAATCTTGAATTTCCTATTATCCCTAGCAGCTGAAATAATCCTCTGTGCTAAAGCAAGACCTGAAAGTCAGCATGATATCTCGCCAATAAGGTGATGGCCTGCCAATTAGATTCTCCACTGGTCCTCCTGGCTTTGTTGCTGAGATACTGAACAGTCAGTGAGCCGGCTCATCCGAACGTGACATATCCTCACACTGTCTGATCAGCTGATCTATCGTCCTTGTGTCACATTACTCACAGAATTGGTTCTCAATGTAGATACAATGATTCGATTCCCGAATCATCCCGACATAAGCTTCTTGCCGGTCAGTCACCACACAGTATTGATTCGATCCTGACTTACGCTGTATACTATCCTCCAGTAAGATCCCATGACTCCAATCAGCAGCAGATCTCAACACCTGATTCATCAGCTGGGTCCCAATCAAGCGTAGGTTCTGGTAGCTTACCTGTACTCGAACCGAGCCATGCGGGACATGCTCTTCTGCTCGAGGAGCGTCCGAGGGATGAAAATGGTATGGGTGAGCAAATTGTCGACCGAGCTATAGGTCAGCTTGGCCACGCTCAATATGACTCACCTCTTTCCATTCGGACAAATGAGGATGCTCAGCTCGGAACTCGTTATCATGCATTCGCTTGACTTCTTCCTTCGCTGCGTGGACGTCGGTCCATGCTGAGTCGTCAGCTTGCCTGTTAGACAAGACTCACGAATAGGTAGAGCGAGCCATTCCATCCTGTGGTCGTGCTTGTACCTGCCCACTCAGCTTGAGACCCAGCCAGATTGCAAGCGACTCACTTGATCTTCTTGACAAAGTTCCATCTTTCGCAGAAGTGCTGTACTAGATCGACTACACTTGGTCCGGCGATTGTCAAAGAGGTATCATGCCAAGCTGAATGATGAGCTACATCCAACGATTCGAGATATGTGAGACCTACGCATTCTCGCGGCATCCTGGATGGCTAGAGCATTGGAGGTAAACTTCTGAACCGTCTGGAAGTCCATGATTCGGGAATTGTTGTAATCTATCATGAGCCATCTTCCTCAGACAGTGACGTACCTTGGCCAGGGAAGAGAGACTTGAAGAACTCGGTAGGATGGACGTCGGCCAGAGGGTGATCACGAGTATCCCATCTGCCATAACATGCGTCGAGACCACCCATTGCTGCGATCTTGTTGTCGACAACGCAGAGCTTCTCGTGATGCGAGAAGTAGTAGACCAGTTCCCCTCCGCTATGATCCGGATGACGCATGACTGCGATATTGTCATGAAGGGCCTCCAGCGCGTGCTAGCTGTCAGCCACGCGTGATATTCCTTTCGTACCTTCGAGTGACTCGACGACAGGCTCATCGAAGCGTGAACCTGACCATCAATATGAGCCCCAATGGCGGGTGTATGCAATACCTCCTTGTACACCATGACGTAAATTCGGACGCCCTCTTCTGCTTTCCTTTGTAGCAGTCTGTCCAGTCTCCACTCTGGAAATAGCGCCGCCGGTCTCCTGAGCTATATTATCAGCTCCACAGACTCTGCCAGGAATTATGACCCACTTGAAGCTCGGGTGACAACCACCAATCTAGGATCATGATGCTCTGCCGCTATCAGCACATTTCGCTTGATCGGAGCTATTGCATACCTCTTTTGCGGAATCGATAAGCTCAGACAGAGCCCAGAAGTAATCTTGCCTGTCAGTGCAAGCCTCGTCCGGTCTGACCGGAACACTTACCGTGGCCATCTACATGCCACTTGACCACATTCCCTGTTTATCAGATCCCCACCCAACCGTTAGCAGGTGACTCACCATCACGTTCTCCTGCAAAACTCCTAAATCTATGCCCGTCCCTTATTTTCTCGATCTTGGCATCAACCTCTTGTTCCCATTCTTCATCGTGCCTATGATTCGGGTTCAAAGTAGTCTTGACTGCGGTACCTAATCTCGAGACATTGCTCGACAAGCGGTCAAACTTGGATGCCAATTTGGACATTGTCTTTGAGCTTGGGTCCGGATGCTTCACGGCTGTATCTGACATAGGTGTGGTCATTGTAGCTGATCAGTATGTGAGAGGTATGGTATGTTGAGTGAATGCATTGCATTTCCGTTGATTAATGTCTGTGAATAGCTTCGTAGATCACCCGAGAGTAGTGATCGTCATAGCCGAGAACTGATTTACGTAACATATAACGTGGCATCTGTTGGGACGCGCCGTGTTTTCTTTCACGCGTCAAAGACATGAGCAACAGTTAATCAGTATCATAGACCACATATACAACAACCATGCCTCTTTTACAGCCTCCAGCACCGGATCTGAGGACATCAGACTTGACATATACCGACGCATACAACTCCATAGTCTCAAGAGTGCGCAGAAGCGGTGGATCCGGCTCAGGAGGGGTAGTCATTCTTTGTGGCGTAGATGCGGTGAGTCTTGATGCGATTGTCAAAATGGGCCGCTTATGAGACAGGATGGACTTCTTGCTGCTCGTATACTGGCATCCTTGTTTCGTCAAGATGACGTCCCATACCGCCTGATACCCATCGGAGGGTATGCTGAGCTAGAAGCGAAGCGAGATGAAGTCCTGGCCTCGGACGAGTTACACACTATCATTCTGCTATCACTGGGCTCACTATTACCGCTCGCGACGTACTTCACGCTGCCATCGAGCTGTCATCTTCATATCATCGACAGTCATCGTCCGTGGAATCTAGAAAACCTGTTTGGGATCGAGATCGAGGGGAACGGCGAGGAGGATGGGAAGATCTGGGTCTGGGGTGATGGCGAGGAGCATGAGCTTGGGAATGTTAAGCAGTCATGGGAGGCTCTAGAGGTATGCTCAATGATCCCTGTCCATGTGATGCTGACTGGCAGTTTGAGCCGTCGGATGACGACACGGATAGCGAAGACGAGGATGAGGACGAGGCGGAGGAAGAGGAGGAAGAAGAAGCTGAAGATGAAGAGGATGAGAATGGAGCAGGGCCTTCTCGGAAGCGACCCAGACAAGCTTCAGTCGGAGGGAAGAAACGTCGTAGGGAGGATGATGGACGAGTAAACCACACTTCAACCTTTCTGAAACACAGCTGATCCTCAGCCACGTCGCCTGCCTGAGGCAGTACGGGAAGCCCATTACGATCGAGTTCAACGATACTACGAATCCGGGACACACTATGGCATGTCTGTCGCTCAGACGGTATATCTCCTAGCCACAGTCCTAGAGCGCGCAGATAATGATCTTCTATGGCTCGCCATTCTCGGTCTGACATATCAATACGTCTCGTCACGTATAAATCGAGATCGCTACGAGGCATACCATGGTCTATTCCTGGACGAGGTAGTCCGCCTGAATCATGAGCAGATTCATCGGAAAATGCCAAACCCAGATGATAGGAGTATAGCCAAAAGTGAGGAACTGAGGTTCACGCTATTTCGACATTGGAATTTGTATGATGCAATGCTCCATTCGGGATATGTTGCTGGACGGATGGGTATATGGAAGGAAAAGGGTAAAAAGAGGCTTCAAGGGCTATTGGCCAAGATGGGGTATGTCTTCTGCCTGCTCTCTGTCTTTGACACTGACTGGCAGATACTCGCTTCAACAATGTCAACAGGCGTACTCTCACATGGACATGGATCTGAAAAAGACGTTACCGGAGAAGCTAGAAGCTATTGCACCGGAATACGGTCTCATCGAACTCGCTTACCCCTCATTCACTAGGACATATGGTTTCCAGCTCTCGTCTCTATCAGCTGCAGACGCCGTCGAAGGTCTTTCTTCATTACTGGAAGCGGCTGTAGGTGTTCGATTGGAAGTCGAGCGCGAAGGAGGTAGGAACGGTGGAGAGTGGTTTGGCGGGACCAGGACCTGGAATTACGGTGGGGGTATCGCTGCTATCCGTAATGGCACGAAGTCGGAGGACAAGGAGAACGTGGATCCTAGAGGGAATGCCGATGAGGCGCCTACACAGGAAAAGAAGAAGGAGGAGAATTGGTATGCTCAAAACTTCTGGATTGCCTATGATGCCTGTGACGAGTAAGTCCATCTTGTTTGCAATGACGAGGCTGACAAGCAGTATCACTCTGCTTCGCAAATCGCTACCGTTAGCGCGGACACTGCATCAAGCAATCATACGGCAAGGCTCAGCGCTCCTAGACAAAGCCACCATCCGGCCTTTACGCACATTCCGACTAGCAGTCATGAAAGAGGGACCTGATTTGAGGCTTTTCAGTCACCCTTCAACCCTGTCTAGATTGGCATTATGGCTTGTAGATGCCACACGGGACAAGTGGGCCGAGAAGGATGCTAAAGCCGGCAAGACTGTCAAAAGTCTACCATTTGTCGTTACATGTCTGAATGAAGACAAGGGGACATATCTCGTGGTTGGAGTGACGGGCGCACCGGAATTCGGGGACGTCAGACGAAAGTAAGTACAACTATCGGTAGATTCAGGGCTTAACTGATGAACAGCAAGTTCGGTCTAGCATTCCAAGAAGCGGCTGAAGGTGCTGGAGCCGGTGCCAAACATGACATGTTCGATACGAGCGTGATCGAAGTCCGCGAAGCCGATCTTACCTCTTTTGTCGAGACTCTTCAGCTTGCTTCGTTGTAACTACCATCTATGCTCTACCTATCGTAAAGGTCAGCACCTATGTATTGTTGTGCTATTTGAGGCATTGACGGAGTGGACAGCATTCATGCGCAAGCAGTGGTTGGTGATATACTTGTTTCTATGAGTATGTTTATGCCTTGGTCTCTTCGGACTCTAGAATCTCCTCGAGGGCGGAGTCGACGTGCTTGACCTCTTCGGTCGGAGACGCATCCGAGGGCAGCTACCATATGAGCTGAGATCAAGGCGCCTGATTCGTAAAACTCACGATGTGGTCAGTGTTTTGTACCTTGGGGAGTCCAGCAACAGAGCCGGCGACAGCGGCGGCTATCTGTCAGTACCTGATGACTGATACGTGCATTATGTACTTACTGTGGTTTGGCTCCTTAGCACCTCCAACCTCGGTTGACTCATCGGCATCGGCAATGGCATCCTCGTTGGTCTCGTCGTCACCCTTGTTTTTCTTCTCCATTTTGGCGACTTGCTTCTCGACTCGCTCGATCTCAGCCTGTATATTAGCAATTGTTGCGGTGACGTCTAACCAAAAGACATGCCTTAGTCTTTGAAGCAGAGTTGGCCTCGAACCATGCCTTCTTGGTCTCGAGATTGGTAATGACCCTCGAAACATCGTCTTTGCCAGATGGAGGTGCGATACCGAGGGACAATAAGGCGGTCAAGAGAGACATGGGAAGGTTGACAGCACCGCCAGCAGCTTCGGTAGACAATGGAGTTTGACTTCCGGAAGCAGCTCCTCCCTTCTTTCCTCCCTTCTTCTTGCTCTTTCCACCACCGCCGAAGAACCCAGTCAATTCCTCATCATCGCCCTTCTTCTTCAGAGTCATGCCTTTGAAATCGCTGTCGACTTGACGGATCTCGTGCTCCTTGACACCCTCCACAGTGGATGTGTTGCTCTTGGCGGCGTTGGTAGTAGGTACTTCGCCTCCACCGTACTTTCCCTTGAACCAGTTGACGAGAACAGCAGTGTCCTCGATCTCGGCCTGGTAGGCGGGGACTTTGGCTTCTTCCCTCATTCGGACGATATCCTCTTGACGACGTTCAGCGTCCTCCTTGGCTTTCTCGGACTTGTATCGGTCTTGTCGAGCCTGTCGGTCGGCCTGAACCTTGGCATAGTATCTGGCTATTAGCGGTGTTACACAAGACAAACTCACTCGTCACCAGCCTGTCGATGGCTTTGGGCAGAGTCACGCTTTCGGCCGTACAAGGCATCCTGAATATTAGTGCGGCTTTGCTATGAATGTGTACCATCTGATTAGAGAGCTCGGTCCTCTGGTCATATAGCTTGTTCTTCTCCTCATAAGCCTTGTTGCCTTCATCCCTCAATCCGTCCATCTCCTTCTTGAGCTCGTCGAATCGGTCAGAAACTTTCTTGGCCTCGGGGTCATCAAGTAGCTTCTTGAGATCATCAATTCTAGCCTTGTCGGCGGTGATGGCATCGTCGACGGAACCTGATGCCTCAAGTGTCCTTCGAGATCGTTTCAGGTTAGAAATTTCCTGGAGAGCCTTCTTTTCGTCGACCAGCTTCATCTGTCCGGACTCGACCTGACGGTTGAGAGAGCTGTCATCAGCGCTGAGGACGTGGGACTTGAGGTGAACTCACTCTATTCGCTGATCTACCTCGGCGACAGACTTGTAGCCCAATTTACCTCGCGAAGCCTGAGCGTCCTTGATCTTCTTCTGCACACCTTCCTGCAGCCTCTTCATCTCGTCGAAAGTCTTTTGACGAGTCTGCTTGAAGCTTCCCTGCTCACCCCTCAAGGAGTCCATCTCGGCCTTGATTTGACTTCTCCTGTCATTTCCACCTGGAGCCTGGGTCAACTGGATTCGAGCCTTAACAGCGTCCTGCTCTTTAGCACCAGGTGACATAGCCAACGTAGCGACTCACCATCTTGGCCTTGACAGCGGCGATCTCCTTGTTGATCTCATCCTGCTCGGCATTGTATTTGGCCTGATCAGGTTTGGTCAATCCACGCTTCTCTTCGGAACCAGTAGCGACATCCTTGGCGCCATTGCTAGCAGCAGCGGGCGCTTTGGCAGGGGTCTCCTTGGCAGCGGCCTTGTTAGGCTTTTGAGTAGACGTAGGAGGAGGCATGGCGAGAGAGGGACACGAAGAGGTAGTTTGGGTATGTAGATGTGCGAAGTAGAACAGTCGAAGCAGCCAAACAGGGAGCGCGGGATATTCCAGGGCTGGACTCGGCCAGATACCACGTGAGTTACCCCCCCTCTTGTTTTGTCTCGTAACATCTGGTACGCAACACAAAATTGTCAATAGCACTGCAAGCTCACAGGAAGAGATCGGAAGAGGGATCTGCCAGCGTATATCTGGGCGACTCATCATGTCTCGACATTCACAAAGCTCACGGCAATGAGTGGTGCAGAGCGGGACGGAGCCCGTTCTGTGTTCTTGATATATCATGTGAAACAACGGGATCAGAGTTGGGGTGGTGGCGCAGTGGTAGCGCGTACGATTCCAATGATGCTGTATCTAGATCGTGCGGTCCGCGGTTCGACCCCGTGTCGCCTCAATCTTTTTCCCTGCAGCCGTTCTGGGTCGCTCACCTCTTCAAACCCTTTGCGAGACGCCTCCTTAGCTTTCGAAGACGGTGCATGCATCTGAGCAGGTCGCACAATGTATTCATAAAATGCATGGCCGTACTACTGTGCCCTAGCGTTCCTCCTGACGATCTCCTCCCAGTTCAAGCTCTTCCACCAATCAGCAGCATACTGCTTTTTGCCCCATACTCCGTACTTCTCTCCCATATAGGCCAGCTCGTACAAATTCAAGACGGCCAATGGAACGGGCCAAGTGTTCTCCGACCGTCTATTGTCTCTGCCGACCGCGAATCGAGAACGAGGAGGAGTAGACAGTGTAGGTGGAACTTCAGTTGGTGAATTCGGGTCGGAAGCGATTTCAGGTTCTGGTTCTGGAACCTCTTGCGATTCGGATGCAGCTTCGGGTTCGAGATATAATTCCGATGCGTCGTTTCGGCCTCGTTGAGCTCTGTTGCTTACGAGCAGTGTACCTGCTGCGAAGGTAGGGACGATATCTACATCGAGTTGAGAGGTGTTTGATCGGACGAGCTGTAATCAGCACTGAACTTGCCTTGTAGAATGCAATTCGGCTCACCCATAACCATCCACCACCTGTGACTCCATTCGCATAATTGCTAACTTTCTCTTCTAATGCCCTAAACTCAGAGGGGACGGGTTTGGCGCTATCTCGGTGCTTGATCATTAGCTTGTGGAGAGTAAAACTTCGATGGAACTTACCAGTCCTTCGAGGAAGAAGCTGTTGTTCATGAGGAGAGAGGCGTAGTTGAAAGCAAGCGATAACTGGGGATCACGCGAAGAGGTGGTCAATAGATCCGCCATGTCTAGTCCTGATCTGTCCCATTTCTGCTTGATTTCTGCCAATCTAGGGTTGTCTTCCATCAGCTCTGGCGCTTTGATATGGATCTTTGACTGACTGTTGACCTCTGCCTGTAGTCTCTCCCACAATCCACCCTGCCATTCGTTCAACCTCGAGAATTCCTTCTCACCCAGGAATCCATCAATTCCCTGGAAAATCCGATAATCGACAGCCTGACCTGCTGAACCTGCTTTAGCTGGTCGAGCACCAGGTATCGTCCTGAAAGATCGAGCGAGTCGGGGGGTAGCAGCGCTCTTGGCGGCGCTCAGGACTGATGTGGATGCTCGTGACATGGTATCTGAGTGGATGGGGAGGTGAAATAGAGCGTCTAGCTTGACGATCTACTCTCCCGAAATTTCAGGTCGGAGGATCATTTAAGGTTTTGGTTCTGAGCCGTTTCTATGACTGTCATAATGCTGTCTCATCTACATTCCCTCGCAGTTGATGGATCTGGCCCGCTACATGCATACGGCTAGACAATGCAGATTATCAAATGGGTCGTAAGCATGTGCTACGCAGCTATTGGATAATCCCAGCATTACGTCTCGAAAGACATGGCAGTCTCGCCAATCTCGACCTTTGCCTGCCTAGCTCCAGGCCAAGAGACATGTACATCACTGAGTGCACTGGTTGATATGAGCGGCGCTATATGTCAGTCATAGGCCAGATCAGTGACAGAGAGCGATCTACCATCTTCGATTCTAGCGAATTCGATCCGCTTGAAAGGCCCACTTCCGCCCAAAGCGCCTTGACGAGGGGGTCCACCGACATTGAAGAATCCACTGAGACTACTTCCGACTTTCCAGACAGTTACGGCACCCTCTTCCAACGAGACTGTCAAGAGTCGACGTCCGTCTGGTGAGAACGTAACTGAGGACACGGGTGCTCTGTGGGGTTCGAGGACGTAGAGCCTAGATGCTGTTTTCAGCTCGTACCTGCTGTTCAGCTTTCCCTTGATACACGATACAAGAAACTGACATGATGACGGCTCCCTCATGAGTCCCTACAGCTAGCTTCTGAGTACCACTATGGAAGTCTATAGTTGAGAATCTGCCTTGTCAGAAATAGCCACACTGAATGGACACACGCGACTCACGCCAGAACCAGCTCATTCAGTATGACAGTCGCAGCCTGCCAGACATCATCTCTCATCTTGGCAATGTTTGGATCCAGACTCTTGACCACCGCCTCTGCGATCCTTGGGAGGCCATGTTCCAACACCTCGGGCTTCTTTCTTGCCATGTAAACACAGAGCTTCATGATACTCGTCCTGCCCTCGGCGGATTGAGCGTCGAGAATGTCCATCGATAATGTCGACATGAAGAGAGCCGGGTTTGAGCTTGCAACGTGCAGAACTGCAAGACGAGCATGCGCCGAAGCTGCTGAAGCGTCTTTCCGGGTGGAAAGGTGAAACAGCCGTCTGAGCAGTTCCATTGGATCAACGTATGACTGCCAGGTGGTGAAGCCTTTGGAACAGAGTTCGATCGCGAGTGCGAGATGCGGGCTTTTGAGATCGTGCAAAACTCGGAGTATGGCTTCTGATGTGGCCTTCAGTGCCCTTAGGATCAGCGATGGTTCTAGCCCATTCACCGTCACTCACGTTGGATTGACCGATTGGTACTTGTGCAAGCTTATTCCCCCGAGGATCAACAGGGCCCGCCCGGCTTGCTCATTGCTGGGTTTGCCCGATACCACTGTGAGTCTGAGTGCATGCAGTCATGATATTGAGCAAATACTGACAATGTGTTTGATGCTGATCGATGACAACCTGCAGTTCTTCTTCCGCAATACCGTCCAGGGCAGAGTCAAAGAGCATTCTAGCCGCCTGCTGGATCTCTGCTAGTATCTTTCAGCTACACAGTCCAGCAAGGGACGGATCAACTCACGAGTGGGATCGATATAAAAAGAAGCGTAATACTCGATACCTGCATGAACAATGTCATCGGGTAACGAGGCGGTATAATGTGCGATGACCTGAGCGGCGTATCTTTCGTATTCTGGAGATAAGCAGGGATTTCTTCGAGCCAACGTGCCTTCATGTTCCAGAAACGAGCGGAGTAGAGCGATAATTATGAGCTGCCGTAGCCCCGTCTGTTCCGGTGTCAGGTACCATACATTGTCCGAAGACGCGTACGTCAGCTCGATGGAGCCATGTGCACTGAAATCAGCCTTCGTATTACGATCGGATAGACATACTGGGTCTTTCCCATCGCAATAGGGTGATTTGGTGTCGGGATGCCCAGCTTATCAGAACAGACTTGATCGACTTTGTCGTTCAGTCCGAAGGGAAGGAAGACCGCCAAGATCCCACGAATCCAATCTATTCCTTGTGAGCTTGGGAGTACCTTGAGTTGGGTAAACATGTCTGCAGGGTCAAGAAGTAACATAGAGCCTACTCGTCAGCAATGCCATGGTTCCCTCCGATGGGTGACGCCCCCAACTTGCCTGTCTCAGAGCTCATCCCGATTTGACCAAAGCTGGACGTGAGAGCTACCTCTCTAGTATTCAACGAGCCGGTCGGCATTCTAGAGCAGTTAGTCTCATCGCATGTCAAGCAGACTCCAACTCACACTTCTGACCATTTACCCGTCTGAAGCATCTCATCGGCGGCATCGATCCCCGTAGACCGGCGGAATTCCATGGTCTCGACGTTCCAGACTCTTGCTTTTCCGTTGGCGTACGCGAGTAGGATATCCTTGCCGCCCACAAAGATACGGCGTAGAGGTGCCCGAGAGGCTGGGATCAAGTAGAGGCTGGCTTTCAGCTTCTCTGCGCATCGTCTCTGACGTCGACTCACTGATCCATTTCTCCGAGGGAGATGACTCCAATGGTCCCTTCTTCCGAAGTACAAATAACATGATCATGTAGAGCAGCGTCAGGCATATCGACAATGGCGATATTGTTTACCGCGTCTGCGAATAGCGTCCAAGACCCTAGCAGAATACCGTTTCTGTCATGTCAGTGCCCTCGACTCCCGATGACTTACTTCTCGTCCCATATTCTAATCGCTCCATCGTCGTCTCCCGCGACCAAATATCTCACCTGTCGGCCAACAATTGTCATACAGGTCACGGGCGCATCCAAGCGATCCGCCGAGACTTCATCAGCCGATGCGTCTGAGATGCCCTTTGCCATGTCTAACAAGGACGTGCGAGAGACTGATCCGGACGCTCGAGATTAGCAGGATAACAGGTTACCACTCACCATTTGCAGACCATACCGACCCGGATGAAGAGGGCACCATGATGCGCCCCCGAGTTTCGTGCGGATTATGCACTTTCGGGATGATAACGTCGGGTTCCTCGGACCTTGCGTCAAGCTGTACGCGCTTGATACCCTCCGAGCTATACAGCAGCATATTTCGATCAGAAATATGCGCCGCTGAACCGATCACCTTGTATGACTTCCGTAGTGTAGTTCTGGGAATCAGATGGAGCACGTTCCGTTGACTCACGTGATCGCTTCATTATTTGATGAGGATACGATATCATAGATCAATACTGTCCCCTGCAAATTAGCTTTGATCTGCAAAGTACACATACTTTGGCAATTACACAAATATGCTCAAAGGTCCGGCCATATGAAGCTTGCTGAGCTGCGATACCAGCGTCCATCGTGATGGTGCCTCTGATACGCAATGCTGACCCGTCATAAGTGAGTATCTGAGCCGTCAGCTTTACTCAATATGTCGAACTTCAGTACCAACCTCGACCGCATCGTCCACCAAACCCAACCCCTCTCCATTCTCAAGTAAGTCAAATCGGCTCCATAGACCTCCTCCATCCCTCTCGACCTCTCTGCCCGGTCCGAGGTCAATACCCGCTGACGGCGTCGCTGGCTCATCGACTTTTCTCTCCCCTCGCCAATCTGCTTTCTTAGCAGCTAGGAATTTAGCAAAACCTTTCTCTTCGGTAGGCGTTTTAGTTTGAGCATCCCGAAGTGAAGCGAAAGATTGGTGCTTTCGAAGGGAGGGTCCCTCACCGTGTTCAAAGCTGGCTGATGGTGCTAGAACAGGACTCGGATCGGCGGAAGATACTGCTCGATTCTGAGGTTTGAGTCCGGGTGTCGAGGGTCGTTCGAATTGTCGGGCTGGTACCTGACTCGAGCGTATATTGATGGTGTACGAAGTCAAAGACGAGCTGGTTGAGTGAAGTAGAATGGGTTCTGGAGCGGTCAACGAGGCACTGAAAGAAGAGGTTGGAGACTTACCTGGACCCGGACAGCAGACCCCTACAGACCCTTGTCCAGGTAGCTCGAGCCGGTTTTCAACTCGTAGGCCATCAGTGGGATGTAATGACGTTATGACCACCCGAGTGACGTCGCCATTAAGGCTAGGCGTACCACAGAACCATGGTAGTCCTACGGCGACGAGGACAGTGTCCTGATTGTCAGCTCCGACCATCGTGTGAGTTCAGTCTCGCACATTTGTCCCAGGAAGTAGGTGAAGATCTTGCCATTGCCAGAACGGAGACAGTCGCAGCGGAGTCTTGCTTGAGCTGGCCATCCGTCGCTGTTCCGATTCCTCAAGATGGATAGCCGCTATGTCGTTGAGCGTGTCAGTCCGAAAAATGTCGAGTAGTCTGCTTATCAATTCAAACACTTATGCGATGTTCAGTGGGACTCACCCGTTGTCCCTCAGAATGCAGAGCAATCCTTGCTCCCCAAATACTTTGAGGCAGACGATTTTGCCCCTTGCAGGCTCGCGCAGGACGAGCCTCCTGACTGGTCGATTGCGCGTATCAGTGGCGATATGCCCTCCATGAGATGGACTCGGACTAGAATGTGCCATGGCAGCATCGATCATCCTCTTCTCTTCTTCCTGTTTCGCCTCCTCCTCCGCCTCCTTCTGCATCTCCCTCTCAACGGCAATCTCTGCTACCTGATCATTCAATTCTCTCCGTGCTTTCGAATTGTCATCCTCCGTGCCCTTTGCCCATTCCATCAACCTCCCTCCGATAGTTGTACTACCACTGTCACCCGACTTGACTGAACGTGGGCTAGTACTTCCTGATCCCCTTCTATGATCTGCTTGTCCATGTACATCCAACTTTCTTCCTAAGTTGATGCCCAGTCCCACAGATGATCTGCTTTGCCTCTCATGGCTGTTCCGGGCCTTCTGTTCCCGGAGATGCTCAATCAGTTCCGCTCGTTCCGTCAGGCTGTGTGTTCGCCCATGTCCGTCATTCGCCGTTGCGGTAGCAGTAGTCGGTGACAAAGAAGTCAAGACTGATTGAGCTATCGAAGGTGGAGAGAATGAGCTGACGCGATGGCGAGAGGAGCTAGTGCGCGTGGATGACGCTGCAGACGGTGCTCGAGAACGCTGAGAGAATGGCGATAATCTGGGATCACCACGTCGCGCTGTGGGGGTATCACTCGGCGTAGGCTCAGTCTCAGTGACCTGTGGTGCATTTGAATATAGCTTGCCTGGTCTCCTGCTGTCGATATCGCCGCAAGTTTGCGGGTAGATCCAGAGGGAGTTGTCCGGACTAGCCAGTGCGATATATCGAGAAGGCCCTGCGTCGGTCTGTGACCGCCATGATGCGACGTGCGTGGGCTCGAAGTCATGCGTATACTCAGTGGGAGCTCTCTCGTCCAGCAGCAATGGGATTTGGAGCGGCATGCAGACAACGTTATAGGTGTAGAGAGGAACAAGGCAAGGTTATTAGTAGAGGACAGAGCGGAACTCGAAGGTGGAGGTCATAATAATGTTGGCAAATGGCATGTGAGATACAACAATGGCTATGCTACATGTAATCTGCCGCTCCCTTCCTATGCGCTGCTCTAGCGACGGGTATTCCAGTCTTTTCGACCCACTCCTCTTCTTGTGCGGATTCTGCAACATCTGCTACCGATAACAACAACGTGGAAACCTCTTTGCGCTTCTTTCTTCTATCCTCCTTGCTCTCTACCACACCATCTTCTCCCTCATCTCCGACCTCAAAGCTCAACACACCCTTGCGTTTCTTCTTGTCCTTTTTCTTCTTCTTGTCTGACTCTCCAGAGGGCGGATCTACAGCTTTGCGGTATACTGGTTTGAAGCCGGAAAGGTCGTCGGCGGCTAGCGGTTGCTCAGTGCGTTTTGGCGGAGAAGGCTCTCTGGTCACTCTCAAATCTGGTATCGTTGGCTTGACGTCAACCTCATCTGGCTCATCATCACTGTCTTCGTCGTCACTGGCGAAAATGGCTTTGAAGATGTCCATCGAGGGTTTCGTATATGTCAACGTATCCCTTCCTTGGTTGACATCGTCTGCCATTCCCACTTCAGCCATCGTCCGCGGTGCCCTTTCTCCAGTCTCCTCAGTCGCAATCCCTGCCTCTGTTTGATTCTCATCTGATTGATGCACGAAAGCTGAGGCCCACGAGGCATCATTCTTTGGCAATGGCGCGCCTTCGAGGCCATTAGAGGGTGTATTGGCACCAGTATTGGCGGCTTCTGGCTTTCCCTCCGGATGAGGATCCGCTACTCCAAACCGTTTACAGAGAAGCTTGACGGGGTAGAACTCGGGGACTTCTCGCGTAAGACGACCATATTGACCGATATCTGCCGCTTGTTCCCGTGGAGTCATTGCCTTTTTCACCTCCGGTACAGGTTCCTTTTTCTGCTCAGCCTCAATCTTGGCCTTTGTTGCATCATATACGTGTAGACCTGGTTTGGCTTGCTTGAGATCCGAAGTTGCTAAAGATGCACTGCCAGAGGTGAATCGACTAGACATTGCAAACGCCATGGGCTTGAATATGCGTGCCGATGAGGCAAAAGCCTCCAGCTCTTGGTTGATGGCGTCGAAAGACGCTCCGGGCTTGAGAATCGGATTTGGCTCTTTTGTATTGTAAGTCTGAGAAACGAGGTATGTTCGATATCGGTCTTGCTTCTCAAGATCATCATTGTAAGGCATGTACCCTTGCAAGGCAGATGAGGCGGTCCGAGGCGAAAGTGGTGGTATTTCGACTTCGGATGCAGGTACGCCGGGGCCTTGTTCCTCTTTGACCGCCTCGTCTGCCGCGAGAAGAGCCGGAGGTGGTCCCTCTTTTGCCGCCGCAAGTATTGACGCCAGTCGCTCCTTCTCCTTTTCCGACATGTACTCGAATACCGATTTTGCTTTTGATAAGCGAGGCTCTTCCCCAAGAGCTTCGCCTCGCTTTCTGTCAGGTTTTCCCGGTCAGACTCGACATCAACGACTCACCTGTTCAAAGCTAAGTGGTTGCCCGGGAGCGCCCCTGATGAATTCCTTCTTTTCAACGACGGCTCCCGGCATTTGATCCCATTGTCGTGTCGTTCCCCAGACCCTCGCAGGACGAGGTCGCCAGTCGTCCGGTATCTCGGGCATTTCAAACCTAGACGTCAGCCCACTCCTCAAACGTGATACTCGACTTACCACTTGTCTGTAGGCACACCTAGCGGATCGAGGACGAATCCTGGTATCACCGGACGCCCATCATGCCATGTATCTGTGGAGCCAGGCTTTCGTGTAGCCCCAGTCTGGGAGCGGTCCGGCTTCGCGACCTCTCCCATGACTATAACGTCGTCATTGTGCTCTGCGACATTGTCGAATGCGAAGGCCAGAGACGAAGATGAGGCGCCCGTAGTCCCGTATGGATCGTCATCGTCATCATCGTCGTTCACATAGCCTACTCCGAATGCTACTCTTTAGCTTCCTCGACAACGCTGAAGGGTGTACGCACAAGGTCCAGCCTTGCGACTTGAAGGTAGTCTGCCCATTCCCGACCCTTTCTCGAACCCTAAACCTTGGCGATCTTCTTTAGCCTGATATACTACCAGCTTGGTATCTCTGGGAGCGAATGTATGTTTCCCGGCGTCTCCGCCGTCCATATCTTCGTCTTCGTCCCTCGCACGGCTGGGTCCAGCCACCCCAAGCCCCATCTTGGCCTCTTGCCATTTCAGCTTCCGCGCCGTAACTCGAGGGCCGATCCCTTGCCCTGGCCGCCAGCCTTGCTTCTGTAGAAGTGTCTGACCTATCGATGATCGAGCTGGCGCGATCAACGATTCAAGGACGTCAGGATTTCTGCTAAATCAGCTTACATCGCGCACTAAGCTAGACCAGTACTGACCCATCGTTCATACCTTCCCGCATGCCCGCAAACCCAGCGTCTTTGAAGGTGTCGGTGTTCTCCAGCTTTCTGTCATCCTTTAAGGCCTCCAGATCTTCCTCATCCATGAAGTCCTCGGCCCGCTGAACTTTGGTAGCTCGATTGTTCCGAGATGACTTGAACGATGACGGAGCCCATCCTAGACCTGTCAGCTAGAGTGGGAGGCCTGGGTTTCATGACTCACCTTCTTTTGATCCGACCGAATTGTAGTACCCAGCCGAGAATCCTCCTGTAAAAGCACCATGGAATCGGCGTCTACCTTTCTCATCTCGTACCTACTTGTTCAGCATTCCGCGACTGCGCCTGAATTATGGAACTTACTTCCTGTTGCCATTCCGGAAGATACTCTAGCTTGTCCTTCTTGTTATCCGCCAAAGCCGGTAGAGGCGTACCAATCTGCACGTCAGCGTGACCAAGCCTTGCACCGTCTTGATCACCCACCTGGACGAACGACTCATTGAGGTAAGCTGATTTGAGATTGATGTTCTCAAGTTCCAGCTTGTGCTTGAGTCTGGAAGTCATTGCTGGGTCCTATCCTCCTTGACTGCCTCTACTTTGAAACTAAGCAAGGTGTGATGCCCCTACTGAAATATCCCTAATCATTGATACAGCCAATCATCGGATCTTAAACACTCCCGCCTTTTAGATTTCGGTTCTAAACCTTAGCCGATCGTCTGTGCGCTATCATCTGCCTGGTTCTCTAGCACCATGGAGAAGCAACAGACAGCAGAGCTCCTAGACCACTTCTTACAAGCTCTCATATCCCGCGATGTACTTGCTATCCCACAGGAAACGGTTCTCGGTGCGATCACTCACTTCCTGTCGACATTACCGCTGTCCGACTTGCCGAGGTTTACTACAGCGATACTCGACAGCGACTATTTGTGGGGCTCAGAGGACTACGCTGGGGGTCGCTTGATTCAGGCAGTCGGTCTTTCTGTCTCTTCCAGAGTTGCCGCGCTGGAAAAGCGCCATACTTCGTCATGGTGTGCTGGCAGAAAAGTTATTGCCTCGTGCCGTCACTGGCTCGAAGCGATCACCACGGCATGCGAAGTATACGAAGCACGAGAAATGACGAAATTGGAGATGAAAACCGGTCTACTAGTAGGGATTGCAGCCAACGAGCATGTCGTTTGGGGAGATGGTAGGATGAACCTGGAGGAGGAAATCGTACTAGGGATCTCGGAGTTGGGGTTATCGTCGCCTGGACAGCGCGAGCTCGGCATCATATGCGATGGGATAAATCACATCGAGGCCTCTAGACTTCGCATATTGGATCTTGAGGTACGTATACAATCTAAGCCTGCTGCGGGTTCACTGATCATCCAGGCAATTCTGCCGTTCATACAGAATGCCCTCTTAGAATCCCTTGATCAATTGCCGAGAAATCGTTTCCCAACATCGAAGCTCTCGGTGTCACTTGGACGGATTTTCGAAGTTCTTGCAGCAGGGAGCAAGCGAGATAGAGCTCTTCTGTGGGTGTCAGTGAGGCGATTTGTCAACACGATGAAGGGCAGAGCAGAGGCAGATGAGGGGCAGCGGCTGGCAGCGACAAAAATAAGTGGTGAGCAGTCTGATCCTCCGGTCAGGCATTAGCTCATGTGTCAGAGGAGAAGTGGAAGAAGTACAAGAGTACACTTTTCGCGTTCCTTGTACCTTCCTCGAGAATCATCGACATCCTGATCAAAGACCTCGAGGATCCTGCTACTGAAGGAAAATTCGAGTATGCGGACTTAAGTTTACAAGTCATCGCCACCTTAGCGGCATTCTCCGTCCTCACGCAGCTCACCGAAGGCGGTCTGGAAGGCGATGACCGAGTACTCTTCGGCTCGCTCGACATCTTGGTCGCTCAGGAAGGGACGAAAGGGGTCCAGCAGCTCTTCGAGATCTTGGTACAAGGAGAAATGCCAGATGCTCGAGCTGCATTTGTCTTGCGTTGTGGAGAATTGGTCGTAGACGACATGAGTAATGCGACATTGGTCCAGCAATTACTTCCTCTTGCACAATCGTGAGTCGGGCAGCGGGCTAGAACGCTCAAAACTGACTCCAATAGCTATCTTCACCAGCCCGAAGTCAAGGCTGCTTTCGAGGCCGCTCACGCTTTTATAAGCGCAGTCGTTACCTCTGTTGGTCGATCGGACGTCAGGCCACTACCACAAGCGGCCTTTGCTGCGGAGCTCGCGCCCTACTATACTGGCCTATTGATTCGGGTAAGTGGATTCGAGTGGTCCCGTGCTGATCCTCAGCAATTCACGAATGGGTCTATCACAGCCGACCGTTTCAAAACTGCATATCCGCCCACAATCGGTCTAGCTTCCAAGGTCGACGATGGTACAGCGCTGAATTGTATCGATCAGCTCGACGCCCTTGTTCCGGATAGTAGACTCAAGCACACTGTAACGCTGGCCCGGATCGGTACAGCGCAATACATCCCCATCAACAAGTTGAGGTCGTATCTCGACAGACTCGCCGATGATATAGCCGATACCCCAGCAGGAGACGAAAGACTGGAGTTGGCAGCGAACGCTTTCGGCATGGTGGTGAGGGAGCTGGGGGACCAGCAGAAAAGGATTGGGATTGACTGGTGGCTGGAACGGAAAAGCCAAATCGAGGGAAACCAAAAATCGCAGCTCACTCAGCATGTCAAAGCCAAGCTCTGATCTTGAGTTTGGCAGCGAACGCTTTCGGGATGGTGGTGAGGGACCTGGAGTCCAGCAGAAAAGGATCGAAATTGACTGGTGGCTGGAACGGAGAAGCCAAATCGAGGGAAAACAAAGATCGCTCCTCCTCAATCAGCATTCCAAGCCAAGCTCTGGACTCCATTCGACCTTCATATATTCACCAACAACCTATAATATCGCTTCAGACCCTCATTTCAATGACCCTTGTCTTCAGCCCCAAACTCCGTTCCCAAAACCCCTGCCCACCTTGCCTAGTCGTATTTACTTCGGTATGGTCGGAAAGTCGACGTTAAAGCTTCGCAGTGCCGACATATATACCGCTTCCAATCGAGCCAGACACCCCTTACATCCTTTGGCGTGACCAGCCAAGATAGCCCCAACATCCTTCGCCCTCTCCATCTTGGTTGTCGCCTTCGCTAACGCGACCATACAATTGGGTTCGAGTTTGGGCAAGTGGCGGGTCAAGAACCTTCCGGCATCGAATCGCCGCTTACAAGTCCGGCTATGCGACGCCGAAGGAGAACGACTACTGCGAAGAACCCGACCTGAGCGAACACCTGTACGCCACCACTGCTTTATCGCCCACATCGCTTCAAGTCGATCGTCGTGAAATCTCACGAGAGATGCGATAGCACCAGGATTGACCTCTTGGAGAAGTTGAAGAGCTCGCTGGTATCGATCATGCGGTCGAAGGTGAAATGACAGGTCGCTCGCGTCGCGTAGGCGAGAGGTGTGATGCTTCGTACCTTCAAGCCTTGATCCCTCCTCTTCGAAGGTTCGTTCTATCGCATACCTCAGATACACGTCGAGTCCACCTTGCATCGACATCTTCCTTCCTATGATCGGCGCATTCAGTACATGGGCGATCCGGATAGCCGCGATGGTGGTGGTCGGCTCGACGGTGATCACGTGCGCCTCTTCGTAAATGTCGGGACAAGGCGAAGAGGGTTGTCGAAGTAACGTCAAGAAGTATTGCAATCCAGCGGTGTTTGCGATGGTCAAGATTATTGGTCGACTGCTTTCGTCTTGTCATGCCAAACCGGACGCATCGGCAAAGACTGTAGAAGCGAGAATTAAGGCCTGGCGATCCATATGAAACCGGACCCCTTCGGATGACTCTAGTATCACTCGATCCCATCGATGGTGAACGTCATAAGGATAGTCGGGGTGGAAAGTAGTCTGGAATCTGTTGAGTATCCAACCTGGAACAGACATCAGAGTCGACATGTCCGGTAAACTAAGTGGAACAACAACGATACCGCTCGAATCAAAGACCGGACTGGGCTACGACCGGGCATGGCTGACGAGATCTTTCGCTCAGCTCGCATGTTTACCGTAACTTGGCAACCAGCTTTGCGGCACATCGCCATCGTTCTGGTCAGAATTCATGTCCCCGGATTTACAAAGCGTCTATCAGTGGACTCGTATCGGAGACTGGAGTTCCACCATTCAGCAAATGTTTGAGGGGGGATCCGGGGCTACATGCAATGAGAGGAAAGACTATGGGTGGTACGAGAGTCAATTGCAGGGATCATATGTCATCGCCGTATCTATACATTCCTGTGATCGCCATACCAGTACTCCTTTAACTACGATCTCCGACCCGAACTAGCCAAACATAGATAATATGGTATCACCATCGTCTCTGACTCATCTGTCTCACGAATTCTTCCACTCTCACGAACTCTTCCATTCATCCGGAAATGTGTTCTGGAATATCCTCAACCCCGGCGTATAGACACTGTTGAGGTCATCCAAACAACCTCGGCATCCATTGACTCGAATTGACAACATCGCTCGAATCTTCGACCTTCTTTGGCGAATCGTCCTGGCAGTTGCCAAAACACCCATCATGACTGGTACCATCGATCGAAATCGATCTCGCTCTGCTTCGACCGAAACCATCCGTGTATTGCAACCAGGGTCGTGTACTCTCTTGTAATTGGCGGAACAAGCTCTCTTGAGCAGATGAGTGGAAGGTTCTCGCCAAGCGCGTAGTGTATCAGAAATAGCCGCTTTCCTCATGTGGTGTACTCGAATCAGCTCGTCCAGTCCGCGGGGATTGAGTTCCTTCAGCAGATCGAAGCATCGTTTGTATTGGATGTCGGTTTCTAGGGAGAAGGACGCGTCGAAAGTTGTTCCGTTTCGACTGGATCCTGCTGTATCGACTGGAACCAAAGATCGAATGGCTAAGGCATCCTCGACCACGAATCTATGGTAGGCATCAAGACCGCTTCTTTCCAACACCTTCCTCGCGAGGTTCGGTGCATCCAGTATCTCCGCAATTCGTACACTCTGGATGGTAATGCTCCACAGCGGTTCTCGGCTCGCAGCATCCATAGACGGCAATCTCTGGGTTTTGGCTTTTCGAGTGGTGGAAATCTGGTGCAGTACGATAAGGAGGTATCGTAGTGAGGTGGATGAGGCGAAAGACAATGGTATCGCTTGGAGTCGACCATGGCCTGGGACGGGTTGCTCGTGTTCTGGAGGTGTCGGCACCGGTGCACCAGCAAAGAAGCCTGATGCGTCGATAAGGTTCTGAGCGGAAAAGTGGAATCGAATACCCTCTCGAGATTCGAGAACAAGATTGTCTCGCCATCGGGTATGATCATACTCGAAGTCTCGATGAAAGGTCACGCGGAACTCGTCAAGGAATTCGTCAGGCGTAATGACTGTGGTTGACATTAATCTGGACGTTGGGAAGAATAATGAGGCCGAGGGAGCTAATCGACACTACAAGCCTACCCCTGCTCGGGTGGCTAACGAGAGCAAAGGACGATGTCGCTGCTTGACGACCGGCCATCCGGCACCCTTGGGCTTGCTGTTCCTGGTCATCACGAGTCCTTATCGTGTCTATCCTCAATATTCCTCGCCAAATACCAGCTTCATTACCCACTCGCTTCGTCAGGATCAGCACGGGGCTCAAATGGGACATCAAGAAGACCGAGGTCGAGATACCATCGTCCAAGATCAAAACAAGTACGATATCGCACTTCACCCCTTTCCAGAAGACGGCTGACGAGATAGATGATCAAGATGGATTCACGGTAGTCCGCTCGAAACAGAAACAGAAGTCAAAGACACCTATCGTCCCGAGCCAAGTCCGTCGAGCACCCCTTGATCCCACTCTGACCAATGGAACACCCTACCATCCGGATTTCGCTCATATTCGCTCTCCTTCCGATGTCGTCTTCGAGACCGGCGATGGCGTTCTTTTCTGGTTCTCGTTATCACTAATATCGCATCACTCGCCTCGCTTTGCCTTGTTCGATTCAGAGACGCTCTGGTTGAGGAGGCAACCCCTCGATTTTAGTTCTGTTATCAAGATCTCGGCGGTTGACTCGAGGATTTTTGCCATCATCGCACACATTCTCCTACATGACTACGAAGGCGTCCAGAAAGCGCTGAAACTCGAGATTCAGGTCGTTGGCGATATGCCTTCTGCTTTTCTCGATCCCGGAGTCATTGGCGCTTTGCGACAAGCTATATCATTTGGGAAAACGTTGGGCATCAAATCTTTCACCTCGATGATTTCTTCCTTGATCGGTACACATGCGGAGGGGCTTCTGTTGATCCAAACATGTTCTGATGACAATACTGGTTGGCACATGAAGCAACTCTTGAGACTGTAAGGGACGTTCGGGGTTCAAATAGGATGAGACTGGAGATACAAGTAAGATGGGCCAAGCGCGACCAGACATGGGAACTATCGAGGGATCAGCTCATACAGCCTAGGAAACGATCGAAAGTAAGGATCAGTATAGATCGCAATGCGAGGAAAGCTACGTTCTTATCTTATGCATATTATACTATCAAAGCTTGTCCTGACCAGCTCCTTCGGTATCAGCGATCCGCAAGACATACTTGACGGCGGCCGCTTTTCCAGCTTCCAAATTCTTCAGTGCTTCCTCAACACCTGCTAATCCACCTGGAATGACTTGATGAGGATGGGGAGTGAACCATCCGTGTGCCAGACCCCGGGTGAAGAGGGGGAAGAAAATAGATCCGAATTCCCTATCACCGAGAGTCTTGTCTTTTGGAGCTGCTCCGCCGGTGGGTGCAGGTTCGGGCTTGTGGACACTTCCGACGTTTGTCTGACGTAGATCGACTCCTTCGGCTACCTTTACAGTAGGCAATACAGCCGTGACAACACCAGCCTTGTCGAGAGCTTTACTGATGTTGGATCCAGTAGATCCCTCGGCAGTAGCGTCGTATGCGTGAAGTAGCTTCTTTCCTCCCAAAGCTTGCTTGATACCCTCAACGACAGCCTCGTCTCCCTTTCGGTAATCGACGATAGTATCTCCTTTACTTCGGTCGATGAGCTTTTCAACGAAATCGGACGATTTACCGGCAATAGCGATGATAGGGTGAATGTTCGATTGAGTAGCTAGTTTGATGGCGAAAGCGCCTACTGCAGACGAACCACCGTAGATCACGAGAGGGATAGGTGAAGTAGCAGGTCGGAAGGGGAGGGGAAGTTCGAGTCGCTGATAGAGACCTAAAGCGGCGGTCATAGCTGCTAAGGGGATAGTTGCAGCTTCTAGTAAAAATTAGTATAATGCCTGCCAGGTATGAGGAGACTCACCCTCGAAAGACGTCTTCTCTGGGAGATGGAAAGTCGAGTAATCCCAAGCAATACCATATTCCGCAAAACTACCATGGGCAGACTGCATCTCGTGGAAAGCAGCTACTCGGTCCCCCTTCTTGAACCCGACAACTCCTTCTCCGACACTAGCGACATAACCAGCAATATCATCTCCTGGATTTGATGGTTCGGGCGTAGGGAACCATTTTGGAAGTTTCCAGTCTTTTGGGTTGGTTCCAGAGACCACTATCTGAATGAGGATCTGGCCTGCGGCTGGCTTCGGGATAGAAACGTCTTTGATCGTGACGTTGGTGTTGGCGTCTACTACTGCTTCCTTCATTTTTATTATTTGTCCTGTTGTTGATATGGGTGATGAGTGGCCATTAAGAATGCATGCGGCTGCTCTCATATACCTTGACCTGGATCCTACCTTACTCAGCATATGACGGTGACTGGAGCAATAATGTGGAGGGAACGATGATGCAAGCATTACTAAAGAGCTACGTCAACGTAAACATCATGACTCAGCAGCTATCAACTGCCGAGGTTGTCCCACTGGTCAAGTTCATTTTGGCAGAGTTGCGGTATCTACATAATAGTTGCAGTTGAGGCCGTGTGCTCATATCATTTCGACTGCAACAACGCTTGGACAATCATCAAAACCACACAACTACGCCCAGTCACGGTTCAAAGGGACTTTGGCAATAGGCTTCCGGTCAACCTCGACATGTTGTCCTTGTGTGGACCTCAGCGGCAAGTACGTGCCTCTGTGGCGTTCAACACACCTTTTGTCGAGGCGTGTCCACATCATATCAACCTGACAAACTATACTGCTGATGGACTGAGGATGATGCATTACCTGACTTCTGATCAACAGCAAGCTGACATGGGCAACAAGACGAATAGAAAGACCAAAGCTATCAAGGTAGTTGAGGTTGTAGAAGTTGAGGAGGTCGAAGAGAGAGACAATGAGGAAGAAGCAGTCATTGGTATGTATTATACTTGGGGAGTAATATCGGCTGACGTTAGAATCGCACCAAATCTCAAAACTCAATCGAGCGGATCGAAAACGAGTCAAGAAAGCCAACAAGAAACGAAAAGCAGCCGCACTACCACCCCAGCACCTCATTAGAGCCCATGATCCAGCTCAAGTACCCCAACAACGCCTAGCGCCTCAGCTCAAAACGAGACTTCATCCCGATTTCGCCGAACCTACCTCTTGCCACGATGTCCTGTTCGAAACGGATGATGAGGTATTGTTCTGTTTCAGTGGGAAGCATCTCGCTAGGGTCTCGCCTTTCTTTAAGGACATGTTGGCTTTGTCCCTTTCTGGGTCCAAGATCAGAGATGGGTTGAAGGGTGAAAGCTCGACTACGACTTCCTTGGCGATCCCCTTACATTATACTACCTCGAACGGGCTGGCGCTACTGTTTCACGTACTTCTCTTCGAGTTCAGCCCGTATCCCGTCCTTCCAAATCAAATACTTGGCAACAACTTCCTCGCCGCCCTTGTGAATGCACATGAATGTGCGAGTCGATACGACATCCCTTCCTTCGCTGTCTTCGTCCAATCGTCTATCATTCCATGTGCAAGATCGCTGAGGTTGTCGAAACCTTTCGAAGCTTATGCTCTTGCTTTAATGGCAGAAGACTTGACACTCGCCCACGAGATCGCCTGGCTCACTCTGGCTTATTCTTTTGACACCGTACCACCGGAAGTTATCGTCATACTCGAGCAAAGATATCCTCGCTCTCTCGAGCAGCTCCGAGATCTCCACTACCGTATCCAACCGGCAGTCGCGATGTTACGATATCAATTGGAGTTTACACCTGTCCCCATAATTCACGAGGGTCTAGGGCGAAATATCCCCGACTGCAGGCGATTCGCATGTGCAATCACTACCGGCTATACCCTCGAAGAAAATGAGGTGTCTACTACCAGGCGTTTGGCAATGGAGAGAGTGATGGAAGGATTGTTTCTGGATGAAGAGGTGAAACCAGGGATATATACCATTGTGTCCAAGTTAAATCCTTGTCTGCTGTGCAACTTACGTTTGTCAATGTTGTTGAGATCGTTCGTCTGGGAATTTGACCACGCGTATAAGCCGTAGATTGCTCGTATATTATGCACTCGATGCGTGAATCGAAGGTGAGCGGCCACATCGGTCGATAAACTACGCTCGAAGATGAGGCCAATTCAAGCGGAAAGCCATGACAATGCAATACATGTACTATACAACCAGTTCCATCGTAGCCCCTCAGATCATCCACCACCTGAACTCACGTACCTGACGTCAGCATCCTCAAGTTGAACAGGACCAAAAGACGAGTTCAGGACTCACATATAATCAGTGAACTTTTTCCACATCTTCTTTTCCGCTACCAACTTCCTCGCCAAGTGGACATAGGATGGGATGGTCAAATCCCTCATTTTCCAAGGGGTATACGGTTTCAGAGATTTGACAAACTCCGCCAATTTGCCCTTCTCCTTATCCTTCAGATCATCCTGACTGTCGGAGAGGGTCGGGTCATAATTCGGGAGCAAGTGAAGAGGAACGGGCAATGGTTGAGTATGAGTATCGGAAGTATTGAACATCCAACCTGGCAAGAGATTCTTGAGCTTAAAAGTCGTGTACTCCAGTATCCAGCCAGGAGCCGAGTCGGTCTGTTGATCGATATCGGGTAGGTAGAACTGAGCATACCCTAGTGGAGTGAGTGGTTTGTTGGATCGTGAAGGAGAATGTTTCGAGTAGTATCGCGGTTTATGCTTGAATGTGCAATGAGGCTTATCCTGGTTTTCGGGTCGAGAGCAATCATCCTTTTTCCTTCCGTGCCGATGTCCACCTGGACGTTTCTTCTCTATATCAATCTCGCTGTCGATGTCAATTTGCTCATTCTCTACTCCGGTGATGTTGTATCTATGATTCAGCTTCATTCGACCAGGCGTAAGGATCAGCTTACGAGTAGATCCTGATACCAGGGAAATAAGTGGGAATGACACTAGTATGTACATTGATGACTGTATAATCCTTCAATGCGAGGTTGTTGGGTCCAGGCATCTCTCCAAAGTCTTTCAAAAGTTCGTTTCCAAGATCGGTATTTGCGCCTCGGCCAAAAGCATTGTACCTGCTAGACGATGGGAGATGCGGACCATGTAGAAGTTCTGGACCGAGGAATGAAGCGGTAGATGAAAGGTTGTTACGTGAGTTCGCAGTGTTCATGAGATGAGAGGTAGACTCGAGCTCGTGCACGTCGATGAAGAAGAAATGATCGACGTTCCTACTCATCAGTCAATTCTAGGGGAGATGCGCAAAGCTTACATGTGCCCATAAAGATGTCCAACGATGGTATCCTGATATCGCAGAGCAAGATCACCGTATCGCAAGTCTACTTGTCAGCTGGACCACTACCATCGCGAGCGACAGCTTACAGCAATTATCAAAATAATGACCCATATGAGGAGGTACATGTCCCGTCAACCAGACTTGCATGCCCCTTTCTCGATACTCCATCAGCTGTACTTCCAGCCAGTCCATCTGCAAAGCCCCAGGATCATTAGACCCATCTAGGCAGCCATCGACCACTGCCTTGATGAGCTCAGAGCTTACGGCTAAAGGAACTGACTTACAGGTATTCGAGTCGTACCAAAACAATGTGTTCAATGAAAGCACAGCAAGTCTATCCGGGATGACGTCTACAGCAAAGTATGCTCCTCGCTCAAAGACATGTCGTTCTTCATCGGGAATGAATTTCTTCCAAATCCTACCCGTCAGCTCACCCCTCGTTTGATTACGAGGTAATATGACATACCCTAGGAAATGTTCAGTGATCCGATTTGGTCCAGCTGCAAGGACGTTGTGTGGGTATATATCGTTATTACCTAAACTAGGTACAATAGGGACATCTTTAGGTATAACTTCCATCATCTTATCGACCATCATTGTGTTGAGCTCGAAAATCTCTTGAGGTGTACGAGGTAATGAACGGTCAATATCGTGTCTGTCCGTCAACTCGAACGCGATGGGATACGAACTGAGCCTACCTCGCGTTATCACCTGTCCAAATCACGAAATCTATCTCTTCCGCCCATTCCTTCTTGATCCAGTCGAACGTCATGTTGACAAGCGACATTGGCGAGTCGCAATCCCTACTCGTCAATCCGGGCTCATGAGATACCTCTGCTACCCCTATCCGGCTACCGACTTACGAGACCGCACTACCCCATTTACCAGACAGGTCTTCCTTCTTCTTTCCCTTCCCCTTTCCTTTCAACCCATCATTCTCATCCCCATCCTCATCGTCGTCCCCTTGTCCCAGATCTTTCCCCTTTCCTTTCTTGCTTGGCTTTCGATGACATCCAGTTTCAAACGTAGCTCCAGCTATATAATGGGGATCAGGGTGGAAATCCGTTACGTGCAAGAACCGTCCTTTCAGCTCTGGATGTTAGCTCAACTCGCTTCGCCTGGAGAATGTTCAGCTTACCTCTCTTCTTGATTTGCTGCGGTTTGTCACCTCGAAAGGGAGCTTGCTTGTCCCCTCTCGCTTCTAGAACTATACCTAGAGCTGCTAGTAGTAATGCCCCTCTCATTTCGGGGTGGTTTACAGGTATCACTTTGTTGCAGTGAGATCATGTGCACAAGCCATTCCAGGTATCGTTACGTAACTGCGAAGGTGGATGGGCGGGATCAAAATTTCCGGTCTCTTGGGTCGGTCTGTCAAGCGTTGATGAACCTATAACCCATACCACAAGCATACATACATCACTGCTGGTGTCCATACGATAAAGGGGATAGATCAGGATTTTCATCCATATCACTGTGTCAAGTTTAGAAAAATGGTCAGTCGCACGCCTCAACCAAGAACCACTACTGACCTACAGCTCCGCCGCCAAACCCGTGAACGTCGCGAGTATATCCACCGCAAATCACTAGCATCGCAAGAACAAGCAATCTATCAGCGTAAACAGCAGATCAAGGATCTAGTTGCCCAGGGAAAACAACTACCGACGGAGCTAAGAAAAGAAGCAAAGGAGCTAGGAAGCAAGGACTTGGTACTGGATGAAGCTCAGCAAGGTTGGTCCGATTGGAGCATGATTGAGGGACTAAACTGATGGCAGATCCTGGACATATTGATGATGAGTATGCCAAGGTTGGAACTTATGATCCAAAGATTGTGATAACGACATCACGTTCACCTTCTTCTCGTTTACTGCAATTTTCAAAGGTGACCCATCTCGATACCAGCGTGCGAGCAAATGATAGCGAGGCTGATAAGCAGGAATTACGTCTGGTATTCCCCAACTCTATCCGTCTAAATCGAGGAAACACTGTCCTGAAAGATCTCCTCCAAACATGCCTTGCTCAAAACATGACCGACCTAATCCTAATTCACGAAACAAGAGGTGTGCCCGATGCCCTCATTGTCTCCCATCTCCCCCATGGCCCAACACTGTCTATGACATTATCGAACGTCACTCTCCGACATGATGTTAGCTCAAATGCGGATAGTACGGTCTCAGAGCAATATCCGCATTTAATCTTTGAAGGGTTTGGAAGTAAACTTGGGGATCGGGTTAAAGGGATTTTGGGAGCGCTGTTTCCAGTACCGAAAGATGATGCTAAGCGTGTCATGACGTTTGCGAACTCGGACGATTTTGTTTCTTTCCGGTATGTTTCTCACAGCTGTCGACATTGGCGAGACTGACGGGCTAGTCATCACGTATTTGCAAAGACGTCACACAAGGATGTTCAGCTGGCAGAAGTTGGACCAAGATTTGAGGCCAAGCGTAAGTCGCTTTGTACAGAGTCAGTGATCGCGACTAACAATCAGCATACGAGATACGTCAAGGAACACTGGATCAGAAGGAGGCAGATATCGAATGGCTATACAGGCCATTTATGCGTACAGCAAAGAAGAAGAACCAATTGTAAGAGTCAAAGTTAAAGTCCTAAGGAAAATGCATAAGAGTACAGCAGTACGTAACCAGTATGTAAAGCTATAAAGTATGTAAGATACGACAGGATTTGGTGGTTATGTATTTTTTAAAGGGTTTTTATGTGGTTTTATAAGTTAATGTTTATGGTATTTGATAATTTACTATTCACTATTCACGAGACAAAGAGACACGATCATTACCATTCCTAAGGCGATGATTCCCAGGCCATCCTTCTCAAATATCCTGATCCCCAAGGAACTGTAAATCCCGTTCCCCATCTACCTGTGTCTTTGGTTGGAAGCCAGCCGAGGGTTGAAGAAGGTCCGCCGGGGCGAAGCGCGCCGAGGAGGGCGGGAGGAGACTTAGATTTTTTGGATGAGCGAAGTTTGTTAGGTGGGATGGGCGCCGGCATTTCGGCGTAGTATTTAGATCGAGGGATGGACCAAGGTGCTGCCATTCCTTCGGCATTGACTTCTTGAGTACTGACGACGTTTAGATAGTGAGAGGCTTCCAATAGGGTTTGAGCGGTTAACCCGGGATGGGAGGTGGGAACGAACACTTGGGCGTTGGGGTTTAGAGTGGGTGAGTGAGCGGTGGACGGGGCGTGGTGAGCCACGTCGAGTTGAGCGGGAGCGGCGAGAGCGACCCGAGGGGTAAGAAGAAGCGAAGGAAGGTGAGGAAGAACTTGGACACTTTGAAGTCGTCCATAACGATGGTAGTCGTCGGCCTGTTCTTGTCGTGCTTGTTCTCGCAAAGCTTCGATAGCAGCCATGTTGAGCTGGGATTTAAAGTCAGACATGGTTGATGATGACGGTTTGGGGTTTGTTGAGTGTATAAAACGAGGAGTTATATTGTTGCGTTATAGCGACAAGAGGTGTGATGATGGTGTTGGTTGGGGAAATGAGAAGATGGATGCTGTGAATATATAGATCAGTTCATCAGTCAGTCGGCCGATGATATCACGTGTAAAGTGCGGGAAGGAGCATGTTTCATCCTCGTCAGCAGTTTAATTGAAGTCCCGTGACCTCTTGATCCTATAACGCCGTGATCTTGTTAACGCCGTGATCTGATTGTTATTGCAGGTCAGAGGGGGTGCTTCCCGAGACATATATAGTGTTGTTGTTATGATTATTGTTGTTGTTGTTGATTGAATGTCTCAGGATGAAACCGGGAAGTGAAAGTTAGATCTGATGGACAGTCAAAGTGGAGGTAGTTCAACCGGAAGTATATTCGAATTCGGCTATCTCCGCTGAACGCTAGACCACGTGAACAAGACAAGGTGGCTGTAGAAGGGTCCAAAGTCTAGCCTCCACCTGTGACTACCTTTACATCTAGCAGCCTGTCATTCCCCCTCTTACCCGGGCAGCATGGCAAACGCATCAACTAAACGTATAGCAGCTTCAAATGAGCAAGCACTGAGAAACCTCCAACTAGGTCTACTTATCGTCAATGTTAGTCTCCCTTTCACATTCTCTCATTCGGTGACTGACAGAATAGGCTGGAACATGGGTGATGCGATACTTGATATCTTTAATCAGTAAACGATCGTTCTTTCCTGGTACATTCCCCTTCATCCTATACATCCTCTCGACTACAGCGTCAATATTCGTCTGGAGATGGTTTGTCACTATTGGAACTCCTATACGTACAGGAGGGGATATCAAGGTCGGAGATGATCTAGGTGGAAAGGGGATTATTGAACTTGCTTGGGATTTGTAGGTCATCATTCCTCTCACTGCATATGTAGGACAGCGCTGAAAAACAGAATCTACATGTCCTGGATCTGTGCTCTTGGAAGTGCATTACTAGGAAGCAAAGTCTGGTATCTACTTCTCCTCGTGAGTTTCCTGCCTCTTTCTCTTTTCCTGCTCTCAGAAAGGAAGGGAAAGCTAATACCAGATCCCCGGGTTCGGTCTATACAAGCTATTTAACGTGGTCAGGCCATTCTTAGGCATGTTCCTGCCCTCCCTGTTAGGCCCCAAGCAACCAGGAAATGCCGCTGGTGCAGCACAGGACCAACCGGAAGAAAAGGCTGAATCGCGGAAACAGGCCAAACTACGAGCGAGGATGGAGAAGGGCGATAAGCGCATACAGCAGGTACAGAGAAAGTAATAGAAGCAAGTAGAGGTATGATGGAAACAATGCATTCGTGAATCGTGAATATGTAATGCTCTAAGCTTAGATCGCCTCAATTCAGACCTGTCCACTGGCAGCCTTGACCAAAGAAGTGATTTTACTGGCAAGAGCTACGAGTCAGCGCGACTGTGGTACATCAGATTGATCAGAATTACCGTCGCAATTAGGTACAGTTCCCGCCTCGGCATACACCCTGACGCAATCCTCTGTTCCGCTTGGCCTGACAAAGGCCCGCCCCAGATCAATCTTGGCAACTTCATCATCAATCTTCTTTTGCAATCCCTCAGGACTGGTCAATTTCCTCTCGGCATCGGTAGTCAAGAATATATTTCGATCCGGAACTTCAACCTTGACCAATCGGTTGGGTAGATCTTCGTATGCTCCATCCCATTCTGCTGGACCCCAACCGCGCAGGGCGAGGATAGCTTCAACCATGAGCATATCGGACAGAGCGTCGCCTACAGACTGGTTGATGAGTTCGGAGAATGCCAGTAATTGCTTGGATGCATTTGCTGAATCTGGTGTGGCAGCCTCGATGTTTCGGACCCGTGTGAGGCAGTCGTCAGAGAAAAGGACAGTTCCGTGGCCGTTGGCTTCAAAGTATACACCAATATCGAAATGTCGTGCGGCGTGGTGAAGGTGCTTGACACCGGTGGGTACACAGCTGACCTTGATCCCTCGCTGATCATTAGCTGGCGATCGTGGCGGTATGAATTTCTCACGTTTCGCAGGTACTTGCTCGAACTGCCGTTGGCGTAGGCGGTCTGTACGACACCGACTCTCGGCTTATCGTCATCCTTCATCTGTAATCTCTCGACCAGATCCACCAAAAACATCGTCACCAATACCGCAATCTTGTCTCCATCCAATAGCCTGAACTGCTTGCCATTCTTGAGGTAGTAGTAGACGATCCTGTCGGCATCTCCATCGAAACTACAACCCTTGGTGCCCGGTTGTGAGAGGTATCCAGCAGCCTCGACGGATGGTGGGAGGGCTTGTTTCGTCTTGACGTAGTCTGCACCACATTGAGAGTTGAGAACTGCCGGGTCATCTGTATTGGTATTCAGAGCTTCGATTGGTAACTTGTCGCCTATGAGTTTGGAAAATGCCGATAGGGCGTTGATTCCTACACCGTTGGCACAATCGACATAAAGTTTAGGCAGCGGTTCTGGCTTTTTCTGCTCATCAGCACAACCCTCATCTCTGTTGTACACCACGTACGACAGCATCATTGAAAGCCTTGACCAACTTTGCCATATATCCATCAATGGTTGGCTCCCCTACCAGTCCAGTTCTATCATTTGTCGCACTGACCACATAGTGAAGCACAGGAGTAGTCGTAATTCCCAAATCAACAATCTTGACATCCCCAAAAGCAGCCAGTCCAGCCTTGAGCGCATCGGTAAGTTCGACCCCGGAAGGACGAGTATCACGGGCAAAGACGATAGAAGCGGGATGGTGCATTGAAGTCCTTGTTTGATCTGCTATGTCCTGAACATCGGCGGCGAGGCTCTCAGAGGTAGGGCTGTTGGCAAGGGCAGTTGCGTGAGCTTCCCATGACTGTTCCAGCATGTCTCCTGTCGGGTCGACTATCTTGACACCGTTGTCCTGCCGTCAACACCGACTCACATAGGCAAATGACCCAAAGGACATACAATAGCAGGGTTGTGCGAAGCAGTGATCATAACACCTATTGTCTCGCCAAGGAACTTCTTTGATCTTAAAACAGCTAGAAGAGCAGTTCGGAAGACAACACAAGGTAGCTTCGTAGCACTGTCGTTCAGCTGACTTCCTTTGAGAATTTCAACACTCACTTCATCCTAAATCCAGCAGTACCATAGGCGTAAGTGAGCCCTTCTGGCTTCGGGTATTCGGCGGATGCTTCCTGAATCTTGGGAGACAAAGCTGCCCAAGCATCTTGTGTCTCTTGGGGATTTTGTCCTGACATTGCTATGTAGGTGTATATTGTAGTTGATGAGACGGCCATTGGAAGGTGGGGGTGGAGGTTGGGTAGAGCGTGACAGCAGGCCTATTATTAGTATGGCTGTACTATAGGCTCACGGGAGTGCAGACGATAAATGATCCTACCCCTTAAGACTGTTACTGTTTCTGCTTCAACCACCAACTACTACTGACACAACTTTACATACCCACGTCTACCAACGACCACTCGCTCATCTTGTCGCCTGGTCCAGCGACACTCACAGACAAGATGCCAAGGTCTCCATCTGCGTCACGATCGCCATCGATCGGCCGAGCTGCGTCAAGAAGTTCGAGTCCAGATGGTCCGTCCAAGAGGAAGCGGTAAGTTATCCTGACCAAGTCTCATGCATCATAGTACTGACTGGCAGATCCCTCACACCAGTCCCTAGAGACCGCTCTCCATCGCCTCCGTCCCGCCGACGTCGGTCAATATCTCCTTCAAGACCCAATGGCGAAGCAGTACCTGGAAATGGAAATGGAACGGTCTCAAAAGTGTCAGAAAAGGATAAGGATGCAGCTGCTAAAGCGGAATTCACCAAAATGTTGGGCACAAGGACTGGAGGTGCTTATATCCCACCCGCAAGATTGAGGGCTATGCAGGCCGAGGCGGCGAAGGATAAGACTAGTCCGGAATATCAGAGGATGAGCTGGGACGCGCTTAGGAAGAGTATCAACGGTATGATCAATAAGGTGTGTTTGGAATCCGTGTTTCCAGACGTAAGCTGATCAGTAGGTCAATGTGTCCAACATCAAGCATGTTGTACCCGAATTATTTGGCGAGAACTTGATTCGTGGAAAAGGTCTATTTAGTCGATCCGTCATGCGAGCTCAGGCTTCTTCATTGCCTTTCACCCCTGTATTCGCCGCCCTCGTTGCTATTGTCAATACCAAGCTACCCCAAGTTGGAGAATTGGTCTTGATCAGATTGATCAGTCAATTCCGAAGAGCATACAAGCGTAATGACAAGGTAAGCTTTCACCTGTTCGTAAACCGGGGCTAAGCTGATTATAGATTGTCTGTCATGCCACTTCAACCTTTATCGCCCACTTGTGTAATCAATACGTCGCCCATGAGATCGTCGCTCTTCAAATCCTACTGCTGTGTCTCGACCGACCAACCGACGATTCTATCGAAGTTGCCGTTGGATTCATGCGGGAAGTCGGACTTTTCCTAGCTGAAAACAGCCCAAAAGCCAACAATACCGTCTTTGAGCGATTCAGGGCTGTGCTACATGAAGGAGCGATCAGTAAGAGGTGTCAGTACATGATTGAAGTCTTGTTCCAGGTCAGGAAGGATAGGTACAAGGACAATCCATCTGTTCCAGAGGGATTGGATTTGGTAGAAGAAGAGGAACAAATCACACATCGAGTCACACTCGATGATCAGCTACAGGTCCAGGAGGGACTAAGTGAGTCCCCTTCAATACCTTTGTAGGATAACACTGATGTTCAGATCTGTTCAAGGTGGATGCCAAGTTTTTGGAGAATGAGGAACGATATAATGAGATTAAAAAAGAGATCCTGGGTGACTCGGATGATGAGAGTGGCGAGTCAGGAAGTGAAGAGGATTCGGATGATTCGGACGAAGAGGCGATAGCGCCTGAGAAGGAGGGTATTGTGGACATGACCGAGACGAATTTGATCAATCTCAGAAGGACGATCTATTTGACCATCATGAACTCGGTAGGTTCCCTTTGAGCTCTTCCTGTGTAGACAGGTACTGACCACCAGCTCAACTTTGAAGAAGCAGTACACAAGCTCATGAAAATCAATATCCCTGAAGGCAAAGAGGTGAGTAGCTTGTCGATTCGCAGCGTACATGAGCTAATGACAAGATTGAAATGTGCAACATGATTATCGAGTGTTGTTCGCAAGAACGATCATACTCTCAATTCTATGGTCTTATCGGTGAACGATTCTGTAAACTCAACCGAGTCTGGACCGAGAACTTCCAAGAAGCATTCCAGAAATACTACGACACGATCCATCGATACGAGACCAACAAACTACGAAATATTGGTCGATTCTTTGGTCACTTGCTCGCATCAGACGGTATTTCCTGGGCTGTCCTTCATGTCGTTCACATGAATGAAGAAGAGACGACATCATCATCCCGAATTTTCGTCAAGATCTTGATGCAAGAAATGATTGAGGAAATGGGAGTTACAAAGATGATTGAACGATTCCGAATTCCCGATATGCGACCTGCATTCGCAGGAATGTTCCCTACCGACAACCCCAAGAACACTCGATTCGCCATCAATTACTTTACTTCGATTGGAATGGGTAAAGTGACCGAAGACATGAGGACATGGTTACAAAACGCACCGAAAATGTTGGCTGCTCAACATGCTGCTCTGAAAGCGGCGGAGTCGAGTTCGGATAGTGATTCATCAAGTGATGTCTCGAGTTCCGACCTCAGCTCTTCTTCGGATAGTGATTCGGATTCGTCAGATGGAGGAAGGAATAGGAGGAAGACAAGGCGAAGTCCTAGTGATTCTAGATCCCCTCCACCAAGGAGGAGAAGGCGATATACTAGCGATTCACGATCGCCTTCACCCCCACCTCGGCGAAGATCTCCACCTTCGAAGAAAAGATCTGTTTCGCCTCCTCCCAAACGAGAATCACCGCCTCGTCGAGTAAGGAGATACTCTGATGACTCGCCTCCTCGACGCGCGCCTCCGCCCACAAGGGATGACCGATCTCCTCCGCGTCGAGCACCTTTACCCCGAGATGATAGGTCACCGCCCCGCCGAGCGCCTCTACCTAGGGACGATAGATCCCCACCTCGTCGAGCACCTTTGCCTAGGGATGATAGGTCCCCACCACCTCGCCGAAGACGATATGATGATTCGCCATCGCGATCGCCGCCAAGACGTAGGAGGGATAGCAGTACCCCCCCAAGGAGACGTTAGGTGAAGAAATGGAGAGCTTGTGAGAACAAAAGGCAGATTAGTCATGACGTATAGCCAGAGAGATATGAGTACGATAGTGGTAGATACAGTACTGTGAAGTGGTACATCACGTAGTCGTCGATTGTCAGCGCAATGTATCTGTGCTATGCCCATTAATCAGTTACGTGGAATAAAAGCACCGGCTACAAGGCAATCAAACGTCATACGCGGGGCCAGCCCGATAATTACGCCCGGATTCAGCTTATGTGACCAAAAGGTTTGTGCTCCTTGTCAAACACTTGTCATCACTTGTGATACTTATTTTCTGGGCGACCGACCATATCGCCATGTCTGGGTGAGTCTATACTTGTCCAGGTCTCGAAGCCCAGCTAATGAACAGAACGAGAGAAGCAACTCATGCCGGGAGCTGGTACTCTTCATCAAGTATGTTTCCTTCTCTGCCCCACTCTCCAGCAACTCTGGCGTGTGAACACTGTCGTACCTCAACCTTGATTCTTGATATCACGAATCTAGTCTGGAAGGTATGTTAAGACTGGGCTGATGGTAGACTCGCAGCTTGATGCGGAATTGCACGCCAACATGGAGAGGGTTACTCCATTGCCCCATTTGAAGTATCAGCCGCCCATAAACGATTCCAAAGCGATCATCGCACCGTGAGTCATTGCATGTGCTAGAATATGATAAGGAGCAAGATTGGGGGAAGATATCATTGAGCAGATGAAGAAAGTTACATTGCTGACAGGTAGACATGCTGGTTATAGTTATTCTGGACCTACTGCTGCTTGGGCCTATGCCTCGATTCCAGTAGAGAAGATGTGAGTTATCTTCACGACTTAGAAGCCATATTAGACATTTTG